>ERZ761609.1198-NODE-1198-length-24427-cov-22.673970_pt1 | contig 24427 bp, 11 predicted proteins | sample MGYA00511163_ERZ761609 | MGnify/ENA primary metagenome ERZ761609 (study PRJEB28899, sample SAMN02445070) | bioreactor sludge metagenome | biome: EBPR sludge | place: Australia: Brisbane, Thorneside Wastewater Treatment Plant | collected 2011-12-16 ... | reverse complement strand
ATACGAGATTGGTCAGTGACTGGAGTTCAGACGTGTGCTCTTCCGATCTTTAAAAGAAAGTTTTTACGCTAACCGCTTTCGCATTCAAGCCCGCGGTTTTATTCCGATCATTGAGCAAGCGGCGCGGGAAATTTTGGAGAATGATCAAAGCCCCCGAGGACCGGCTTTGAATTTACCGGAAGATGTGTGGCAGGAATCCGTCGGTTCCTCTCAGCGGCTGGGTGTTGTTGAAATTGCTTTCCGTTCAAAATATTTCCCTGATTTTAGCGCGTTCCGCGAAAGTTATCAGTTCAGCGAAGAGGAGTTTCGCTCTTACATTCAACCTTTTCTGGATCAATTCAAAACATCTTACGGCGGCGAGGAGCGGCGTGAAATTTTGTCCGAGGCGCTTAAACGCATGGAAAGAAACGCTCAAGCAAGTGTGCGTGAAATTTTGTATTTGATCATGCGCCGTCTTGCCGAAACGGACCGTTACCGTGCGCCTCCGTTTGAAGGTTTGGTGCGAGGTCATTTTGAAGATGAAGCGCTCAATTTATTGAGGGATGTCCTTGCATGGATGGGGCCCGTTGGAGCAGATCAAAAAGGCCGTGAAGATATTTACGATTCGATTACTCAATTGATCTCAGAACGCTATTCGGGCAGGCTTCCCACCGCCGTTTACCCGATGGAATGGGGTAATTTGAAAGGAATTCAGGACGCGAAGCTGAATCAGCTTGTCATCGACATGCAATCTCGGGCGTCCAAAATACTTGATATCGAGATTTTAGCGGAGGGAGCTTTAGATCGCTATTTGGTTGATTTGTCGGAAGCCGCGCAGACATTTGCCGATTATGTCTCAGATTCGGAAAACGAAGACCGTTGGTTGGATGAAAACGGATTCGACATTTATGGCGCGGCTTATGCGGTTTTGCAAACGCTGATTTTTTTAAATCAAAGATCTCTTTTAACGGAATCTTCCGTTGTTTCTGTGTTTCAGAATTTGCTTCGTCCGCTTAATCGGCATTTGAAAAGTATCGCTGAAATGCGGACGATGGCGGGAGACGCGCCTGACTTAGAATTGAAAAACTTTGGAGGAAACCCGTTTGCCGCCCGCGCCGCTTTGCAATATATAGACGGACTCAATACCGCGAACGGGAAAGTAAGCTCTCTGATTCTCGCTATCATGATCAATGAAACTAACCTTTTCCTTGATAATAAAAACCCTTTCCGTTCCGAATCGAGGACGCAGAATCGGGGCGGTTCGCTCAAAGTGTTTCTATCTTATGTGATGACTGCCGGTTTGACGGCGATGACAGCCAAAACTCTTGCCGAGGCGCCTGACACAGCGGAGCGTTCTGAGGGAGAAGGGCTTCCGGCAGCGCTTGTGGTTGACTCAAGCCGTGTCGTGCCGCCCGCCCAGAAAATTGAACGCAAGGGACCGATTTTTAGCCTTTTTCAAGAAGTGCATGAGCGCGGTAACGCGGTTAAAAATCAGCTTGAGCAGACTCGCGCCGCTTCTTTGCAGACGCGGCAAGAGGCTGTGCGAACAGGTGTATGGAGCCTGCTTGTCGCTGTGATTTTTGGACTTGTGACTTGGTTTATTTACAGACTCTCGAAAAAAACAGAAGTAACTTGGAATGTGGGTCGAAGCGTCCGTGCGGACGCGGAACGCAAAAAAATCAGAGAAGGAATTAAGCAAAAAAGCATGGCCATTCAATGGCAAGATATTGACACAAGCGAAACGCAAAATATTTTGAAAGTTTTTCGCGCCACAATTGCGACAGAGGAGGGGCTGGATAAGCATTTTAACCCTGATCATATTGGGGATATGAAAAAAATGGCGGGGACAGGCAAGGCAAAAGCTCAAAAAGCGGAAATAAGTGTGCATGGGGGTGACGGCATAGATCGTGATGCGAGCATTTATCGCATTCTTCGATCAGATGACACCGGAAAACTAATTTACTTTCACATCATTTCTTTTGAAAACCAGCGGAGCGATACAAAAATTGCCGCGTATGGAATTGTGAGTTATCTCGACCCTGAAAAAGAACAGTGGGAAAAAATACGGGTGGGTTTTGACGTTATGCCTTCGATGCGAAGTCAGCGCGGCCGGCGGTTTGCATTTCCTGTGAGCAGCGCTGACTTAATTGAAGCATTTTTAGCTTCAATTCCCGCGTCCGGAACGCAACAATTTGTGATGAGCGAGCAGTCTCAGATTTGGCAAAGTCAGGGGGCGGGCGGAACATTTCAGCAAAAAATAGCTTTTTGGATTCGTCGGGGATTTGCGCGTCCGGATCGCAAGCAGTGGATTGATACAGTTTGGGACTTAATGCGTCAGGCCGATTACCGTGTTAAAAATTCTGACTTAACCGAAGTTTTTGATCCCAAGATTGATCGGGAATGGATTTTGGATATGGCTCCCGATCCGACTGCTACTCGAGTTATTCATGACGAACCCCCTGTCTCGATAAAGGTTAGCGATTCTTTTCGTTCCGAAATGCGGGGATCTGATCCGAAGAGTTTTCTTCAAGCGCTCAATGATCCTGAGGCCGAATTTGTTGTTCGTCCCGGAAAAATTTCCGAAGTGGAATACCACGGACCGATAGAGATTGTCCGCAACCGCTTACCTGTATTTTTACATTGGCTGGAGTTTTTCGGCGTGGTTTGGCCCGAGAAGTTTTATTTGCTTTCAACCCGCGATGCCGGAAATTTCCCTTTTTTAAAAAATTTGTTTGATGCCCGCGCGCTGACGGATTTAATCAGCACGGAAATTTATGTCGTGGATACAGACGGAAATTTAATCACGACATTGCAATATGGATCGCCGAGTTATGACGACAAACTTGAAAGTATAGGCATCAGCATGGGGCGTTATGCGATTGCGGATTCTCCTAAAACCAATTTACTTAAGGTTGGTATTCGCCCCTTGGGAAAAAAGAAGCTTCAGGTGAAAATGTACGCGCCGGAAGGGGATCGCTTTGCGGGATTCTTGGCGGGAGTTTCTTTTCAGGGAAATGAAGGCGCTTTGAGTCGTTGGGCCAATTTTATTTTTAAAAATATGCCGGCAAACTGGCTTTTTGACCGGGGCAGTTCGCTTGAAAACTATTTCACAACAGTCGCTTTGAGCCCTACCGGGCAGGATTCTCAAAAATGGGTTCAAACGGCGAAAGAGACTTTAAACCGTGATCCGCAAATTTCGGGTGTGGTTCAGCTTAAGTATCAGGATGAGCCTATGGAAGGGGTGGACAACGAGAGAGCCATTCGGATTCTTTTTAAAAACAAGACCTTTGCAGAGCGTTTTGAGCGTGATTTTTTAAAGTCAGCCGCGGGCGAGTCATTGGTGCCGTATGCGGTGATACCGGCTAAGTATGCTGCCCGCTCAGAGTCACGTGCAGGTGATCAGGGTGTGTCTTTGTTACCTGAGCAAAGTCTTATTCCGGTCCGGGAAGCTAAGGGTTTTTGGTCCTGGGTTGTGCGGGTCGTGGTTATTTTAGTTGTTCCCGGCGGAGCCTTGGGCGTTATCGCGGAATTTATTTTCAGAAAATGGGGTTACAAAAAAAATTCTGCTTCTGTCGGAGAAATTCGTCTGCCGGCGTCCGTCAGTCCATTTAAAACGGACGATATTCTGACCGCGTTGAGATCTGATACTGAAGTTTCCGATCGGGCTCTCTTATCTTTTGTTCCCAAGTTAAAAGAGTGGCTTGAGGCGGAAGTGAACCGTGAGCTTGCAAGTTGGAGTGATTTGGATTCCGCCGAAGCACGCTTCAAATTGTTTGGAGAAGAATTAAGAGAGGTTTGGTCTGAAAAAAAATACGATGAAAGAATCGGATATTTAGGTGTGCTGATGCTGCCGATTCTTGGGCGTACATTTAAGAATCACGATGATTTTTTCAAGACATGGCGTTTGTTCGAGGCATTTAATGCGTCCGCGGGCTGGCTTGAAAAGACACATATTCTCGCTTCGTACGGAACCGGTCTTGCGCTTCATCTGCGTGAAAAAGGAATGCATCCCAATGGGTTAGATATGCAGTATGCCGAGAAGTACGCGGCTCTTGGGATTCACGGTGTTGAGATGAATGGGCGTTTTATCACCATGCTGGATTCGGAATTATTATTACTTACAACAAGACGATTGATGTCGGAATTTATGGCGCATCAAGAGGAATTGGCCGGGCGAAGTTTTGATTGGAGCTATAAACAAGTTAGTTCTGAGCCTCTTGTTTCGAGTGAAAAAGAGGTCATCCTTTGGGCTTTGGGACAAATGTTGGATCCCGTTTTATATTTGCCGCAATCGTTTTTGATTTCGGATGTGGACCCCTTAGACGAGGCGGAACTGGATAGTTTTATGCAAGAATACTTGGGGTTAGGTTCATTCCGCTCATTTCATAGGCATTGGAATGAATCCAGAACGGAAGCCCAAAGTGTGCGTGCTAATTTTGCCTGGAATGACTTTAGGGAGCAGTCCGATCCATTTGTTTCCAGGCAGATAAAGAGAGTATTTGGAAGTTTAAGTGATGCAGACGGCAATTTAATAAGCGCAGATCAGATTGGCGCGCTGCTGACGGATGCGCGAAAAATTTTTGAAGATCCGTTTGATAACCGCGAGCGTTTATGGACCACTACTTCACGCGAGCTCGCTTTGATTAGCCTTGCCTATGATATGCAACGCGGTGGTTTGCGGTTACCGGGCTGGGGCTTACAGCTTCGGCTGGAAGATTATTATAGCTCGGATATTTTTCTTAAATTTATCGCGGCGCATGACTCGCGAATTGAGTCGATGAAAAGTGACGCTGTGTTTCACCCCGGCGAATGGTCTGCTTTTATTCAATCGAGGAATCCCGGACTCTATGATTTGAAATGGCTTCAGCAGAATCCGTCCATTTGGTCCGCGCGTTCCGAAGCTCGTGCGGTTCTTCAGCGTGGGCGGTTAGAAATTACATTTGATTACGGTTCCCCGGGGCAAATTATTTTAAATCAAGATGGGACAGTTTACAGCGAGCACATTATTCCTACCCAACCGCTTAAAGTCATTCCTCAAACAGGGATTGCGACCGATTCAGAGCGTCTGCAAATTTCTTCCGTGATGAGCCGTATTTCAACGGATTTGTCCGCAGACATAAAAGAGTTTTGGGAGGCTGTGCAAGATGCATGGGATAAAAACCCATATCAGCAAGTATTTATAGGAAACCCGGTCCGCTCCGAAATGCGGTTGGCGGAAAATTCTAAGGCGGAGATTGAAGCCGTGATTGATCAAGCGGGAGGTTTGATTTCTTATGCCCAATTCCAGGAATTGGCGCTGTATGGAAAGCATGGCTATTACTCGGCGGGAGGCGTTCGGTTTAGCGAGTTGGGCACGGACGAGGCGGGGGTAGAGTTTCATACCAATGCCCATCTTCCCGCGGTCGGACTCGCTCTTGCGGATCATTTTTATCAGGTTTGGAAAACGATGGGGGAGCCGGAGAAATTTGATATTGTCGAACTAAGCGGCGGTGATGGGTCAATGGCTTTGAATGTTCTTCAGCCTGTATTGATGTATGAAAGCCGCTACGCTGATGCATTTTGGAAAAGTTTGCATTACAAAATAGTTGAGCGAAATCAAGTCCTGATTGATCGTCAAAAAAGCAAGCTTAAGGGGCTTCGTCAAACGATGGGTTCGCGTTTAGCGTTTGTGCATGAATCGGCTCTTGAAACTAATTTACCGAGTCAGTCTGTGTCCGGGGTTGTTTTTTCAAATGAATTACCGGATGCTTTTGCGGTTCACCGAGTGATTGTTCGTAATGGCGAGCTTAAAGAAATATATGTTGGTTATAACGAAAATGGATTTTATGAGCAAGAAGGTGACTTAAATCCTGAAACCAAATCGGCGATCGAAGCCTACTTTGAAGTTGTTGGAGAATTACCGCCCGAAGGAAAAGAATTTGCGGTGAACTTGGCTATGGCACAGCTGCAAAGCGAAATTTCCCGCATTTTAAAACAAGGCGTTGCGCTGACGATGGACTATGGTTTTCCTCAAACTCAAGATCGCTATCACTCCGATTTGAAAAACGCGGTTTGGACTTTCGGAGACTTTGACGGAGTTGCTCCGTTAAAGCTGGGAGTAGATACAACTCATAACATTGATTTTGAAACACTTCAAAAAATGGGCGCGGCGCAAAGGCTAACTCAATCGAAAATTGAATTTTTGCCTTATTTTCTTGAGCGTTATGGCTTTGTGGGAAGTACGGCAAATCCTCAGGAATATGTGCTTATCCAAGTTCGTGAAATTGCTTTGGAAGACGCCTTAAAAGGGCGCTCTGAAATGCGATTATCTTCCGATCAAGGGGCTTGGCAATTTGAAGATGTTCCCGTGGACCTACGACAATTTTATACACCCGAAGTGATAGATCGTTTGAAAGAAGATTCCTTGGTTCGTCCGGTGTATTTGGTCGCAGCCGAACAGTCTCAAGGGAGTGTGGGTGAATTTCAGCCGGGGAATGAGGCGATGCTTCATTGGATAGGCGGTACGGATATTTTAAATAGCTTAACAGGCTTTGGGGTGCGAAGCGCGGATGAGGCGGAGCTTTTCAGGAGTAGAGGTTTTCGTATCATTGTTGGGATCACAGACCGCTATGACGCAAATGATTTTTATAAGGTTTCAAATGGAAGACAAGTTTTTGTGCCTGTGCCCGGAAAAAAAGTATGGATTGGATTAAAAGGTGTGGGGCAATTCAAAGACCCGGAAAAAGAAATTGTTTATTCTAGCGTTAGGGGTTATGAAGGTTTGGTTGGAGCCGATGAAGCTCAAAAGTCGCAAAGGGTAGCCCATATCCCGGAATTAAGTAAAAACCCTTTTGTCATTAACTTGGGATCCCGTTCGCTTCTTAAAATCCCGCAACGTAGCGGAGCCTTCCTTCCTGTTTCAGATTTACCCGAAGTTTATGTCCCGTTCATAATTTATAACCTTTTTTATGAGCCCCACCGGGCGAGTAAGTTTAAATCAATTGTTAGAAAAGATCCTCAGCTGTTTGACATGATTCGGAAGAGAAGCTGGGCAGCTTATCAATCCATAAATGAAGAGCAGCCTGAGTCGGCTCCGGAACCTGCGGTGTGGATGAATTGGATTGCTTCGCAATGGGGCGAAGCGGAAGGCCGCAAAAGAAGTTTGCGGGTGGTTCACGAAACATTAAAGGCGCAAGACCTTTCATTTCCTCAGCGTGCTGACTTGGAAGAAATCGTCACGGAAGAAGAGCATCGGAAAAAAATATTGCGTAGTGCTCGAGGATTAACCGCGGTTGATTTAGATGAAGCGATTCGATCGAAATATATTAGTTCGCTGGCAAATACGATTGGTATATTAATTGATATGGAACAAGACTCACGCGAGGTTCCGGATTTTTACGCAAGATATTTTCCGGATATCCAAAAAACAGTTTTATCCATGATCCAGGGATATTTGCGGGCATTGGATGATGAGCTGCTGGCAGCATGGACAAAAGACCGTAGTCTTCTAACTGAAGATGATCCCGTTTTATCGCTTTATGAAATGTTGCGGTATCAGAATTTAAAAAAGATTATGACTGCGGATCAAATTGCGCAATTTCCGGATTTGTTGATCAGTACCGCTCGCGGCGTGAAAGCTCAACGCGCTCGCTCCGAAGCGCGAAGCGCTCAGTTGTCGGATGAGCAAGCTAATTGGATTGATGAAGCGAGCGCACTTTTTAATAAGGGACGAGAAGACATTCTTCATGACAGTAACCTTAATCCGCTTGAAAAAGCTCAGGAGCTTGTAACGCTTGCAGACCATTATGTTTCGAAAGTGGCAAAAAAGTTTAAAGTGCAATATTCGGATTTACCGTCGATGCTTTTTTTGGCCGCCGGAAGTTACGCAAATCGTGAAGTGGCTCCGCGCTCGGATTTTGACGGTTTTGTCGCGGTTGAAACGCATGCGGATGTTGAAGCGCTGAAGAATTATTTTTCTCCCGGCGGCTTCGTCTTTGAAGCGATGCAAGTCTTGGGCGGCAACTGGAATCTTTTTGCGATAGAAGAATTTGAAAATCCGGTGACGGTTCGCGATGATGGGTCCGGCAAAACGACGGAACCAGAAATTCAAAAGGAAGTTATCACGCAGCTGCTCGGCTTTCGCGAAGTTAAGTCCCTTGGTTTAACTCACATTGAACTTTCAAAAAGGCTCCGCGCGTATTTACAAAAAACTGAAAACCAAGCGCTGGTTTTAGAACAAGTTATTGACGCTTGGGTTGAACCTCGCAGCGAGAAGGGATATTTTGCCGGGCTTTCTGAGCGTGAACCTGACTTGAAGTGGGGCGCGGGCGGATTAAAAGATTATGACGTCGCGCGCTGGGCTATTCGGGTTTTCTTTGAGAATGAAAAACAAGCGATTGAGGCAGAGAAAGGCAACAATATTTCTTTTTTAACCTGGAATGAGTTTAACCGGGCGCAAGAAGCAGCGGCATTTATCCGGAAGGTTCGATGGATTTTACATAGTTTGCAGCCGGCGCTTGAGCCGGGAGAGGATCCCGATTATCTCGGATTGGAACACCAGCTCGAAATCGCCAAGCAAATTTACGGAAATAATCTTCCCGATGAAGAACTGCGAAAACGGTTTTTACATGATTTGCGAAAATCACAGCGCGTTTTGTATTTGTATAGCGCGACGATTTTGCGCCGGGCGCTGCATAAAACAGGGGCGTTGAAGTATTTCTATCTTCCCGACAGCGATCCTGGGAAATATATTTTTAAAGGCGTAGAAAGACTGAAGCGTGAAGGCAAAACGATGACATGGGATCAGGGGCCCAAGGATGTCTCCGAAGAAATTTTAACGTTGGGGATAGCGCAAGGAGTTGATGCGGATGATTTGCTCAAAATATTTAGATATGCCGGCGAAAATAATCTTCGTGTCACCGGAGAGCTCTTAGACGGGATGCAGAAAAAAACGGGAGAGTTTTTGGCGCATTTTAAAGCTGATGAAGACTTTCGTGCGCAAGTTTTCACTGACTTTTTGGCGATTCTTCATCTGGGACAATCTGCAGGCTATATTTTATTCCGCCTGCACATGCTAGGTATTTTAAGTGAGCTGATTCCGGGCTTTGAAAGTTTGAACTATCAGGTTAGTCCCGATTTCAGATATGACCATACCCTGGACATGAATTCGATCCGGATGGTACAGACCTTAGATCAACTGATGGGGTATTATGAAGGAAAACAAGCGCAGCAGGGATTCGCAGTCGGGGACTTGTCACAGACCGGTTGGATCAAGATTCTGCGCGCAGTGCTGCTTGCGAGAGAGATTTTAAGTCCAAAGGAAACGATGCGCACAATTTATCTCTATTTTGCCGGCTTGCAGCTTACTGAGCATGAAGCCGAAAGAGCAACCTGGCTGATTCAAAATCAAACCGCGTTGATGTCTTTTATCCAAAACGGCGGTATTTATTATCCTGAAGATTTTATTAATTTTCAAAGAGATGTTTTAAGCGATGCCGAAGGGCGGCCGGATTATTTACGGTGGCAGGCTCTTTTGGCGATGACTTTGGTTCATATCGAAACTTTTCAGAAGGGGCGGATTGAAATTTATCTTAATAAATTAAAGCCGCTTCTTGAAATGACGCGCGATGAGTTTGAAAATCAAGCCCAATTGCCCGTTTTTTTTAAAGCAAAAATACAATTGTCGCAGCTTCCCGAGTTTGCAAACGGAGTGAAGGTCGGAGAAGTTCGTATGCATTGGGAAGCAACGGATACTCCGAATGTCTGGAAGTTGAATATTGCGCACAGACATTCGACTGACAAGAATGAAAAGCTAGGAAGGTTATTCCGCATTGCGACCGTTCTTGCGGGAAGGAAGTTTAACATTATGGCACTTTTCCCTAATTATTTTGCAAACGATGGCATTACAGTTAATTCCATGATTGTTCGTCAAGCATACTTGACAGAGAAAATTAAGGAAGACCCCACTTTTACGGAAAAACTTCAAAATGAAATACAAGAAGCTTTTTCAACCCAAGACCCAGATGAGGTTCGGAACATTTATCGGGAAACGCCTTTTAATCGAAGCCCCGCTTTGGCTGCAATTCCTGAGACGGAAGTAGAAATACGAAAATATGGTCAGTCAAGTTTTGTTTATTTAAAAACCCCGGATGGACAAGGCGCCTTGGCGGATATTGCGCATATTGTCCTCAAACACCATTTGATTTTTGCTTCGCGAAGTACGGTTGATACGGTTGGCGGACGAGCTGGACTGCAGATTCAGGATACGATTCATGTGTTGACCATCGATGGGGAGCAGCCCGCAGAAAATGCTTTGAAGGCTTTGGCCGATGATCTTGAGTTTGCTTTCAAACACAAGGTTATCACGGATAAAGTTTTGGCTGAGATTGACAAAAGAATTGCTCAGCGCTCTGAAATGCGGTTAACGGTGCAGGAAAAGCAGTATATTTCCGAAATAGCGAATGGTTCTCGCCCCTATGGACGCTTAGAGACCTTGATTGACAGCGACGCCGGAGAAACAGAACCCAAAAATCCTCTCGTGCATCTTTTTGGCGAGCAAGAAACGACATTGCTTTTTTCCGGATTGATTGAAGATCAGGTTCCCCAAGAATGGTATCGTGATAAAAGCGTTCTTGTGGCTCCCGGATACGGCAATTTACCGTTCTTTATCCGCGGGCGAGGCGCAAAAAAAGTGGTTGGATTAGACAGCGATCCGATTACCGTCGCTTTTCAGAAAGCAAAAGCTCTTTTTGGCAATCATTCCGATCTTGAAGGAATTTGGGGAATTTTTAATTATCCCACCAGAAACTTTGTACAAAAAGATTATTTGGATCGCATTACGCGGCTTGTGCAAGCTGAAGAGCCCACAAAAGCAACGGAATTGGACCGGATTGAATTTAGAGTGGGCAATGTTTTGGATTTGTCTCAAGAGCAAGAAAAGTATGACCTTGTGGTTGTTCCTTATTTAATGGGGGTGCAGCATGGTTTAACTCCGGAGCAAGGCGACCAGATGTTATCCCAGTTCGGAAATGTTTTGAACCAAGGCGGAAGAATCGTTTTATTGCCGGTTTTGGAAGAGCGGTATATTCGAGGCATGGCGGATTCAGCCCAAAAATTACGGTGGATTAAATTGCTTGAATGGTTGAAGGGATTAGATAAAAAAGGATATCAGATGGAGTTGAGTAAACCTTATTCTGTTTACGCCAATATGCCCATGCATTTTGTGTCAATCCAGCGGATGCGTTCCGAATCGCGGGAAGTTTCTGTAGCGGAAGCAAATGCAACCCGATCGGAGGGTCGTAAATTTGAATCAGCCCATGTGCTGTTGCATGGGTTTCAGAGCACGGATTTGAATTTGGACAATGATGAAGCCGGCCAGCAAGCGGGGCAAGTTATGAGTGATGTTGAGAATGTTGGGTTTGAAGAATATTTAGACGTGATTCAGAAGCTACGCGATGAAATGGTGAAAGGGCTTGAGGGAGAACAGAAAAAACAAATGGAAAACCTGGTTCGCTTTTTTGCGGACGCGCTTTTGCAAAACTCAAAATCAGAAATCGAAATCGCTTTGGATGCTCCGGAGCTTGAAATGGCTCTGCAGCAAGCTATTCAAGAGTTTGCGTTTGGGGATGGAGTACGGTTTGTGCTTCCTAAAACAATGGCGAACTTAAAAATTCCCGCCGCGATGGTGAGACGCGTGAACTCTTTGGCAAGCGCGGTTAAAAAGGGCGGACCCGTGTTATTGTCGATTTTTAGCGCGGGCGGAGAAGGCGCGTCGCAAAAAAGCGAAAACATTGTGGATTTGATTTCGGACGAAAAAAATTCTTATGGATTGAATGAAATTCAGCGGCAAAAGGCGGATGTTTTGACCCGCATGCTTGTTGCCGTGCTTTTGTCGGGCAAGGTAAAACAGCGCGATGATATGAATAATATTTCGATGCTGCTTGCTGATACCGGGTACTTTCAGAATATCGCGCAGGGGTTAACCTTTAAGGATGGCAGGCTTACGGTTTCGATGAATATTTTGATGCGCCTTGCTCAGGAATACGCGGCAACGAGACAGATTCAGGCGGCTGCTTAATTCGCCGGCGGAACAGGAATAACCGCACAGCCCGCGCGAACTTGGGCATTTTTATCTTCGCTGATAACGATGGATTTTCCCGCGATACTGCTTCTTGTAAGCGAGAATTTTTCATATTGACCTTCAAACTCCGCTGTGCCTTTACCGGTTGATTCCATTTTAGCCAATAATCCGGATTCTTTTGTTTGAATTCCTAAAAAAGAACCGATGGGGCTGAAAACATTTCCCGCGGACTGAGCTTCATCCGAGCACGTGCCTTTTTCATGAATTTGAGCGAAGTATTTTTTGTTGGGAGCCGCGCCGGTTAAAACGACCTTGATTTTAACGCTTTCATTCTTGTCGCCGGGCCAGAAATAGGCTTTTCCCGTTAGTGACGATTCGGGTCGAGAGGGCTGAATCCAATTAAAATAAGGCGCGTCACCGCTCGGCGTTACCGGACGGGTTGCGCAGGACAAAAGAGGAAGGGCGGCGAATCCAAATAAAATGAAGGTATAGAGGCTTTTTTTCATGACGAGGTTCATTCTAGCCTTAATACGGTACAGCGCAACCTGAACTATTCGGCCCAATAGAATTTTATTGTTTGTTGTCTCTTCTCTCTTGTCTGGCTTATAATCTCACGTCCAGAATTTTGGACTCAACCGCGGCTTCGAAAGCACCAGGAGAATTTCATGGCGAAAAATAATAAGGGCGAAGAAAAGATTCTTGATGTGGATGCCAGCATGCAGGGAACGATCGCGTTTAAAGACCCGGTCAATTTGCGTATTAACGGAACGTTTGAAGGCAAACTTGATACGAAGGGCAATTTGACCATCGGAGAAAACGCTAAGGTGCGCGCGAATATTCACGGTGACAATATTGTGATTGCCGGAAAAGTAGTCGGAAATGTCACCGCCAGCCAAAGCCTTTCCGTGGTTTCACCGGCTTCAATCGAAGGAGACATTATCACACCGCGTTTTTCAGTCGGTGAAGGCTCGATTATCGAAGGTAAAGTAACCATGAAAACCGGAGCTTCCGCGGGCGGCGATGTTTTCTTGACCTTGCGCGATGTTTCTCAGTATCTTGATTTAGAAGCGCGTGTGGTTGAAGACTTGGTAAAAAACAATCAAATTCCCGTGCGCCGCGAAAACGGTAATGTCGTTTTCTCAAAGAGCGCGGTTGACGGATGGCTTCAAAACCAAAAGGCATGAACAATCTTCTCTCTCCCGAAGAAACCAAGCAGTTTTTAAGGATCACTGCCGAAGATTTGGACGGATTCGTCAAATCCGGAAAACTGCAGGCTTATAAAATCAGCGGGCAATATTTGCGGTTTCGTAAAGAAGATGTTTTGCATCTGAAAGAAACCACGTTTAAAGACCGTGAAAATCCTTTCAAGCAGAATACTTTTTTCGGAAGAGTGCGCGACTTTTGGAAGTTTAATAATTTCTATATTTTAGGTGTTCTCATCGCGGCCGGACTGCTTTATTTGCTGGGCCGCGAGTATCTTCAATAAGTTTTCGGCCGGCTGTGCGATTGACTCACAAAATCTCTTTTTGCTCCGTTACGCAAGTGAAGAAGCGGATGGACGCGGATCCCCGTTATCTGAAGGCTCATTTAACTTCGTCTGAAATCCGTTATTGCAAAGCAAAAAAATATCCCGCTGAGCCCGCTGCGGCGCGCATTGCGTCGAAAAAAGCTTTACTCCAAATCTTAAAAGTTCCGGCGTCCCGCCAAATGCAATGGATGCGTGAAATTCAAATTGGAAAAAAGCCCGATGGAAAGCCGTTCATCAAGTTATCCGCGCTGTTCAAAAAAAATTTTAAAGTGAAGGCGGATAGCCGTTGGTTGCTTTCAATTGCGCACGAAAGAGAGCTTGCGGTAGCTTGGGTTTCGGTATGCGGAGCTTAATTGTTAACGCGGATGACTGTAATTTAACATCAGGCGTGACGCGCGCAATTTTGGATTGTCACGCGCGCGGAATTGTCAGCAGTACGACCTGGCTGGTTAATTTGCCGGCCAAGCCCGACGAAGTGACGGCGGTGCGTGATAGCGGCTTGGGCGTAGGACTGCATTTAAACGTTTCGTTGGGAGCGCCGCTTTCCAATTTAAGCGATATCCGGAGTTTGGTGACCGAAGAAGGGCTTTTTAAGAAGCGGAATGATTATGTTCTGCGCGTCCCCACTGCCGCGGATTTGGTGAAGGAATACATCAAACAGATTGTTAAGTTCGAAAAAGTTTTTGGACGGTTGCCGACGCATTTGGATACGCATCATCAGCTTCATGATGAAACCGTTTTTATGCAGGCATTGGCGCATGTGGCGCGTGAAAAAAAACTTCCGGTTCGGCGTTCCGCTTTAATGTCTTCGCCCGATTTTTCCAGGCATTATCCCGGAATGTTGACCACACAAAGTCTTTTCGGAAATTTAGACGCGAAAGCCTTTTGGACCGCGGAGAAATTGGAGGGGATTATCAAAGCTCTTTTGCCGGGCACGGCGGAAGTGATGTGTCATCCGGGTATTTGGGATGCTGATTTGCAAAAATTGTCTTCGATGACGGTGCCGCGTGAAAAAGAGCACGAGCTTTTTTCTTCACCGCACTTGAAAAGCGTATTAGAAAAACATAAGATTCGGCTCATTCATTTCGGAAATTTAAAGGTAAATTAAAGACCGCTCAAAAAGAATCAGATGCCAGGCGGCTGCAAACGCCCGCGGAGGCGTATGCGAAGAGATACGCCGCACAAGGAAGTGTAGCAGCCAACGCAGCAGATGATCTTTTTCAGCGGTTGAGTACTTTATGAAAATTATTATTACGAACGATGATGGTATTCACTCCCGTGGTTTGATTACGTTAGTTGAAAGACTGGGGCGCGATCACGATATTTTGGTTGTCGGACCCGACTCGGAACGCTCCGCCACGAGCCACTCGGTGACGATTCATGAGCCGATTATTGTTCGTGAAGTTAAAAAGGGCGAGGGCCTTGAAGTTTATGCCGTGCAGGGTACACCCGCAGATTGTGTGAAATGGGCTGTTTCTGAATCGGGATTTAAGGCGGATTGGGTTGTTTCGGGCGTGAACCGAGGCGCGAACACGGGGATCAGTGTTTATTATTCGGGAACAGTGGCGGCCGCGCGCGAGGGCGCGATTAACGGCATTTCTTCTTTGGCGGTTTCATTGTGCGGCAGAGATTTTGAAGATTTTCAGCCCGCCACTGAAATAGCTGCCAAATTAATTGATCACTTTGGGCTTTCCCGCGCCGAAAACGGAGACGCCTGGCTTTTTAATTTATCGGTTCCGCCTTGCGCGCAAAAAGAGATGAAAGGCATTCAGCTCGCAAAACAGGCTCGATCAAAATTTATTGAAGAGTTCATTCGTTTTGAACCTGACCAGCTTGAGAAAGAAAGTCATGCCCGCCACTATCAGCTTGCGGGGGGGATTCATTTATCCGCGCCGGACGGCACCAGCGATGAAGAACTGATGCATGAAGGATGGGCGGCTTTAACGCCTTTATCGATCGATCAAACGGATTATTCGGTTTTGCAGAAATTAAAGAACAGCTTGGAGATCAAAAAAATAAAGCTGTAAGAGACTATGCGTTCAGAGGCAGTTACTTCGCAATATTTCCGTCAAGCGTCTCGAAGATAATAGTAACGAGGTTGTGGCATTGAGGGCATTTGATTTGTTTGAAGGCCTGAACGTTGTCGTGCTTCGGGCGATACATAATCGATAAAATCTTTGTTTCGAAGTGAGATTCATCACCCGAATATTGACAAGATTGGCACTGATAGTTCGCTTTCACAAGTTCTCCTTCATCGTTCTGATGCCCCAAAAGGCTTTCGGGGTAATAAGAGATTTCGGCGGAGAGCTTTAAAACTTTAACGCCGAATTACGCGCGGCTCTTAATAAATGTTCAAAGTTAGTTGATTTATCTAGATCTAGGCGTAACGGCGAAAGCTTGATACAATTCCCAGCAAATAAAAAGCGGGGGAACCCATGAAGAAATTTTCGTTTTTGGTTTTTATCGGACTTATTAGCGGTTGTTTACAGACGCATGCCATGGTGTCGGATTATGATACGGAGTTCGCGACAAGCACGCGTACTCAGCCGGGATATTTCGCAAACATGGCGAATGACTGGCGCCGAGGAATTACGAATATCGTTTCGAGCCCGCTTGAAATTCCGATTACGGTGATGAATTACCACCGCGAAGATAAAAATCCTCCGGTAGTTAAGCATGCGGCGGGTTTTTTTGACGGAATTATCCGCGCCGTTGCTCGCTGCGGATCGGGAATGTGGGATGTGGCCATTGGACTTATTCCCGGCGATCAAGAGGGAGCTCCGGTTAAGCCCGAGACCCTTTTTTAAAGAGACCAACGACTGAAGACTATAGACCAAAGACCTGTTTTCGATTAATATTTCCCACTCGTTTCACGGGTTTTGTTCTTTTATTTTATTTTTGATGTCCGTTCAAAAAGCTCAGGTTCAAGGCGCAGTCGAGCGACTGCGGAGGCATAGTTGAAATCTATGCCGCACAAAGAAGCGATGCCTGCAACGCCGAAGCTGGGTTTTTTCAACGGAACAGGGGCCTGTAGCTCATTTGGTAGAGCATCTGCATGGCATGCAGGGGGTAAGGAGTTCAACTCTCCTCAGGTCCACCAAATTTTTTTGAAAATTTGAAGTTGATAGGTTTTTCATGCGAGAGTGGCGGAACTGGCAGACGCACTGGACTCAAAATCCAGCGCCCTCTAAAGGCGTAAGGGTTCGACTCCCTTCTCTCGCATTTTTGATTTGCTGAAAATGATTAAGCGCGGCGTTGCAGCCCTCGCATCATTTGTGCGGCGTAGGTTTCACTACGCCTCCGCAGATGTTCGGTTGCGCCTTGCGCTTAAACCATTTTGAGCAAATCAAATGGGTATGAGGAAGGGAGTCGAAGTGAGTCCCGACAAAATCGTTAAGCATCATAAGTAAAAAAAGCTGACTTAATGTCAGCTTTTTTGCTTATGATAACTTTGTGAGGGACGAGTGGCCGAGCTGGAGTGAATGCCGCTGGCTAAGCGGACATGAACGCAAGCCGCCGACTCCCGTAATATTATTGATTACAAAAAATATAAGGTTTTATGGCATCCGGCTTCAAACAATATCCTTTCCCCGAAATTGAACCCAAATGGCAAAAGTATTGGGTTGAAAAGAAGACTTTTAAAACTCCCGACCCTGTCGGTGAAAACGCCAAAAAGCCCAAATACTATATTCTTGATATGTTTCCGTATCCTTCGGGTTCCGGTCTGCATGTCGGCCATTTAGAGGGTTACACTGCCACCGATATTCTCGCGCGCTACAAACGCATGCGCGGTTTCAATGTTATGCATCCGATCGGCTGGGACGCTTTCGGTTTGCCTGCCGAACAATACGCCATCGAAACGGGAACTCATCCGCGTGCGACCACCGAAAAAAATATCAATACTTTCCGCCGCCAGATTCAACGCATTGGTTTCAGTTATGACTGGGACCGTGAAGTGAACACGACCGATCCCAATTATTACAAGTGGACCCAATGGATTTTCACCAAACTGTATGAAAAAGGTTTGGCTTATGAAGCCGAAATTTCGGTGAACTGGTGTCCCGCGCTTGGGACTGTGCTCGCCAACGAAGAAGTGATCGACGGAAAGAGCGAACGCGGACAGCATCCCGTTATCCGCAAACCGATGCGCCAATGGGTTTTGAAGATTACCGCTTACGCCGATCGTCTTTTGGACGATTTGGAATTGCTTGATTGGCCGGAATCGATTAAGGAAATGCAGCGCAACTGGATCGGGAAGTCGACGGGAGCGGAAGTTGAATTCGCAATTGAAGACTCAGCCGAAAAAATAAGAATTTACACCACGCGCCCTGATACGCTTTTTGGCGCAACCTATATGGTTCTTTCTCCCGAACATGCTTTGGTTTCAAAAATCACGACCGCAACCAAGCAAAAGGCCGTTCAGGAATATCAAACGCAAGCCCAGCACAAATCTGATTTAGAACGCACCGACCTAGCGAAAACCAAAACCGGAGTTTTTACCGGAGCTTACGCGATTAATCCGGTAAACAAGAAACCCATTCCGATTTGGATCGCTGATTATGTTCTTGCCAGTTATGGTACGGGCGCAATTATGGCGGTGCCGGCGCATGATGAGCGCGATCACGAATTCGCTCAAAAATTCAGCCTGCCTGTGATTCCCGTGATTCAGCGCAGCGACGCGGAACTGGAAAAGCTTGCGGGTAAAGATCCCAAAGAGGAGTTGTTCACGGGTGAAGGTATTAATTTTAACAGCGGTTTTCTGAACGGTTTAAAAACAACCGAAGCGAAAGAGAAAATCACGCAGTGGCTTGAAGAAAATAAAATCGGCACAAAAAAAATTCAATACAAGCTGCGCGACTGGCTTTTTTCGCGCCAAAGATATTGGGGCGAGCCTTTTCCGGTTGTGCATGCGGACGGCAAATCGCAGTTGGTGAAAGAAAGCGAGCTTCCGATTCGATTACCCGAAGTGGAAAGCTACAAACCCACAGGTACCGGTGAAAGTCCGCTTGCCGGAATTGCAGAGTGGGTGAATGTGACTGTGGACGGCAAACCCGCGAAACGCGAAACGAATACGATGCCGCAATGGGCGGGCTCCTGCTGGTATTACCTGCGCTATCTCGACCCGAATAATTCTGAGAAATTAATCGATCCCGTTAAAGAAAAATACTGGATGCCGGTTGATCTTTATGTTGGCGGCGCCGAGCATGCGGTCTTGCATCTGCTTTATTCACGTTTCTGGCATAAAGTTTTGTATGACCTCGGTGTGGTTTCGACGAAAGAACCTTTTCAGAGTTTGACGAATCAGGGCATGATTCTTGGCGAAGACGGACAGAAAATGTCGAAGTCGCGCGGCAATGTCGCGAACCCCGAAGAAATCATGGATGCTTACGGCGCCGACAGCGTGCGTCTTTATGAAATGTTTATGGGCCCGCTTGAAATGACCAAGCCATGGAATACTTCGGGTGTCGAAGGTGTTTACCGTTTTCTCGGCAAAGCTTGGCGCCTTTTTATGGATCAGGAAGGGAATGCAAGTCCCGCGGTTCAGGATGTCGAGCCCACGCAGGGTGAACTTAAAATTTTGCACAAAGCCATTAAGAAAGTTACCGAAGACACCGAAGGTAAACGTTTCAACACGGCGATTTCCGCGATGATGGTTTTCGCCAATGAAATGGGTGAAATTCAGGTGCGTTCCAAAAAAGTGCTGCGCCAGTTTCTTTTACTGCTTGCCCCGTACGCGCCGCATTTGGCGGAAGAGCTTTGGCATCGCACCGGCGGCACAGACACTTTGGCTTATGAAACCTGGCCGGCATGGAATGAAGAAGTGCTCAAAGAAAATGAAGTCGAACTCGCGGTTTTAGTCGGCGGAAAAGTGAAGACGAAGATTATGGTGCCGACCGGCGACAGCGAGGAAAATATCCGCAAGGCTGCTTTGGCGCTGCCGGATATTCAAAAGCTGATCGCGGGCAAAACCATCAAACAAGTCATTGTTGTACCTGGACGCATCGTCAATATCGTCGCGGTCTGATTTTTTTGCTCTGAGCTTTAAGCCGGAGTTTACTCCTGACCTATGGTCGCAAGCCGGAGATTTTCTCCGGACCAGCGGTCGTATGACCGTATGACCAAGCCCAACCGCATCCCTGCCTTTTTTGGGCTGTATCAAGTTATTTTGAAATTAGACGATTAACCTCTACGAATGCCTACTGTAAAAATAGCTAAAAATAAGATTTGGGTCGGCTCCAAAGCGGTGCCGCTTGTTGCGGGTGAAGTGCATTATTGGCGTTTGAACCCGATTGCCTGGAAAGAAATTCTTTTGCGCGTGAAGGAAATGGGCGTGCAGGTTATTTCCACTTATGTACCGTGGGATTATCATGAACCCAAGCGCGGTGTATTTGATTTCACCGGAAAAACCGACCGTACGCGCGACTTAAAAGCTTTTCTTGATTTGACCCGCAAAATGGGATTCTGGGTAATAATTCGTCCCGGTCCTTATATTTATTCAGAGTGGCCGCAAGACGGCGTACCGCCATACGCGCATCAATACCATCGTTTGCATCCGCAATTCATCAAGTATGCCAAAGTTTGGATGTCTAAAGTTTGCGCTGTGATCAAACCTTATCTTGCGACAAGAAACGGCGGGCATATCTTTTTGTTTCAGGCTGACAATGAAGTCGATCCTTGGCCGGATCTTTTCGGCGCGCAATATGGTTTGTCCGGAAAAAAAGGTTTGTTTCAGGAGTTTGTGCGCGAACTTTATCAGGGACGTTTGTTTGATTTGAACCAGGCATGGGGAACGGCCTATCGCTCGTTTGATGAAGCCGCGCCGTTCATGGCGACCATGCTTTCGGGTGAAACAGGTTTGCCGCTCAAAGGTGATCAGGAGTTGCGCCGCCATTTGGATTATTTCCGATTCAAATATGATTACACCGCGAAAATCGCGCGCTGGACCGTGGCTGAATATAAACGGCTCGGAATTAATGTGCCGATTTATCTGAATACTTATCCTTTTTTCTACGCGCATGATTGGGCGGATTTGCAGAATGAATGCGATGCTATCGGAATTGATTTGTACCCAACTTCAGAGCTCGCGGAAGACAAGCATGAGTTCCGCAAATACTGCGACAAAATCCGTTATCTCGGCAATGTTTCCAAACTGCCTTTTATCGCCGAGTTTCAATCGGGGATTTGGCATGGCCGGCATTACGAAGTGAATGTGCTTACCGGCAGTCATTACCGCATGATTACTTTATCTGCGCTCTTAGCCGGTATTAAAGGTTGGAGCTGGTACATGCTTGTAAACCGCGACAACTGGTATATGTCGCCGATCAATGAATGGGGCCGTGTCCGCGGTGAATTGTATGACGTATTCAAACAGCTTGTTTCTCTTTTCAAGCGTCTCGATCCGACCACATTAGAGAAAATTGTCGATGTCGGAGTGACATTTAATCCGCTGCAGTATGCCGCGCGGACTTTGCCCGGCGATAGCCCGATTTTAACCGCGCTCAATCAAACCGGTATGGATTATGACTTATGTGATCCGCGCGCGAAACTACCGCCGCACAAAGTTTTGTTTTATTGGGGTAACCAATGGCTTGATGAAGCGAGCCAGAAAAGATTGCGCCAGTATGTTGAGCAGGGCGGGACGTTGATCGCGTTCCGTGATTTTCCGCGTAAAGATGAAAATTTTAAGCCTTGTCAGAGGATCGGTTTTGAAGAGCCCGAACGCACTTTGTTTGAATTTAAAAAACCTTTTGAATTAAAACTTTCGCCAAAAAGCGAGTCGATCCGTATGGTTTCATCCGTGTATACTTTTAAAGCGGAAAACGCGCAAAAAATCGAAGTCAATGTCGCGAATCACGGTAAGCTTGCTGTGGGGTATATCAAGAAGATCGGCAAAGGTAAAATTTTGCATTTGGGCATGGAGCCCGGGCAGGAATTAATTCAGCTTATTTTAAAATATTTGGATGTGTTGCCCGCATCTTATTCAACCACTTCGGAAATTCACACGGCCCTGTTCAGGCGGGGGAAGAAATACTATGTGGTGGTGGTCAACAATGGACGTGAACAAAAAACCGCCGCGCTGAATCTGCCCGGAGTTTTGTTTAAGCGCAAGGCAAACGTTTTGGATCTTCTGAGCGGAAAAAAATTACCCCTGCGCTTTGAGCCCGGACAAGCGCTTTCGGTTGAGATTGCCCGCAAGGACGGCACTGTCCTCGAGATTGCTTAAAGGCTTCTGAAAAAGGTCATTCACTGCGTTGTAAACTTCACTCTCTTGTGCGCCGTAGGTTTCACTACGGCTCCGCGGTCGTTCGTTTACGCCTTGTGTCTGATCCTTTTTGATAAGCCTTATCGTTTATTTAAAAACACCTGCCGCTCAATAAATAATCCGTTACATTTTTAAAATTATTTATTTCCGCCATGCCGCAAAAGCTTGCTTTCCTGGGGACTCATAAAAGAAGCGTTCCTTTACGCCTTGTGGCCGAGCTTTTTTGAGAAGTCTTTCGTTTTTGTTCTCGCCTAATTATGAGAAAGGAACCACATCAAGTTTCTGCCGCATTCGTCCGATAAACCTCACAGCCCGCGTTGAGGTTTTAAAGGAGATAGCCGTATGTACGAGCCTTATTTTGGTTTAAGAGAGTCCCCGTTTAATATTACTCCCGACCCGCGCTTTGTGTATTTCAGCAAACATCATCAGGAAGCGCTCTCCGCGATGCGTTACGGCGTTGAATACCGGAGAGGGTTTATTCAGGTGACCGGAGAAATTGGCGCCGGAAAGACAACTCTTTCACGCGCGTTACTTGCGCAATTGGGAGACGATGTTCATAGCGCGCTGATCCTGAATCCGAAGCTTTCCGATTTGGAGCTTTTACAGACGATTGTCGAAGATTTCGGCATTAAGCCCGCGTCGACGAAAAGAAAAGCCTGTTTTGACGCTTTAAATAAATTTTTATTGGAAGAAAATCAAAAAGGAAAAAACGCGGTTTTGATTATTGATGAAGCTCAGCTTTTGACTCCGCGGTCGCTTGAGCAGATTCGGTTGTTGTCAAACCTTGAAACTCCGAGTCAGAAACTTTTGCAGATTATTTTAATCGGTCAGCCCGAGCTGAAAGATTTGATCGCTCGTCCGGATTTAACCCAGCTTCGCCAGCGCATTACCGTAAGGTTTCATCTGCCAGCGCTCTCCAGAGATGAGGTGGGAGACTATTTATCGCATCGGTTGCGCGTCGCGGGAATGGATGGGACTGTCTTTCAGGATGACGCGGTGTGTATGGTTTCTGAGTTTTCAGGCGGAATACCCCGATTAATTAATGTATTGGCAGATAGGACGATGTTGGGGGCTTTCGCGAAAGAAACTCGGCAAATTAACGCTTCTCTTGTAGAATGTGCGGCAGCCGATTTGGAGGGCGCCACAGTATGAGTCTAATTCAGGACGCGTTAACTAAAACACAGGTTAAGGTTGCCCCTAAGGCCGCTGTTCCCGCGCTTCAACCCAAGGCCCAGCCTCAGTCTCATCCGCGTCATGGCTTAGATGCCTTTGACCGTGAGGTCGAAAAAAAGATTCAGCAGGTTCAGGGACAGCCTGTTAAGCCCGTTAAAAAATCCTATTGGTCCCTGATTATTGTGTTGGCTATTTTTTCGGCCGCAGCTGCTTGGTGGTTTTTGCAAAAACCGCAAACGCAAATGGAGCCTGTTCCCGCTATGATTGTCGATATCCAAAAAAGCACGTTTGTTTCCAAGCCTGAACTCGCTCAGCCTATTCTTTTGCCCGCAACCGCAGCTCTGGCTGAAGAACCCAAACCCATTTTCGATAACAGTAAATTTATTCTATCCGGCATTATCTTGGGCGGGCGGGAGCAGCCTTATGCTTTGATCAATGGGCGCATTGCGCGTGTCGGCGACCGTGTTGAACATAACGCGGTTGTCAGTAAAATTGAAAAAGAATATGTTGATGTGCGTTACCGCGGTGAGTTAGTTCGTCTTCAAATTCAGCGTTAATCCAACGTTGAGAATTTCCCCTGCTTCAATAAAATAATTGTGCGAGGTAATAATATGGTAATATATCATATTATTTATGATTATAAAATGGATTTTGATTTCCGTCGGAGTTGTGCTGGGGGCGATAATCGCTCCGCACATTCAGCTTTGGATTGAGCCGCAGACAGCCGCGTTAAGTTTTTTGGGGCTCTTAGCTTCATTTGGGTTGTTTCATAAGGCGCGCCTATGCGGTCAGGTTTGCTTATGTTTATTTTCGCTTCTTTATGGCTTCTGTTCCGTTCAAACGGCTGAACAAAAATTTCAAACCGTAAGCTGGCGCGCTCACGGCAAGACAGTGATTGTTGCCGGAGAAGTACTCAGTTTTCCTGAAAAAGTAAACGAGTCTCAGCGATGGATTATGAGCGTGTGGTCTTTTCGGATGGAAGATGGAAGCTGGATGGCGGCTCAATCCCGCGCGGAGGTCAGTGTTCCGGCAGAAGAAGACACTCCGCTGATCGGGGACCGCATTGTTCTGAAGGGCCGTGTTTCTTTTCCCGAGAAAAATAATATGGGAGCCGAAATTTTACTGCGGCGGTATTTTTTGAACAATGTTGCGGCTCAAATTCGTGTGCGCGGTACCGGACATTTTATTTATGAGGACTGGAACCGGCTTCAATTACCTTTGCGGCTGATTCAGCTGGCACGAGCAGGCCTGGAGAACCGCCTTGATTTTGTTTATCAAATCAAACACAGCCTTGTCCTGAAGCCGTTGCTTCTTGGTTCGCGCATGGAAGACCGGGAGCTTCGCAGGGCTTTCAATCGAACCGGCACTTCGCAAGTCTTTGCAATGCCCAACAGGGGAATTTTGGAGAGTTCGGTTGCAAGCAACT
>ERZ761609.1194-NODE-1194-length-24501-cov-50.969525_pt1 | contig 24501 bp, 26 predicted proteins | sample MGYA00511163_ERZ761609 | MGnify/ENA primary metagenome ERZ761609 (study PRJEB28899, sample SAMN02445070) | bioreactor sludge metagenome | biome: EBPR sludge | place: Australia: Brisbane, Thorneside Wastewater Treatment Plant | collected 2011-12-16 ... | reverse complement strand
GAGATTGGTCAGTGACTGGAGTTCAGACGTGTGCTCTTCCGATCTGAGGCGCTGGCGGGCGGCGGCGTGGCGGGTCCGCCGCGCTGGGGCAGGGCAGGGAGCGAGTCGATGCGCTCCGCCCAACCCGTGGCGCAGACGCCACATTCGAGGCCCCCTTCCGCCTGCGCGAACGAGCAGAGCCTCTCGAAAACGGCGTGGCAGGACGAACAGCGGAATTCGTAAAGCGGCATGGCTGATTAACAGGGTAACGCGGACGGAGCCCGACTTGACAGTAATGATACGCTGATATCATCTGATTTGACGAGGGGATTCCACCATGGCCTTGTTACCTGTCACAGTCCTGTCCGGCTTTCTGGGCGCGGGCAAGACGACCTTGCTGAACCACGTGTTGAACAACCGCGAAGGGCGCCGCGTCGCCGTCATCGTGAACGACATGAGCGAGGTCAATATCGACTCGCAACTCGTCCGCAGCGGCAACGAACTCCACCGCGTGGAGGAAAAGCTGGTCGAAATGTCGAACGGCTGCATCTGCTGCACGCTGCGCGAGGACCTGCTGCGCGAAGTGGCGGGTCTGGCGCGCGAGGGGCGGTTCGATTACCTGTTGATCGAATCGTCGGGCATCTCCGAACCGCTGCCGGTGGCAATGACGTTCACCTTCGAGGACGAGCAGGGGCAGTCGCTCGGGTCCCTGGCGCGCCTCGACACGATGGTGACGGTGGTGGACGCGGCGAAATTCCTGGATGATTACCTGTCGGTGGACGATCTGCGCGACCGGCAGATGGAATTAAACGAGGCGGACGACCGGACGATCGTCGATCTGCTGAACGATCAGGTCGAGTTCGCGAACGTGATCGTCATCAACAAGACCGATCAGGTGAGCACGGAGGATCTGGAGCGGCTGGAGGCGATCCTGCACCAGTTGAACCCCGGAGCGCGGCAGGTGCGCGCCGAACGCGGGCGGGTGCCGCTCGAGGTGATCTTCAACACGGGCCTGTTCAACATGGAGGAGGCGGAGCAGTCGGCCGGGTGGTTGCGGGAACTGAACGGGGTGCACACGCCGGAGACCGAGGAATATGGCATTTCGAACTTCGTCTACCGGGCGCGGCGGCCGTTTCACCCGTTCCGCTTCTGGCAGTTGCTCGACGAGGTGATGGAGGGGGTTCTGCGCGCGAAGGGGTTCCTCTGGATCGCCTCGCGGCCGGAATGGATGGGCATTTTCGGACAGGCGGGCATCTCGGTCACGATCGACCCGATGGCGCGCTGGTGGGCCGACACGCCGCGGACGGAATGGCCCGAAGACCCCGAATCGCTGAACCACGTCGCCGGACAGTGGGACCCCGAAACCGGCGACCGGCGCCAGGAGATCGTCTTCATCGGCGCAGGCATGGACGAACCGGCGCTGCGAGCGCAGTTGGACGCCTGCCTCCTGACCCCGGACGAGTTCGCCGCCGGGCCGGAAGCCTGGCGGAACTACCAGGACCCCCTGCCCGAATGGCCTGAACTGGTGGCGTCGGAAGCGGAAGCGTAGAGGCGCGGCGGTTTGCTGTATGTCATATTGGACATAGAGCGCAATGGCCGGAGCCCCGGATCGACCTCTGTTGTGGCTGAAGGGTGAAGTCAAAACTCCACCCTTCAGCCCGCGCGCCCGTTTGGAGGCCGGATTTCTGCTCAGGCGATTGCAGCGGGGAGAAATCTTGGGCATGCCGCAATCGCGGCCGATGCCGTCAATTGGGATGCAGTGCCACGAACTCCGGATCGAGGATCGCGGGGCGGCGTGGAGAATCATCTACCATCTGGCGCCGGACGCGGTGATCATCCTCGAGGTGTTCAGCAAGAAGACGGCGGCCACGCCGGCCGGAATTTTGGCGGTGTGCCGCAAACGGTTGTCACACTATCTGAAATTGGCGGCGGAAACGGAGCAGCGTTGATGATGGACAGCGAAGCGAGAAAACGGCTCGAAAACGCAGGTTGGACCGCAGGCGATGCGGCGGATTTTCTCGAATTGAGCCCGGAAGAGGCCCGGTTCGTCGAATTGAAACTGGCGCTGGCCGCGGGAGTCCGCCGGTTCCGGGAGAAGCGCGGATGGACGCAAGCCGCGCTGGCGCAGCAATTGGGATCGAGTCAATCGCGCGTCGCGAAGATGGAAGCGGCCGACGGATCGGTGACGCTCGATCTGATGATGCGCTCCCTGCTCGCGATGGGCATCATGCCCAGCGAGATCGCGAAATTGATCCGCAAAGTGGAGAGCCACAAGGCGGCGTGAGATCGGCGGTCAATTCGGCCAGTACGGCCACCGGGGCACTTCGCGGAGGCGGATGGCGGGCGGTCGGGGTGGCGGACGGTGCCACGGGTTCACCCAATCGAGGCGCGTGGTCGAGATGGCCAGACAGTTGAATGTCGAGGGTTCGAGGCGCGGAAGCCAGACGATATTCACCTCGTACTTGAACGCCGCGTCCATCACCCGCAGCACGCTCTGCATCGGCACGCCGCCATCGGCGTGGACGAGCAACCAGCGCTCGGCGCGGTTCAGGTAGATTTTCCGCAGCGCTGCGTCGAGGTCTCGCATTCGGATGCGCTGTTCCCGCAGGAAGAGATCAGCTTCCGATGCGACGTGCGCGACAACGATCGGATCGCTGAGCACCGCCGGCGGGCACCGCTGCAGCGAGCCGAAATGCACCGGCACGCCATGGGAAACAGGGCGAACCGCCGCCAGCGTGGCGAGAATTGCGAGCATCGAGGCGAGCGGGGCGGCGGCCAGCGGCATCATGTTCATGGCGCGTGTCCTGCCCCCTAAAGAACCCATGGCGCGCGGTTTTGTTCCCCGATTGAGAGCCAGGGCGCTATTCTGACAGTCTGGAGGCGCGCCGATGAATCTCCCGCTGTTCGAAACACCCCGGTCACCGCTCGCGGAACGCCTCCAGGCCCTGGCGGCGGAGGGCATCTATCTTGGGACGAGCTCCTGGAAGTACGAAGGCTGGCTCGGCTCCGTGTACACGCCCGAACGCTACGCCACGCGCGGGCGCTTCTCCCGCAAGAAATTCGAGACCGAATGTCTCGCCGAATATGCCGAAACCTTCCCGGCCGTCTGCGGCGATTTCACGTTTTATCAGTTCCCCTCGGCGGAAACCTGGCAGAGGCTGTTCGCCACCGCGCCGCCGTCGCTCCAGTTCGCCTTCAAGGCGCCGGAGGACTTGACCGTGTCGCAATGGCCCACCCACGCCCGCTACGGCGCCCGCGGCGGCAGTGAAAACGAGTACTTCCTGAACGCGGAACTGCTCGAACGCGGATTCCTGGGTCCGCTGGCCGCCTATCGCGAGCGCGTCGGTGTCGTCATCCTCGAATTTGGCGCATTTTCGAAGAAAAAATACGCTTCCGGCGCACACTTTGGCCGCGATTTGGACGCTTTTCTGACGCAATTACCCCGCGGCTGGCGCTTCGCCGTCGAGGTGCGCAATCCGGAGTTCTTCGAGCCCGAGTACTTCGATATCCTCCGGGCCCACAACGCCGCGCACGTCTTCAACGCCTGGACGCGCACGCCGCCCATTGAGGCCCAGGTCTTGCTCGACCAGGCCTACACCGCCGACTTTCTCGTCGCCCGCGCCCTGCTGCGCCAGGGCCGCGCCTACGCCGACGCCGTCCGGAAGTTCGAGCCCTACTCAGCCATCCAGGAGCCCAATCCCGGCGCGCGCGAGGCCCTGAAGACCCTGATCGAGCGCGCGCGCAGCCAGAAACAGATGGCCTTTCTGTTCGTCAACAACCGCCTCGAAGGTCACGCCCCCGGCACGATCTCCGCCGTCGTCGAAGACCTCTGATTCGCCGGACTTCGGACCAGCCAGAGTCCCGCCGCCAGCACCACCGCGGCGATCGCGACATACTCCCACGGCAGGTACTTCTGCCCGCTCAGCCCAAGCTGTTCCACCGTCTCGCGCGAGCGCGACAGCAGCGCCATCAGCCCGTTGTTCAACGCGTGCCCGATGACGCCCGCCCACAGCGACCCGGTCTTCCACACGGCATACCCAAGCACCACGCCCAGGAAGAATGTCGGCAGCAGGCGGTAAATCGACGCGTGCGCCAGGCCAAACAACAGTCCCGAAATCAGCAGCGCCGGCCACATGCCCAGCCGTCTGAGTCCCGACATGATCAATCCCCGGAACAGCGTCTCTTCACACAGCGCCGGCGTGACGGCCATCAGCAGCCAGACCTGCCAGATCGGCACCGTGCGATCATCCAGCATCAGAATCTTCTCGAGCGCCTTCACCAGGCTCTCCGGCGGCGGCAGCAGGCGAATCAGAATCCCGCTCGCCACCGCCCACGCCGAAAGCCCGATCAGCACCGCGCCCAGCAACCCCCGCCACGGCAGGCGCCGCAGCGCCAGCGTCTCGCGCCAGTCGTAGCCCTTCGCGTACACCAGCGCCAGCGCCGGGGCCAGGAAGAAGCCATACTGCACGATCAATAGCATGGCCGGCAGGCTCATTTTCGATAGCGACAGACTGCCGTAAAACGCAATCACCAGCACCACCGAAAACAGCAGCAGCGACACCCCCGGCGTCGGCCGCGCGCCCGGTGTCCGCGAGAAATCCAGCACCCCGCCCAGCGTCTCCTTGCCGCCCAGCAGCACGTTGTTGCGCTCAAAGACCTGCGCCGCGAACACCAGCGCCATCGCCGCGTAGCACAGCGAACTCGTCATCACCAGAAACACCATGTCCGCCGCCCATTCACCCAGAAACACCGATTTAATCAGCAGCGCGATATTGACCACCGGAACGAACGCCAGATGCGCATTCAACTCAATCCCCGGCTGCATCGTCGCCACCAGCGGAAAAACCAGGCCCATCATGATCGGCGTCAGGTAATTCTGGCCGTCCTTGAAATCCCGCGCAAACGCGCCCACCGCCAAAAACAGCGCCGTCACCATCATCGAAATCGGCAGCAACAGCAAAAACGCGAGCAATATCGTCGTCACGCTCATCTGCATTTCCATGCCGGGAATCAGCTTCACGCGGCTGAAGACCAGGGAAAGCGAAACCAGATTGACCGTCGTTCCCAACAGCGTAATCGCCCAGACCGCCAGAAATTTGCCGCCGACAATCTCCAGCGCTTCCACCGGCGCGCACAGCAGCGTCTGCATCGTGCCGCGCTCCTTTTCGCCCGCGGTCAGATCAATCGAGGCGTAAAAACCGCTCAATACCGAGAGCAAAATCACCATGTACGGCAGCATCATCCCCAGGAACATCCCCGACTGCCGCTTCTCCGGCGCGACATTCTGAGTCGCGTACTCCACCCCCTGCTGAAAGCCCGCCGGCAGGCCGCGTTCCCGCGCCCGCTCCTCCGTCAACTCAATCCGCCACAGCCGCAGTTCATCCGAAACGCGACCCCGCGCCGTCGTCGAATCCGGCCGCACCGAGTCATAGAGAATCGTCGCGCGCCCCACGCCGCCCCCCGCCACCTCCCCCGCGAAATCCGGCCACAAAATCAGCACGGCATCCACTTTGCGGTCGAGGATCAACTGCTGCGCCGCCTTCGCCCATGCCGCCCCGGGCAATGGCTTCGGCTTCGGGTTCTTGTCGTCCGCCTCGCGCCGGGGCGCCTCGAACACCGGCGCTTCCACGCTCCCCGCTTCGAACGACCGCCGCACGTTCGCCGGCGCCCCCGCCCACGCCTCCACCTTCAACCGCGGCGCCCCGCCCAACCGCCCACTCAGCGAATCCGGCGCCCCTCCCCAAACCGCCACCACCGACTCCCTCTGCTGCTGCGCCTCCTGCTGCGACTCCTGCAACCGGCTCATTCCGAAAATCAGCAGCGGATACAGCAGAATCGGCAACCCCACCATCATGAAAAGCGTCCGCCGGTCCCGCAGCGATTCGACCAATTCCTTCCGGAAAATCACGTGCAAGATTCGGAGTCTCACGCCGCCACCCCCCGTCCCGCCAGTTGCAGGAATGTGTCCGTCAAATTCCGGCACCCCGACCGCTCCAGCAGCTCATCCAGCCGCCCCTGATCCACGATCCGCCCCTGATGCAGCAGCGCGATCCGGTCGCACAAATACTCGGCTTCACCCATAATGTGCGTCGAAAACAGCACCGCGCGCCCCGCCGCCTTCTCCGCCCGGATCGCCTCGACAATAAACTGCCCCGAAATCACGTCCAGCGCCGTCGTCGGTTCGTCCAGAATCAACAGATCGGGATCATGCAGAAACGCCCGCGCAATATTGGCGCGTTGCTTCTGACCCGCCGAATAGGTATCGCAAGGCCGGTCGCAAAACGCCCCCATTTCAAGCATTTCCACCAGTTCGTCCACCCGCGCCCGCAATCTCTCCTCCGTCATTCCATAAAGCCGCCCGAAATAAATGAGCGCCTCCCGCGCATTCAGCCGCCGGTACAATTGCGTGTCGCCCGAATGAAAACCGATCGCGCGTTTCGCCTCCAGCGGCCGTTCCGCCATGTCGAGGCCCGTAATCGTGACGCGCCCCGAATCCGGCGTCAGGATCCCCGCGATCATCCGCAGCATCGTCGTCTTGCCCGCCCCATTCGGGCCGAGCAGCCCAACGACCTCCCCTGGATTCACATGGATCGTCGCCTGATCGACCGCCAATACCGCGCCGAATCGCTTGGTCAGCCCCTCGGCACGCAGCGTCGCACTGTTGTCCGTCATTTCAACTCCCAATGGTCCTTTACGAAGTGAGCGTTGTCGTCGTTCCAGATTCCGAACTTCGCCGCCAGTTGTCCGCCATCGATCACCACCGCCGCCCCCGTCATGTACGACGCCAGCGGCGATGCCAGAAACGCGATCACCCGCGCCACCTCTTCCGGTTCGCCCCCGCGCCCCAGCGGCAGATGCCGCGCGTACTCGCGCATGTAATCAGGGTTCGCGAACCCCTCCTCCGTCAATCGCGTCCGGATGAATCCCGGGCACACCGCGTTGATCCGGATCCCGTGCGGCCCCAGTTCGTTCGCCGCCGTCCGCAAAATCCCCAGCACCCCGTGCTTCGTCGCGTTGTACGCCGTCAGCCACCGTTCGCCGTCGAACGAATTCGTCGAAGCCGTCAGGACAATCGCCCCCCGCCGCCGCGCCTTCATCCGCCGCGCCGCCGCCTGCACCGTGTGAAACACCCCTGTCAGATTCACCGCCACGATCGCCGCCCACTGCTCCGGCGTCTGCTCGTCCAACGGCGCCTCCCCCCCAATCCCGGCGTTGGCGACGACGATATCCACGTTGCTCAGTTCCGTGAAAACGGCATCCACCGCCGCCGCGTCCGTCACGTCCAGTTTCAGGTAGGGGAACTCGCGCGTCTCGGCCAGATCGGCCACCACCACGCGCGCTCCACAGTCGCGAAGGGCTCGGGCGGTCTCGAGACCAATGCCGTGGGCGCCCCCCGTCACCACGGCTGTCTGTCCCGTCAGGTCGATTTTCATGGTCTCCGTTATTTTACCCACCTATGGGACACTAAAAGTTTTGGTCCCCGACTTCATGAGCACCCAGGTCAAAATCGAATACGCCAGCGACCGCAAGATCCGCACCCGCAACAAGGGCTACTACCGCGTCAATCATTGGCCCATCTGGATCTTCGTCTTCTTCCTCATCCCCGGTCCCGTCACCTTTCACCTCTTCGCCGAAGGCTTCCAGAGCGACATGAAATGGTGGCTCCTCGCCGTCATGCTCGGCACCGGCCTCGCCGGCCTCCGCGGCAAACTCCCCGGCTGTGAACCCGCCCCCTACATCATCCGCTTCACCGAGGACCGCCCCAATCCCCTCTACCGCCGCATCTGTTACACCTTCGCCTGGAGCGCCGCCATCACCTACGGCCTCCTCAATCTCACCGGCATGATCATCGCCATCGCCACCGGCCAGTGGATGATGAAACAGATCTACTACTACGGCTACTTCCCCGTCGCCGTCCCCATCTGGATCCTCGGCGCCCTCGGCCGCCTCCCCCGCGTCATGAAATCCACCCGCGGCGAAGGTCACGAACGCCGCTACTTCTACGGCACCGTCTGGGCCATGTGCATCGCCCAACCCGTCGTCTGGATCATGTACCTGACCCTCCCCCGCACCCGCGCCTCCGACATCGCCGAACTCGTCGTCTTCCTCGCCATCCTCGCCACCGTCGGCTACCTCAGCTACCGTGGCCTCCTCCCCAGAACCCGCAAGATCGTCCCCGGCGAAATCGCGGCACTGGATTAACGGCGGGGCCGCGCCACCGCGTTGCAGTGAACTGACAGTGGAGGCCACCTTCATGCCCTTCGAACGAATCTCTATCGACCCGGCCGTCTGCCACGGACAGGCCTGCATCAAGGGCACCCGCATTCCCGTCCACCAGATCGTCCGCATGCTCGCCAACGGCGACACAATCGACGATCTGCTCGCCGAGTATCCAACTCTCGCACGGGCAGATATCATGGCCTGCCTCGACTACGCAGCCGAACTGGCCGAAGAACAGGTCACCCCCATCCCGGCCGCCAGCCACTGACGGATGAAGATTCTGGTCGATCAGAACATTTCATGGGGCAAGCCGCCCTTCAGACTCGCGCCAGACGAAGTTTCTTGCATTCCTCCAGGACCTGGATGGCAAGATCACGGGTGATTGTGGGGAAGCCTTCCAGAAACTCATCGAGTGTTTCACCGTTCTCGAGGTAGTCAAAAAGCGTTTGCACGGGCACGCGAGTGCCACGAAACACCGGCGTTCCGTGCATCACTTCGGGGTCGCGCGTGATGGCTCCCTGCATGCTCCAATTGTGACCTGGAATCCGCCCGCAGCGATAGACCGCGATCGCCTACCCAGAATTGAATCCAGTTCGGCGCCGAAACCGCCCGATCCCCAACGCTCGCCCCTGACCTCGTTCCGCTCGGAGTCCACAACGGATTTCCCGCCGCTGAACCGTCAGCCGCCCCCGTCAGGGGGCGGGCACCCAAAGGTCTACCCCCGTGCGCCGAGACCGCTGAAAGCCCCGACCGTCAGGGAGGGGGAGACCCCGCCGGCAGCAGTCATCATACCTGCTCTCGTAAGTGATTCATGATCGCATTTCGGGCATTTTGGGGGACAGCACACTCAATCACTTCACCTCGAATCCAAGTGCCTTCGACAACAGCCAGCACCCAGACCGAACGAGGCAATTCGCCCGCCATGTTCTCTCAATCCAACAGGATGAGTCGCTCGCCAAAACGGTCACCGGTTTGATCGCCGAACACTCAGCCCCGCCCCCCCGGAAGGAGTCTGGTGATTGAGTGTGAGCCTGTCGGAATGAACGAAATGTCGACGAAGAATCAATAACTTACAGACCGAGCCTCGTTCGTAAGTTGTTGATTCCAGGTGCGGCAAAATCTATTTCCGACAGGCTCGTGTACTGTCCCCGAAACCCCGAAACCCTTCACTCGCTCCGTGGTAGTATTCTCATGGCGATTCTTCGCCCGGAGGTGCAACCGTGACCAAGTTAACCACTTGGCTCGTGCCTAACTTCCGTCTCCAGTTGTGCAGGTAGTAGCACGGGATTCCAAGCCGCGCCAGGGACCGGCTTAGACTACTGCTTGCTGATGCGTTCATGAAGCATCGCACTCAAACCTCGGCAGAGGAATGAGCCAATTGGAAACCTGGCCGTCGAAACACCCTTAAGTGGGTGGCTCGGCTGACAACCGGGCATTCGCCGTCAAGGGGCGACTTCGACACGCAAGCCGTCGGTCGGTGAGACTCGATTAGGGAGACAATCTGAGCAATCAGGTGTAATGGGTTCGATTCCCATCTCCCGGACCGCAAGGTAGCCGACGGGTTAGAGTCGCCCTGAAACAAACGAACTTCAATCTCCCATGCCAACCTTCAATCTCAACTGAATAGCGTTCGCTCATGCCATCAGTCCCACCGACCGTGATGCCGGCGTGTGCCAGGCATGCGGTTCTCGGATAGCCTTTACGAACCTGCAAGACGCAATAGCCTATGAAAGCCAATCATAGGTAGATAGAGACGCTTCCACCAACCCACAGGGCTGGCGGCAGCGTGTTTGTTTATGCGCGCGAATGCAAGTCAATTGTCAGGGGTCGCATGACAAAGAAGCCTGACAGCCTCTCGACTCCGTTCCCTCCCATCTGCTGAGGTTTTAAATTCGCCGATAGGGGGCAAATCCAGAGAGTGCCACGACTCCAAGCCTGTGCCATACGTTGAAGTACCGGCTCTCCTGCAAGGGAGGGTTTAAGCTCTACCTGCACCCACTCCGAGACACAACGGATTCCAGCGGCTAACTCCTGAAAGCTTGTCCCATACGGGCAAAGACCTTCTCTAACCGTGTCCCAACCCTCTGCTTAGTAGTTGGATTGATGCCCCCAAAGGTGTATGATTACACGGAGGCATCATGCGGATTTGGTACTTCGGAGCAAAGTCTGACTTGGCGTTTATGCAGGAGTTTCGGACTCTACTCATTGACTTTTGCAATCTTCGTACAAGAGTCGGGCAGCTTCACAGTTGGGATGATCATAACACTCCGGCCGCAAAGCAATTGAAAGCGGAGCATCTACATGTCCGGGCTGTCTACGCCAGAGCCGTGAACAAAGCGGACGAGATCGCTCGCAACAACCAAGTCGCTTATGTTTTACAAATGTACGATGCGCCGGTACGTGGAGGTCGCTATCTCGGAACGAGAAGTATGTTTCAGGGTCTACTTGATCCGCCCTTGCCCTTAGATGTCAGAATAGACCCACAGTCGGTTGTGGATGTCGTTGATCAGACCATTGGTCAATTGATCAGGCGGGTAAGCAAAGAAAAGTGGTGGCTTCTCAACCCTCTATATTGGATTTATTCTTTTATGCAGTCAATTATTGGCGTAGTTGGATTATCAAAAGTCATAAGTGACCAAACATCGGCAGTGATATCACAGTTCCTTACTGCGCTGGTGACGTTGGCGAGCCCTTGGATAAAAGATCTCATCGTTGCGTGGTTTTCCAAGCTCTTTTCATAGTGCTGTGGGATTTCGGATTTCGGAGACGGGATTTCGGGGGTTTCGGGGTTTCGGGGACGGGTTTCGGGGACAGTACACTCAATCACTTCACCTCGAATCCGAGTGCCCTCGGCAACAGCCAGCACCCGAACCGAACGGGGCAATTCGCCCGCCATGTTCTCTCAATCCAACAGGATGAGTCGCTCGCCAAAACGGTCACCGGGTTGATCGCCGAACACTCAGCCCCGCCCCCAGGAAGGAGTCTGGTGATTGAGTGTACTGTCCCCGAAACCGCCCAAACCGCCCGAAACCGCGAAACCCCGAAACCCGAGTGTACCGTCCCCGCCCCCCCCTGCGACCTGAGTAGGATTTGGCGATTGAGCGTACCGTCCCCTAATTCTGTCCGCTACTTCTTTCTAGAGGCTTGGCAGTGTAGAGAACGCAAATCCTGGAGTGAAGCGCAGTAGAAGTGGGGAGAACAACTGCCCGTTCGCCGAGAGCTTCAAATTGAATAGGCCATAGTTGCTGCCAGCAGGGTTCAACTGAAACGCCCTCTTGTTCAACGCTGGGATTGTAATCGACCTAATCTCGGATACCATGCCCGTGTCCCTCAGGATCTCCATAGTGATGGTAATCGGGTGCGGATTCGGATTCGCGATCGCCGCGCCGGTTACAATTCCATCGCCTTCATCGCACGCATAGAGCGCTTCCGTAGTAAGATACTTCTCCAGCAATGAAGAGCTCTCCTTATCTTCCCTGCCCGTAACCACCTGACGAAAGACAACATATCCCTTTACGCCCACCGGCAACTTGCCTCGAAACCATCCTTGCTGCAGCGGTCCACCGGTCCGAAGTGGAAAAGCAATCGCTTTACGTTGAGCAACTGCAATATCGACGGTGTTCGAGGCTGTACCGGAGAGCGGGAGACTGAGAGGCAAGCCTTCATCGGAGAAGAACTCAAGCTTCAGAGTCTGGGGCGTTTGGCTGGTGTTAAGCAGGTAAACGACAGTCTCCCAGCCGCCGCCAAGGACAACTTGTGGAAACACAGAGTATTCGTTCACATTTTCAGAAGGGGCTTGCGTCACGACTTGGAATGAGTGCGGAAGACTGCGCAGATCCAAAGCATTGCCGGCAAGATCCCATAACATGAGTGCTTCAAGTCGATATGTGCCAGCGGGAAAGAATGCCGGCAAAGACTGGTTCACCTCGTAAGTGCCATTGAGGGGGCTTCCCTGAACACGGGCTTCGGGGCCGAAAGATAGGTTAACGAAAGGGGTGGGTGAGGAGCCACGAAACACAATGGTACCCCGATGAAACCCGGAGAGATTATCTGTGATGGTCAAGCGGACGCGAAGTGTGCCAGGGGCGGCTCCACTGACGACCTCTGGTGTAAGCACTTGCAAGGAGGAATATGCTGGCGGACTTGAGTCGCTCTGCGCCATTGCCGACGTTATCAAGCAGAACAATCCAGCGCAGACGAGGAAATGCCACACCCGTTGTTGCATGATCGTACAATATATTACCCTGGAATCACGCGTCAAATTGATTTCAGGATTTCAGGGACAGCATACTCAAACACCTCACTCCCGCACACCATGACCGCCCCGCGCACTGTTGGTGCCTGAACCCGCCGCAAAATCCCCCTACCGCAGCCCAACCCCCTTCACAATCCGCTCCGCCCCCAAATACGGCTGCAGCGCCTCCGGCACCACCACCGACCCATCCGCCTGCTGGTAATTCTCCAGAATCGCCACCCACGTCCGGCCCACGGCCAGACCACTCCCATTCAGCGTGTGCGCCGCCTCCGTCTTCTTCCCGGTCCGGACCCGGATCCCCGCTCGCCGCGCCTGAAACGCCTCGAAATTCGAACAGCTCGAAATCTCCTTGAACTCGTTCAGCCCCGGCAGCCACACCTCCAGGTCGTACGTCTTCGCCGAACTGAAGCCCATGTCGCCCGTGCACAGCAGCATCCGCCGGTACGGCAACCCCAACCGCTCCAGCACCTGCTCGGCCGACGCCGTCAGGTCCTCCAGCGCCTGCTGGCTCTGGTCCGGCCGCGTGAAATTCACCAGTTCCACCTTCTGAAACTGGTGCTGCCGGATGATCCCGCGCACGTCGCGCCCGTGGCTGCCCGCTTCGCTGCGGAAGCACGGCGTGTACGCGCACAACCGGATCGGCAGCGCGTCGCCCTCCAGCGTTTCGTCGCGGAACAGGTTCGTGACCGGCACTTCCGCCGTCGGAATCAGCCAGTAATCCGTCCCTTCCAGCTTGAACAGATCCTCCGCGAACTTCGGCAGTTGACCCGTCCCGAACAGGCTCGCCGAATTCACCACGAACGGCGGCAGCACCTCCGTGTAGCCGTGCTCGCGCGTGTGCAGATCGAGCATGAAATTGATCAGCGCCCGCTCCAGTTTCGCCCCCAGCCCGGCATAGACCGCGAACCGCGCGCCCGTGATCTTCGCCGCCCGCTCAAAATCCAGAATCCCCAGATCCGGCCCCAAATCCCAGTGCGCTTTCGGCGCGAAATCCATCGCCCGCGGCGTGCCCCAGCGCTTCATTTCCGCGTTATCGGCGGCATCGCGCCCCGCCGGGACGCTCTCGTGCGGCACATTCGGAATCGACGCCAGTTGCAGCCGGAAATCCTCGTCGATCAGTTTGACCTGCTCGTCCAGCGCCGTGATCTTGTCGCCCATCGCGCGCACTTCCGCCTGCAGCGCTTCGGTGTCTTCGCCGGCCTTCTTGCGCTTGCCGATCTCCATGCTCTGGGCGTTGCGCTGCGCCTTCAGCGTCTCGGTCTCGGTCAGCGCCGCCCGGCGGCGCGTGTCCAGTTCCCGGAAGGCGTCCAGGTCGAAACGGAAGCCGCGATCGGCCAGACGGGCGGCGATTTGGTCAAGATTCTGGCGAAAATAGCTAAGATCGTGCATGAGAAGGTCTCTCTGCGATTGTAGCGGACCCCCTCTCGCCAGGCGAGCACCCGCCCGCCATCCCGGTTTCCCGGTATGTCGCAAACCGTTTTCATCCGCTAAACTGACCCTTTGGGACTGTCTCGAATGGCCGCCACCAAAGCTCAGCTTGCCAACCCCGCCCCCGAGGCGCCCGCCCACCTCGGCCTCGACCGCGAACTCCTCCTCGCGGCCTTCCGGAACATGCAGATGTCGCGCCGTCTCGACGACCGCGAAGTCCTCCTCAAACGCCAGAACCGCATCTTTTTCCAGATCTCCGGCGCCGGCCACGAAGCCATCCAGACCGCCGCCGGCCTCCTCCTCAAACCCGGCCACGACTGGTTCCACATCTACTATCGCGATCGCGCCCTCGCCCTCGCCCTCGGCATCACCCCCGAGAACATGCTCCTCCAGAGCGTCGGCGCCGCCGCCGACCCGGCTTCCGGCGGCCGCCAGATGCCCTCCCACTGGTCCTCCCCCGACCTCCACATCTTCACCGGCTCTTCGCCCACCGGCTCCCAGTTCCTCCACGCCGTCGGCTGCGCCGAGGCCACCCGCTTCCTCAACCCCGATTCCGACGAAGTCACCCTCGTCACCACCGGCGACGGCGCCACCAGCGAAGGCGAATTCTGGGAGTCCATCAACGCCGCCTGCCTCCTCAAGCTCCCCCTGATTTACGTCGTCGAAGACAACGGCTACGCCATCAGCGTCCCCGTCGAAGCCCAAACCCCCGGCGGTTCCATCTCTGCCCTCCTCGCCGGCTTCCCCGACCTGCTCGTGCTGAACTGCGACGGCAACGACTTCATCGACTCCGCCCGCGCCCTCCAGCACGCCATCCTCCATGCCCGCGCCGGTGCCGGACCCGCTCTCGTCCACGCCCGCTGTACCCGCCCCTACTCCCACTCGCTCTCCGACGACGAACGCCTCTATAAAACCCAGGCCGAGCGCGATGCCGAAGCCGCCGTCGATCCCGTCATCAACTACCCCCGCTGGCTGATCAACGAAGGCCTTCTCGACGAGCACGCCTACCGCCGGATGTGCCACGAAATCGACGTCGAAATCCAGGAAATCACCGAAAGAGTGCTCAAAGCCGAGCCTCCGAAGCCCGAAACCGCCCTCCTCTATCTCTATAGCCCCACGGTGGACCCGACCGGGCCGGATTTCGAGGCCGAACCGCAATTCAGCGGCGAACCCCGGACGATGATCGATTCCATCAACCAGACCCTCCGCGAGGAACTGGCCCGGAACCCGCAAATGGTTGTATTTGGGGAAGATGTCGCCGATTGCAGCCGCGAGGAGAACCTCGCCGAAGTCAAAGGCAAAGGCGGCGTTTTCAAGGCCACCCACGGGCTTCAGCGCGAGTTCGGCTCCCGCCGCTGTTTCAATACCCCGATCGCCGAAGCCGCCATCGTCGGCCGCGCCACCGGCATGGCGTCGCGCGGCATGAAACCGGTCGCCGAGATTCAGTTTTTTGATTACATCTGGCCCGCCATGATGCAGATTCGAGATGAGTTAGCCAACATCCGCTGGCGCTCGAACAACGGCTGGGGCGTGCCCATCGTCATCCGCGTTCCCATCGGCGGATACCTGAATGGCGGCTCGATTTACCACTCCCAATCCGGCGAAGTCGCCTTTACGCACATCCCCGGTTTGCGCGTTGTGATGCCTTCGAATGCTTTGGATGCTTGCGGGCTTTTGCGGACCGCGATTCGGTGCGACGACCCGGTTCTGTTCCTCGAACACAAGCGACTGTACCGGGAACCGTACAACCGGTCGCCCCACCCCGGACCCGACTTCACGGTGCCGTTCGGGCGCGCCAAAGTCGTCAAACCGGGCGCCCATTTGACCATCGTGACCTACGGAATGACGCTTCAGAAGTCACTTTTTGCAGCAACCCAGATCGAGAACCGGAATCCGGGCAAAACCGTCGAAGTGATCGACCTCCGCTCGCTCGCGCCCTTCGATATGGAGACCATCGCCGCGAGTGTGAAGAAAACTTCACGTCTGCTGGTGGTCCATGAAGACACCCTCAGCTTCGGCTATGGTGCTGAAATCGCGGCACTTGCGGCCGATCAACTGTTCGAGTATCTGGACGCCCCCATCCGCCGCGTCGCCGCCCAGGACACCTGGGTCGGCTACTCGCCCGTCCTCGAAGACGCGATCCTCCCCCAAACCGAAGACATCCAGAAAGCCGCCGAAACCCTGCTCGCCTGGTGATCCGGCATTGTCTATTGTACGTATACAATAGACAATATCAGGGGTCCAGTTTACTCTCGAACCCGGTGGACGTCGGTCGCCTGAAAATCCGATCCCTTGAAGAGCAGTGGTTCGCCGCTGCTTTCCGCGAGCGCGTAAGCGGCACAATCACCGAAGTTCAGTCCGGCCGGGTGCCGGCCTTTTCCGAATCTCCTGAAGGCAACCCGGGCGATCATTAGCTGTTCACGGTCGAAGGGAACGACTTCGATGGAGGCACGCTGAACGAACAGGTCGAGTTGGGTGGGTGCATCGACGGGATCCCTGCTTTCGAGCACCATCGACGCTTCGAGAAGAGAAACGGTGGAGATGATGCAGTGTGGATCATCTTCGATCAGTTTCAAAAACTCAGCCCGTTCGGGTTCATCGCGCAGGATGGCGATGATGGCGGAAGTGTCGAGCGTCATCGCGTCGGGATTCCGAATTCGTCGTAGCCAAGTACTTCGTCGTCGCTGAGTTTGGAGTCGCGCTGTCCACTGGCGCAGCGCAAGGCGATGGCAGTCAGTTCGTCGGAGAGCGAACGCCCGCTTCTGGCGCGGCGTAGTCGCTGGTAGCGTTCATCGACGGCCACGCGGATGGCCTCGGTCAGGGACTCACCGGTCAGATCTGCCAGTTTGCGGGCGAGGGCCTCGGTCTGGTCGTTCTTGATACTGATGGGCATCAGATTCTACCTTTCTTTAATGCTATCATGAAAGGTAGAAAGCGCCAGTTATCCACCGCTCGTGTCCCGCAGGCCGGCGTGGCGGGCCCAGTCGAGGGACTGGCGGTATTCGGTGGTGTTGAGGCGGCGGTTGAGGGCGGGGAAGTGGCGGGCGCGGTGGGCGGGGCGGTATTGGCCCATGATGTTGATGGAGGCATTGGGGCCCAGGTTTTTGGCGACCCATTCAACGAAGAGGTCGGTGCGGGCGAGGTTGCCGGGCATGACGAGGTGGCGGACGATCAACCCGCGCAGGGCGGTGCCGTTTTCATCGACGACGAGTCCGCCCACCTGCCGGTGCATTTCGAGGATCGATTCGGCGGCGCGTTCGGGGTAATCCTTTGCGCCGGCGCAGTAGAGGTTGGGGGCTTCGCCGTCCATCCATTTGTAGTCGGGCAGGTAGATATCGACGATGCCGGCGAGCAGGCGGATGGTTTCGACGCTTTCGTAGCCGCCGCAATTCCAGACGAGGGGGAGTTTGAGGCCGCGGGCGAGGGCGCGGCGGGCGGCGGCGATCAGGACGGGCGCGAGATGGGTGGGGGTGACGAGGTTGATGTTTTCGCAGCCCTGGCGCTGGAGGGCGAGCATCTGGTTGGCGAGTTCGTCTTCGCTCATCCAGGAGCCATCGCCGCGGTGGTTGATCTCCCAGTTCTGGCAGAATTCGCAGAGCAGGTTGCAGCGGCTGAAGAAGATGGTCCCGGACCCGCCGCGACCGACGAGGGGGCGTTCTTCGCCGAAGTGCGCGCCGCTGCTGGCGACGCGCGCCCGCAGGGGCAGGCGGCAGATGCCCTTGCTGGATCTGGTGCGGTCGATGCCACAGGCGCGCGGGCAGAGATGACATTCGCGAGCGATGGTTTTGAGGGCGTCGATGCGTTCGGCGAGCAGACCGGCGCGTTCCATCCGGGCATAGCCAGGGACGAATTCCGCGCGCGGGACGACGGGGCGGTCCACGCCGCGTACGGGCGCGCAGGCGCTCAGAACGAGAGGGACCAGAGTCCCACTCAGGTCGCGGCGGGTCCAATCAGGCATCGTCGGCGCGGCCTCCTGCGTCCACCATATCGTACTTGGGGGTCTGAAACGAGGGGGCGTGAATCCGCGGTATCACGTCACTACCCCAGACCGGGTCGCTCCACGTTGCCCGGAGGCGCTCGAGGCCGCAATTAAGTGATTGAGTGTGAGCCTGTCGGAATGAACGAAATTTCGACGACAAATCAATAACTTACAGACCGAACCTCGTTCGTAAGTTGTTGATTCCAGGTGCGGCAGGATCTATTTCCGACAGGCTCGTGTACTATCCCCGAAACCCTATTTCCGACAGGCTCGTGTACCGTTCCCGAAATCCCCGAAATGCGAAACCCCGAAACTCCGAAACGCCGTCCTCAAAACCCGCTCAAACACAACACAATACCAAACAGTAAGCAATGAGGATTGTACGTCTTTTGCCGCTATTGCCGCCGTTGCCGCATACGAATAGACCTATTGTCGGTCACTATCGTGACAGCGGAGTGTTTCAACTTGTTGTTGTTGGATAACTTCCTCACGCCACATAGGAGACTAACAAATGGTAAACGTGTCCAAAATTCACACTATGATATTCGTGCTTACAATTATCACGATATCTGCAAATGCTCAAACCGGTATGCCGTCCGTCAAAGGAGGCTCGAACTTCAATACTTACGGCCAGGCGCGTTGTTTTTCGCCACCTCCAAGCTACGAACAATGGAACCCTGTCGTCAATTTTGACATAGACAGTATGGCAGTTTCATCTACACTACAGGTCATGCGCTCGACACTAGATCCGACAAACGGAAACGCCCCCAGTGTCCAGGAAAGTATACGCATTAATGTTTTCCACATCCGCGGCGGCGAGCGTTGCCAAGGATCGCTTGGCACCAGGGGAATCAATTTGGATTCGGATGGCGGGGGGTTGTCACCGACTTGCTTTTGGAACCTTCGGGAACTGGTGTCGGAGGCGGCATCCAAGGGGTACAAGCAGATTTTGGTCGGTCTCCATCCGCAAGGTAGAAACAACCCGTACACATGGCCTTTGAATTGGCAGACATCTCAGTTTTATATGTCGTATTTTAGCGAAAACTGGAATTTCATCAATGAGGTCCGGTGCGCTGTAAGAGAAGGTCTGGGTCTTCAATGTGGCGGGACCTCACTACACCCGACCATTGCTTATCGAATCGATCTCTTCAATGAAGGGTCTTTCTATCAGCACCAGCAATGGCCAGGCGTCCTCCTCTACACTCAATACGTATGGGGCAACTATTTCAGCTCTTGGGGGAAAGCGGACACTGTGGGGTTTTCTATCGCAGCATAAGATCAGCAATCAGAAATTGCCAACATGGTTGATGCAATGCAGGACATTTACACTGTGAACGGAACTCTTCAGCTCCCTGATGTACTGGAGTACCACGTCGACTCGTTTTCAAAGTATATCATGCTCGCAGATGAACTTGACCGCAAGGGATACAACACACCATGGATTGTGGGTGAGACCGGATACTACAATGACACAGTGGTTGCCCAGGATCTTGCCCTTGCTCAATCTTATGTTAAGAACTACATAAACCCGACCCACAATGTCCTTTTCCTCGTTCAGTGGCCAGTCGAACGCGGCGACACGAGCTGCAGCGGAGGTGAAGGAAAGATGCAGTCACCACACTATTTTTCAAGGTTTAACGCATACGGCTGGTAGTGGTGGCAAGGGCCGAGCAGGGGGAGACACCGTCAGTTCCCAGGACTTGAAACCTGTGGCCCAGACTGCTGTGCTCGATCGCTGGCACCTGGCCTCGTTTAATCTGAGCGCCGATCGCCACTTGTGGGCTCTGCCCGCCAAAGGGTGGAGCCTACCCTTCACTGCAGTACAGGGCGCCGACGAGCAATCCCAATTCCCGTTTGTCTGGCGCCATCCTTACTGGCTGGCTGAGAGTGCATTTGACTGACAGGCAGGTGCGTCCGCGCAACGCGGCTGGAACCGGTATTCGGATCGTGCTGAATTCAGTCCTATCCAGAACTTGTTCCTCCGCTTGTTCGCCGTCGATTGTTGTCGTGAGCACAGTGCAATTATAAATGCCTGAGGGAAAATAGGTATCCAGGCAAATAGATCGTGAGGGCGACGCCGGCGCTGGAATAAGAAAGCTGAATGTGGGAGCCGTCCATCGCCACCCAGAGCCGTCCACGCCGTACCATCCGTTGAGCAACCTGACGCTTCGAAGTCCAACTTTACTGCATAACAGCATGAAAGCTCTCTTATCCACACTGAATGGGGATTTGTCGAGCACGCTGACCTGACTTTGAAAGGTAGATGTTGCCAATACGGTCCATCCTGCCCGATCAAGTAGGCGGGCCAGGCCCGATTCGGTGAATACCCAGTAGTTAGAATCGTCATCATTGAGTTCTGCGGAATCAACCAAGTAACCAATCGGCAAGGAATCGAGTGAGCTTGGCGCATTCTGCAGGGAAGTGAGCAGTTTCGTACTCAAAATGCAGTAGTGGCATGAACGCGCCAGCCTCTCCAGGAAAGCATGTGGGTTCTTGAGGTGGTAGAGGAGACCAAGACACACCGCAAGACCTGCATCACCTACGGGAAACTCGATGCCTGTATCCAGATCCAGGTTGTGGAGCCGGACCATGGACCCCAAGGCACCGATGAGCCGCTTCGCTCCCCGGAGTCCGTTGTGATTCGTATGGACAAAATCAATGGCCTCGACGGAGAAACCACAAGACTCAAGGAATAATGCGACTTCGCCGTCTCCACATCCTATGTCCAATGCCACCGAATTGGGTAGATAATCAACAAGATCACCGTCGAGAGTGCTCAAGAGAGCTGACATGTGCGAGAGGTTAGACAGTGTGTCGTAGGGATACCATTCAAAGTCAACGTCCAGTGCAAGTTTGATCGATCGCACTCTCGCCAGAAAAGAAGCGCTATCAGAAAGAGCAATTCGGAATGGTTTCAAGTCAGTGGGGTTGGTCAAGAAGTGCCCTCTTTGTCCTCTGCGCCGTGATACGGTGAGTTGCAATGACCTGGGCCAAGGGTGGTGGGTCCCTTAGACGACTCAGGGGAAGTCGTGGGAACTGCTTGCTCTCGTCGCTGTAGCCACGCCCCGATCTCAGCGCGTCTAAATCTCCACTGCCGCCCAACTTTAATAGCGGGCAAATGTGAACATTCAGCCCAGTAACAAATCGTTCTCACAGAATACCCAAGCCATCGTGCAACCTGATAAGTCGTCAGCAATATGTCGGCTTCGCCTATCGTCTTCATCACGCGCCCCATGGTTAGATTACATCATGGGATCAAGAAATTCAAGAGCTTGTGGATCAAAGTAGGGTCACCGCGCGCTGATTTCTCTTGAAGCGATCCTCCGAAGGGTTCAGTCTGGCTGCGTTCAAGGCGGACGCATCGTTTAAATATCTGACCAGGCGGTACGGATTACCCCGCACTGCATATCCAAGACGGAGGTTTCGGGGGACGGATACGGTACACGAAACCACCAATCCCCGGGCACGACGCTGGATGTGCGCGGTGCGGGAATGCCATCCTTTGCGCCCGGATTGCTCTCTCCGTGCGGTCATCCACTCTGGTGGGCGCGAACCCGCCTTCGGTCCGAATGCCATCCGCTATCCTGCGAGAAGTGCGCGTATACTCATTGTAGAGCCATGCGAACATCGACTCAAATTGCCCGATGGGGGAACAGCCTGGGTTTGCGGTTGACCAAGGCGGTGGCCCTGGAAGCCCGGATTGGTGAGGGGGACACGGTGGAGGTGTGTGTTGAAGATGGTGCGATCATCATCCGTCCGGCGCAGCCTGCTTACTCGCTCGAAGAACTGGTCAGCAAGATCAAGCCCGGCAACCGTCATGGGGAGACCGGCTGGGGGAAGAGGGTGGGTCACGAGGAATGGTAGGGAAAGCGTACGTTCCCGACGCGGGTGATCTGGTCTGGTTCACCTCCGATGCGCAGAGTGGGCGGCGCCCGGCGCTGATTCTGTCACCGCGCGCGTACAACGCCAGGGCGAGGCTGGCACTGGCGTGTCCGGTGACCAGCCTGCAGAAGGGCTATCCGTTTGAAGTGGCGATTCCGCCCGGCCATGGGATCGCGGGTGTGGTGCTGGCCGATCACGTGAAGAACCTGGACTGGGAGGCTCGCAGGGTGGAGTTTGAATCCAAGGCTCCCGCGGCGTTGGTCGCTGAAGTGCGGGAGCGGTTGCGGCCGCTGCTGGGTCTGTAGATTTTCAGGGCGGGGACGGCACACGCAATCACCAAACCCCAATGAGGGTTTCGGTCGATTCGGTGCCTGGGACCGATCTTGGGGTGGGGTATTTGCTCCGGTACCGGTTTTTCTCGCTGTAAGTTGTTGAAAGAATGTGACTCTGGGCTTGAACGCTTCTCGCGCCCATTCGCTGTTGACGGCGCGGTTTGGCGGGAAGTTGTTGAAAAGACGGTGGTTGAATTGGTGCCGGAGGAAGAGTTCCGGCGGGAATTTGGTCCCGGGCACCGAAGGCCTGCTGGCCGTGCGGGTTGAGAGAATCGTGCCGGTGGGTGGGCGTAACCTGGGGGCTGGGGGTGGAGTCCTTGTTATGGGTTCCGGCCCAATCTTCAAACAGGAGTACAGGACGTGAAACAGCTTTTGACGTTGTTGGTGGTTGGATTGCTGGTGTGCGCCGGGGCGGCGCTGGCTGCGGATGTGACGGGGGTCTGGAAGGCGAGCATGCCGGGCCGCGATGGCGGGACGATGGAGATGACGTTCACGCTGAAGGCTTCCGGCGAGACGCTGACAGGCACGATGGGCGGCCGGATGGGCGAGACGGAAATCAGCGAAGGCAAAGTGGCCGGCGACACGGTGTCGTTCAAGGTCAAGCGCGAATTTAACGGCAATCAGATGGTGATCAAGTACACGGGCACGGTGGCCGGTGACGAGATCAAGTTCAAGAGCGAGGTGGAGGGTTCGGAGCGTCCACCCCGCGAATTTGTTGCCAAGAAGTCGAATTAACGGGCTTTCATGAGCGGGGTGACCACGATGGACCTGAATTCAATGGGTCCGTGGTCGCCCTGCAGCATGATGGGCCCGGGTTGATCTTCGAGGGGGTTGGTCATCATGGCGGTGGGGCCGGCGATGCGGGTTTTGTCGTGGATTTTCTTGCCGTTGAGGGTGACGGTGAGGTCGTGGCCGACGAGGCGGATGACGATATTCTGCCATTCGCCGGGGGGATTGGAGGCGTTGACGGCCGGGGCGACGCGGTTATAGAGGGCGCCGTGGGTGTGGTCGGAGGCGGGACGGCCGGTGTCGTCCATGACCTGGATTTCATAACGGCCACGGAGGCCGAAGCCGGAGTTGGAGCCCTTGTCGTAGCGGTATTCGGCGCGGAGTTCAAAGTTCCAGAATTTGGGTTTGGAGATCAGGTCGGCGGCGCCTTTGTCGTTGACCATCAGGTCGTTCTGGATGCGCCAGCCGGGGCGGCCTTCGACGGCGAGGCGGAACTGTTCGGTGGAGGTGCCGTCAAAGAGGACGACGGGGCGTCCGGGGCGCCAGGAACCGTCGTCGCGATCGGTGACTTGAGGGCCACGGGTGCCGCGGAAGGGGAAGGGTTCACCGGGTTTGCCGTCGAGGTATTCGACGCGCGCGCCTTCGAGGAAGCCGTTCACGATTTTGGCGCGGTAGACCTGGCGGAGGAGGCCCTGGCCGCGTTTGCGTTCGAAGACGAATTCGAGTTCGCCGTTATCGATGCGGGCATTGGCAAGTTTGTCGACCTGGCCGCCGGGAGCGCCGACGAATTCGCCGGTGATGGCGCCGGAACCGGCGCCTTCGACGACCAGCCACCAGGCGCGGCCGCGCGGGTCTTTCACTTCGATGTTCCAGCGGCCGTTGAAGTCGGCGTCGGCCGCCATCAGGGAGAGGGTGAGGAAAAGTCCGGAAATGATTCTAAGCATGGATGTTGCCTTGGTGATTAGTCGATGTCGGAGAGGCGGACGCGGAAGCGGAGGGTGACGGGTCTGCCTTTTTCGAGGGTGTAGCCGTCGATGGTGGCGGTGCGTCCGGGGAAGGAGGCGCCGATGTAGCCGTAGTCGCGGAGGACCCACTGGTGGGGGAAGTGGGTGTTGGCGGGGTCGGCGGAGATGCGCAAAGCGGCGCGTTTTCCGTCGTAAACGGCCTCGAATTCGGCCCATTCGTAGTGGGTGAGGTCGTCGTTTTTCTTTTCGAGGACGCCCTGGTTGGTGCGGATCAGGGTCTCCGTGCGGGGGGCGAAGCGGGCATTGAAGCCGCCATAGGATTTGCCCTTGACGGGGTCGCCGCGGAGGATGACGGGGACGTCGAGGGCTTCCATGGTGAGGGTGAAGTCGAGTTCGCGGGCCGTGCCGTGGGTGGGATGAACGGTGAGGGTGACGTTTTCGCGGACAAAGGCTTTGCCGGTGTTGTCGATCCAGAGGTTGGCGACGCGCAGGGTGGCGCTCTGGGGGTTGGCGGCGGTCTGGACGGTGGAATCGGTTGTATGGCGGAGGGAGCGGAACATCCAGTTATCGTGGCGCTGGCCGTTGATTTCGACGAAGGACCAGGCCCAGTGGAGGCCTCGGTGGTGCCAGTGGTCGGCGGGGAAATCGTCGAGGGGGTTGACGCCGGCGGGGGTGAAGGCGGGGAAGATGTAGCAGCAGCGGGCGCGGTCGGCGGGGGCGGCGGGGTGGGTC
>ERZ761609.1193-NODE-1193-length-24511-cov-32.057287_pt1 | contig 24511 bp, 19 predicted proteins | sample MGYA00511163_ERZ761609 | MGnify/ENA primary metagenome ERZ761609 (study PRJEB28899, sample SAMN02445070) | bioreactor sludge metagenome | biome: EBPR sludge | place: Australia: Brisbane, Thorneside Wastewater Treatment Plant | collected 2011-12-16 ... | reverse complement strand
TCCGATCTGATTCTTCTCCCGCTTCCGCGCGCGCCTCACTCCTCCTCGTTCTTCTTGCTGCGGAAGCGGGAGAAGAATCCCTTTTTCTCCTCCGTCTTCGCCTCGGCGGGCATCTCCGCCGGAGGCGGCGCGTCAGACTTGGCGGCGGCGTCCTTGGCGTCCGCCTTCGCGGGCGCCTCCGCCTTGGGCGCGGGAGCGGCAGGCTCGGACTTGGCCCCGGCTTTGGCGGTTTCCTTCGCGGCCTCTTTGGCGGGGGCCGGGGCGGGCGGTTTGTTTTCACCCTTGTCCTCCGCCTTCGTCTCGCCGGCATCATCGGCAGACATCGGCTCCGGCATGACAAGTGGTGGAGGCGGGGCCTCCTCTTTCTTGCGGTTGCCAAAGCGGAGGGTGATGCCGCCTTTGCGCGGCTCCTGCTTCGGCGGCTCCGTCATGACCTGGCCGTTGTCATCCACCGGGATGGCCCTGGGTATGTCGGCGAGTTCGACCGGCATGGATGAGGCGGGTGCCGGCGCGGCTGGAGCGGGCTGGGGCACGGACGGCGGCGCGATCTCCGGCGCGGCTTTAACGGCGGCTTTCGGCGCGCCGGGGGTGGATTTAGCAGGAGTGGAGGCGGGCGCTTTCTTCGCGGGCGCGGGCGCCGTCTTGACGACGGCTTTCGGCGCGGTCTTGGCAGGCTGGGGTTTCTTGTCAGGCGCGCCCGTCAGGCTGGCGAGGTAGGCCACCACGTCCCGCACCTCGCGCGGGGTGAGGATGCCGAGCATGGGCGGCATGACGGAGACCGGCGGCGTCTGCGCGAGGATGATTTCGCGGGGTATCTCCTTGAGCGCGCCGTCGGGCAGGCGCAGGCGCACGGCCTTGTCACTCTCGCTGACCAGCGAGCCCGCATGGCTGCCGCCGTCCTTGAGCGTGAGAGAGACCAGACCGTAGCCCTCGGCGATCTGGGCCACCGGATTGACCAGGGACTCCAGCAGCTCTGCGCGCGCGCGCAGAGTGCCGATGCCCTTGAGCGGCGGGCCGACCTGGCTGCCCTCCTTCGCCTCGACGGTGTGGCAGGCCACGCAATTGGCACCGATGTGGTTGTTGACGATCTCGCGCCCCGCCTTGATGTCGCCGCCCTCGATCAAATCCTCCGCCGGGGGTGTCTTGCGCGTCTGCTGCCATGCGGTGACACGCGCCGCGACGGATTCGCGGCCCTGCGCGGCCTCAATGACATCAAGCCGCAGTCCGGTCTCCACCTTTTCATCAGCCAGCTTTTGCAGCCATGCCGTCATGAGCGCGTCCGCCCCGCTGCCGGGATGGGCGGCCAGGAGGGAAATGGCGGCCTGCTTCTCGCGCAGGGTGCCGCTGTCCAGAACGCGCGAGATTTCCCCCAGCGCGCGCTCCGGCTGGTGGCGCGCGGTCAGCGCCAGCGACTCCATGCGCAGCTCCTCGGGCGCGGTCTTGCCGGAGGTCTTTTCCAGCGCCTGCGCCACGGCGGGCGCCTGCGGGTTTTTGGCGGTCATGAGCCGCAGCGCGCCGATGCGCAGCGTTGTCTCCGCCTTTTCATCCACGGCGATGGCGAGCAGGACGGAGGCGTCCACCTCGAGTTGCAGTTGGATGAGCAGTTCGACAACCGCCGTCTTCAACGAGGGGTCTTTGAGCGCGAGCAGATCGCTTTTCCAGGTTTCGATCAGGCTGGGCGAGAGGGCGTTCTCATCCATGCGCGGGTAAGTGCCCGCCATGCCGTCCACGAGGTCGAGCCGCGGCGGCTTCGAAAAGACCAGCAGCGTGCGCAGCGCCTCCACCGCCTGCTCCGGCGGCTGGTTCAACGCATGCTGGAGCAGGCGCGCGGCGTTCACCGGCTGGCCCATGCGCAGGTTGGCATTGATGGCGCGGCGGCGCGCGGGCGGAGTCAGCGGCCGTCCGCCATCGAGCAGGGCGGCCAGCTCAGGCAGCACATCGGGAATCCCGCCGTCATCGTGAATGGCGCGGCACACTTCATCAAAGACGGCGTCCGAGGAGTCCTTCAAGTAGTCCTTGATGAGCGGCGAGCGCTGGCGCGCCAGCGCCAGCGCGCAGACCAGCCGCACGGGCTCGGACTCGGAGTCGAAACGGGAGGCGAGGTCCTCCGCGCTCATGCAGCCCGCCAGGCCGGACACCAGGGCGTGCCGCAGGAAGGGATCGTGCGCGTCCCGCTCGACGCGGTCCAGGAGGTAAAAGGCGGCGTTGTTCAGCTCCACCTTCGCCAGGGACAGGCCGGCGGAAACCGGCGCCATGCGGCCCAGCGCCAGCGCGGCGTGCAGGCGCACGCGCGGGGATTCGCTCGTCATCATGCGGTCCACGGCGCGGGTGGCGGCCACGCTCGGTTTGGCGTCGCCGATGATTTTGACGAGCTGGGTCTGGATCTCGGCATCCGTCTCCGCCGCCAGGCGCTCATGCAACAGCGTCTCCGGCACCTTGCCGTGCCGCAGGCCGATGCCCGCGCCCCAGATGGCATGCACGCGCGCCAGCAGCGGCGCGCCCGTGTCCGCCGCGATGGCGAGCAGCGCGTCCCACTGGCCTCGTTTCGCCAGTTCGAGCTGCGCGCTCATGCGCACCCGGCGGTCGGCATGACCGAGCAGCTTTTGCAGATCGGAGTCCGGGCGCGAGCCAAATCCCGTGGCGATGATCTCCATCGTCTCCCTGCGCGCGGCAGCGTCCTTGTCCGCCGCCGAGTCGAGCGTCCAGATGCCGCCTTTCTCATCCAGCGGATAGCCCCCGTCCCAGTCGGCGAAGTAAAGCGCGCCCTCCACGCCCCAGGCCATGCCGATGCCCATGACGCCGTTGTGGATGGTGCGCGGGTCCGTCATCTTGAATGCCGCGCCGTCCGGCTCCAGCTTGAACGCGTCCATCCTGCCGGAGGGGAACTGGTTGAGCAGGAAATGCCCGCGCAGGGACGCGCCCAGCGCCGTGCCCGGCTCGTGCAGGAAGCCGGCGGGGCCGTCGCTGTAATTGGCCAGCGGCGGCGTGATGAACAGCGGCTGTTTGCTGCCGCCGCCTTTCCACGGCTGCTGCGGCAGCCAGACGTCCTCCAGGATCCAGCGGCTCGCGCCCTTCATGTATTGATGGCCGCAGCGCCAGCCGGAGTCGCTTTGATCCGTGATGTAAACCAGCCGCTCGCGCTCGCCGGGCAGGTCCGCGTCGTTGTCCACGCCAAACATGTTGCCGAAGTCGTCGAAGGCGATCTCCTGCACATTGCGCAGGCCGCGGGCGAAGACCTCGAAGCCCGCCCCGTCCGGCTCCACGCGCAGCACCGCGCCCTCGTGCGGCAGGTGGAATTTCTTCCCCTCCTTGCTGGTCACGCTCACGCCCTTGTCGCCGATGCTCCAGTAGATGCGCCCGTCCGGCCCCAGGCGCGGCCCGTGCATGTCATGGCCCGCGTAGGCGATGTGCATGCCGAAGCCGTGCGCCACCACCTCCCGCACATCCGCCACACCGTCGTCGTCCGTGTCCTTCAGCCGCCAGAGGTCCGGCGCGCAGGTCAGGTAAACCCAGCCGTCATGATAAAGGATGCCCGCCGCGATGCCCGTGACCTCCGTGTTAAAACCCTCCGCGAAGACCGTCATCTTGTCCGCCAAGCCGTCGCCGTTCGTGTCCCGCAACTGGTAAACGCGCTCGCTGTGAACCGTCAGGTCCTGCCAGTCAATGCTGCCGTCCTTGTTGTGATCCTTGAGACCGCCGCGCGGCAGGCGCAGCCTGCCGGGGGCCAGCTCGCGCTTCAGGAACTCCCGCTTCTCCTCCACCGTCGTCAGGCCCACATCATCAGCGATCCACATCGGATGCTCGCGGATGTCCAGATCCGCCGCCTTGCGCCGTGTCGTCGCCGCCACATAGACGCGGCCGTATTCATCCACCGTGCAGGCCACCGGGTCCGGCACATTCAGAGTCCCGGACCACTTGCGCGCCACCACCTCGGCGGCGGCGGCCTGCACCAGGACACATGACAGAAGGGGGATGAAATAACGGCGCATCATCATGATGTGCGCGCCGCTCGCCCTTGCGTCAAAAAGGAAATTCGGATTTTCATCACAGCCCGCCGCGGGACGCTTGCGCCGTGCCGTGCTCACTCGTGGCGCAACTGCGCCGTGGCCGTGCAGTCCTCGCTGGCGGTGACGCGCAGCCAGCGCGCCTGGAGCGCAGGGTCGAACACAAGCAGGGCATCCTCGCCGGGAGAGACCTCGCGCCATTGCCAGGTTACCCACAAGCCGGTGCCGGTGAGGTCGAGTTCGATGTGGTAGCTCACTGGCTCGTTTTGATCGTGGCTGAGTGTGAGCGTGCGCTGGTCGTAGGCCCACATGAGGTAGGGGTCGCTTTTTTGGCCAGCTTTGACCTTCGTGGCTTTCCATGGGCCGCCTTCACCACGCGGTTTGCCGAGTTTCCACAGATCGTCGATGGCTCCGGCCCAGAGGGCGGCTTTGCCGTCGTCGCTGCGGAGGATGTGATCGCCAGCTTTGGCGTCCGGCTTGATGCCGCTCATCAAAAACAGGCCGCGATAGCCGCCGAAGTCGGTCACACGCAGATCGTGCGAGCAGATGGGGCGGATCTTCGCGAAGCCGTCGGCGTTTTCGGCGGGCAGCTCGAAGAAGGTGCCACAGGCGCTGAGCATGTCGCGCTCGGTGGCGACCTCGCGGCAGATGCGCAGTTCGCCGGCCTTCGTGGCGGCATCGTAGGCCTTGGAGGCACGCGGCAAGCGCCAGCGACGGCCGCGATCATCCACGACGAGCACGCTGGCCTCATCGAGCGTGATGACGTTCTTCGGCAGGGCGACGGCTCTTTCGAGAAAGGCCTTCGCTGCGGCATCCTCGACGCGTTTCAGGGCCAAATCGGCTCCCATCTCGTAGTAGCCGTCTTTCGTCGCAAAACTCAGCGTGCGCTTGTTTTCGCCGCGCGGGCGGAAAAGGCCGGTTTGGGCATTTTCATCGCCGATTCGGGCGATGCCGTCGAAAATCGCGTCGGGCTCGGTGGAGCGTGAATCGCCATTCGAGAGCGTGATGAGCACGGAGAAGTCTTTGGAGTCGCTTGCGGCCTTCACACGCAGCCATTCGTCATCGCTGCTGATCTCGACGCGCTTCGATTCGCCGGTGGCATGGTCGATGTGCCACACGCTGCGATGCTTCCAACCGGCGACGAGGAAGGGATCGCTCACATTACCCGCTTTGACACTCTCATGCAGCCACACCGCGCCGCTGGCGTGCGCAGGGCCGAGCTTTCCGGGCGTGTCGGCGCTCGTGAACCACAAATTGCTCTGCGACTGGCCGATGCTGTCGATGCCGCCTTTGACCTGGCGCTTGTTGAGGAACTCCGACTTTGCGGAGTCATCGCAGCCGAAGACGAGGCGGTCGTTCCAGCGTGTGAAGTCGCCGATGACCTTCAAGTAGGCGCTGCGGGCGCGGATGCCGTTCGTGTTTGATGCGGAAAAGGTCTTCGGGAAGCTCCAGAACGCGCCGTGCATGGTCATGAGCAGGTTTTCTTCGCCGATGTCGCGGATGCGCGGCCATTCGGTGTTCCAACCGTGTGCGCCATCGTAGCTGTGGCTGACTTTCGGGAGGCGAAACGACTGCCATTTGCCGCCATCGAGCAGCATGAGGATGAGCGACTTTGCATCCCAGCCGATGCTCCACACGGGGGCGTTTGCATCGCTGCCGTGAATGCCGCCGGGGCCGGTGACTTCGGTGAATTGATTGCGCCGCACGAGCTGCCAGTCGCCGCTGCCGGTCCATTCGCCGAGTGCTCCGCTGGGGGTGGTGGGATCGGTGAGCACACGCTTGTCGCGGTCGCCGTTGTTCGCGTAGATGACGCGGCCTTGAGATGAATACAGGCCTTTGCCGTGGTAGCCGGGCAGTTGAGATTCGAGATTCGAGAGCTGTGTCTCGACTTTGAAATCTTTTTTGATCGGGTTGCCGTCGCGGATGAAGTTTTTCACGGCGAGCGACTTCACATCGACCTCGTAGAGGCCCTCCTCCATCGTGGCGTAGTAGATTTTGCCCGCAGGATCGGTGAGGTGCCTCGCATTGCCGGTGAGGCGGCCTGGCATGATGCTCGGCGGGATGACGCGCACTTTGCGCTCTGCGTCGATGACATACGGGCCGATGAAAAGCTGCTGCGACTCGTCGTGGATCATGCGGTTCGCCGGTGTGCCGCCGACGCTCTCCGGTCGCACGATCTGTTTCAGCTCCGGCGTGATCTCGTAGAGTTTGTCACTCGATCCGAACGGCAGATGCGGCCCATAGGTGATGACCCACAACCGGTCCGCCCAAGGCACCACCGCGCCCGTGCCGCACTCGCCCTCGTTGTTGAACATGGCGAGGGAAGGATAGATGCCGCTGATGCTGCGCGGCTCCTGGGCCAAGGAATTGACCACGGAACACACGAAATACACGGAGAGCAGAAGGATTGGCTTCATCCGGGCAGGAAAGCCGCCACGCGCATCTTCGCAAACACGGATTCATGCGCAGAATGGCTGCGGAAGGCCAAATGACATGGCCCGCGTCACCAGGCTTTGGGATGTCATTTTTGAGTGCTGGATTTCCAATGCTCCAGGCTCAAATCAAAACTGTCTCCTGCCTCCAGAGGGCAAGTCATGGAGCACCAGCCGCCCTGCCTCACTTGCAGCGCGTTGTCTGTTCAGCCATTGAGACCCCACCTGCGGTGCAGGAAGCGCTCCCAGGGGGAGAAAAGGATTTTGTCCGCGAGGAGTCCGATGAGGACGATGACGAGCATGACACCGGCCACCTGGTCCATGGCATTCAGCTCGCGGCCGAAGTGGAGGAGGTGGCCGAGGCCGTAGCCGGTGAGTGTGACATAGATCTCCGCGGCCATGAGGGAGCGCCAGGCAAAGGCCCAGCCCTGCTTCATGCCGCTGATGACGTAGGGCATGGAGGCGGGGAGAATGACGTGGCGCAGGGTGTGGAAGCCGCTGCTGCCCATGGTGCGCGCGGCGCGGGTATAGATGGGGGGCAGATTGCGCACGCCGTTGTCCACGCTGATGAGGACGGACCAGAGCGTGCCCATGATGACGACGAAGAGCATGGCGCTTTCACTTTGTCCGAACCAGATGAGGGCCAGGGGCACCCAGCAGACGCTGGGCAGGGTCTGGAGGCCGAGGGCAAGCACGCCGAGGGTGTCGTTGAGCGTCTTGCTGCGGGCGGTGAGGATGCCGAGCGGCAGGCCGATGGCGCAGCCGATGAGGTAGCCGAGGAGGAGCCGCTGCAGGGTGACCCAGGAGGAGCTGGCGAGGCTGCCGTCTTTGAGAGCCGCCCAGAGGTATTCGCCGACGGCGGCGGGGCCGGGCAGGAGCACAGGGGACCAGACACCGGTGCGCACGAGCAGGTGCCAGGCGAGGATGAGCAGGGCAAAGAAGGCGGTGGCGATGAGAAGGCGTTTCATTCGTCAGCGGGAGCGGAGGTGTGGCTTTTGAGGGCGCGGGTGATTTCGCCGGCGAGCACGGAGAGGGCGGGGTCGTTGATGTCGCGCGGGCGCGGGAGCTGGACTTTGAACTGCTCGCGGATGCGGCCGGGATTCGGGGAGAAGAGGATGACGCGGTCGCCGAGGCAGACGGCTTCGCGGACATTGTGGGTGACGAAGATGACGGTCTTTTTCTGGGCGGCGCTGATTTTTTGCAGGTCGGCGTAGAGCTGCTCGCGGGTCATGGCATCGAGTGCTGCGAAGGGCTCGTCCATGAGCAGGACGCGCGGGTTGGGGGCGAGGGAGCGGGCGAGGGCGACGCGCTGCCTCATGCCGCCGGAAAGCTCGTGGATGCTGGATTTCATGACGCGCTCGAGGCCGACGAGCTTGAGATAGTATTTGGCGACTTCGACGCGCTCTTTGGCGTTGAGGCCGTCTTTGAGCTTGAGGCCGAAGATGACGTTGCCGATGACGTCGAGCCAGGGAAAGAGGGCGTGCTCCTGGAACATCATCATGCGCTCGGATCCTGGACTGGTGATGGCTTTGCCGTCCATGAGCAGGCGGCCGGCGCTGGGTGTGTCGAGACCGGCGACGAGGTTGAGCAGGGTGGACTTTCCGCAGCCGCTGGGGCCGACGAGGCAGACGAACTCGCCCTCGTCCACGGTGAGGGTGGTGGTATCGAGCGCGAGCACGTCGCCACGGGTGCCGTGGAAGGTCTTGCTGACGCTCTCGATGCGGAGCTTGGCGGGTGGGGCCTCGGGAAGGAGGGTGGCGGAGGCGGTCATGAGTCGGTGCGGAGAGTGGCGCAGGTGGAGAGCAGGGCGTCAAGCGCGGGCGCGCCGCGTAGGAATCCGGCGTCGCGGGCTTGGGTGAGCAGGGTTTGGAGCTGCGCGGGGGAGACTTCGTCGGTGAGGACAAGGCGGCGCATGGAGCGGGCGAGCAGCTCGGGGCTGATGCGGGCGGTGGTGAGGGCTTCGAGTTCGGCGCGGACGCGTTCTGCGGTTTCAGCGGGGTTTTGCCGAATCCAGGCGGTGAGCTCGCGATGGGCAGTGGCGAGTTTTTCGGCCAAGTCGGGCTTCTGCCCGGCGAAGTCGGCGCGGGCGGCGAGCAGGGTGGCGGGAGTGGTGGTGTCCTCCAGGAAAACGCGGGCATCGGACTCGACCTCAAGGCGGGTGGCCCAGGGTTCGGTGGTCCAGATGGCGTCGAGGTCGCCCTTGGCGAAGAGGGCGAGCTGGTCGGCGTTCTTGGTGGGGATCACATAAACGTCGTGCCGGGTGAGGCTGACCTGGAAGCCCTGCGCGCGCAGCCAGGCGCGGGCCTGCACGTCCTGGGTGTTCCCAAGTTGGGGTGTGGCGAGCTTTTTTCCCCGAAAGTCGGCGGCTTTTTCGATGCCGGACTGCGGGTGGGTGAGCAGGGCGGCGCCGCCATTGACGGCCCCGGAGAGCACGCGCATCTCGCGCCCGTCGCTGCGGACATAGGCGTTGAGCAGGGGGCTTGGCCCCATGTAAGCCGCGTCGAGGCTGCGGGCGAAGACGGCCTCCGCCACGCTCGGCCCGGCATTGTACGTGAACCAGCGGACCTCCAAACCGAGGCGCTGCTCGAACCAGCCGCGCCCCTCGCGCGACATGCTGCGGGCGACGAGGGCCTGGACATGGGTGACATTCGGGAAGTGGCCGATACGCAGCACGCCCTCGGGGTCCGCAGCCGGGCGGCAGCCGGTGAGGGCGGCGGCGGAGAGGAGGAAATGGCGGCGGGTGGGCATTCTGCCAGATGGCACGCAGAGGCGGGGAAATCAAAGGTTTGCGGCATAGGCATGCAACTGCCTGTAACCGTGGAGCATGGCTTTGACAGCGGCGACGGTCGCGGCCACCTGGACCTGCATGGGCGCGAGACCGGGGGTCTCGAACACCACCTCCAACGGACGCGGGCGCTGTTCGGGCGGGGCGCTGAGGATGCCGAGGTAGCCTTCCTTGATGATGCCGCGCTCGGCCAGGAAGCCGTCTATGACAGGGGCCACCTCCCTGGGAATGTGCGCGGCGGCGGCGGCAAGCGCGGGGTCGAGCAAGTGCTCGCTGAGTATGTCGCCGCTGACGAAGCCGTAGCAGCCCACCGCGTCGTCATCGGAATGCAGGGAGATGATACCGTCGTAGCGCTCGCGGCGCAGCTCGCCCTCCAGGTAGAGCACCTCGGGTTCAATGGTGCCGCTCCAGAATTCGCGGTTGAGATCCAGCCCGCGGTGGTTGTGGCGCGTGCCCAGGTTGCGGCCGCTGGGGTTGCAGACAGGGTAGAAGTGCAGCTCGAAGTCCTGGGTCTCATCGGGCTGCTCGCCGCTCCATTTCAGCAGCTCCTGCACGGCGAGCGTACCGGCCTCCTCATCGCCATGAATGCCCGCGAAGACGCCGAACTTGTAGCCCTGTCCCGGCTTTTCCGGCCGCGAGATGATTTTGGGCGGGATGAAGAAGCCCTCGTCGAGAATGTGATTTTCGAGGGTGAGCAGGTTGCTGTGCGCGGCGCGGGGCGCGTGGCTGCGGCGGACGTTGAGGGGGGGCAGGAGTTTCATGGTGGATCAGAGGTTAGGATTGGACGCGGTTGCGGGCTTCTTCGGCGAGGGGCGAGGAAAGGTAGCGCTCACCTGTGCTGCAGCCGACGGTGACGATGAGCTTGCCCTGGTTTTCAGGTCTGGCGGCCACCTGCAGAGCAGCCCACACATTGGCTCCGGTGGAGATGCCGGCCAGAATGCCTTCCTCCAGCGCCAGACGCCGCGCGGTGTGGATGGCATCCTCATTGCTGACCTGGATCACGTCATCCACGATGCCGAGGTTCAGATTGCGCGGCACGAAGCCCGCGCCGGTGCCCTGGATTTTATGCGGCCCAGGCACCAGCGGCTCGCCGTTGCGGGTCTGGGTGATGACGGGGGAGTCCTGCGGCTCGACGGCGATGGAGACCAGCGTTGGCTTGCGGCTTTTGATCACCTCGCTCACGCCGGTGATGGTGCCGCCCGTGCCGACTGCGGCGATGAAGATGTCCACCGCGCCATGAGTATCCTCCCAGATCTCCTCCGCAGTGGTGCGGCGGTGGACTTCGGGATTGGAGGGATTTTCAAACTGCTGCGGCATCCAGGCACCCGGAGTCGCTGCCAGCAGTTCCTCAGCCTTGCGGATAGCGCCTTTCATGCCCTCCTTCGCTGGGGTGAGCACGAGGTTCGCCCCCAGCAGCGCCAGCAGGGTGCGCCGCTCCAGGCTCATGCTCTCCGGCATGGTGAGCGTGAGCTTGTAGCCTCTGGCCGCTGCAACAAAAGCCAGCGCAATCCCGGTGTTGCCGCTGGTTGGCTCGATGATTTCGCCGCCTGGCTTGAGGATGCCGGACTTCTCCGCCGACTCGATCATGGCGCTTCCGATGCGGTCCTTCACGCTGCCGAGGGGATTGGCGAACTCACCCTTCAGCGCGATGGTGACGGGCAAGCCGGACGCGATCCTGTTGAGCTTGATCAAGGGGGTGCGGCCGACGGTTTCGAGGATGCTGGTTTGTATTGCCATGACGTGGTTGGGCGGCTTGAGTTGGATGATTCCGAGATCAGGCGGAGGCGCGTCTGTTGGAGGAGGCTGGCGGGATGTCTCCAGGCAGACGAGTCTTCTCCGTGCTTTCCACCTGCGTCACCCGCCCTTCATGAACGATGATCTGCACCGAGCCGAAGCGCATGGCGGCGACTTTCTGGCGGACGATTTCGATCCAGTCCTGGGTGTGGGGGGCTTGCTGCATGAGGTTTCAATCACTTTGATTTTATGTATATCTGTTAAATAGGAATTAAAGCAACCGCTTTTTTCATCTTTTTAGCCGCAGAAAATGCGGCGGAATCAGCGCCTGCGGGCGGGGGCGGTGTTCAGCAGCACGGCAAGGAAGCCGTCGGCAGGATCGGCGTGACGCTCGTGACCAGCTTTGCGCGTGGATTTTTTTGCAGTGCTCGCGGTGATGAGCTGCTTGCGCAGCGTGACCTCCACCACGTCCTCCAGCGTGTATTTGTCGAGGATGTTGGCAACGGCGTTGCGGACATCAATCATGAGCATGCGCAGACCGCAGTGCTCTTCGTCCGGGCAGGAGCACTTCTCGTATTCGGTCTCGCTTGCACAGCCGATGGGGGCCAGCTTGCCGTCGATGAGGCGCACGACCTCGCCCATCTTCACGGCGTTCAGTGGCTTTGCGAGTCGCGCGCCGCCGTATTTGCCACGAACACTTTCCACATAACCCGCGTTGCGCAGGTCAAACAGGATTGCTTCGAGAAACTTGAAGGGAAGCCGCTCCTTTTCTGCCAGCACTGACACGGAAATGACGCCTTCGTTATTCCAGGCGGCAACGCCAAGGCGGATGAGGGTGCGGAGCGCGTATTCGCCGCGTTTGGTGAGTTTCATATGAATCCTCGCCATCCTACAAGGCTCATCCCTGCTGTGCAAATAGGGATTGGGTTTCGCGACAGTCAAATCCGCGCGCCCATGAGCACTTTCATCACGTCATCCATGGTGATCCAGCCGGTGATGCGGCCTTCAGGTGTGTCAACGAGCGCGGCAACCTCCTGCCTGTCCAGGTAGAGGGCAAGGAGTTGGGTGAGGGAGGCTTTGGCGTCTATGTAAAGTGATGGACGAATGAGTTTGCGCCAGTCGGAACCCCCGGTTTCCATGAGGTTTTGCACGAAAAGCTCGCGCACGCGGATGTAGCCGGTGACGCGCTCCAGTGTGCCGTCCGCGCTCACTGGGTAGCTGCGGTGCAGCTTGGCGCCTGCGGCTAGGACGTTCTCCTTCAAGGTGAGGCGCTCATCGAAAACTTTGACCTCATCGCGCGGGACCATGGCTGTTTTTACCCTGCGCGCGCTGAGGGTGGCGGCGTGGATAATGATCAATTCCTCCCGGTTGTGCAGGAGTTGCTCGGCGCGCGCGGCCTGGACAAGCGTGATGATGTCCATGATGTGATCGCTCGGGCTTTTCTTGTCTCCAGCGCTTGTTTTGAGCCTCTTGCAGAATTCTTCCATCACCACCACGAGTGGGTGGCAAAGAAAAAGCGCGAAGGTGAGCGGGCGGATGAGCTTTGGGGCGAGCCGCTCCGCGTGGTGGACGCCAAGAATTTTGGGCGTCATTTCAGCGCCAAAGAGCACGGCCAAAGTCATAAGCACGGAGTAGGCCCAGAGCCATTCGCTGCCATAAAGCCCGGCAAAGATGGCGCCGGAGAGGGAGGCCAGGCCGGTGTTGGCGATGGTGTTGAAAACCAGGATGGCGGAGATGGGGCGCTCAATGCGGTTTTTCAGCGCCAGCCAGCGCGCCGCCATTTTCATTCCACGGCGCTCCTGCAGCTTGAGATGGAGGGGGTTCAGGCTCAGGAGGACCGCCTCCGTGAGCGAGCAGAGGAAAGAGATGCCGAGGACGGTGGCTGTGAGGAGAAGTAGAAGGGCGGTCATTGGAGGGCATGGGGGTCATCTCATAGGTCGGGTCCTGCGCAGCAGAGAAAAGGCCATGCCTAGCGTGAGAAGCAGGGCGCGTCCAGGTTCTGGAACGACGATGGAGAGGGAGCCGTCGGTGTAGAGTTGGCTCCAGTCCCACGCGAGACCGAGTGAGCTGAGGTCCGGGAGGTGATTGGGGTTGCCATGGCGCGTGCCGGTGTCCGGCAGATTGTCGAAACCGGAGGTCAATCCGTACCAATCGAAGAGCTTCCATGCTGAGCCTACGGTCCATGCGTCGGGGGTGAGAGTGATGTTGGTGTTGACCTTCAAAAGCGCGCCGGAGAGATCGGGAGTTCCAAATCCCACGCCTGTAGCTGTGGTGAAAATGAGCCGGTCGTTGTTGCCGGTTTGCGGGTTGAGCAGACCGCCGGCCGCGCCACCGACGATGTCCAATTCCACCGAGCCGGAGATGAGGAAACCATTTTCAGCCCGCAATGTCAGGGTCTGCGCTCCGAGTCCCGTGGACTGACCGACAAACAAAGTCCCGCCTGGTTCGATCTCGATCCCAGCACCTGGGGAAAGAGAGCCGATGATGCCGTTGCCACCAAGGCGCGCGCCGGGGCCGACGTGGACGGAACCCGTGCCCGTCCGTCCGTTGTTGTTCACGACGACCACGCCTTCGTGCAGAAAAAAGCCTCCTGAGTGAATGTTGTTGCCGGTTAGCACGGCGGTGCCCGGCCCGCTTTTGACCACTGTCACCGCGCCGGGTGTGTCGCCGTCGCCCAGATTATCGGTGATGGCGGCGCTGATGTTCAGGTTTGCTCCCGTGACCCTGATGAATAACTCCGCCGCCGCTGCGCCGCCCGCCGTGATGCTGCCCTGGCTGATGGTGGCCACGTTAGCGGCACCTGTGGTGCCCGCGCTACCGCCTTGCTTGATGAGCCCGCCCGAGCCAATGTTCAGCACGTTGCCTCCGAGGTTCACGTTTTTCGGGCCGCCTCCGGTGAGGTTGAGAGAAAGCACGTTCCGGTCGGAGTCCAGGATCTGTGCTGCGTCAGGTTTGGCATGAGTGGCGGGAGTCCAGTCTTCCTGGACGCCGGTGAAGTAGTCGTCTGCCAAAAAGCCGGTCACGCCCGTGACTGCGGTGTATTTGGCGAACTCATTGCCAATTGTGGCCCAGCCTCCGATGAAGCCGTACGCCACGCCGCTATTGAAAAAGATTTGGTTGCGCCCAGCGTTGCTGTCAGCAGCTCCCAGGCTGGTGCCGGTGAAATTCAACACTCCACCATGCTCCCTCCCGGCGAGGCTGGTGAAGGTGAGCACAGAGGTGCCGGACGCACCGGCGATGCTGGCGGTGATCTGCGCGGCGGACTGGCCGAGGATCAGCGCGCCGAGAGTTTCCTCGTAGGCCAGATTGGAGGCCGAGTGGTTGTAAGTCAGGCTGCCCAGCAGAAGAAGCGGAGCGCTGTCGTTGACACGGTCGGCATTGTTCGACCCGGCGACATTGCCGTTGTTGATCTGGAGCAGCGCGCTCTTGCCGATGGTGATTTTGGAGGTGCCGCGCAAGCCGCCATTGCCGCCGGGGTTGTTGCCTGCGGGCTGCACATGCACACTGCCTTGCTGGATGACTGTGCTGCCGGTGTAATTGTTGTTGCCGCCGAGCAGCAGGAGGGCGTTCCCCGTTTTGACCAGCCCAAGTGCGGCGGCGCTGCCATTGTTAAGCGCGCCTGTGTGAGTGCCTCCGCCGTTGATGGTGAGTTCGGCGGCATTCGCCGCGTTGTTGTTGACGATGGTTCCGGCACCGTCCAGCCCTGATAGGGTGATGCTGTTGCCATTCAAGCGCAGCGTGCCACCGGCTTGAAGGACGAGAGAGTTCACACCGCTGCTGTTGAGCGCGCCTGGATGGTTGAGCTGGAGGATGCCAGCGTAAACGAGGACGCCGCCAGTGAAGCTGTTGTCGCCGCCGAGAACGACAATCTTGTTTCCTGTGCCTGTGCCGCTGATGAGCAGGCCGTTGCCGCCGGAAAGTGAACTGTTGATCGTTGCGGTGACGGCGGCGTTGGCGGCCAGATGGATGATGCCTTGCCTTGTTTCCGCCAGCGCAAAAGTCCCGCCTGCGAATGTGCCGTTGGCGGTGAACAGAACCGCGCCACTTTCCAAGCCGAGGGTCACGCCTGCGCCCAATGCCACGGTTCCAGTGGCCGCGTTAGTCCAGGTGTTATGGGCTACGCTGCTGGTGAGCGTCAGGTTTCCTGTGGCAGATTTGCGCACGTTAAGGCCTTCTCCGGCAGAGGCTGGCGCGACAAATTCTGTGGCATTGTCCAGCAATCGAAGGCCGGTTTGTTCGTCATAAGTCAGGAATCCTGTGCCGGGTCCCGCCACGCTGGTATCTCCGACAGCCCAAGGGAGAATGGCGCGCCCGGTCGTGCTGTTGTCGCCGCCCACCAGGGATGAGGTGTCCGCTAGCTGGAGTCTAGATGAGTCCGCCGTGCCGGAGGCGGCACCGAGGTTGCTGCCACGCAGCAACAGGATGCCATTCTCCGCTCGTGACATGGAGGCAGCCTGAATCACCACCTCATCACCAGCGCCGGGAGTCAAGGTGATGAAACTGCGGTGGCGACCTCCGACGGTGATCGCACCGATGGTTTCCTGGTGGATGCTCTGCGTGGCGAAATCGGAGCCGTTGTAGTTGAGCGAGGCTCCCGCGCCTGTCTGGCCGTTGAGCGTGATCGCCGCGTCGTCGCGCAGGCGGTTCACAGCGTCGGTATCCAGGGCAGTACCGAGTGTCAGGGTGGAGCCGTTGACAACTATCGAGAAACTGCCGGCGATGGAGGCTCTGTTGCCCTGAACCAGCAGGGTTCCGGAGTTTGATCCGGCGAGCACGGTTGCACCCGTGTAGGTGTTCGCACCGCTCAGAAGCAAAGTGCCGGCGTTGTTGGATTTCGTCAGGCTGGAGACTTCCGAACCATCGGCAAGCACCGAGCTGATTTCGATATCCACCGGCGCGGGCACATTGGGAATGGTTATGGTGCGGCTGCCATTCAGGCGAAGGACACCGCCTTGAACGGCCACTGTTTCCTGCTGTGAAAGGCTGGTCAGTGTGATGTTGCCACCGAGATCAAGGACGATGCCGTCTTCCAACTCCAGCGCGGCGACCGAAGTGGAACTGCCGCCCAGAGTCAGCGTGGTCACGCTTTGGTTGGCACCCAGAATGAGCCTGCCGTTGCTGACGTTCCAAGCGCCAGATGGACCGGCATCGGCCAGCCTGAGCACTCCCGTCCCAGATTTGATGAGTCCCGCAGTGCCAAGCACCTGAGTTTGGACATCCAGCACACTGCCCGCCTCCACAACGAGGGCGGCTGTCATCGTGCCAAAATCCAGAACATCTGCCGCAGCATCGGCGGTGAGTGTCAAAGAACCGCTCCGAAGTGACAGGGCGGCCAATCGGATGATCTCTCCCGCGCTCAGGTTCACGGTATAGGCACCAGTGGCATCCGAACCTGCCGAAAAGACCGCCTGGCCTGTGCCGTCGTTGAGCCAGATTAAGGGAGTTCCATCACCCTGATCGTTATTCCAATTCTGAGCACTGAGATTCCAGACACCGGACGGAGCAGCATTGCCTGAGCCGGGCGTGGAGCCGTTGGTGTCCCAGTAAAGCCGGGCATTGGAGATTGCAGGAAGGACGATGGCCGAAACGATGATGACAAGTGTGGCGCGAAGACCGTGCGGAATGGGAAGAGAGGGAGTTTTCATGGCAACTGTGGCGCATAGGCTTCCGGCGGTCCGGTCGGCGTCAGCAGGTGCGGGTGCTACAGGCGAACTTCAGTGATGGACTGATGAGCGCGGAACTGGCCTCCAGGGGGTAGTGGGTCGGCCAGTTCGATTTATGCATTTCTCATCTATCTATATTATTCAAGTATGAATTTAGTTAAATTTTCGCCCACCACGCAAACTCATGCTCCGAGACAACGAAAGGTCGCGGCACGGCATGGCGTTTGCAGACTGCCATGCGCCATTCCGCTTTTTTCTTCTTGGTCCTCTCCACACTGCCGAATCTGCACGCCGACTGGCCGCAATGGCGCGGGCCGGGGCGGGGCGGAGTTTCGACGGACACGACGCCGATTGCGGAGGTTTTTCCCGAGGCGGGGCTGACCCAGGTGTGGGAGAGCGGCTTCATCCCGAGCGACCACTACGGCGGCCACGGCAGCCCGGTGGTGGCAGGGGAGCGGGTGTTTTTGTCCGTGGTCTGGCATGACCGGGTGGTCTCCGAGACACGGGAGATTGACTCGGAGGTGATGCAGCAGCTCAACTACCGGGGGACAAGTCCGGAGTTGCGGGAGAAGATGGAGGCGGCGCGGCTTTCGATGAGTTCCCGCCTGCGCGGTGAGAAGCTGGATGAGTGGGCCAAACAATGGGTGAAGGACAACATGACGGAGAAGGAGCAGGTGTCGCTGACGAACTGGGCGGTCTCCCGCTTCCGCGCGGGCAAGACGGCTTTTCCTCTGGAGGAGCTGGACAAGGTGTCGAAGCGGCAGGGCAAGCCCTTCGCCAGTGTGGCGGAGTTCAAGCAATGGCTGGAGGACGAGAAATTCAGCGACGCGCTCAAGGAAAAACTGCTCTCCGCCGTGCCGAACACGATCAAGGTGGCGAAGGATGTGCTGGTGTGCTTGGACCTGAATACTGGCAAAGAACTTTGGAAATACGAAGCTGAGGGCAAGCCGACGGGGCGCAGTTCCAGCAGCACGGCGGCGGTGATGGACGGGCAGGTCTTCTTCGCGGGCAGCACGCACCTTTACGCGGTGGGCGCGGAGGATGGCAAACTGCGCTGGAAGGCCGAGCTGCCCGGCAAGGGTCCGGCAGCGTCCCCCATGGTGGAGGGCGGTCTGATCTATATGGCGGCGGGTCATGCGCAGGCTTTTGCCGCGAAGGACGGCAGTCTGCTCTGGGAGCAAAAAGCCGCGAAGGGCAACACGGGCAGCCCGGCCTGGTGGAAGCCGGCATCCGGCCCGCCAGTGGTTATCATCAACGGCAGCGGCAGCCTTTACGGGCTGGCCCCTGACACGGGCGAGGTGAAGTGGACGGTCGAGGGCGGCGGGCAGTCCACCCCCGTGACGGAGGGCGACTGGCTGGTGGTTTACAGCGGCTCGAAGGATGTGGGGCTGCGGGCTTACCAGTATCAGAAGGATGGCGCGCCGAAGCCGGCGTGGTCGCATTTCTGGGTGACGGTGCGCTACAGCGGCAGCCCTATCATCCATGACGGTCATGTCTATCTGACTTGCGGCGGCAAGCACCAGTGCGTGGAGCTGGCCACGGGCAAGATCACCTGGCTGGAAAACGAGATGAACAGCACCATCACCTCCCCCATCCTGGCCGATGGCAAAATCCTGGTCTATGAGAACAACGGCAGCCATCTGCGCGTGATGCGCGCGCGCTCCGACCAATACGAGACCCTGGCGCGGGTGAAACTCGGCGGCATGGGCTGCACCTCCCCTGCCCTGAGCAACGGCCGGCTCATTGTGCGCCAGAAGGAAAAGCTGGCCTGCTTTGATCTGCGCCCGCAGCAGTGAGCGGAAGCGGCTTCAGGCAAGATCGAGCACCCGGTCCATGCGCCGGGCCACATCAGCAAGATAATCCCAGCCGCCACCCTTGACCTCGGCGGCTGCCCAGCCGGTGAACTGGATCTTCGCCAGCTCCGCGCGCACGGCAGGCCAGTTGATGCTGCCCTCCCCGATCGGCGTGTCGAAGCCCTTCCTCATGCCCTCGCTCATCGCCTTGTTCAGATCGTATTCCTTCACATCGAGCTTTTGTGACCGCTCGCCAAGCACCTCCACCCAGTGCTCCGCCACACCCCAGCGCATCTGGTTGCCGATGTCGAGATGCACCGCCACCCAGGGGCTGCCCACCTCGTCAATGAAGCGCGCCATGTCGAACGGGCTGATGAGAAAAGTCGCCCACACATTCTCCACCAGGATTTTCACGCCCTGATTTTGCGCATGGGGTGCCGCCTCCTTGAGCCGGTCCCGCGCGGCGTTCCACTGTGGCTTGAGCGGCGCTTTCTGATCATAGGACATCACTACCAGCATCGAGTCCCCGCCGAGCTTCCGGGTCAGGTCCACTCCCGACTCCAAAGTGGCAGCCCGTCCGCCCACGGTGCCGTCAATGATCAGGCCGCTGGCCTTGCTGGCGGCCAGCCAATCATCCACCCGGTCATCCGGCACATGGCTGAGGCTCGGCTCCACACCCTCGAAACCGCATTCGCGCAGCTTCTTGAAGCACTCCGCCAGCGGCAGATTCCCCGCCTCGGCCACCATGCTCCATTTGAGCGACTTGCGGATTTTCCCCGTGAACTGCCCTCCCTGCGCGGGCGCTCCGGGCAGGACTGAGGCACCAAGAGCGAGCGCGGACTGGCGGAGCAGACGGCGGCGGTTCATGGCTGGGCGCCGCCGGGGGCGGAGTCGGCGGAGTTGAGGCTGCCGACGAGGTTCTGGATGCCGTCGCGGGCGAACTCGCTGGGCGGGTAGAGGCGGCGGGCTTTCAAGTACCAGGCGATGGCGGAGCCGGTCTGCCTGCGCTGCTCGTGCTGCCTGGCTTTCTCGATGGCGCTGACGTATTCGCTGGCCTTGACGCTGAGTTCGGAGCGCAGGCGGGTGATCTCGGGGTCTTCGGGGAAATTGTGGTATTCCTTCTCCACCTGCTCCCAGGCGCCGAAGGCATTGCTGGCGGCCATCTGCGAGGCGCCGTGGACGACCATGTTCACGCGGTTCATGTCCACGAGCACTTTTTTGATCTGCTCCTGCCGCTGGGGGTCGTTGATGGCGGCGGCGAGGAAGCGGCCCTGGTCGTTGAATATCTGGCGGAAGTTCCGCTGGCTGAGCAGGCGGTCGAGGTCCAGCAGGGCCTGGGCCTGGATGTCGCTGTTCTGGCCGACCATGTTGGAAAGCTCGCGCAGTTTGGGATTGGTGGGCCAGATCTCGGCCGCGCCTTTCAACTCGGTGGCGTAGGTGATCTGGTCGCCCTTCAAAATGGCGGCCCTGGCGGCGGTGATGCGCATGTCGCAAAGGGCGCGCGCGGTCTCGATGGCAGCCTGAGGCTTGGAGAAGTCGAAGTCCCTGGACATGCCGCGCAGCTTGGTGACGAGCTCCTCGGCGAGGCCGAAGTCGCGCATTTCGAGGGCGTTGATGAGCTGGTTCCCGTCGCGCACATAGTCGAGCACTTTGAGCTTGGTGGCCATGGGCAGGCGGCGGATGCGCGGCAGGTATTCGCCGATGGCGTAGGCCTCCATAAGGCGCTTGCTGGCGCTGTCGAAGTCCTGGCGCAGGACGAGCTGCTCAAAGGCGACGACGGCCTCGTCCACGCCGCGGATGGCCTCGGCGGCGAAGCCGTCAATGAGGCTCACGGTGGGCGGCACGCCCATGCCGGCGGAGAACATTTTTTTCAGGTCGGAGTTGTCGTCGAGCTGGAGCACGCTGTCGCCGTCGCGGAACATGTGGGGATAAAGGCGGCAGGCGATGATGGCGTGCTCGAAGCGGCGCTGCATGAAGAGCTGGACCATGAGGGCCTGGAACTGGGTCTTGCTGGTGACCTCGGAGAGGCCGATGGCGGTCTCGTTGAGCTTCATGCGCGCCTCGATTTCGGCGATGCTTTTGATGTAGCCGGAGACTCGGCCCATGGTCATCGAGTTGGTCTGCTGCTGCTGCACGGTCTGCTGGCGGTTGGTGCCGCCCGCGCCGCCCTTGGTGGAGCCGCCGGTGGTGCTGGGGGAAAGCGGGGCGCTGTTGAGGCCCTGCTCGGTGTTCCACTCCAGGTCCTTCCTGCGCTTGAGCATGGCGTCGTTCACGGAGCGCAGGTTGTTCACTTTGCGCTGCGCCAGCCACACGTCATACACGCCGTTGGCGATGGTGTTGCAAATGCCGCCGTCTATGGCGAAGGAGCCCGCCTCCGGCAGCATGGCGAAGGCTTTGGAAACATCCGCGCCGCCCTGGCGCGTGGGCGCGAGGGCCTGGATGATCTGGGCGATGAGATCGCGATAGGCCTGGTCGTCGGCGCTGTCGGCCTCCGGTGTGGCGAGGTAAATCTCGAACTTGGCGCGGGCGAAGCGGTTGTTGGTGGCATTCCACATTTTGCCGTCCCACGTCACCGTCTCGCTGCCGGAGTCCACATGCGGCACGAGGCCGCCGAACATGCCGCCCTGCTGTCCGCCGGACTGGCCGCCCGACTGTCCACCGCCGGAGGAAGACGGCTGGCTTGACTGGGCCGGCGCGGGTTGCGCGGCGGGTGTGAGCGAGGGGGCGGGCAGCACCTGGGCGGTGAGCATTCCCGGCAGAATGCAGCAGGCGAGGAGGGCGGCGGTTTTCATGGATGGGTCAGGCTTTGATGAGTTGCAGGACTTCGAGCACGCCGGTCTCCAGCACGCGGACTTTGAAAATGTAACGCTGGCCGCGCTGGATGTTCACCTCCAGGGCGGGCGGCACCCAGACGGGAACGAAATTGGAACTCTCGCTGACCTGCACGCTGAACAGCCGCCCGTCCGCGGCGCGCCAGTTGTCGAGGCGGTCGTCCACGGTGCCCTCGACTTTGTAAACATTCCCGCCAAGGGCGGTGGAGCTTTCCATGTACTCCTCCGCGCTCAGCGGCGTGAGACCGGTCATCGGGTCGCTGCCCCGGTTCAGCAGGGCGTAGCCTCCGCCGATGCCGGCCACGAGCAGGGCCAGCAGTCCGAGGAGGTGGCCGGGTTTGAGTCCAGATTGTGCGCGGCGGGCCATGAGAATTGAATGATTTCCGCGCGAGCTTAAAGGCTCAACCTCCCTGCGGCAAGACCCGGAAACTTGAAAATGCCGCGCAAGTGCCGTGACTGCGGCGCGTTGCGGATTTGTCATGCGCCACATTCTCATTCCCGCCTGCCTGTTCGCCTGCCTGCTCCAGGCCGCGCCAAAACCGAACATCGTTTTCATCATGGCCGACGATCTCGGCTGGGCGGACGTGGCCTTCCACGGCGGCAACGCACCGACGCCGCACCTCGACAAGCTCGCCCGGGAAGGCGTGGAAATGACCCGCCATTATGTGGCGCCCGTGTGCAGCCCCACGCGCACGGGATTGATGACAGGCAGATTTTGGAGCCGCTTCGGTGTCACCTCTCCGCAAAACGAGCGTGCCCTGCCCTGGGACACCATCACCCTGCCCAGTGCGCTGAAAGCGGCGGGCTACGAGACGGCGCTGACCGGCAAGTGGCATCTCGGCTCGCTGCCGGAATGGGGACCGAACCATTACGGCTTTGACCACAGTTACGGCTCCCTGGCCGGCGGGGTGGGACCTTACAACCACTTCTACAAGCAGGGCCCATACAGCGTGACGTGGCACCGCAACGGGAAGCTGATCACCGAGGATGGGCATGTGACAGATCTCATCACCGGCGAGGCGGTGAAGTGGATCAGCGGGCGCGGCGACAAGCCCTTTTTTCTTTATGTGCCCTACACTGCGGTGCATCTGCCGGTGAAGGAACCCCGCTCCTGGCTGGACAGGGTGCCCGCCGCCATCATGGACGAGGTGGAGCGGCATTACGCGGCCTGCGTCATGCATCTGGACGACTCGGTGGGCCGCATCATCACCGCGCTGGAACAAGCGGGCAAAAGACAAAACACGCTGCTCATTTTCACCAGTGACAACGGCGGCAGCACCTCGCAAAACAATGACACCAAATACCCCGCCGACGACTATCCGAAAGGCGCGCTCCCCGGCAGCAACCTGCCCCTGCGCGGCAAAAAGGGCGATCTCCATGAGGGCGGCATCCGCGTGCCCACCGTGGCGAGCTGGCCTGGAGTGCTCAAACCCGGCCGCTTCGAAGATCCGGCGCACATCAGCGACTGGATGCCCACCTTCTGCGCTCTGGCGGGTCATGCGCCGGAGCGGGATTTGAAGTGGGACGGAGTCAACATCTGGCCCGCGCTCAGCGGCGATGGCGCGCTGGCCGCGCGCGCTCTCTACTGGACCGCGCCGGGCTTCCGCTCCCGCGCCGTGCTGGAGGGCGGATGGAAGCTCGTCACCACCAAAGGCAAGCCCGGCGAGCCGGAACAGGCGGAGTTGTTCGATCTGAACACCGACCCCGGCGAGGCGCGTGATCTCGCGTCCAGCCAGCCGGAGAGAGCCGCCGCCCTGCGCGCCACGCTGGAAAAACTGGCCGCGAGCGACAACGACTCCAAAGTCCCGCGCTGACACCGGGCCAGATTCACCTTGCCCGCGGCGGAGAGTGGAATTATAGCGGACGCTCGTTCCCCCTCAACGCCGGGTTAGCTCAGTGGTAGAGCAGTTGATTTGTAATCATCAGGTCGTCGGTTCAAATCCGACACTCGGCTCCAGACGAAACGCTGGACCGGCTGAAGCCTTGACACCAACGCAGGGCGCTCACACCTCAAACTCATCCTCCGGGTCGAAGGGCGGCGAAGGCACGATGATGAGGCGCAGATTGCCCACAGCGCGGTGGACGCAGCCGGGGCGGATCATGACGGTGGTCATGGGCTTCAGCGGAATGATCCGGCCGTCGGCCTCCAGGTGGCCCTCGCCTTCGATGACGATGTAGATCTCCGTCATCTTCTTGTGGTAGTGCGCGCGGCTGTCGGCGCTGATTTCGGTGAGGTGGACGGTGGCAAGGTTGTTCCAGGGCTCTTTGAAGGCGCGCCGCGCCTGGCCGCATGGGCAGGGCGTGGGCGGAATGTCATCAAGCTGGGCGACAGCGAAGCGGGGTTCGGAGGTCATGGGGATTGCGGATTTCGGATTGTGGAATGCGGATTGAGGAAAATCTACCTCAACCACTCATCGAGGTGACGGGCAACAAAAGCATCGTCATGCAGGTGCGGATAGGCGCGGTGGACGCGGGTGATTTCCTCGGCCTGGCCGGGGCTGAGGCCCTCGTTTTCATCGAGGCACCAGATGCCCTCCAGAAGTCCCTGGCGGCGCAGCATCTCGTGCAGCCCGGCGATGCAGCCGTGAAAGCCATGCGCGGCATCGAAGAAGGCGGCGTTGCTGTCCGTGATCTCGACGCCGAGGCGCAGCAGCCCGGGCGTGGCGGCATCCTCCTTGCAGCGGCGCAGCAGTTCCACGGCTTTTTGCGTCCACACGGACCAGTGGCCGAGCAGTCCGCCCGTGATCCGCAGCTCTTTGCCGCCGAAGCTGAATGGCGTGATGAGATCGGCCACGATGTTGTCATCGTTGCCCGTGTAGAGGGCGATGTCCTCCCGCCCGCTCTCCGCCAGCGCGCGGATGACATCCAGCGTCTGGTAGCGGTTGAAGGGCGCGATCTTGATGGCGACGACGTTTTCGATGGCCGCAAAGCGCCGCCAAAACGAAAGCGGCAGCACACGGCCACCGACGGCGGGTTGCAGGTAAAAGCCGACGATGGGAATGACACCCGCCACGGCCCGCGCGTGCGTGATGAGCGCGTCCTCATCCGCGTCCCGCAGCGCGGCCAGGCTGAGCAATCCGGCGTGGTAGCCATGAGCGCGCAGCAGTTCCGCCTCGCGCACGGCTTGCGCGGTGGGGCCGCAGATGCCGCCGATGCGCACGAGCGGGCCATCGAATACCTGATTGAACGGGCGACGGCGGAGGCGGCGCGATGAGCACAAAGCAATCGCCGGCCACGCAGCAGGACGCCTTCGAAGTTCCGCTGATTAT
>ERZ761609.1192-NODE-1192-length-24515-cov-15.705969_pt1 | contig 24515 bp, 26 predicted proteins | sample MGYA00511163_ERZ761609 | MGnify/ENA primary metagenome ERZ761609 (study PRJEB28899, sample SAMN02445070) | bioreactor sludge metagenome | biome: EBPR sludge | place: Australia: Brisbane, Thorneside Wastewater Treatment Plant | collected 2011-12-16 ... | reverse complement strand
GCTCCCCGCCTCGCTCTCACCCGCGGACGCCCAAGGCGTTCCTGAGAGTTTCGGAATCTCGATCACCGAGCGGTTAAAATAAAAAACCACCCGAGTGGGTGGTTTTTTATTTAAAATGGCGGGGTGGACGGGACTCGAACCCGCGGCCTCCGCCGTGACAGGGCGGCGTTATAACCAACTTAACTACCACCCCGCGTGGTAGAGCCGAGAGACGACGAAAGTAGCCAAAAGCCCGGCGGGCATCAAGTGTTTTCCCGCCCGAAAGCGAAGGAATTGGGATCTAAAGCCCTGAGCCGCCTGGATTTTGCGCAATACGGAGGCTTGCCTTGCAAGCCAAACGGCGTCTTAATTCTAGCTCAAGGTCACACAGCGACCGATTCAACTCAAAGGAAGGGTTATATGCGTTTGTTTTCAGCACTGGTTTTGGCGGCGGCTCTCTCCCCGATCTCGGCATTTGCAGCCGACAATGTCGAAGTGAAAGTCACAGGCATGACTTGCGGCGCTTGCGTCAGCAAAGTTCAAGACGCCTTGGCGAAACTCGGCGGCGTGGAAAAAGGCACAGTGAAGGTCGAGCTCGCGGGCAACAAAGCGACACTGATGGTGGCAAAACTCGACGACAAGATGAAGACCGCGATCACGGATGCCGTGAAAGCCGCCGGTTACACCGCGACTGAAGTGGCCATGACCACAGCCGCTGCCGCTCCTGCGACAACCGAAACCAAGAAGACCAAGAAGAACTGATCGAAAGCCAACTTTCGCCGCCGCTCGAAGTGAGCGAGCGAACTCAGCGCGCGTTGCTCGGCAGCGCGCGCTTTTTTATTTTTCTTCGTCGTGGCGGCTTTGGCGAATCGCGAACCAAAGCAAAGAGCCAAAGCTCACGCTGATTGAGACGATCAATCCGATCAGATTGAAGCGCGTCGAATCGATGGCGTAACTTAAGCCAAAGTAGAGCACGAAGGCTTTTAAGATAATCAGGCTTTGAAATGCGCTCCAGATGAAGCGAAACATCGACGCTGGTCGCGCCGGTTGGGGCGCTTCGGGCGCACCCGGTGCGCGACTTTCGACGCCCCAATGTCCCGAGCGATGAAAGTCGATCACCCAATCGCGCCACTCGCTTTCACTGGGTGCTGAACCCAGTTCGCGCTGGCGGCTTTCGAGCAGAGTGAGGATTTGCGCTTGGGCCTCGGGCGAGAAATGCCGACCTCCCGTGAGGCAAAACAAGTCGCTTTGCGCGCGGGCCTCCAGCTCAGCTCTCGTCCACATCACGGCCACCTTCACTCACCCAAGTAAGCGGTGACTTTCAGCTCCACACAGATCGGCGTGGGAAGTGCTGTCACTTCGACGGTTGTGCGCGTGGGGTTGCAGCCCCAAGCTCCGCCGACGCCAAAGTACTGCGCGTAAACTTTGTTGAAGCGCTGAAAGTCGCGCTTCATGTCAGTGAGGTAAACTTGCACATCGACAATCTTGGCGGTGGAAACTTTGGCTTCGTCGAGCACGGCCTTGATGTTTTTGAGCACAGCTTCGGTTTGCAAGACCACATCGTGGTGCAAGACTTCACCCTCTGCTCCGAAGCTGACTCCGGGGATCTCGCTGGTTCCGGGTTGACGTGGACCGACGCCGCTCAAGAACAAAAAATCACCGACACGCTTGGCGTGCGGATAAGGACCGACGGGTGCTGGCGCACTCGATGCGGCGATCTCGCTGGCGTCTCGCGCGTGCGCCTCAAACGTGACGATGTTGGGCGAGGCCGATGGCCGCTCGGCACCTGAAGCTTGAGACTTCGCCGTTGCACTTTTGGCTCGTGCCTGATCGCGCTCGCGATCCATGCGTTCCACCAAGTCAGCTTCGTCGTTCACCCATCCTGGAATGGAGCGGATGAGCTGCGTGGGCTTCAAGCTCACAAGTGCCGCACCTGTTCCGTAAATGGGTTGGTACTCATGCACCTGGCCGGTGAAGGAATTATGTTTCCCTGTTAAACCATTCAGCCACCAGATCGCGCGAAAGCCCATGTCGGCGTTAGCTTGGCGATTGTACTCGCGCGCGACTTCGCTCACGTCTTCAAGACGACCTTCGCCAAGAATTTCGAGAATCTTGCGATTCCATTCATCGTCTTTTTGCGAAGAGAGAAAGTCTTTTTCGAGGGGCAAGTCATCAGTGTGATAACGACTTGAAAGTCCCGTCACCACCACGATTGCGACTTTTTTGCCGAAGGCCTCGATCGCGCGCATGCCGGCTTGGCCGATGCTCAGCGTTTCTTGTTTCTCTGCGTACATGTTGCAAGAGACCATGGCCTCAGGCAGGCGATTGTCGGGATTCAAGAACTGATGGGCAACGACGGTTCCCGTATCGATGGGAAAGCCTTTGTAATTCACTTCGCGCACGGTGTGGCCCATGGCTTTCACTTCGCGCGCGTAAAGTGAGGCGAACGCGGGATCGACGCGCATTTTATAGCGGATGCTTCCGAGATCATGCCAATTGTGATCGACCAAAACCCACTCGGGGCTTGGGTCAGCTTGGAAGGAGTAACCAAGAACCGTCAGCCACTGTGTGGAGAAGTACAGAATGTACTCGGCCTGACTTTGCTGAATTTCTTCACGCACGCGCTGAAAGGCCTCGGCGAGTTTTTTGTAACCCGGATTACGATGGGCCGCGAGATAAGGGTGAGGCAATCCCGGAACGATGTAGCAAGCCGTTACGAGTTGATTCATGCTCGCACCTCCGAAACCTTGACCTCGCCTTGCGCATGCGTCCAGTGATCCCACTCGACCACGGCATTGCCGGTGCCGATCACACTGCCGTAGGCATGCACTTCAGCCGGATAGCTTGGAAAGCCGAGCGAAGAAAGCATCCACGTCAGAGCGCCGGCCTTAACTTCGGCCAAAGCCATATCCATAAACTCAGGCAAACAATCCACGAGCTCGCGCGATCGCCCTTCGCGCATGAGCTTTAAGATTTCCATATCCCAAAGATACTGACCATGATGATAGATGTGCTCTTTGCTCATATCTTCGGGGATCTCAGGCTCGCTGGTGAAATGTCGATGCGACATGGAGTTGCTCGCGAGCAATACGGCGCGCTTTCCGCTTCGCGCGATGGCGCGCGCCGTGGCCTCGCCCAGGCGTTCCATCTGCTGCTGCCCCACTTCGTTGGAAAAATAGTAGGGCGAGTTGTTCGATGAAATGCAGACGACAGGAATGTCGAATGCAGGATTGGCGAGGTAGCAACTGGTGATCGCGCCGTAGTCGATGCGGAAGTCAGGGTTCTTCATCACCTTCATGATGAGACCCGACTTCTGCCCCTCTTCGTGAATCAAAGTGGAAAGCTCCACATCGATCTTCAGGTCATAGTGAAAGCGAAACAGATGCGGGAAAATCGGATCAACGGAAAGACCTTTGAAGTGAGGAAGGCCCAGCACGTGATGTCCGACTGTCGTCATCCAGTGCGGCGAATGCACGAGCAGCACGTCGGGTTTTTTTGCAAGAATGCTTTTTTGCAGGCGCTCGTATCCCCAGCGCAGAACTTCCCAACCGCCTTCGGAGCGAGGCTCGTTTTGCGGAGGGTTACTGGCGTACACGAGATGCGGAGGATGCGGAGCCAGAACACCGGCAATGATTTTTCCATCGTGACTCATGTGGCGTCTCCGTAGCGAATGGTGACGGTCTTAGGTTCAGTGAACAGATGCAGGCTATCGAGCTGACCTTCGCGCCCAAGGCCTGAATCTTTGACGCCGCCAAACGGCAGGCGCAAATCGCGGAGCATCCAGCCGTTGACCCACACTGTTCCCGCGTGAAGTCGAGCGGCCGCTTCATGCGCACGTGACAGCGACTCCGTCCATACGGAAGCCGAAAGGCCGTAGCGCGTGGAATTGGCTTGAGCGATGACTTCGTCGAATGTTTCAAAGGCGCTGATGGTGACCACGGGTCCAAAGACTTCTTCTTGCTGAATTTTGTTGGTTTGATCCAAGCGCTTCGTCGCACTTGTGATGACAGTGGGACGAAGGAAAAATCCGCCGCGCAAAGCTTCGGGTAGGTTCACGGGTGCTTCCCCGCCCGTGCGCACTTGCAGTCCCGCATCTTTGGCCCACGCAATATAGGATTTCACTTTAACCAAATGCTCGCGCGAGACCAAAGGCCCCATGAAGGTTTCAGGATCTCGAGGGTCTCCCACTTTGAGGCTTTCCACTTCGCGCACAAAGCGCTCAACAAAGCTCTCATAGATCTTGGCGTGCACATACAGGCGAGAGCCGCACAGGCAAATCTCGCCCTGATTAAGGAAACTGCTGCGAACAATGGCCGCGAGGTCGCGATCAAGATTCGCATCATCAAAAACGAGTGTGGGATTCTTTCCACCCAGTTCCAGCGAAAGTTTCTTGAGAAGTGGTGCGGCGGTGATCGCCAGCTTCCTTCCCGTCACCGTGCCACCGGTGAATGAAATCACGGGAACATCCGGATGCTCGACCAGAGCTTGCCCCGCCTCTGCACCCAAACCAAAGACGAGATTCGCTACACCTGGCGGTAGCCCCACATCGCGAAAGACTTCGGCAAGCAGCGATGCCGTCAGTGACGTGAGCTCGCTGGGTTTTGCGACAGCTGTGTTGCCATACGCAAGAGCCGGCGCGAGTTTCCAAGTCAGAAGATAAAGCGGCAAATTCCACGGCGAGATGAGACCCGCAACACCGATCGGCTCGCGGCGCACATAGGAAAATGTGCGCGCATCCAGTGGCGCGGCCACACTCAGTTCTTGGCGAACGACACCTGCAAAGAAGCGGAAATTCGTGGACGCGCGCGCGATATCCATCTGGCGCGCAAGTTTCACGGGCTTTCCTTGATCCAGACTCTCAGCTTCAGCGAATTCTTCCGCCCGAGCATCAATCTGATCGGCGATGCGCGTGAGCCAATCAGCTCGCTCTTCAGCGCGAAGTGCGCTCCAAGCCGGAAAGGCATCGCGCGCCGCCTGAACGGCTGCGGCCACATCAGCCGACGCACTTCGCGGCACGCGAAGATGAGCTTCGCCGCTTGAGGGATTGTCGCTCGTCAAATAAGCCGCACTTTGCGGAGACACAAAGCGGCCATTGATGAAGTTTTCAATTTGACGAAGCGAACTCATCGATCACTCCCGTGAAGCGCTTGAGACTCGAAGCTTGCCATCCCACCTTCGTGGGGGCGCACATAATTTTCAAAGTTGAATTCCCAACGATCCTCATCGGGATCCCAAGGATCAAAGGGTACAATTTCCTGCATGCGAGGCCTGAGGCGCTCAGGAATCAGATCCGGCACGACGTGCGCCTTTTGCCGATCCAAGCGATACGGATTGCGTAATTGAAATCCCAAAACACCCAAGCAGTAGCGCGCGACAAACCAAGTCGCCGTCGTGTCCCAGCCGTGAGCGATCTTGATCACGATGCCAAGACCATCGGGAAATTCGGGATGGCGAATGGCAAGTCCCAACAAGCCATCGGCGCCTTCTTTGGCGATCACTTGTCCGCCGCAAGACTTGAGGATCGTGGAGTCGAGGCGATTGAAGCCGCCGACCAAATCCGGCTTTTCCACCATGGCCTGCCAAATCCAGTCTTCGTCCTTTTGCACAGCGAGCGAGGCGTAGGTCTGCGCCAGTTCCGTCACCGTCATTGAGACGGTCGGCAAGCCGCAACCATCTTTGGCCGTGACCGCCGGCGACCAATTTTCGCCGAGGGCTCGGCGCATGACTTCCAAAAAACTTTGGTGAAAAGGATGATGAGGCCAGGTGTATCCCACTCGCGACCAGCCGCGAATCTGACAGCCACGCAAAATCGCCGCATGCTTGCCGCTACAAGGATGATACCAACGGCGCGCACGTCGCATCTGTCGACCGAACTGCATGAGCGGCAGCGAAAATGGTGTTTGCATCAAGCCCATCTCGCTGGGCTTGAGAATCGCCTGGATCGCCGCGATGTGGTCGGGCTCGGCGTTGTGCGAGGCCACACTCACCGCTTTTGACTCGACAGAAAGAACCTGATCCAAGTCCTTGGCGAAAACTTTGAGTTGCAAGGGCTTCATCATGCTTCGCCCATAACAGAGTACATTGCCGCCCCAGGCGTGAATGACTTTTTTGCCGCTCACCCAGCTCACAGCACCGTGGATGGTGACTTCGCTCACGCCGTTTCGCCGATAGTCGACGAGTGGGACCCAGACGTCGCTCATGTGCACTTCTCCATGAAAAGCCGCATTGATTTTTTGACTCGCTCATTGTCGTGATCGTTGAAGTCAAACCAAAGCATCAAGCGATCTTCAGGATGAAAGCGCTCGCGCATTTGCGCGCGAATCTCTGCTGGCGTTCCCGCCAGTGCATTGCCAACAGCTTGCTGAACTTTGGCGGCGTCGAGTGTGCCTTCGACAGCCGTCCAGTAGTTGGCAATGGCCCGTTCCGCACGAGCGCGCGCTTCGTTGCCGTCTTCGCCAATGAACACAAGGCTTGTGCGCGGCATACGCGCCCGCGACCATACGCCATCCGAAGCGCCCCATGGCTTTTTATTGTAGACCTGAGTCATGCGTTGATGTGTCTCTTCGATTTGCGCGGACGGCGTGATCGACAAGTTGAACACACCCACCGGCAAGAACTCGTTCGCAAGCCGCTGTGAGGCCGCATCGTGAGCGCCGATGGTGAGATTCAAGTACTGCATGGGCGCCTCGAACGGAATCAGGCCGACCTCATCAAAGTTCCAAAGCGGTGCGACGCGGAAGGCGACAGCGTGGCCATCGGCCTCGATCGCGACGGCGTCGACTTCGCGCTCTCGAGCCGACAAAGTGTTCCAAGCCGCCACGCATTTTTGCCAGTCGGCTTCGCTTCGGAAAAGTTCGCGCGTGAGAAGTTTCGGACGAACGTCGCGCGCGGCGAACACATCACCGCGCAAAGCGCGAAGGAAGATCTCTGTCGCTTCTTGGAAGATCAGACCTTTGAGAGCTGGCCATGCGGCCACCTCAAAAGCGTTTCGCGGGCGCCAGCCATAGGGCTGATTGGAAAACGGAAAGCGTCCGCTCGCAAAACCGATTTCGAGCAGGCGCGACTCGTCTTTTCGCAGACCGTGCAGAGTCATGAACATGCGAATGGCTTCGGCATGAGCCAAAGGCCCGCCGTTGCAAATGATGTTGCGAATGGCACTGCCCACGTGAATGCGGCGGGTGCGCGCAAAGATCACATGCGCCAGTTGCAGAATATCCGTGTTCAAACCGATTTCGCCCTGAAAGTGCGGAATCACGGCACCGGGGTTTCGTTTTTGCACTTGGCAGGAAAGATGCGTTTCCGCCACCCATGCGCAACCAAATCCCAAGGCGTCGGCGAGATCCACTTGCGAAAAGAAATTCTCGAACATGCCGCGCTCATTGGGCGCGTGGCCATCGACAGGAGTTTGGCAGATCGAGAGAAACAAATCGTATTTCAAGTCATGCACCTCGGTTTAAGTCGAAGTTCAGTAGCCGGGCAGTCGCCCACCGTCGACGGCCAAAGCTTGGCCGGTGATGAAGCTTGCCGCTGGCGAAGCGAAGAAACTCACGGCCGCCGCGATCTCTTCAGGCTCACCGAGGCGACCCATGGGTGTGGCCTTCTTCCATTCTTCGACAACCTGCTCAGCGCTGATCCCTCGTCGAGTGGCCGCGGCCTCGGACAAATCCTTAAGTCGCGAAGTGGCCGTGTAGCCCGGAAGCACGCAATTCACCGTCACACCATATGGAGCCAGTTCGCCGGCCAGTGTTTTAGCCCACGAAGCGACAGCGGCGCGAACAGTGTTGCTCACGCCGAGGCCGGGGATGGGCGCTTTCACGGAAGTTGAGATGATGCAGACGATGCGACCGTAGGTTTTGGATTTCATGAGTGGCGCGAAGGTCTGCACCAAAATTTGATTTGCGAAGAGATGCGGCTTCAAGGCTTCGGTGAAATCCGCGGGTGCTGCGTCCAGCACAGGGCCTGACTTCGGGCCGCCAGCGTTCAATACGAGAATGTCCATGCCGCCCAATTCTTTGACCAGGCCACGCAGAGCTTCGGGAAGCTTTTCGGTGTCGCTTAAGTCACAAACGAAAGCTTTGTGGCCTTTGACAACTCCGGGGGCGATTTCAAGAAGCGGCAGTTCTTTGATGAGCTCATCCAACTCCTTGGCGCTACGGCCGCAGGCCACCACGCGCACACCACGAGCTGCGAGAGTTTTCGCGACCGCGCGACCAATGCCTTTTGAAGCTCCGCCCACAAATGCTGTGCGCAGAACTCCACCGGGGACGATCACGCCCGGCGCTCCAGATTCGGCGGTCGAGGCCAATGGCGAGCCGGGTGTTGATCCGGATGATGAGGCCATGATTTCCCCCTCGTTCAGGTCAAAGAATTGCGATGGGAAAAGCCTAGCCGCGACCGGCTTGAGCATCAATCTCAGCTTGGAGAATTGAAAGGCGTTCTTGCTGCTTTGGCATTGGCTTTGGCGACGGGGGCTTCGGCCCTTGACAAGGCCCTTGGATGACATTGGGGTTGAGCCTATGTCTCGACTTGCCGACTACGTCCAAAACGGACGCACATTTTACGTTTCCATCACCGGGCTCAAGCCTCGTGGGCCCTGGGCCTATTTGCTGTTTCTTCGGCATGCAATCCCCAGCAAAATCCAGGCGGATCGCGCACCGGGAATTCTGTTTTCCGAGGTTCGACGCATCAATAAAATCGAACACACACTGACGGCTTGGGAGAGTCGCGAGGCCATGCGCGCCTACATTTCCAGTGGCGCGCATCTGAAGGCGATGAAGGCTTTTCGTCGGATCGCTACGGGTAAAACCATCGGCTATGAAGCTCGAGAGCTACCGAGCTGGGACGAAGTTCCCCGCATTTGGCAAGAAAAGGGGCGCGAGTATTGAGGCCAAATCAGAGCGGCCGGCGCGCGAAGAGCTGCACCGTTGCCGAGCGACCTCGATGACCTGTGCCCTCTTGCACGTCGCGAAGCACGGACTTCAATTCAATCACTTCGAAGTCGCCAAAGGCCTCGCGCAATTCAACTTCTGTCGTCAGCAGATCCACGTCTGGCGGTCCACCTGTGCGATAGTTGAGTTGTTCGGGACGATAGTGTTCGACGATGACATGCCCGCCGGGCTTCACCCATTCGCGCATGCGCTGCCACATCTTTAGGCGCGTGGCCGACGGCATGTGCAGCCAAATGTTGACGACCAGATCGAACTGACGCGGCGGCAGCAACGCGGCCGACAACACATCGCCAACTTTGTAATCGAGCTGAAAGCCCTCGCGCGCCGCCCATGCGACAGCCTTCTCGCCCGCAACTTTTGACCCATCGATGGCTGTCACTTGAAAGTTCTGGCGTAAAAGCTCGAGGGCATTTCGACCTTCGCCCTCTCCCAGCGTCAGGGCGGATCGCGGTGATGGCGAATTGGCCTGCGCATCCGTGAGCTGATTGAGCTTCGCAACGAGGTAGTCATTCGCGGCCGAGCCGTAAAAGAGATCATGAGCCCCATAGCGAGAATTCCATTTATCGAAGTCCACTTTTGCCCCCGTTTCGTGTCGCGACATGTTATCGACATTCGAGGACGAAGTCGATAGCTTCAGTCGCTATGCATCCATGGCATGACGTTGAAATTGGCGATGAAGTTCCCTCGATTGTTCCTGCGATCATCGAGGTTCCCAAGGGCTCGAAAAATAAATACGAGCTCCATAAACCCACGGGCTTGATGAAGGTCGACCGCGTGCTGTTTTCCAGCGTGCACTATCCGGCCAACTACGGATTCATTCCGCAAAGCTATTGCGATGACAATGATCCGTTGGACGTTTTGGTCCTGGGGCAAGATCCCGTTCCGCCCTTGACCATTATGTTCGCCAAACCCATCGGCGTGATGAAGATGGTGGATCAGGGCGAGGCCGACGACAAAATCATCGCCGTGCATGCCCATGATCCGGAGTATTCCGACTTCGACTCCATTCACGATTTGCCCGCGCATCGTTTGCGCGAAGTGCAGCGCTTTTTTGAAGACTACAAGACGCTCGAGAAAAAAACCGTGAAGGTCGATGGCTTCTTGGATCGCAAAGAAGCTCATGCGGTGATCGAGGCCGCCATCAAGCTCTATAAGCAAGAGCGCTTGCGTCTGCTGCAAACCGTGGCGCCTGAGCGCCGCACTTAGGATCAACAATTTTTCTGGCGAGATTTTGAATCATGAACTCTGAGACTGCTCCGACCGAGGTTAAAGCTATGTCCACAACTCCGCCCGTCAATCCTGCGCGCCAGCTTCGAAAGATGCAGGTGACGAAGATCGCCGACTACACGCCGCAGATTCGCGAGCTGTTCATCGAAACGCGCGAGCCGGCGGACTTCAGCTTTCGGGCGGGTCAGTTTGTGATGTTGCATGTGCCTGTCGAAGGCGCGCCGAAACCCGCGCTTCGTGCTTACTCGATCGCCTCGACCGACGCGCGCAAAAACGGTTTTCGTTTAGTCTTTAAGTTTGTCGACGGCGGAGTGGCCTCGAAATATGTTTGGTCGCTCCAAGAAGGCGCGATGCTTGATTTCACCGGACCTTTCGGTCGGGTGTTTTTCAAGGAGCCACCAACTGAGCAGATCATCATGCTCAACACCGGCTCGGGAATTTCGCAGCACTTCTGCTTCCTCGAGTCCAATCTGCAAAAGTATCCGAACCTCAAGTATCGGCTGCTCTTTGGCGTTCGCCACGAAACCGACATTTACTATCGTGAAGAGTTGGATCGCCTAAAGGCCGCCCTTTCCAACTTCGAGTATGACTTTGTGCTGTCGCGCCCAACTGAGTCTTGGCAGGGTCTGCGCGGCTATGTGCAGAATCACATTGATCGTTACGACTACCTGAAGACGCCGACGACGTTTTATTTGTGCGGTAACGGCGCGATGATCAAAGACGTGAAGGCGAAGCTCGCCGCCGAGCAATTCGATGCCTCGTTGATTTTGGCTGAGGCCTTCGATTGATGTCGGCGCATGCCCCAGTGTGAAACGTCTCAGAATGAGATTCATGCTTGCGGCGCTTTTCGACGATAGGATGAAGAGACTCGGGTGTGTGAGACTTTTTGCCTTAGGCCCGGGCTTGGGCTTTGGCTTGGACTTGGACTGGGACTGGGCCGGGGTCATTCACCGCCACGAATCGAGGAGGCCAACTTGTCGAAACTTCCCGCAGGCGCAACTTTGCGTACAACAATCATCGCAGCTTTTTTGGTTTCGACGATTTGGGCTCCGACTGCGTTTGCTCAGGCGCCGAGTGGTTCGCAAGCTGAGTCGCAAAAGGCCATGCAGGAAGCCTTACTCAAGACTCAGCAGATGCTGACAAATCCTCAGCAGAGACAGCAGGCGATTGCGGGCGACAAGAAAGCGCAAGAGACGGACAAGAAGGTGCAAAACCTTTTGGGCCAGGATCAACAGAAGGCCTATGAGATTTCAGCTCAGGTGCTGCAAGTAATTGTCGAGCGCAGCAATGGCGATCCCGTGCAAATGCAGAATTTGATGAATCAGCTGATGGCGAATCCGGCGCTGCTTGAGCAGTATCTGACCCCGGAGAATCGTCAGAAGATTACCGAAATGGGTAAGCGCATTGAGGCTGAGAAGTCGCTCAGCAAACTCAACCCGCCCAAACCCTGATTTGACGCACCGCTTTCTCGGCGCCACGGATTTTTGATTTGTCCATTTCAGGCCTATTGAACGAGGCGTGAAAATTCCAGAATCAACTTCTACACTCTATTTTCTGTGGGGTGATTGCATGATGTCGGCATCACTTTGGTTGAACATTCTCGTGCTGATCCCTGTTTGTCTGGGCTTGCTCTTGGATCGGAGTCAGATGCAGCCAGTGTTTGGTCCGCGCACGACGGCCCGAGAGATCTTACTTTGCATTTATCTGTGTATTCTCGCCGGCAGTATTTGGTTGCTCATTCAGCTCTTTGGCGAAAACGTCGAGTCCGCTACATACCAAAGCCTGACAACTCTTCTTATTGGACAAATCGTCTACAAACTACTCTCCGTGATCTTGGTGAGGGACAAAACAACACCCGTCATCTGGTTCAATCTGGGAATAGCTCTGTTCCACGCCACAACCCTTTGGATGAACTAATCGGCCAAATCCAACCCGCCCAAACCCTGATTTGACGCAACGCTTTCTCGGCGCCGCGAATCTCTGAGTTGAGCAACCCTGATCCACTCCCACGCGCCATTGCCCTTCGATCATCAGCTGGACAAGCCATGGGCGTCTTGCGCCAGAATACTCCAATGAGCGCGATTCAACTCGATTCATTGCATTGGAAGCTGGACGATCGAAGCACACTTCGCAGTATGACGAGCGAAGAGTTCGATCCTCTCTTTCAACGTTACACTCAAGAATTCTTCGACGATGCCACGCAAGTCTTCCGGCTCCGCGAGGCACTCTCGCCCGAAGAGCGCGAGCGCATGAAGTTTCTCCGCGAACAAATGAATTTGGCTCATCCCATTCAGCTTCAGCTGGGTCTGTTTGTCGATGGCGAGTTCGCGGGTTGGCATTTCGGGCGACAAGATTCCGTCTCGTCTTTTTATATGCAGAACTCCGGCGTGCTCCCGAAGTTCCGACGCCGAGGTTTGTACACGGAAATGCTCAAGCGCGTGCTGGAAACCACCACGCAGCTTGGCTTTCTGGAGATCTGGAGCCGGCACAACGCCACCAACAACGATGTGATCATTCCGAAACTCAAATTGGGCTTTGTGATTTCAGCACTTGAGGTCAGCGACATCTTTGGCACCCTCGTGCATCTTCGCTACTACCCGTCCGCACTCAGGCGGAAGATGGCCGACTATCGCGTCGGTCAAATCAAACCCGATGCCGAGATCAAACGACTTTTGAAGATCGACTGATGTGGCGCCGTCGCAACCCAAAAACTAAAACCGTATGCCAAAACCTACGAAAGTCTTCGTCGGCACATGCAGGCCTGCGCGGGTGAGGCGATAATCGCGCATGAAAATGGAGAAGTGCCCCAACTCAATGCCGGCCTCGGCGTAACCTGCACTCAAGAATTTTTTGACGCAGATCTCTTCATAGCGGCCAGTCTCTGCACTCCAACCCATGCCGCACTCCTTGGTATCGCCCAAGTAGCCACCGAGGCCTGCGAAGGGCTTCAATTCGCCAATGGGCAGACGCACGCGTAGGGATGCATCCACTCCCGCGTAGAGATCTTTGGAGGCGAAGATCGATAGACCAATGCGCGGCTCAAAGTAAGGCGAATTGTTGAGACCACCGTGCACACCAAGATGCGCATGCCCATCAGTCAGCGCGGCCTCGAGCCCGACACGCACCGGGCTTGTGGCACTCAAGGAATTGGCGATGGGTGGTGTCGTCGGTGCCGACTTCTCATAGCTTGAAGTCGGCGCGATCGGCGTGGGTGTTGCCGAGGGAGTGGGAAGAGGTTCGGGCATCCACGACGAGACAGGGCGTTCACGTACATAGATGGTCTCGCCTTCGGCGTTTTTGGTTTCGCGATAGCCGCTTGTCGTGTCGCGAGGGTTCGAGGCTTCCATTAAGGTGTTGCAACCCGATGTGAGCACAATGAGACCAAGGAGAATTCCGATTCTGCTGAGGCGAGACTTGGGCCGATTCATGTTGAAAGTCATGTCGTTGATCCTATTTCTTGTGACTTGGAGATTCATGCTTCGTCGGCTCAATTTGATTTCAGCATGAAGTTTGGAGTTCTGTCGACGAGGCTGACACAGGCGATGGAACACTTTGTTCCATCTTCGGATCATCAGCACCGATCTTGGCTCGACTTAGGGCGAAGAGCTGAGGCCCATCAGCTTGATGAGAATTCGTTTGTCTCGAGCTCCGTCGAACTCGGCATAAAAAATCTGCTGCCAAGTGCCGAAATCCAACTCGCCTCGAGTGATGGGCACAGTCACCATGTGATGCGTGAGCAGCGACTTAAGGTGCGCATCCGCATTGTCCTCGCCAGTCTGGTGATGAAGATAATCCGGCTTTGCTGGTGCAAGTCGCTCAAACCAAGTCGCCAAGTCTTGGAGCAGACCGCTCTCGGCGTCGTTGATGTAGACTCCGGCGGTGATGTGCATGGCCGAAATCAGCGCCTGCCCATCCCATAATCCCGAGCGTGCAATGGCTGATTCAGCTAAGCCGGTAATATTCACGAGGGCGTAGCGTGTTGGCGTGCGCACATGCCAATGCTCAGTGTGGTGGATCCACGAGTCTCGCTCGACTCGGTCGATCACTTCATAGCGTTTGAAGCCGGGGCACTGACTCGTATCGAAGGTCCAATTTGGATTTCTCATAGTTGACTCCAGCATGGCGCGAAGGCCTTCGCAGAGCAATTGAACCCGAGTGATCGCGCGGGCCGCCGATCCCTCATTTTGTCGCAGGTCGGGCTTGCGCCAATTTGGGACTTGGAATTGAAAAGCTTGCCCGATCGTCCAACTTCCTCACGAGCTGTCGAGTCGCCAACTCAGTTAATCTCATTTTAAACTCACACAAGAGGCTTCCGCCTCGCTGGCCCTGATCTTGCCCAATTCGCGATTGTTATTGAATTTTTTGAGCGCGTTCAGCGTGGCGCGCGTCCAAGGGTCGTTCTGTTTTGTATTTTGATTTGTATTTTGAACTGTCAATCTGACTGTGATCGGACGTTTGCAGCCGAGGCATGGTCCCGCAAAAATCATCGTCGTGGGTGATCGGCGCGGCTTTCATAAGGTGGTCCCCATGTTGCGTCTTCGCGAAAGAGCTGAGCTCTTTCCTGCCCCGGCCTTGCGTTCATTTACCGTTGCAGCAAGGAAATTTGGATTTCGCTTTGCCGGCCTAGCGATCAGCTTTGGTCTTCTGGCCTCGACCCCAATCTTTGGAACTTCGGCTTGGGCACAAGCTTCCGGCGTTGCCACGACTCCTCACCCCCGCTCGTCACTTCTTGAGAGTTTGGCACCTTCAGCCGTGGCGTCGAGTCTTAGAAATCGAATCGCCAGTCTCGACGTTCGATTGGGCGTGGATCTTTTGGAAGGCGAAGTGATGGAAGGCGTGAACGCCGCCGTTCGCTACTGCTATCAAGTCGAGCCGTCTTACAAAGGTGATTATCACCTGCGTATGGATCGTTGGATCATGCAAGCGGATGTGAATCCCGGTGATTTGCTGGGCGATTATGATTTGTCGCCGATCGGACTGAATCTCCACAAAGGTGCGGAAATTCTGTTTGTTCGATCCTTTAAGAAAAAGTCCGAAGCCTTCAAGGCCCTCCCCTACACTCCCGCACAAATCCCCTTCACCGCCGATCGGATCATTGAGAAGCTTCAAGTGGGCGACTTTGTGAGTTTGACCTCGAACATGAACTTGGTCGTGAGTGCGTCGACGGCTTTAGCGTCATTGAAATTTCCGGCCTCTGCGGCCACGCACTACATGATCAGTGGTCAGTTTCAAATTCACGTGTTCAAGATGGCCGACGGCAAGGCTCGCCTGAAGCTAATCGCGCTTCGAAAGAAAGAGACTGGCGGTCGCGTGGCCTTTGGCTTTGCGCACAAGCTTCGAGTCACAGGCCTTCGCGTGGTGGATCGCCGCATCGAAAAGATTCTCGACTTTCATAGCGACGCCTTTCAATTGTCGCTTTCGCAAGGCACTTCGAACTTGCTGATGGTCGATTATGTGATCGACACCCGCCATGAGGAAGTGCGCGCGGCCTATGACTCCATCCTCGCTTCGGTGTTGAAGTTCAAAGTGCTGGGCATCTCCAATCCATTTCAAACTGATACGGAACTCACCAGTCAGCTGATCTCGGATGTGACGCCACTCGAAAACATCTTTGAGATGAATCGCGGCCGAGCCAACGCCGATCGTATCGTCGATCGTCGTTTCAAGGGCAAAAATGACGTGACCGCTGCGGCAGCTCACGGATTTGGATTTGGCCTGATGTTGCTTCGCTTTGAAAACGATGCGGCCTTTGCCGACAACATTCTCACCACTGTCGATGATCAAGACGTCGCGAAGAATTACCGCCTGCACACCTTCACGCGACGAGAGATGTCGAAGTTTTTGTTTGGTTACTACAAAGAGGAGAAAATCAGCCGCGCGACCCTCTTGATGGACGCGGATGAGAATCGTGAGATCGTCTCGCTCAAGGATCTCTACTTTGAAATGGACTTCCGGGACAAATCTCATAGCCGCCGCGAGTTCCTGGCGCTGCAAAGCAAAACCAAACAGCTCGTACCCAGCTCCATTTATCGAAAGATCAACTGGAAGCCTTGGTACCCCGCACAGGATCGCGACAACATACGCTTTCTCTATCGACTGATGATCCACCCTGACGCCTTGCAGATCGTGTCCGGCATGAACGGCGGTCAGTTGTGGACGCGACTTGTGCGATACTTGAAATCCATCCCCGCTCCCAACGCAGCTTCAACGAATCCGTTTCAGGACGGCGAATCTCTGCATTCGCGACACATTGAGGACAAATACAAGTATGACTTGGAAGTCATCACGGCCAAGCTCGTCGTGGCCTTTGATCCTTCGCGCCCCGCCGCGGAACGTGCGCATGCGTTTTCGGAACTGCGTTACACGCCGCTGTTTATCGAGATTGCGCCGGGATTTTTGACATCGCTCATTCCTGAGGCGGATCTCAATCGGTGGGTGTATTTTAGCCTCAGTCTCACGGCCGATAAGTCTAAGCCTATCAGCTTTGAGTATGGCCAAATGCCGGACCGCAAGCTCTACGAGGCCGCGACCTACATTCAAAACATTCTCAATGACCGCGACGTGGACTTGGCACTTGATCTCGCTCGTTAATGAGGCAAAGGCGCGCCAACACTGGACGGCGGCGCACGTCTTTCGCTACACTCAAAGGTATGCAGGAGTTTAACGGAAGAAGCATTTGGGCCGTAGGTCGAAATTACGGCGCTCACGCCAAGGAACTTGGCAATGAAGTTCCAGATTCACCGATGATTTTTTTGAAGTCGGGAGCGACGGCAGTCCCAGCGGGCGTCGTGCAACTGCCGGACTTTTCCTCGGATGTGCACCACGAAGTTGAGCTCGCGCTTCGCTTTGGCGCGGACTTTCAGTTTGATGCCGTGGGTGTAGCTCTGGATTTGACGGCTCGGGACCTGCAAAACGTCCTCAAAGAGAAAAAACACCCGTGGACTCTGGCCAAGAGTTTCCGCGGCAGTTGTCCTTTGAGTGGCTTTCGTCCAATTCAGCTCGAGCGCAATCAGCAGTTTCGCGTGCAGCTTTGGATCAACGATGTCCTTCGACAAGATGGACACACCAAAGATTTGATCTTTCAGCCTGAAGTTTTACGTGAACATGTGTTGCGACATTTTCCGGTCGAGCCCGGCGATGTGCTGCTGACAGGAACCCCTTCGGGTGTGGCCAAGCTCGAGCCCGGGGATCGAGCGCGTGCGCGCGTGACACTCAACGCATCTTGGACTGTCGAAGCTGAATGGAGCTTCACTTAAGTTCGCAGGACGGCTTTCGTCCACGCAGCTTAGGCTCGATCACCAAACCCACACAGCCAAAGCTTCGTGCCGCCGCCGCGCCGTAGATTCGGAACTGAAGCTTGTCGCGAACTTCGCGAATGGTGTTCGGCGCGTTTTTGAATCGCCACGCAAACTCCACTTCATAGAGACCTGAGTCCACCGGCCGGATCGAAATCAGACGCGTGGGCTGAGCCTCATCCAAGGCTCGTGGCGCGGCCTCGCCATCACTTCCACCAGTCTCCGAGATCTCGACAAAGAGATGCTGAAAGTCTTGTTGTTGCAAACACGCGGGTTGCAATCGCGGCGATCGCCAGCCCGCGGCCTCGGCACGAAGTAGCTCATTCGCTGCCGCTTGTGGAGTCGCACAAGCTGGGGCCACCTTCGTTTGTGCTGGCTTGCGCTTTTGATTTTGCGCAAGAGCCGTCGTGCCGACGAATGCCGACGACAAGCTGAGGCACATGAGCGCGAAGAAAAGTCTGCTCGTCATCGCGTCCTCCCATGCGTGCAATCTTGCACGCAAGTTTCGCCTTGCACGACACCGGGTTCGCTCTCACGACATCCCGGCACGGAATCTCCGACATGGCGAACAATCGCAATTTGTCGTCGCGACCCATCTGGCGTCATGCGCATGGCTTCGCGCGCCCGGCCGAACTTGGCTTGGCAGGCGATGATCGCCATTTCAAAGAGCTGTGCGCCGAAGCTTCCTTGTTCGCGAACTCGAGATCGCGCAAGCAGATCACGAGCTGTCATGCGATTGAGCGCCGGATAGCCCGCGTGGCTTGAGCTTTGAATCACGTTGAAATCAAACTGCGCAGGATCAAGATCGCGACTGCATTGGCGAACGTCGGTGATGCGCGAAAGGCCGAATGGATCAGGGCCGACACTTTCAATGATCAGCGAGTGTCCGTAGGCATCTCCGGGATTATGTTTCGCGAACACGTCTCCGGCGCGAATGCTCTGATTCGCGGTGAAACTCACCACGTTCATACAGTCTCCACTTCGTCGCCCGAGATTGGTGTATTCGGCCGCACTCAACTGATAGGCCGAGCGCGTGTCGTCGGTGGATCTCAATCTCAGGCCCGCGGCTGCAAAGGTCGCAGACAAGTATCCCGAGCAATCCAAAGTCGTGAGTTGACCGCCGGTGCGATTGCGACGCGCATTGAAGATGTCGACTTGCACGCGTCCGTTCTGACGTTGAATGTCGGCTTTACCTCCGACATGAAAGACGGGCGGCGCTTGACGCATGTCCTGACAGCCCGGTCCATACTGCGATTGCAGATAGGGATGTGAAGCGCGCACTTCACCGACATTGAAGAATCGAGTGGCGGGATGGTGATGCTTTTGTGACTCGGGAATTTCGGCGGGCAAGCTGTAGCCGCGCATGCTTTCGTGTGCTGGGATCTGGCGATCCAGTGACTCACACGATTGATGAAGTGTCGCAAAGATTCGTCGAGCGGCGTCGCTGACGGGATTTCCTGTTGGACCTCGGCCCGCCATTCTAGCGATGTCTTCGAGTGGACCTCGCGGCCGAGGCGGCACGACTTCAGGTTGACCGCAGGCGATACAAGGCGGCTGCGCTTCAAGCTCAGCGCGCGGATCAGGAGTCGGCGACGGACGCGGCGTTGGGGATGGCGAGGGCGAGGCCACGGGTGCTGGCTCGTCACGCCGACCTGGAAAGCGAGCAGGTCGCGACTCCGGTGGATCGGCGCGAAACACTTCTTCCAAGCTCGGTCGATCCCGATCGACGTAGGGATCTAGGCGCTCGGTGCGCTCTGTATCTCGTTCGCGATAGGAGTATCGGCGACGACGGCGACGCTCAGGCTCCGCCCAACCATAAGGTCCCATGGGAAACATCGGCATGTTCCAAAAACCCATCATGCTGAAGTTCGGCGCGACCGGCATGGTCGGCGGCATCATGAAGGGATAAAAGAATTGCGCCTTCACCTCGAGCGAAGTGAACAATAACGCCAGCACCAGATGCAGTCCGAATCGAAAACGCATCGTCTCGTTATCGGACGTTTTGCGGATTGTCTTGAGTTCGCGCGGAGATGGTCTCGTTGCGTGTTGCGAGATCGGGGACTCAGCTGGATCTTGCCTAGGCAAAGGTGCAGGCAAAGGCCGAGCCTCCATAATGCGCTGTTTTTAAGCTTTCCGACTAATTGGGATTTCCAGGTTGTTTCATTGACTTAAGTCAACTCTGAGCCAAATCGCAACACTCACCGAGACCAGGGCCAAAAGAATCCATTCATTTTCCTCACAAGCCTCCAAGGCCCCCACTGTGTCGGCAACTGAGCACTGCGGAATAAAGTTTCAATCATCGCTGCAACTTAGCGCCACGAAGATCGAAATCGAGACGCTGTGGACTCGACACTCTGTCGAATCGACTCACGCTCAATTTGGCTTTGAGGCTGGCACACCACCTGCTCTCTACCTAGCTTGTCAGGTCGTTCAACAAGGAAACATCGAAGATCACAGCACGACGAGCAGCTTGATGTCTGATTGTTGCCTGAGGCATGTCGCAACTTGAGACGGAAAAAGTAAAACAACGTGAGTTCAAAACTGAACATCACAGAAACAGGGGGAAAGATGAGCACGTCACAACTGAGAAAACATCTCGAGCTACAACTTAGAAATGCAAAAGCAGGACTCAAAGTCAGCTCGGCACTGCTGGCCGCACTCGCCTTGTGGGCCGGTAGCGCATCTGCAGGCAACGGCGCACCGTCGGGATCACATTACAATTTGAACATCATCGGTGTACCCAAGGGTAAGTCGGCATCGATGACAGGCAACATGGGACACCGGATCTTTATGCCTCTGTATGGAAAATCAAAGATCCTCCTTAAAGAAGGTGACTTTCAAGTGCTCGATGCCAACGGCACGGATGGCTCCGCCGCATTTCAATTGCCGAACCCTGACCCGACGAACTCCGGCATCGCGGTCTATTCAGTGTATGCGCGCGCACTAGGAAAACCCGGTGGCCAAGCTCGGCTGGCGACTTGTGCGACAGATCCGCTGACGATGGAAGAAGTGTGCAGCACCTTGAATTTGGTCTCGGTGCGATCCACTGGTAAGAGCAGCTTCAGCAACGTGACCGCAGAACTTCTTTATATTTACGCGGATCTCGATGGTGACGGTGTGACAGAACGCTACCCGCTGTTTGACGATCGGCTGCAAGATTACTTCTGGTCGTATGACAACAACGGCCTCAAGTTACTCCAACTGCGCTTCTACCCGATCGCGACAGTGGTTCCATAACCCAGTGAAGAACGAGGCGAACTAGTAAGGACGACTTCTAAAGAAATTTTGTAGACGCAGGGGCGACACAGGTCGCCCTGCGTATTCGTTGAAGGTCGAGAGCGCGCCGTCAAAGTCTTCTTCGCATCGCATGGCGAGCGTCGAATCCAGCGCCAAAAAGGTTTGCGCCATCATCGATTCAAAATACGCATTTCGCCCCATGAGCATAAGCCCCGTATTCGGCGCCACTCGTCTCAAACCATCACCAAAGAATCTCTCCGACTCGCAGGCGAACATACCCATGATTTTAGGTGCACGACCGCTCAACTGCGCGGCCTGAAGTTCGGTGAGGAGTCGATTGTAGCCGGGACGCTCGCGACGGTAGTAATCAAAGTCCGTGCGGCGACCTGCATTGAGCACAGATGGTGAGAAATCAGGCCCCCCACCCTGTCGAGCATGACCCACATAAAGCAGGAAGTCGGCTTCGCGCAATCCGCTATAGAAGTTGTCCTCGGCACGCAAAGATTGAATCTTCTGGTCGAGGCCTTCGCGACGATTGATGGTTTCAGAATTCGAGTAGGAGCTGGTCGACACTCTTAGCTTCACGCGATGAGTTCGGCCATTGGGCCCTGTCACCGTCTTCGTCAAAAGTTCCATGTCGTCGGGATCGCGACGGAAGCCACATGCCGCCACTCCGGGCTCGCAAGGTTTGGTGAGTCGCTCGATCAAAGCCGCTGCTTGCACGCGATCTTCAGTCGTCTGAAACGCGTCGAGATAACCAAAGGCGATGCGCATATCAATTTCGGGCTTCGAATAGAAATTCTCCCAAGACCGACGGCAAGGTGTGCGCGAGTCAAACACGCTGTCAGCTGTCGTGGCGCCGCAATCCATGCAGCTTGGCTGCATATCACGAACGGCATGATTGGCGAGATCGACGATGTTGGTGTAAAGCTCGCGCGCTTGATTTTCAGTGAGATCAATATTGGCTCCGCCACTGCCTGTGCCAGCGGATGGTGGCTGCGTGAGTGGTGTGGATCGAGGACGAGGGCGCGGAGTCGCTGCAGTTCTTGTGGCGGGAGCGGCAGCGCCGGGCGTGGGACTCGCGGCGGCACGCGCGCGCGGCGTGGGAGTGGGAGATGCCGCATTTCGAGCCCGAGGCGTCGCTGAAGCCGGCGCACTGGGCGAGGCCCGCGGCGAAGCGATCGGACGAGGTGGCGGCAAAGGTGCCGTCAGTTGCTGTGCGGGCACAAGCTGAATGGGTGTACCTAGCACGGCGGGTGTTGGTGTCGCGCGTGCTGTCGAATCACGACGCGCAGGCGGACTCACCAGCGGCAATGGCGGAAGCTCTTGCACTTCGATGGCTCCAGTGCGGCCTTGGGCCGTAGCCTTCGATGAATGACAATCACCCAACGCCAACATCGCGATGCTGATGATCGCGAGCCGTTTGCCCAGTTGCTTATTGGGGCGTGGAGCGAAGATCGAGGTCACGGCTCGCCTCCGGACCACTTCTTCAGCGCTTCTTGGCAAGCCTTCACTACATGAGCGTCATCTTTGAGATTACAGTTCTTAGGCAAAGCGCGCTTCAATGACTTTTGATAGGCGGCCTCGGGCTGATCCCAAGACGCTATGCTTCGGTAAACTCTCTCGCGAAGTTGCTTGGGTTTGGATTCGCGCGCGGCTCGCAAAAACTTTTCGACATGCGCAGGTTCCGTCGGCGAGATTCGCAACCAATCTAGTGCGGCCAAGCGAAGCTCAGGATCCGGAGACTTCAATAGCAGATCCAACTCTCGCGCATCGGCCGGCACACCTGCGTCCATGGCCGCCGTCACAAGTGACAAGCGAGTCACAATCGACGAGCTCGAAGTGTTCATGACATCAAACAGCGCCCGACGTCGAGCGGCGTCCAGCTTGCCAGCCTGCGCGCTCGCCGCAGCCCACTGCGCCCAAAGTTTTGAGTTGGCCGCGTGACTGGACTTCACATCGTCCTTGGCGACATGGTCGCCGCTCGCGTGCGGCGCATGGGTAAGCGGCGCCAGCTGGGCCTCCAAGGCCGCCCAAAGCGTTAAGTTAGCGGGTGTCGGAATCCCCACACGACGCCAACGTGCTATGGCATCAAGCGCGTAGTGGCGATCGTTTTCATCCTCACCGCGAATTTCAACGGCAAGCTGCTTGGCCAAACGATCCACCTCAGCCTCGGGCAACTTGCCGAGTCGATTCTTGATCGCATCTTCGGCGGCATCGTCGGCACGCAAATCACCCAGCAGTGAGCGAACCCACTTGTAGTCTGCAGATTTCGCCGTGGTTGGCGAAGAAGGTCGCTTCGCTGGAGCCGCTGGTTTTGAGTTAGAGTCGGCGCGCACATCGGCCCGCAAACTGTGTCCAAAACCAAATGCCATCATCAACAGAATTGCGAAGCCGAGCGACTGATTCACTGCTTGGCGACGAAAGCTCTGCTGACGTCTCACAGTTTTATTTTGGCATGCCGAGTTCACAACGATCTCCATCGATCTCAAATACTACGACTCAATGATCCAAGCTCTTCTCATTCCAAGAATGCGCACAAGAATGACTCAATTGATCATCGGTCCTCGATGTCTTATCGGATGTTGAGCAAAGAATTGAGAGGCGACTTTGCAATCTTGAATCAGGACTATGGTCGATGGCGACTTGGAAAGCCGAGACCAGCACCCTAGACTCAAGTCATGCACAAGAAGCAACGCGATGATCGCTACCCCGAACTTGATCTGCATGGTCGTCGCGTGGACGAGGTCGCCGACTTGGTGGACGCCTTCATTCGCAGCTGTCAAAAGCGAAGCAAGGCCCGCGCACGCATCATCACCGGACGCGGCACGGGAGCCGTCGAGCGCGCGACCTTGGAGTGGCTTAAGCTCGGCGGCTATCCCGCCAAGCGTGAAAACCCCGGATCGTGGATCGTGTTCATCGACGACTAAGGCGATTCGCCAATACATCACGAGCTCCACACGAGCATCGCCTGCGCAATGACGTCGATCCAACAAACGTGGACGCACCAAAGAAATTCCACTAGGCTTTTGAGTATGGCAAAAGCTCCGAACTCAATGTCGAAAATGCTTTGGTTAGATATGGAAATGACGGGCTTGGATGTCGCTCGTGAAGTGCCGATTGAAGTGGCCGCGCTGGTCTGTGATCTACAATTTAATGAAGTTGAAACCTATCACGCCGTGATCCGTCAGCCGCAAACATACATCGACAAGATGGATGACTGGAACCGCGAACATCACGGTGCCTCAGGTTTGATTGCGCAAATTCCTCAAGGCCGCGATCCCGCCGCCGTCGAATCAGATTTGGTGCAACTTATCGACCGCCATTTTCAGGGCGAGCCCGCCGTGCTGTGTGGAAACTCAATCAATCAAGATCGCCTCTTCATCAATGCTCACTTCCCCATCCTCGCACGCAAGCTTCACTACCGGATGCTGGACGTGACAGCGTGGAAGATTGTGTTCCAGAGTCTTTATGGGGTGAAGTTCGAAAAGAAGAATCAGCATCGAGCCATCGACGACATTCGCGAATCCATCGCTGAACTTCGGCATTATCTTCAGTTCGTCAAAATTCCCAGCTCCAATGCGGGATCGCCGACTTGAGCCCACAGGCAACTCGGCTCGGTTCGAACGAGCGTCCACGCACAAGCCTCGCGGCGAGCCTCAGCACGATTTTGAGTGTGACCCTCTTCGCGGTTGCGAGCTTCGAATTTCTAAGCCCTCTGGCACACGCCCAACTTGTGCAGATCACACAGGTGTCTCAGCCGCCACGTCCTGCCTGTGCGACCAAGGAGCTACGCCCAGCAAAAAATGTCCAAGTTGAATTGCTCGAG
>ERZ761609.1191-NODE-1191-length-24516-cov-18.133600_pt1 | contig 24516 bp, 24 predicted proteins | sample MGYA00511163_ERZ761609 | MGnify/ENA primary metagenome ERZ761609 (study PRJEB28899, sample SAMN02445070) | bioreactor sludge metagenome | biome: EBPR sludge | place: Australia: Brisbane, Thorneside Wastewater Treatment Plant | collected 2011-12-16 ... | reverse complement strand
CGACCATGAAGTGGGTCGGCACCACGGATCCTGACATTTACCGCTCAGCCTTTCACTCCAAAGAAAAGCCGCCAGGCGGAAAGAATCGTGGTGGATATTTGAATGCCGAATTGGATCAGCTCGTCGAGAAGGGTCTGTTGATCGAGGACCACGCCAAGCGGGTCGCGCACTATAAGAAAGTCCAGCGCATGATCTATGAGGATTTGGCCATCATTCCCTTGTGGTACGAGTTTGAAGTGGCCGTGGTCTCGCCCAAGGTCGAGGGCTATTCGCCGTCGAAGAATGGCGACTTCTCCGCCCTGACGAAGCTCAGGAAAAAGTAGTTCGTCGGACGACGAAATTCTGCGTTCTCGACCTCGAAGTCGGCCAATTTTACGCCGATACGAGTTCATGCAACTGCGTCGTTTAGATTGGATCATCGTCTTGGTTCCGCTGTTCGCCACTTGGGGAATCGATCAGATCACCAAAGCTTGGGCCGAGGGCCTCAAGTCGGTGAACTTCCACGGGCCTTTGGGTTTTGTTTTGCATCACAATCACGGCGCGATGCTGGGATTGTTTTCGGATCTTCCCGCCGTATTGCGAATCGTGACGCTCTCCACGGGCGGCGCATTTCTGATTTTCACCTTCTCGATCATTCAGTACTTGCTGCCGATCAAGTCGCTGCAATTGCGCGCCGGCATGAGCATCTTGCTCGGCGGAATCTTGGGCAATGTCACCGATCGCATCGTCAATGGCTACGTCATCGACTTCATTGTCTTAGGTTCGCCACAGAACGCATCACCGGCCTTCAACCTCGCCGACGTTTTGCAATGGGTTGGTTACGCCATGATCGCGATCGCGTTGTTTAGAGAGTCCGAAGTACTCTGGCCCGCTGAGAACACGCGCAAACGCATGTGGGTGAACATCAAGTTCCAGCTGCGCTACTGTTTTTTGCTGACCGGAATCGGCCTGGGCTTCTCACTGATCGCCGGCGTGTTCAGCTATACGTTCTTGCGCGTGACCATCATTGACTTGGTGGGCGCGAACGAAAAACTTTTGGACCACTACTTAATGCCATTCACTCTCACCTTCGCCATTGTGGCGGTGAGTTTTTCCGCCGTCCTCTTCTTGGTGGGTCGTGTGCTCTCCAGTCGAATCGCGGGTCCTCTATATGCCTTCGAGAAATTCTTGGATGACTTGGTGGCGGGCCGCCCTCGCAAACTCAAACTGCGCGCGGGTGATGAGTTCAAGCATCTTGAAAACATCGCAGAACGCATGAGCGAGCGCTACGTCGAAGCCTTGATGGCACAAAGTCGCTTCGAGAACACGCCGCCGCCGTTTCAGAATCCGGATCCACCGCCTCGTGCGACAACCGAGGACGGGAAATTTCCGCAAAATGTGACGCCGCTCAAACGGCGAAACTGAGGGCGGGCTGGTCAGCTCCTGCATCTACCAGTGTCACAAACAGGAGACTTCGATGAAATATCCCATCAATGTGCAACAATGCGCTACAGCGATCGCCATTAGCATGTTCTCTCTTCAAGGGTGGGCGGAAAAAAGCGCAAGCCCGAAACTGAGAGAAGTCGTCACACTCGAATTTCCTACTAAAACTTTCTACATTCACGCTCCTGAATACACCCTGCCACGTGCTCAAGTTGAACGCGAACTCAATCTCCGAAATGGTCACGGCATTCAGTTGTTCAAGCTCTTTGACTTCACCAAGTCTGTCTTCAAAAAAGGCGCCGGGGAAGCGAAGTGGAATGCTATGCGCTTACATCACGTCTCAGGTGAAGTTAAGATCAATCCTTCACTCAAGATGGTCGGAAACTGCGTGGTGGAAGCGCAAGATGTGGGCGGAGATTCAAGTAAACTTCGATACTCGAAAATTTCGTGCTACAATGACGGTGAATTCAATCACTACCTTAATGTTTGGCGTGGCATCAAAGGGAACTTTGAATATGAAGGACTAACTTTTCGGGCGATCTACGAGGCCCCCGAAGACATACCGTTTGATCCTAAGGTGGTAAACTATTGTGAGGGCGATGGCTTAGAGTCTAGATTTCCTACGATATTCATTAAAGATTATCTAACAACTCGGCAAATTTGGATCGAAAAGGAACATGTTACGAAGAACGGAAAAAGAATTCTCTCTGGCGAGAATCTGGAGTGTCGACCTGACCGGCTGAATCCAGATGGCATTGTCCGCTGCACCAACGAGAATTCCATCGCAGATAAACCCGAGTGCAGCGCAAAACCATTTTTCTTGAATGAGTGAATCACTAAGTGTGACCTGCTCAAATCGACCGACATCGATCAGTCTATGAAGAGCGATGGCTCGAGCAACGAGTGAGCAAATTCAATGATGTACGATGTCGGCATAAACAGCTCCGACGGGCACTAACGGAGTCATAGCTTAGTGGCAAAAGACGTGAAGAAAGACATGAAGATTGAAGCAACCGATGATTATCTAGTTTTGCATCCAGCGGCCAAGAATCACTTCGGCATTGTGACCTGGCTCATTCCTCAATTCAGATCACGCTCAGGTAAGCTCGCCTTTCTGGAGAACGTCGAACCCTTCCTTCGAAGCCCTCCTGAAGTGAGCGATACTGTCATCATTTGGAACGAGCCAAAATTGGTTTCAAGGAGAAGAAGTCTCAGCTCGGAGCTTCGAGCTAGGCGACAGCAGATGGCACTGGCCACAAAGCGACGAACTCCCTTTGACCTTTTCGTAATCTTCGGCGACCACTCTCCTCAAAGCAAAAGAGGCACTAGGTTGATCTGCAAGATCTTCCATGAAGGCGTCGACCAAGATGCGCTTGAGTTGCTCAAACTGACCTTGGAGCCAACTCAGCTCGATTTTTCGAGCAAAAACTCTTCATTACAAAGGTCGCTAATTCAATTTGGACTTCTAAACTCAAATGGCGCACCAAAAAGACCCTGCATGGCAATTCAGATACTTGAAGATGTAAGCGCGAGCCCAAAGCCGACATTTAAAATCTATTCGATTCTGGGGGAACTGATCTTCTTTATTGAGAGACTTCGACAACAGAAGGATAGAAAATGATTGTCCCTAGATCGTCGACGAATCCGAAACGGAAAGAATAGCGGAAGAACACAAAACTGTTAAAGACCCTTAGTGTTAAAACATCGGAGCGGAACTTTTTGGGGAGCAGGACAATTAGCGCAGAGTAGCTCTTGAAAGAATCAAGAAAGCGACCAAGAAAGTCGGACCACCTGTATCCAAGAAGCCTGATACAACAATTATGGATGTAGTCTTCAGTACGATGGGGTTCAATTGATGACAACCTACCTCATTGCACAGCTCATACTTCTATTCTTCTCACTTTTCGGACTTCAAAGCCTTGCAACGCTCGTGCTCAAAAGGCCAAGTTTGCTCAAAGAAAGATCGGCGAAGAATCTCAAAATCCTCTCGGCTTTTCTCCTTGCATTGGTCACGACCCTCGTCTTTTTGAACTATCAAAGATCGCAAATGATTGCAGAATCTATTGAGCGAAGCGCCAATCGTTGTTCGTCAAAACTCAAAAACACGCAACTCGCCTTCATTGAATTTTACTTTGAAGGTGCAATTCAGGATCCCAAACCGCGCGAGAGCAAATGCCAACACGAATCCATAGATTGAAATCAAGTCCACTCATTGAGTACGCCTTGGCCATAATTTTGACCTTTCTATTAACAACGGCCTTCCATCACCTTGCCTATATTGATTTCGCATTTTGGGCCGCAGGTAAGTGCGAAGATTCAAACGGAATTCTCGAACTTCAAAGGTTGATGATCGCCTGTGTCGATGAGAATTCTAAGGAACTGCTGTGGAGCCTGTTTCCAACTTCGATTCGTCTTACGATCGTGTTTGCGGTACTTGCTTCAATCCTCATCTTACGAATTCGCCCTAGAGAGTCTGATGGCATTCAAAAGATGGATAGTTCGACCAAGCCCTGATTGAGCGCAACATTCTGTCCGGATTCTGGGACAGCGTCGACACAAACTCAGATCGCGCGCAGTCCCTGCACTTTGTTGAGATAGAAGCGTTTAGCTTGTGTAGTGTCGGCGGCCTCGTACGCCATCAACACATGGCCCGCCATCTGCGGAATCACACCGATCGGATAGATCTCTCGATCTTTGAGTTTGTTGTAGTCCAAGTTCGCTTTGTGTTTTGGGCCATCGACGTTGAGACGCGACAAGCGCACGAACTCTTCAAGCCACGGCAGCTGCCGACGCAAGTGAAGCAGTCCGAAGTCCTTCAACAACATCGGACCTTTCCACTCATGCGCCGGGCTTTTGAGCTGGCCGGAACCGAAGTCGCGTTTCATCGCGTTGGAGATCTCGCGCACCGTGGACTCCGGCGGCAGGCGCTCAAACAACTTCATGGCGACCAGCAGGCAGAGCTCGGCGTCCGAGTCCGCGCGATGTGCGGGACCGGCTTCGAGTTTGAAAAACGTCTTCAACGTCTGCAGGCGGTGATTCTCGGTCTGCCCCGACTCAAGACCTTTGGGGATCAACTTCTGTCCGAGCAGCGAAGTGCAGATGGCTTCGGCGTGGGGTGGCACGACCAAGCCGCACTCTTCGGCCACGCAGGCAATGAAGGCCAAATCGAATTGCGCGTGATGCGCGAGCAAAATTCCATCGTGAATGAAATTGAAAAACTCCGGTAAGACCTTCGCGATCGGCGGCGCATCTTCGACGGCCTCGTTGGTGATGCCATGAATGCCGATGACGAAGTCGCTCATCTTGCGCGTCGGCTTCACCAAGCTTTGATAGCGCTCAATGATTTCGCCACCGCGCCACTTCACGGCAGCAATCTCGCAAATCTCCGCCTGTGGCCAATATTGCCCGGTGGTTTCGGTGTCGATCGCGATCCAGGTTTGCTGCTGCCAAACTGGAATGGGATTTGTTGCGCTCATGTTGAGTGGTTCCGTTTCGGTACTTTCACCGGGCTTGAGTAAAACTCGAGCTTAACAGTGCACCGTCCAAGTTTGCAAAGTCGGATTCAACGAAGGCTCAACTTAAGTCAGTTCGATTCAGCCTTTCCTTGCTCGAAACGCCATGAAAACTTGTGACTTCAATAAGGGCACCGGCGCGCCCACCGACGAATGCTAGGGAAATTCGTCGAAATCAACGCAAACCCCTAGGCAAATGTCGGCGATGCCTCTACACCTCTCAGCCGTTGGCTCCGCCTGAGTTTTCACACGAATCGCCAGAGCGCCATGCGACTTGGCCTCGGCACAAAACTTCGAAAGACCTTGGATGGCCGTTTGGTCACACCAAGGCCGCTTTCGAAACTGCAAAGGAAAGTTTATGAATCATCAGCAAACTGTTCGCACCGAATCGCGATTGAACAACAGTCTTCGCGCCGTGGGCGCCCTCGTCGTCGCCGCGACTTTGAGTTGGTCAGGACTGGCGCAGGCCGAAGTGAAGCCACCGGGAACTGTGCTTCCTTGGATGTGCGCTGAAGCTCGCGAAACCATGCCTCGCGCAGGTGGCTGGTCGATCAATCAGGTCTGCATGGCCAGCATCGTCGGTCAGGCCGCTACAGGCCAAGGCCTCAAGCAGTTTGTGGTCGTTCACGAATCGCGCGTGGCCGCTGGTTCGTTTTTTCGCCGACAGATGGTTTATGAAATCACGCAAGAGCGCACGCGCCAGCTGCGCATTTCGGAAGTGCGCAACTTGGAGCTCCTGCAGATCGGCTCGGTGAGCTCGCAAGGCTTCTTCCAACCGAAGATGACAGCGGATCATGTTGTTGGCCAAGTTCGCATTCAGACTTCCACTCGCACAGGTCGCACGACCGCAAGTGGCGTGATCGATCAACGCACGTTCCGTACGGGCGAGTTCGAACACATCTATCACACGATGTCGGTCGGGCTTCCGCAGTAATCCGCGGTCAGGCGTAACGCCTCAATTCTTGATCATCCCGTGACGCTCGCGACCTTCAGGCGCGGGCGTTTGCTTTTAAAAATCTTTACCTGCCACCGGTGACCAAACTGGGCACAGCGCCCCAGTTGGCCGAACTCTCCAGGCCGCTGATCGCTTCTCGCGAGCCTGGCCTCGCGCGAAGGGGCTGGCCCCGGATTTGATACCTCCAAGGGGTTTGGAGGCTCAAATGTCACGCTTCAGGTTCAGTTCTTCAGCGACAGTCCTGGTCGTTGCCCTTCTTGGCGCGACGGCGTGTACGCCCGCCAAGTGGCGCGACGTTCAGAACCCGCACACTGGCGATGTCTTTGAGGAAAACAAAACCGGCGACCTCACCCCAGGGGCGATCAGCACAGGCATTGAAGCCTACGTCGTGCCGGATCGATTGCGTGGACGCGACAATCCCGAACAAAGCGGCGAAGAAGCCCAGTGCGTTTTGGAATCCAACGACAAAGTTCGCTTGGTCAGCACATCGCTCACTCCCGCGCGCGAGGATGAAGAAGGCTTGGTGCTGGTCGAAGTGATCGAGACCCAACAAGAAACTTGTCAGCGACGTCGCGTGTATGTGCCGATTCGCTATCTCGCCCATCAGCCCACCGCCAAGAGCGGCACGCAGCTCGCGGCCGATCGCTACTTCATGATTCAGAATCTCGCGACCGAGAAAGTGCGCGTCTATGCGCGTGCCGAGCGAAGAGGCGAAGCGCATCGCTTGGTGTTTGAAGCTGACATGATCGCCGGCGAAAATGATCCCGCGCGCACGCGACGAAGTGCGGTCGGCTCCTATCGAATCGAGTCGTGGCACAAGTTTTATGAGGACACACAGAGCTTGTTCACGCCTTGGTATGAGCCCGGTGCTCCCGCCCTACCACTCCCCGGCGCTTCGCTCGCAGAGTGGGCGAAGTCGGACTACTTGCCGATTCGCGACGGTCGTCGCACGGGTTTGCTCCGCGGCGCCTTCGGTTGGTACACCGCCAAGATCTCGCCCAACGCATTCGCACAGTGGACGCATGGCACTTTGGGATGGGGTCAGGATGGCGATCGATTCATCAAGATTTCGCGCGACGAATTGACGAATCACTATTCGGATCCGCGCTCGTTTGGTTGCACGCGGCTTGAGAACGCGGCGATCGCACTCACTCAAGACTTGATGCCGGTCGGTGCGCGTATCATCAAAATTTACGCGCGTGAAGAACTCGCCGACGGCGAGTTGAAACGCTACGCGGGCCAATCGCCGACTTCGTCGTGGGATTGGGTCTTAAGTCGTGACGGCTTCCGCTCGTCCAACCCCGCCTCGTCGGCTCTGTCCGCACAGACTTTGCGCGGCGTGAGAGAGGAAGATGTGCTGGAGCGAGGTCGCTATGTCATGGACACGCGTCCTGATGCCGTGCCGATCAGCGAAGGCCGCGCCGGAATCGATCAGACCGGAAACCTCTATGAGATTCCTGCCGAGGACTTCCGCGGCGTGTTTTTGGTCGATGAAGGTCGTTTGGTGAATTACGCGCATCCGCGCGAATTGCGTCGAGGCGGCCACAGCGATCAGATGTTGCCAAGCTTCATCAAAGCTCAGTGATTCAGGCGCGATCCACCCGGCGCGTCTTACTCGCGGCGACGCGAGCGACGTTTGTTGACCACATCATCCACGAAGCGCTCGGTGAAGCGCTTGTCCAGCTCTTCGCGGCTCATCGTGCCACCTTCGAGCTGGCGCGTGGGCTTACCATCTTCGCGGAACTGACGCTGTTTGATTTCGATCTTCACAAAGCCAGTCGCCGCGAGATTTTCGCCGCGGCCCCGACGATCCGGTCGATTGAGGGCCTCGCCTTGGATGCTGACCGAGGCGTGCTCGAATGAACCTTTGATTTGCAATTCCAAAACGGCCAAGCGTTCTTCCGCGACAGTGCGCGCGACGCGCGGATCGTCTTGATAGACGCCGTCGTTATAGACCACGGATGTGACTTTGACGTCGGAGTCTTGCAGACCTGTGGTGATGCCCTTCACGCGATCCATGGTCGCAACGAAGGTTGGCGCCGGCATCGTGGTTCCCGCCTTGAACAAATGGATGTCGGGAATTTCGAAAGTCACCGTGTCGGGTGTGACCTCGACATTTTGTGCGACGGCACCGAGCTGCGCGAGCAGGTGGGCTTGCACAACCTTTTTCATCCCCATGGCCATCACGTTCGGCGTGCGGTCCGCGGGATTGATGAAGGCTTGAAAGACTTTGAGCGGCTCGTTGATGAGATCGAGAAAGAGTTTCTCCAGGGTGAGTTCGGCCCCGAAGTTGTTGAACTCATATTCGATCACCGAAGGTGTTGAGAAGTAGTCCGAGATGGCTTTTTTGGTCTGCTCGCTTTGTGTCGCGAGCAGCCACATCACCAAGAAAAAGGCCATCATCGCCGTCATGAAGTCGGCGAAGGCGACCTTCCATGCACCACCGTGAGCGCCGCCGGCGACCACGTTGATTTTTTTGATGACGATCATCGCGCCTTTTTTCTCAGCCATTCCTCACCATTGGGGTCGCCCCCGGATCACGCGGCTTTTTTGCCGGCGGTTTTCACTTTCTCATCGAGCTCTTTGAAGGACGGACGGTCATGCGGAAGAATTGTTCGGCGTGCGAACTCCACGCACACCAAGGGCGGCGAACCGCGCTGAAGCGCGATGAGGGCCGCTTTGATGACTTCCATGTAGCGGCCTTCGGCCTCGATATCATGTCCCATCTTCGTTGCGGTTGGTCCGATGAATCCGTAACAGGCCAAGACCCCGAGGAAGGTACCGACGAGTGCGGCACCGATCGAGCGACCGATCACTTCAGTTCCTTGATCGAGAAGACCCATGGTGTGCACGACGCCCAAGACCGCGGCGACGATACCCAGACCCGGCAGCGCTTCCGCGACTTGTTGGACCGCGTGCTGCGCGCCATGCTCCTCGGTGTGTGCGGCTTTGATGTCACCGCTCAGCAGATCGTCGACATCGTATTGCGAAAGATCGGCCGACAACGTGATCTTCATGGTGTCGCAAAGAAAGTCGACAGCATGGTGGTTCTTCAAAAAGCTCTGATAGTTTTTGAAGATCTCCGACTTCTCTGGCTCTTCAATGTGACGTTCGACAGCTTGCGGACCGTCTTTGCGGAAGATTTGAAACAGCTGGAACATGAGCTGCAAAAGCTCGATGTATTCAGCTTTGCTCGGGTGTTTACCCATCCACGCCTTCATGCCGTGCGAGAAGGCCATCTTCAGTGTGGATGTCGGGTTGGCGATGATCATGCCACCCAAGGCCGCACCACCGATGATGATGTATTCCGTCGGCTGCCAAACGACGCCCAAATGGCCGCCGTGCATGGCAAAACCGCCGAACACACAAACGATGACGACGAGTGCACCAACAAATCCCATAGCTTCACCTCACTTGTCTTTTCGGCGAGAGCCTCTTCGGTATTGACGATGCGGGCTGCAAAGCCGGCCCAATCTGGTCCTCAGTCCAGCGACATGACAAAGCCAAGGCCGTGTGCGAAACTGCGAATCCATGAAGAACCGGACGCAAGTCGTGTTTCTGCACGGCCTCAACACTCACGGCGATGATCTGATGCGCACGGGCTCGCGCGTTTGGGGCCGAATGGATGAGTGGCTGATTCCGCCGCTGACAGCACGTGGCTTGGACGTGCTCAGTGTCAATGGCATTGGCTACGGCACTCCGGAGTCGCAAGCCGAAGTCGCCAAGCGAGAAATTTTGCGCGCGCTGCCTGAGCGAAGCGAGTTCGTTTTGCTGGGCAATTCATTGGGCGGACTGGTGGCGCGCGTGCTTCAACATGATGCTGAACTGAGATCACGCGTGCGTGGCGTGCTGACTTGGGGAACGCCTCATCACGGAGCGCCCGCAGCGACTCCGGCCGTCGAGTGGCCGTCTCGACATCCTTGGATCAACACGCTTTCGCGAGCCTTTGGCCAAGATCTCATCGCCAAGCGCGAGGCCTACGAACCTTACACTCCGGCATCGCTGCAAGACTTCAATGCGCGCTTTCCCGCCACCGGCCTTGAACACAGTTTTCTCTGCCTCGTTCCCGCGCGCGATGTTCTGGGAGTGTTTTGGCCCATCACAGGTTTGGTCCATGAAGATGGATTTACGGGAGCGATTCGCCGCTGGATCATCGACGATGACTTCGCGCCCAGCGACGGCTTCATTCCTCGCGCCAGTCAAGCCTTCGGCCAGATTCATGGCCCCTTCGCACTCGATCATTTTGTTCAGATCGGCATGATTCACCTCTACAAAAGCGCCGCGCGCCGAGCGAAAGCGCAGCGCGAGTTCGCGCGACTTTGCGATGAACTGGCCAAAGTGGCCAAGCTCTTGGCGAATTCCGCCGAACCGCATGGCCATGCGACGGTTGCAGCGTCAGGACAAGCTACTGGCTTGGCCTCGACAGACCCTGCTTCAAACTGAGACAGCATCGCGCAAAAACTTTGAGTTTCCGCTCACGTCAACTCGACTTCGGCTCGCTTTTTTCCGATAGAGAGCCGAGACTTCATCGAGGAGCTTCATCATGAATTATGGGCGTGATTATAGCCGGATCGTCCGCGCAAGCCGCGTTTGGACCACAACGATTTTGATGGCGATCATCGCGGCGGGCACGGCGCTTTCACCAATCTCGCAAGCTCAGCTCTTTTCACAAGTCGCACACGCCTCGGAAGATGCGGCGGAGAATTCACCGCCGGAGAATCCGCTCACCGCGACGGCCGAACTCACGCTGAAGTCGGAGAGCGATCGCACCGGACAGCTTCGGATCGAGATGAAGCTCGAGCCCAAGCACCGGGCTTATGTCGATAAATTCAAGCTGGTCGCCATCGATCCCACGGACCTGAAGATTGGCGCCTTCGACATTCAGCCGACGGTCAAATTCTACGATCAGTTTTCGAAGAAGGATAAGATCGGCGTCGAAGGCGCAGGCACCTTGGTCACCGACCTAGAGAATCTTCCGCGCGATGCCAAGCGACTCAAGCTCAAGTTCACTTATCAAGCTTGCACTGATGAGTATTGTCATTTCCCCAAGCACATTGAACTGTCACCGCGAATCCGAATCGGCGAGACCAAGTCCAGCGGCGAGGCGAAGGCCGAAAGCCAAAGCTCTGAGCCGGTGGCCTCGGCCAATGACGATGAATTTTCCAAAGCCTTGAGCGAGGGAATGTTTTCCGCGATTCTGTTCATGCTGATCGCCGGTTTCCTGACTTCACTCACCCCCTGCATCTATCCGATGATTCCCATCACACTGGCGATTCTTGGCGCGCGCACCAAGGGCCAGTCGAAGGTGAAGAGCTTTGCGCTTTCATTTATCTATGTGTTGGGCATCGCCACCACCTATTCGATTCTCGGCGTGATCGCCGCGCTTTCCGGCGAACTGTTTGGCTCCATGCTCGCGAATGTGTGGGTGGTCTCGGTGCTGGGTCTGTTGTTTATCGCCATGGGACTTTCCATGTACGGACTTTATGAGATTCAACCGCCGGCCTTCGTGCGCGACAAGCTCGGGCAAGGCGCCGGAGGCAAAGGCATCATTGCCAGTTATCTCACGGGACTTGCGGCCGGCATTGTGGCCTCGCCCTGCGTGGGACCTGTGCTGGTCAGCGTGCTGGCGCATATTGCGACAACGCAAAACGTGTGGCTGGGCCTTGTGCTGCTGTTCAGTTTTGCGATGGGCATGGGCGTGCTGTTTATCGTGCTCGGCACCTCGAGCAATCTGATCAGTAAAGTTCCAAAGGCCGGTCCGTGGATGGAAGTGGTCAAGTTCGTCTTCGGCACGACGATGGTGGCGATGGCGATCTACTACGTCATGCCGGTTTATCCAGACTGGTTGGTGCACGCACTCTCTGGCTTGGCCCTTGTGCTGATCAGCTCAGCTTACGGCGCCTTCGCCAACGCCGAATCCGGCGCCCAACAAGTCAAAAAAGGTGCCGCACTGGCGGGCTTCGTGGTCGGCGTCGTGCTGCTCACAAGTGCAGTGCTGGCTCGATCCGGCGTGATCCTCGTTGCGGGCGGAGGAGGCGGTGGCGGCGCGAGCCAACAGATCGCCAAACTCAATTGGCAAAAGTATTCGGACGAAGCCCTGCAAGCGGCTCTCAACGAAAAGCGACCCGTGATCATCGACTTTTGGGCCGAGTGGTGTGGTGCATGTCACGAGTTGGTGGAGAAGACTTTCACGGATCCGCGCGTGCGCGATATCACGCAAGGCTTTGCGCTCTTTAAAATCGACGCGACTTTGGCTGATGTGCCCGAAGTGGAAGCTCTCAAAAAACGCTATCGCGTGATGGGACTTCCTTGGCTGGTGTTTTACGACGCTCAAGGTGTGGAGCGCAAAGATCTCACCCTGACGGGATTTGAAGACGCCGATGCCTTTGTCGAGCGACTCCATAAAGCCAGCGCTTCAAAATGAGTCAGTGATTCGTCAGTGTCGCGGCCTCAGTTTCAATTGAATCGCGCGCGACGCTGTCGAACTTGTAACAGCTGAAGTCCTCGAAATCTCGACCTAAACTGACAGTGTTAAGTGGGGGTCACGAGAATGTTTCGTTCTCTTTTCTTAGCTCTGCAACAGCGACTTGCATCGCGGTTTGCGCCGTGGGCGGAGCGCGCTCTCGTCATGCTGAGATCCGCTTGGCACCGCCTGACCGCGCGGATCAAATCGGCGCTTGGCATTCGCGCTCAATTTCGCGTCCCCGCCCCTGCAGCCTGGCTTCTCGTTGGTGCCGCTTGCACCATCACGCTATTTCAAAACTGCTCGCCCGCTGTGCCCATGAACTCCGAAGAAGAAGCTTTCAATCAACGTATGTCACAGTACTCATCTGTAGGCGGCAGCGGCAGCGGCGGCACTTCACCGCTTTCGCCTGTCGGTAGCGGCGGCGGCGGAGTCTCGCCCACACAGCCCGGCACTGGCACAGGTGGCGGCGGCACGACGACTCCGGTTGGCGGAGGCGGCACTGGCGGCGTGACACCCATTGATCCTGGCACGGGAACGATCACTCCCATTGGCGGTGGAGGCAGCGGCGGCACAGGGACGAATCCGGGCGGAAGCACGGGTGGAAATACGAATCTCACGTGGGTGGCCCAGCCTGAAGATCGCACTTTGGAAGAAGGCGAAACTCTGACGATCGCCGCTTACGCATCCAAAGGTGCGGATGTCGTCACCTATCAGTGGTACAAAGATGGTGCCGCGATTCAGGGACAAACCGGCTACATTTATCGATCGTATATGACGACAACCTCGGCGTCGGGTCGCTATCACGCCGTGGCCTCGGCCGGTGGCCAAAGCATTCAGTCCATTCAAATTACCGTGCGAGTGAAGCCCGCCCGTAACGAGTGCAAAGCGGGACGTTATTCTCGAAGCTCGATTCCAGGTGGTGCGGCCGCACGCGAGTACCTGCACGAAAGCATTCAGCTTCCGTTTGCGCAGTACTATCCAATCAGCTTTCCGCTGCAACAAGACGCCTACATGGTCGAGGCCGCCGTGACAGATCCGGGCTTCATCAACGCCATCGTCCCCAATGCGGGCTACACTTGCCTATCGGCAAGGGGCCAATGGCAGTGTCGTAACGGTAAGTATGTCTTAGTCAGCGGCGTATGCACGCAGTACTACGACTCCGGCGGCGGCGCCTGACAAATACTCAAATGCGCCTGATCTCCCGGGCATCGACGCTGAAGTGCAGTCGCTGGCCGTCGCGCGCTTGCTGTGCGCGCGCTTAATGACCTTCGCTTCCCGATCTAGAGGCGCTTCAGTCGTGCCAATTCAGCGCGCGCATCTTCAAGCGCCGCATGTGCGGAGAGCAGAGCCTGCTCTTGATCACTCGTCAGCTTCTGCAAAGCCGCCAAGCGATTCTCGAAATTTCGCACCAAAATATTGTGGCGATCGAGCATCTCCTGAACCTTGGAGTCCTGAAGTTTGCGCTCATTCACCTTGCCAACAACTTGCGCGAATCGCTGAGACGTATCTTCCGTGAGACGAGAAATGCCGTCTTCCAGTCGCAAAAGTTGGTGACCGTAACGATCCAGTCGACCTTGTGTATCGCGCGAAAGTTCGTTGAAACGCGCCTGCAGTTGCTCGAGCCGACGGTCAAATTGCGCCGTCATCTGCCGCATCTGCGACATCTGCGCTTCCAGAACTTTCAGGTCGAGCGGCGGATAGGGCACAGGCCGCGAAGGCTGAGTGGATGGCTGCGGAGTTGGGGCGTAAGCGCCTGGCGCAAACCCCGCCGCTTCTCTTGAGGTCGCGGTGACTCGGGAGCCGGCATTCGGGGCCACATTGCCCGTCGATCCGGTCGGACTGAGGCTTGAGCTCAAGTTTTGGCCGGGGCCAAAAATCTGCGGGTCAAGTTCGCGGTTCACGGCTTCCTCCCTTGGAAGGCTTGGGCGCGAGATCGAGTTCACTGCGATCCCCACTGCACTTTGCATCTCGCACTTTCGGCTTCTCAGCGTCCCCTCGGAACCCCAATCGCCGCAATTGCTTGATCGAGTGCGTGAAGCCTCGCCAGCACCCCGCGCGTTCAACTCGCACCAATTGGCGTTGAATACGCAGGCTCAGCCTCACTCTAAAATCTCTGGACCAAAATTTCAAACCTTCCTAATGTCGAATGCATGGCCAGCGTAACCGCCCTTGCCAGTCATTTATTGAAGCTCGAGCCGGAAAAAGACGCCGCTCGCTTGGCCTTCTATCATTTCCTTAAGAACCTCTGTGATCCCGGCGAGGCGCTCACCTCCAGCGTTCTGGAGCGGTTTTTACGGCGAAGCTTGGCGCATGAGCATTGGGTCGAGCAGAAGCTCGCACTTTTTGGCGAGACCTCGGCCTGCTTGCAGCACTTTTCTCACGAGCATCAAGAGCCGCTACCGCTACCGCCTTTTGCTTCGCCCTTTGATTTGCAAGTCATTCGCGCCGAAAGCTTTCGCACCTTGGAGCGCGTGGTGGAAACTTGGGTATCGCAAAACACAGGGCCGACGGATCAAGTGCGCATGATTCCAGATCGCGAAGAGCGCCTGATCGTGTGCCGACTGTCGAGCGACCGCCGATTGACGGTGAATATCTTCGATCGCCAATGTGTGATTCGCGACGGCGGGCTGGAACCCTTGTGTGATGATCACGTGATTCACTACACGAGCGATTTGGCTGTCGATCCAACTCGAAGCAGTCAGATTGAGATCGCGCCCAAGACCATGGCAAGGTTTCGCGTCGATCCTTCGGGCGTTCGGGGCTTGGCTGTTCGTGGCTACATTTTCCAGCGCTTTCTGAACTTTGATGGCGGCGACTTCCATCGCCATCCCGCCCTCTTTTATCCTCTCAAGCGGGTCGAGCAGTTCTACGTGAATCGCGCCACTGACCCCATGTATGTCGAATTGACCGCCCTGCTCGAAAAGGCTGTCGATTTGATTTCCCAAGGCCACGCCGACGGTCCGCGCTTTGCCGAAGCGGCTTTGGATCGAGGCCGATTGGCTTATGAACAGGTGTTTATTGAGGATCGTTTGCTTCGCCTCTTGCTTGAGAACCTTGAGCGTGCGATGAAGCTCGAAGTTCGCACACCCGAGTCGCTGGGTTCGACGGGACTTTTGGGTTCCTTCGATGTCGAAGCTTCGGGCGGGCGGGCGGCCGAACCGAATAGCCGCGGCGAAATCGGACTGCCGCTGCACTTTGAGCCCACGTCTGGAGCACCGACGGAATCACTTCGCTCATCACGTGAAATGGCGAAAGCTGAATTGAGGAATCCGAAGAGTTCTTCGATTGCAGGATCGCCCGAGGCCCATGGAGTAGGCGCCAACCAAATTGACCCGAAAGCAGCCGGACTCAACCTCGGCGGGATCGAGATCGTCGGTCCAGATTTGCTGGAAATAGAAGCGAGAGAAACATGCGAAACCATCGTCCCCAAAAACCTTCCTCCGCACAGCCGCGCTCCGCGAGCCCACTGAAAACAACGAAACCCGCCAACAGCGACGAAGTTCGACTCAACAAGTTTCTAGCCGACTGTGGCGTCACCAGTCGCCGAGGCGCGGATGAGTTGATTCGCGAAGGTGCGGTCAGCATCAACGGCAAAAAGGTCTACGAATTGGGCGCGCGCGTGAATGTGAAAACAGATCGCGTGATGGTCAACGGCAAGCCCGTGCAAGTTGATTTCCGCAAAGTCTATATCGCGTTTCACAAACCCAAAGGTGTGCTCACCACCATGGAGGATCCGGAAGGTCGTCCCTGCATCGCAGATTACTTCAAACACATGGACGTGCGGATTTTTCCGATTGGACGCCTGGACTGGGACAGCGAAGGTTTGATTCTGCTCACCAATGACGGCGAGTTCGCCCAACGCGTGATGCACCCCAAGCACGAAGTGCTGAAGACTTATCATGTGAAGGTCAACGGGCATCCGAGCGAAGACCAACTGCAAAAACTTCGTCGCGGCGTCAGCATCAAAGACGGCGGCAAAGTGGCCGCGCGGCACCTAGAAAAGATCAAGATGGGCGATAGCGATTTGTACGACTGGCTTCGCATCAGTGTCGGCGAAGGCAAAAACCGCCAAGTGCGAAAAATGTTTGAGAAGATCGGCTTTGACGTTCTCAAACTTCAGCGCGTGGCGATCGGGCGGCTGAAACTGAGCGGCTTGCCGCGCGGCGAATGGGCCATGCTGGCGCCCGATGAAGTGGAGCGTATTTTTGCACCTCCGAGCGAAGAAGGTGGCGCACGACGCACGCGCGTGAAGTCGGTGAAGTCGCGAGCTCGCGATGAGTCGTCACAGCGCCAACAAAAGTCAGCCCGCGATCGCTCTCGCGGAAGCTTTGCGGCTCCCGCAGGCCGACGTGGCGGACGCCCGGCATCGGGTCGCCCGGCGGCGCCTGCTGGTCGTCGCGGAGCGGGCTCGCGCCGAGGTCCTCGCGCATGAAGCATCGCCCGCCGGAGTTCAAGCTCCTGGGGCATCCCGCCGAAAGGCGCACGCTCGGTCTTTTGACGCTGGGGCTGATCGGCGTCCTACTTCCTTATGCGCTCTTGCCAGGCCCGACAGCTTGGTCGTCAGATTGGTCGTCAGCTTGGTCATTAGGCTGGTCGATTGCGCTCTTGGGCCTACAAGTGATCGGCAGCTATATCGGCAATGGCATCAACCACAATCACTCGCATCGTCCGACCTTGGCAACGCGCGCTCAGAATCGCGTTTTTAACGGCGCATTGAGTTTGGTCGTTGGCTATCCCGTGAGTGTGCTGAAGATCATCCACGGACTGAACCATCACGGCGAGTTCGGCACGAATCGCGACTGGTCGGGCACGCATCAGCTCGATCAAAAAAGTTTTGGCGGCTTACTTCGCTACACGCTGCGCGCCTTTCGGTCCATGAATCAGCCCGAGGCCAAGGCGCGAGAGTTGAGTCTCAGGCCCGCACTCCAAAGCGAGATTCGCCGTGAGTCGCGCGTCCTGCTGCTGATCGTCGCGATTCTCTTGCTCGCTTCGCCGCTGACGTTTTTGACGATCACGCTGCCGGCTTGGGTGATTTCAAATTTCGCGGCCGTGATGATCAATGCGATTCAACATGGCGGATGCGACTTGCAAAGTTCCACGAATCATTCGGTGAACTTCACGGGCCGCTTTTATAATTTTTGGCTGTGCAATAACGGCTACCACACTTGGCATCACGATCACACCGACGCGCATTGGTCAGACCTGCCGGCGCGACATCGCGAACATCTCGACGCCCACATGCCCACAGAATTGAATCAGGCCAATTTTTTAAGCTACTTGTTTCGCGAATACGGGCCGCGCGGCAGTCGGCCGATCAGGGACCTGTCGACGTCCCCGCCCCCAAAGGCGTGGCCGGTCCCGACGGAATTTGATCCCACTCATCCAAACTCGTCGGCGCAGGCCCACTTGATCCACGCGTCGAACCACCTAGGGTCTTCGCCCCCGACTCAGCCTCCGCCTTAGCTTGATCGGCTGCGGCCGACTTCGCCGCTTTGGCCTCGCGCCGCTTTTTCTCATCCAAGAGACGCTTTCGTTCGGTCCAGCGTTCGCGATAGCCGCGCCACTCTTGATTAAAGAAATTCGTCTTCTCACGCACGAGACTCTCAAAATCACGGCGCTCTTCCGTGATCTGCGCCTCAAAGTCTTTGCGACGCTCCTGCGCGTCCGCGTAAAAGCGCCGGCGCTTTTCTTCTTGGCCTTCCAGATATCGTTTTTGATCTGCAGAACTGCGTCGGCGCCCCAGAAAGTCTTCGCGTCCCGCTTTTTGTTCCGCGGTGAATTTTTCGCGCGCTTCGCGCTCGCTGCGATTGAAGTCTTCGCGGCGACGCCGGTGATTCTTGTCGACGGCCTCGCGCTTTTTTCGAAGCGCGGTCTGAAAGCGATCGCGCAATTTGTTCGGATCTTCGTCGCCGTCTTTCAGAAATGACAGCACCAAGGCCAACTCGTCGTTTTGCTTTTTCACGTCATCGGGCATCTCTTGGCGCAATTGATCCAATTCCTTGCGATCCGCCGCCAAGCTGATTTCGCTGGAGCGCATGGGGTCTTGAGTCGCGCCACCCGCTGACTCACTTGACGACTCTCCACCTCGGTCCACAGTCTTCACCGCGCAGCCCATGCTTGTGGCCATTGCGAAAACACACAGGCTCACCCAAAATTGTTGTGAAAGCCGCGGGCGCGCGAAGTTCACGACTGAACCTGCGCCTTTTCTGCGTTGAAAGTCCATGGCCACCCTCCGTGAGAATCTCAGGGTCATCGCAAACTTCACTTGCTGCGCACGCGACGAAGCTCGCGATCCGATTCGCGTCGTTTGATGCTATCGCGTTTGTCGTGCGCTTTCTTACCGCGAACCAGCGCAATCTCGACTTTAGCCCAAGGTCCTTTGAAATAGATCTTCAGCGGCACGCACGAATAGCCCTTCTCGTCCAATCCGCGGCTGATCTTGGCGATCTCGCTGGAGTTCAACAGAAGTTTGCGAACTCGCTCCGGCAAGTGATTGTTGTAGGACGAGGCTCGATAAGGGGCGATGTGCGCATTGACGAGGACCAGCTCACCGCCCTTCAGAACGATGTAAGCGTCCTTCAACTGCGCTCCATCAGCACGTAGAGCTTTGACCTCGCTCCCGACCAGCTGCAAACCCGCTTCATAGGTGGTGAGGATCTCATAGTCGAAGCGGGCCTTGCGGTTATCCGCGACAAGTTTGATCGGCAAGGCCTTTGGGGGAGCCGGCGGAGTTTTAGCCGATGAGTGGGATTTGCTGGATTTCGCCATGAGGTTTTGATCCTAGCGGATCGCGCGAAAAAGCGCGAGCACCTGCTCAGGCGAAAGTTGCTCGATGCGCGCATTGTCGTCAAAACCCATCGCCGCCAAGGCCGCTGCAGCGCCTTGGGGCTCGCCCAAGTTTTTGAGCAGTCGCTTTCGCCGCTGTGAGTACGCGAGCTTCACAAACTTTAGAAAGCGGCTCGCCTCCTCGGCCGAGAGGGCGGCAGGACGACGACGCTGAAACGCCAGCACCCGGCTGGCGACGCGCGGAGGTGGGTGAAAGTCCCCGGGCCCGGCCTCGCTGACCGTGCGAACCAGCCAGAATACCTGGGCGATCACGCTGAGAAGTCCGTAGTGTTCGCTGGATTCGCGAGCCGCGATTCGCTGCGCGACTTCTTTTTGGAACATCAAAATCATCGAATCTAGTCCCGCCGCCTCGGGCAGGAGGCTCAGCTCAATCACCAGACTTGCGGCGATTTGATAGGGAAGATTGGCAACGAGGCGCACAGGCTTGGGTTGCTCTTCAAGAAGTTTGAGCCAATCGATTCGCAGCGCATCGGCTTCGACGACGTTCAGGCCGCGCGCTCGCCAGTATTCGGCGAACTTCGCATCCAATTCGATCACCGTAAGCCTTACGCCGAGCTTTCTCAGCTCGTCGGTGAGTGCGCCTAAGCCTGGACCGATTTCGATCATGGCCTGAACGCTTTCACTTCGATCAGCGCGAGATGAATTTTCACCTTGCGCGAGGCCTTCGGCTGAAGCGGCGATGATTTTCTCGATCACATGATCGGCGACCAAAAAGTTTTGCCCAAGACTTCGCTTGGGTCCGGCGGAGATTTCCTGCAATCGCTCGAGGAGTCGTGACCGACGACTCACCCCACACCTCGATCTTCTTGATCGAGCGGAGCTTTGGCTTGCGGACTGAGGCTCTGCGGTGAAGCTTCGCCGCGCCCCAAGCGAATGATGGCCGCAAGCCCAATCATCGCCGCATTGTCGGTGCAATAGCGAAGTGGCGGCACCGCCAAGGTCCATCCTCGACGGGCGGCCAGAGTTTCACAGCGACGGCGCAGCTCAGAATTGGCGGCGACTCCTCCGGTCAGCACAATGCGATGAACGCCTTGGCGCTCGGCTGCACGCTCCAGTCGTGCCGCTAACACATCGACGACGGCGGCCTGAAAACTCGCGCAAAAGTCCGCGAGCAAGCCGGACTGTGCATCGCGCGAGCCGCTGGCTAAAAAATCTTTCGCGTGGCGAGCCAGCTCCGCGGCTTGGGCCTCGGGCAACTTCTCCACTTCGCGAGCGGCGTGCGATTTGAGTCCGGAAAAACTCATGTCGTCGTGATCTTCGCGAAGCATGGCGCGTGGAAAATTGAAGCGATCCGGCTGCCCCACGGCGGCCAATCGATCGACGCGAACTCCGCCAGGAAATCCAAGTCCCAAACGCTTGGCGAATTTATCGAAGGCTTCGCCGGCCGCATCGTCGCGCGTACGCCCCAAGATTTGATAATGCCCAAAGCTCGGCACATGATAGAGCGTCGTGTGGCCGCCGCTCACCGCAAGAGCCACGAATGGAAAATCAAATCCATCCGGTGGTTGATACTGATCATCGTAAAGAAAGGGCGCCATCAAGTGCCCCTCAAGGTGATTCACACCTAAGAACTTCTTGCCACTCGCGAGGGCAAGTCCCTTCACCGTCATCAAGCCCACCAGCAGCGAGCCGACAAGTCCCGGGCGCGAGGTCACAGCCAAGGCGTCGATGTCTTGAAAGCTCACGCCTGCTCGCGCCAGCGTTTCTTCCATCAATGGCAGCAAATGATGCGTGTGATTTCGCGAGGCGATCTCCGGCACGATCCCGCCGAAGCGCGCATGATGAAGATCTTGGCCAGCTGACAGACAAGCGCGCACGCGTCCGTCGCGCTCCACAACGGCGACCGATGTATCATCACAGCTGGTTTCAAACGCGAGGACGGTTTGCACCGCGCCTGAGCGCGAAGCGAAATTCGACAAGGCGATCAGCCCTTCTTCTTGGAGGCGAGCTCTTTGAGTCGCGTCTTAGAAAATCCCGCTTCTTTCGATTTCGGCGCTTTCTGGATGACTTCTTCGAAGAAGGCCTTGGCCTCATCGTTCATGCCCAACTCTTGAAAGCAAAGACCGATTCGATACGTCGCGGGAATGATATTTTTGCCGCGCGGGTAAGTCTTTCGATAATCCTCGAAGGCCAAAACCGCATCACGCCAAGCTTTAGCTTCAAACTTTGCCAACGCCAGCTCATAGGAGTTCTTAGGCGGAGCCGCCGCACCGCTGGTCGCCGCTCCGGCGGCTGCGGTCGCGCCACTGAGTAGCGCTTGGCGAGCGGCCTCGAGCTGGCCACGCATTTCCGCCAGATCACTCGACAGCTTGGTCAGCTCTTCGCGAAATGCCGCAAGCTTCTGATCTTGCTCTTTGACCTTAGCTTCCAAGGCAAAGTCGTTTTTCTCCGCGCGTTCTTTAATTTGCGTGAGACGCACGTCAATTTGCTCGACGCGTCCGTAAGTCTTACGGAACTCTTCATCGATGTCGTTGAAGCGCGAGTTCACATCCGCTGTGGTCTGCTGCAGATTCTGCACTTGCTTGCGAATCTGCTGTTTTTCATCGGCCTCTTTCACGCCGCCCCGAGTTTGCAAACAGCCGAGCAGAGCGAGCTGCGTGAGTGTCGCCACCAGCACCAACGGCGTGAGGCCGAAGCGACGGAGGCTTGGCTGCGGGCTGGACGATTCAATATCGACGCGAGTATTGGTGTTCGATTTCATGGCGACGGTCCTCCTGGTCCTTCGATTGCGCCGGTGGCGCCTAGGGGGCAATTTCTCCAGACTCAAAGCGACTCAAGTGTGCCGCGTTTTCAGCTTCTTCCGCCAGCTTGCGAGCCTGTTCAAACATCACGCGCGCCTTATCGTAGCGACGATCGCGATAGGAGGCTTCGCCTTCGCGATAAGCTTGCTCAGCCTTGAACCAAAGATTAGGCGCAAACTTCATCGCCTCTTTGTCACGCGCGCCTTCCATCGCCGCGCGTGCAATATTGTATTCATCCAAAGGCAGGTAGGTCACACAACCCGTCAAACCGATGCCGAGGCCGATGCCGCAAAACAATGTCGCCGCCCAAAAGCGGCGCGCCAGCACGGACCGCAGACGACAAAGCCCGCTAGGTGAAGCGGGCTTTGACGCCTGACGAAGTGCGCCTTCAAAACGCGGCATGTTCTGACTCGCTTGAGAATGCATATGCGCCAAGCTTCTCCTGACCCTCGTCAATTAGCGAAGTGGAACAAAGTTCGCGCGGCGGTTTTTGCCCCACGAGGCCTCGTTGTCACCTGGCATCAACGGCTTCTCTTCGCCGTAGCTGATGATGGGCAAGCGCTTCGAATCAATGCCCAAGGAAACCAAGTACTGGCGCACGGCTTTCGCACGACGCTCGCCCAGCGACAAATTGTATTCGGTCGAACCGCGGCTATCAGTGTGGCCTTCGATCTGCACGCTGACATCGGGGTTATTGCGAATCCAGTCGGCGTTGGCTTTCAAAGTTTCTTTGGTTTCGTTCGACAAACGAGCTTGGTCGAACTCGAAATAAACCGTGTTCAGCCCCGCAATATTGCCCGAGTCCGAGCCCATTGAATCGTAAGAAATATCTTTGTCCGCGAGTGCAGAATCCGCAGCTGACGAATCCACCGCCGTGCCTGCACCGCCATCTGGTTGCACATTCTTTTTCGTACAAGCCGCTGCGCTGACAAGGGCGAGGGCCAACACGCCGAGTTTCAAAATCTGGAGAGACGAGTTTTTCTTCGGGCTGTCCTGCATGTGATCTCCTTTACTCTGACTGATTACTCTGGCTGATCGCTCGGGCTGATTGCTCTGGCTGAAATTCGAGACTTGATTGTTTTGGAGGCTCGCGGAATTGTCAAACCTCACTCCCTTAACATCAAACAAAGAAGCATTCTCATGCCAAAAACCAATCTCCGGCAAAGTTTGCGTCAAATCTTCGCGCGCCTTCTTCGTCATGGCCAAAACTCTGGCCCCGTGACGTGCCGAACGCACAAAACCCACCTGAGCTTCCTCATGACAACTGCCGTATTTGTGAGTGGCCTGCTGCTCACCGCTGTGACCTCGGCCTTCGCCGCCCCGCCTTCCATCGAATGGCGCCGCTTGGAAACTGAGCACTTTGAAATTCTCTTCGACGCAAGGCATGAGCAACTGGCTCGAATTTACGCTCAGCATGCCGAGGCCGCGTGGATGACATTGGCTCCCGCACTGCGCGCGTGGCCCGACAAGACCGTCATTTTGCTCGATGATTCCGTCGATGCCGCTAATGGCGCGGCCAGCGGCTTTCCCTACCCGACAATTCGCCTTTGGCCAGCAGCTCCAGTTCCCGGCGAAAGCATCGCCGACATCGGCCACTGGTCGCATGATCTGTTCATTCATGAGTACACCCACGTGCTCAATTTCGAGCCGGCCCACGGTCTGTGGCATCCCTTGCGAAATATTTTTGGCAATATCGTGCGTCCCAATATTTTGCTGCCGCGCTGGTATCTCGAAGGTCTCGCCGTTGAAATGGAGACGCGCTATTCCTCACACGGTGGGCGTTTACGATCGCCTGACTTCTTGGCCACGGCACGCGCTATGGCTTTGGACGGCACGCTTCGCCGCGAAGAGATCTCGCGCGTGAATGAAGTCAGCCTGCCCGATCATCCCGGCGGCGCTCGACCCTACTTGCTCGGCGGACTGCTGTGGAACAAGCTTTCGCGTGAACGACTCAAAGTCGTCGGTGATCTGAACGATCACTTCGCCGAAAGCCTGCCGTTCCTTCTTGATCCGGCGCTGGAAAAACAAATCGGCAAATCTTGGGCGCAATTGCTTGAAGAAACTTATAGCGAGATCGAAGCGCGCGCCCGGCAAGATCAGCTGCGCGTTTGCGGCGCCCAAGCTTGCGTGGAAGGCCAAGCGTTCGGCGAACCCGGTTTCTGGACGCGATCGCCGACACTCTCGCCCTCTGGCGATCAACTGGCCTTTCTCACGCGTGAACACAATCGCGACGCCGTTCTTCGCCTCAGCACGCGCACCGCAGACGCCTGGTCCACAGCGGAACGAAAGACCGACGCGCGAGGCGCGACGCGCTTGAGTTGGCTGCCAGACGGCCGCAGCATCTTACATGACGGCCTGGAAACTTTCGCGCGTTTCAGCGAACGCACTGAACTTTGGCGCTATGATCTTGACAGCAAAAAACGTGTGCGCCTCAGCTTCGGCGGCCGATTGCGCGAGCCCACGGCAAGCCCCGACGGGCGGCACGCGTTTGCGATTCAACTGCGCGCCGGCGGCACGCGCTTGGTGAGATCGGAAGAGCGTCGTGTAGGGAAAGAGTGTAGATCTCGGTGGTCG
>ERZ761609.1190-NODE-1190-length-24520-cov-27.386184_pt1 | contig 24520 bp, 22 predicted proteins | sample MGYA00511163_ERZ761609 | MGnify/ENA primary metagenome ERZ761609 (study PRJEB28899, sample SAMN02445070) | bioreactor sludge metagenome | biome: EBPR sludge | place: Australia: Brisbane, Thorneside Wastewater Treatment Plant | collected 2011-12-16 ... | reverse complement strand
CGGGCAGGCTGGCGCGCTTCGGCCCGTTCAGCGTCAACCTCGATGCCCGCACCCTCAGCCGCGATGACGCCGAAATCACGTTGACCGGCGGCGAGTATGCATTGCTGGAAATCTTCGTCACCCATGCCAACCGCGCGCTGTCGCGCGACTGGTTGATGGACCAGCTGCGCGGCTTCGAGCGCGACCCGTTCGATCGGAGCATCGACGTGCGGGTGAACCGCCTGCGCAAGAAAATCGAGGACGACCCCGCCAACCCGGCCTATATCCGTACCCAGCGCGGGCAGGGCTATCTGTTCGTACCGCAGGGCAAGGGGTGAAGCCCATTGCCCGCTCGTTGTACGCTCGCACCGCGCTGACGCTGGCGCTCGCCTTCATCGTGTTCCAGGCGGCGGCGTTCTGGGTGGTGTATCGCACCCTGATCGTGCCGGTGGCGGAGCGCTCGGCGGACGACCTGGCCGGATTGATCGTGCTGTCGGCGCAGACCTGGGTGGAGCTGCCGCCGCCGACGCGTGCCGCGTTCGAGCGCGAACTGGCGCGACGCCATGGCCTGCGCCTGACCACCGCTGCCACCGGCGCCACCGCAGATGCCCCGCAATTCGCCTTTCGCGCGCAGATCGAAGCCGCATTGAGCCGCCGGTTAGGCGAGCCTATCGTGTTGCGCGGGGTGCCGGAGGCGGCGGCGGCATGGCTGGATATTCCGGTGGCCGGGCATGATCTGCACGCCGGATTCTTCCCTGATCGCTATGCCGTCAAGCCGCCGCTGGCGGCCATCGCGGTGATTGCGCTGGGCGCGTTCCTCAGTCTGCTGACCGCCCTGTTTCTGGTGCGCCGCATCACCGTGCCGCTGGCGCGTGCGGCGCAGGCGGCCAGCCAGGTTGGCGCGGGCGAGCTGCCCGAGCCCTTGCCGGAAACCGGCCCGGCCGAGCTGGCCGAGCTGGCCCGTCGTTTCAACCGGATGGCGGCCGAGGTACGCGACTTGCTGGATAACCGCACCACCCTGCTGGCGGGGATTTCGCACGACCTGCGCACCCCGATGACGCGGCTGCAGCTCAACCTGGAAATGCTGCGCGATGCCCCCAGCGCGGCACGTATCGACCGGGCGGTGGCCGATCTGGCCGACATGAACCGGCTGATTACGGGCTACCTGGAACTGGCGCGCACCACGCAGGCCGAAATGAAAGTGCGTTTCGACCTTGCGGGTTTGCTGGAGGAGATCGCGGCTGATACCGGACTGTCGTGGCAGGGTGCGCTGCCGTGCGAGATCGAGGCCGGCCGGCTTGCGCTGCGGCAAATCGTCACCAACCTGATCCAGAATGCGCAGCGTTATGGCGGCGGCACGCCGGTCGAACTGGCGCTGGAGTGCACCGGCAAACAGGCGCGGGTGATCGTGCGCGATGGCGGCGCGGGTATTCCCGACGATCAGCTGGAAAAAGTGTTCAGGCCGTTTTACCGGCTCGAGGCGTCGCGTTCGCAGGCTACCGGCGGAACCGGGCTGGGGCTGGCGATCGTGCGGCAGCTGGCGGAAACCAATGGATGGACCGTGTCTCTCAAGAACCGTGCGGCGGGCGGTCTGGAAGCGACGCTGGAAATCCGCCGCTAGCGCGTCAGATGCAGGATGGGGTGGCGCGCCGCAGCATCCTGAATTCGATGAATAGCAGCGTCAGGCTGAACATCGACATGCGGCGGGTGCTGCCGCTGAAAAATCCCAGCGGCGAGCACGACAGGCTGATGCTCACGCGGGTGGCTCTACCCAGCTGCATCAGGCGGCCGGCTGGCGGGCAAACAGGGAAAACTGCACGAACAGTAGCGACAGGCTGGTGAGGCTCATGCGCTCGGTCTGACCGTGGAACCAGGCAAAGGGCGAGGAGCTGAGTTCGAGAACCAGTTGTTTTTTGCCGAATTGCAGTTTCATGATGCACTCCTTGATGAAGGTTTTGCCTTAATACGTGCAATGCCTGTGCCACCCGGGTCTGTTGCGATATGATGTTAAAAACATCATATGAAACAAAGTGTTGAAAGCAGTTTCCCGCAAACTTCGACAGGCGGCATGGCACGGATTGACGGAAAATCGTCAATCCGTGTCGAGGCGGCAAACAGCGGGCGCCCACCAGGCGGATGGCGGCGTCAAGGTAGAATCCGGCTTTCGATTTGGGCGGAGCGTTTCAGGCGCGCCGCATCTTCTGCATGATCATCCTCAAGAATCTCAGCCTGCGGCGCAGCGCCAAGGTGCTGCTCGACAACGCATCGGTGTCGATCAACCCGGGCGAAAAGGTCGGCCTGGTGGGCCGCAACGGCGCCGGCAAATCCAGCCTGTTCGCGCTCTTGAACGGCACCCTGCACGAGGACCGCGGCGACTTTTCCATGCCCTCGCAGTGGCGCATGGCGCAGGTGGCGCAGGACATGCCGGAAACGGCCGAGTCCGCGACCGGGTTCGTCATCGCCGGCGACACCCAATTGGCCGAGGCGCAGGCAGAAGTGGCCGCCGCCGAGGCCAGCGACGATGGTGAGCGCATGGCGCACGCCTACATGGCGCTGCACGACGCCGGCGCGCACGATGCACAGTCGCGCGCGCAGGCCCTGATCCTCGGCCTGGGATTCCAGGTACGCGAGCTGGATCAACCGGTCAACAGCTTCTCCGGCGGCTGGCGCATGCGATTACAGCTGGCGCGCGCACTGATGTGTCCGTCGGAACTGCTGCTGCTCGACGAGCCCACCAACCACCTCGACCTGGACGCCCTGGTATGGCTGGAAGCCTGGCTGAAGAAATACCCCGGCACCCTGCTGGTGATCAGCCATGACCGCGAATTTCTCGACGCGGTGACCAACGTCACCCTCCATATCGAAAACGGCCAGCTCACCCGCTACGGCGGCAACTACAGCACCTTCGAGGACATGCGCGCCGAGCAGATGGCGCTGCAGCAAGCGGCGTTCGCGCGCCAGCAGGACAAGATCGCCCACCTGCAGGCCTTCATCAATCGCTTCAAGGCCAAGGCCAGCAAGGCCAAACAGGCGCAAAGCCGGGTCAAGGCACTGGACCGCATGGAAAAGCTGGCCCCGTTATTGGCCACCGCGGACTTCACCTTCGAATTCAAGGAGCCGCTCAACCTACCCAACCCCATGCTGACGATCGACGACGCCAGCTTCGGCTATCCGCCGGCGGACGGAGCGGGCGAGCCGACGGTGATCGTGCGGGGAGTCAGCAAGTCGGTCTTCGCCGGCCAGCGCATCGGCATCCTCGGCGCCAACGGCCAGGGCAAGTCGACGCTGGTGAAGACCGTCGCGCGCGACCTCGCGGTCGTTGCCGGCGCGGTGACCGAAGGCAAGGGCCTCAACATCGGCTACTTCGCGCAGCAGGAACTCGACGTCCTACGCCCCTTGGATACCCCGCTGGAGCACATGATCCGCCTTGCCCGCGACACCATTGCCAACGGCGGCGCCGGCCAGTTCAGCAGCCGCGAGCAGGATCTGCGCAATTTTCTCGGCACCTTCAACTTCAGCGGCGACATGGTCAAGCAGGCCGTCGGCACCATGAGCGGCGGCGAAAAAGCGCGGCTGGTGCTGTGCATGATCGTGTGGCAGCGCCCCAACCTGCTGCTGCTGGACGAGCCGACCAACCACCTCGACCTCGCCACGCGCGAGGCGCTGGCGATGGCCTTGAACGAATTCGAAGGCACGCTGATGCTGGTCAGCCACGACCGTGCCCTGCTGCGTTCGGTTTGCGACGAATTCTGGCTGGTCAGCCGTGGCGGGGTCGAGCCCTTCGACGGCGACCTGGACGACTACCAGCGCTATCTGCTGGACGAGGGCAAGCGCCTGCGTGAAGAACTCAAGCAGGCGGGCAAGAGGGGCGAAGCTCCGGAAGTAAAACCGGAGCCTGCCCCAGTAGCGGCGAAAAAACCGGTGGTGTCATCGGGCAAGATCAAGGCGTTGAAGCAGAAGCTGGAAAAACTCGACAAGAGCATGGCTGCGCTTCAAGTGGAAAAAAATGCGCTTGAAGCACGCCTGAGCGGGACGATTTCCGTCGAAGCGATTACCGAAACCGGCAGGCAGCTTCAGCACGTCATTGACGAACTGGCGATCGAAGAGGGGGAATGGCTGGAGTTATCGGGGGAAATCGAGGCGCTGGAGACGTCGAGCACTTGTTTATAGGTTGGTAATCGGGCGACATTTGACCATCCGTGTTCCTGCCGCGGCTGAGTGAGCGCACCGCATAATGATTTCTCGCATCGATTTATGACGGGCCATCAAGGCGGCTGTTCCCGCGCCAACGCGTAGGTCAGCCGGCCCTCTACAATGCGCGCCGGAGAAGTGTAAGGATGCACCGTGCTGTGCCTGGCATCGACGATATGGATCACCTCGATGCCGCGCACACGCAACACGTCGGCGATCAGCGCGCGATGACAGCGCCACCACACCGCCTCGGCGCACATCAGCGCGGTACGTCGCTGTCCAGCCAGCGCCAGCAGGGCGTCGAGGCCCTCGGCAAACTCCGCGCTGGCGAGATGGTCGGCGTAGCCGCGAAACGAGGCGTTGCGCCAGCCGTCGTTCGGTGAGTCGGGCCGCACCGGGCGGCGTCCGCCGAGCTTGGGCAACCACCGATACACGATGCCGTGCGACGGCAGTGATTCACTCAGCGCATCCTTTGCGAAATGCGGGTGGCGGCGCGAGCCGGGAAAGCGCCGGACATCGGCGACCGTCTCGATGCGATAGGTGGCCAGCGCGTCGAGAAACGCCTCCAGCGTGCGGGTCGAATGGCCGATCGTCCAGATCGTTTCTATTCCGCTAGTGCCGCATCCGGAGGGCATCGCTCAGACTATCCGCTGCAACGCGGCGCCCTTGTGCATCGCGATGTGATCGGTCTTGTCGCTCTGGATCGCGTACTGCGGATCTTCCGGGCTGCAGCGGCGCATATGGCCTTTGTATAGGGTGTCGCGCGTATGCACCTTGATGATCGTGCCACTCACCAGGCCGGCCTCCGAGTTCCAGCGTACGTGGTCGCCGACCTTGAATGGATGGCTCATGCTCATGGTCTCCGTTGATGATGTGGCCGCTTCCGTCTATCGGCGCGCCAGCAGCGCCCTGGCGCGTGCGGCCACGTGGTCGACGGTGAAGCCGTATTCGCGCAGCAGGACGCCGGCCGGAGCCGAGGCGCCGAAGCGTTCGACGCCGAGCATGTCACCGTGGGCGCCGACGTAGCGGCCCCAGCCCTGAGACACGCCCAGCTCGACCGCCAGGCGCGCCGGCACGCGCGGCGGCAGCACGTCGTCGCGATAGCTTTGCGGCTGGGTATCGAACAGTTCCCAGCTCGGCATCGACACGCAGCGCACCGCGACGCCTTCGCTCCGCAGGCGCTCGGCGGCGGCGAGGATCAGACCGACTTCGGAGCCGCTGGCAATCAGGATCAGCTCGGGTTGGGCGTGTTTCGCATCGCTCAGCACATACGCGCCGCGGCGCAGACCGTCGGCGCTGGCATAACGGCTGCGGTCGAGCGTGGGCACATCCTGCCGGGTCAGCGCCAGCAGCACCGGATGGTCGCGGGTTTCCACCGCCACTTTCCACGCCACCGCGGTTTCGTTGGCGTCGGCAGGCCGGATCACGGTGAGATCGGGGATCGCGCGCAGGCTGGCCAGGTGCTCGACCGGCTGGTGGGTGGGGCCGTCCTCGCCGACTGCGATGCTGTCGTGGGTGAACACGTGCACTACGTGCACGCCCATCAGCGCGGCCAGGCGGATTGCCGGGCGCATGTAGTCGGAGAAGATCAGGAAGGTGGCGCCGTAGGGGATGAAACCGCCATGCGCGGCGAGACCATTGACGATCGCACCCATCGCGTGTTCGCGCACACCGAAATGCAGGTTGCGGCCGGCGTAACTCCACCCGCCGTGGCCGGAGCCCTCGCTGCCCGTTCCGCTTGCCGGGGCCGGATTGAAGTCGCCCAGCCCTGTCAGCGCGGTGTGGGTGGACGGATCGAGATCGGCCGAGCCGCCGACCAGTGCCGGCAGCTTCGGCGCGAACGCATTCATGATCTTGCCGCTGGCGACGCGCGTGGCCATGCCCTTGGCGTCGGCGGGAAAAACCGGGATGTCGGCGTCCCACCCGGCAGGAAGTTCGCCGCGCAGACGGCCCTGCAGTTCGCTGGCCAGTTCAGGGAATGCCCGGGCATAGGCATCGAACCGTCCATTCCATTCGGCTTCCGCCCGGGCGCCGCGCTGCAGTGCCGCGCGGAAATGCGCCAGCGCCGGCTGCGGCACCCGAAACGGCGGATCGACCGGCCAGCCAAGCGTCTGCTTGGTCTTTTTGACGCCCTCGACGCCGAGCGGCGAACCGTGGGCTTTGTAGCTGTCCTGCTCGGGCGAGCCGAAGCCGATGTGGGTGCGCACCAGGATCAGCGATGGCCGCGCGGTGTCGGCACGCGCGGCGTCGAGCGCGGCGCCAATCGCGGCGACGTCGTTGCCGTCGGCCACGTGGAGTATCTGCCAGCCATAGGCTTCGAAGCGTTGGGTGCGATCCTCCGAAAACGTGATGTCGGTACCGGCCGACAGCGTGACGCTGTTGTCGTCGTAGAGGCAGATCAGCTTGCCGAGTTGCAGATGCCCGGCCAGCGACGCAGCCTCGGAGGCGATCCCTTCCATCAGGTCGCCGTCGCTTACGATGGCCCAGGTATGGTGATCGATCACCGTGTGACCGTCGCGGTTATAGCGCGCCGCCAGGTGGGCTTCGCCGATCGCCATGCCGACTGCATTCGCCAGCCCTTGCCCGAGCGGGCCGGTGGTCACTTCGACGCCGGGCGTGTGGCCGCGCTCGGGATGCCCCGGCGCCTTGCTTCCCCATTGGCGAAACTGCCGGATGTCGTCCAGCGACAGCTCGTAGCCAGTCAGATGCAGCAGGCTGTAGAGAAGCGCGGAGCCGTGTCCGGCCGACAGCACGAAGCGATCGCGGTCGGCCCAGTCCGGGTTGGCCGGGTGGTGCTTGAACTGGCGCGTCCATAGCGTGTAGGCCATCGGCGCGGCGCCGAGCGGCAGTCCCGGATGGCCGCTGCTGGCGTGCTGCACCATGTCCACCGAGAGGAAGCGCAGCGTATCGATGCATAGCGAGTCGAGTTGATCGGACATGAAGATTTCTCTATTCAATCAAGGATGGGTGGGCGTCACGATCACGACACCCCGCGTTTCTTCAGGATAGTTTGCATTTGATCGATTTCGTTTCCCCCCAACCTGCCAGATCGTCCCGTTGTGGCGGGTTCATTGGCGGATTCGTTTGCAATCCCAGCGGTATCTGAAACGCCGGATCCGTTCGAAAATTTTGTCGGCAAGGATTCGGGATGCGGACTAGGGTGTGTTAACACTAATCCGGGATTGGCTGCTTGAGAGGCCGGGCCGGCTCCCGCCCATCGGGCAATGCCGAAACCCCCGCCAACCACGCTAAAATGCCGCTTTGCCGAAAAGCCGCTCATCCGCCGTGAACCCCACCTTTCAGGACATTATCCTCACCCTGCAACGCTACTGGGCCGAGCGCGGCTGTGCGCTGCTGCAGCCCTACGACATGGAAGTCGGTGCGGGCACCTCGCACACCGCGACCTTTCTGCGCTCGCTCGGCCCCGAGCCGTGGAAAGCGGCCTACGTGCAGCCGAGCCGCCGGCCGAAGGACGGCCGCTACGGCGACAACCCCAACCGCCTGCAGCACTACTACCAGTTCCAGGTGGTACTGAAACCCGCGCCGGCCGACATTCTGGAGCTGTATCTCGGTTCGCTCGAAGCGCTGGGGTTCGACCTCAAGAAGAACGACGTGCGCTTCGTCGAGGACGACTGGGAAAACCCGACGCTCGGCGCCTGGGGGCTGGGCTGGGAGGTGTGGCTGAACGGCATGGAAGTCACCCAGTTCACCTACTTCCAGCAGGTCGGCGGCATCGACTGCAGGCCGATTACCGGCGAGATCACCTACGGCCTGGAGCGGCTGGCCATGTATCTGCAAGGCGTCGAGAGCGTGTTCGACCTGGTGTGGACCGAGGGGCTCACCTACCGCGACGTCTACCACCAGAACGAAGTCGAGCAGAGCGCCTACAACTTCGAGCACAGCGACGTCGATTTTCTGCTCACCGCGTTTGCCGCGCACGAGAAGAAGGCGCAGGAGCTGATGGCGGCGCAGCTCGCGCTGCCGGCGTACGAGCAGGTGTTGCAAGCCGCGCACACCTTCAACCTGCTCGACGCGCGCGGCGCGATTTCGGTGACCGAGCGCGCTGCCTATATCGGCCGCATCCGCAACCTGGCGCGGACGGTGGCCAGAAGCTACCTCGACAGCCGCGCGCGGCTAGGCTTTCCGATGGCACCTAGGGCGTGGGCGGACGAAGTCATCGCACAACTCGACAAGAAGGCGGCAGCATGAGCGCACGGAATCTGCTGGTTGAACTGTTCGTCGAAGAACTGCCGCCCAAGGCGCTGAAAAAACTGGGCGAGACGTTTGCCGCTGTGCTGGCCGAAAGCCTGGTGACGCAGGGGCTGGTCGATGCCGATGCTGCGGTCATCGACTTCGCTTCGCCGCGCCGCCTCGGCGTGCACGTCGAAGGCGTGCTGGCGCGTGCGGCCGACAGGCCGGTGTCGACCAAGCTGATGCCGGTCGGCGTCGGCCTCGACGCGGATGGCAAGGCCACGCCCGCGCTGCTGAAACGTCTGACCGCGCTGGGTGCGGACGAATCCGCGGCGACCAAGCTGCGGCGCGAGGGCGAAGGCAAGAACGAGGCGCTTTTCCATGACAGCATCGCGCCCGGCGCCACGCTGGCGGACGGTCTGCAGCGCGCGCTCGAAGCTGCGATGGCGAAGCTGCCCATCCCCAAGGTGATGACCTATCCCAATCCGTCAGGTGATGGTTGGGAAACGGCCAATTTCGTGCGTCCCGCACATGGCTTGATTGCGCTGCATGGCGCGGATGTCGTGCCGGTTTCGGTGCTCGGCCTTGCGGCCGGGCGCGAGACGCAGGGCCATCGTTTCGAGGCGCGCGTCAGCCCGGTGTCCATTCAAGGTGCGGACAGCTACGCCGCCCAATTGAGGGACGACGGCGCCGTGATCGCAAGCTTTGCCGAACGCCGCGCCGAGATCGTCCGCCAGTTGCAGGCCGCAGCCGCGCCGCTGGCCCTGGTGCCGGTCGAGGACGCCGCCCTGCTGGACGAGGTCGCCGCGCTGGTGGAGCGCCCCAATGTGCTGCTCGGCCGGTTCGAGGCAGCCTTCCTCGAAGTGCCGCAGGAATGCCTGATCCTCACCATGAAGGCGAACCAGAAGTATTTCCCGCTGCTGGATACAAGCGGCAAGCTCACCAACCAGTTCCTCATCGTTTCCAACATCTCGCCGGACGATGCGTCGGCAGTGATCGGAGGCAACGAGCGCGTGGTGCGTCCGCGCCTCGCCGATGCCAAGTTCTTCTTCGACCAGGATCGCAAGAAGACGCTCGATTCGCGCGTGCTGGGGCTGGCGAAAGTGGTGTATCACAACAAACTGGGCACTCAGGGCGAGCGGGTTGAACGGGTAATGGCGATTGCGCGTGCGATCGGCCAGCAACTCGGCAGCGAAGAGCTGGCCATACTGGCCGATCGCGCGGCGCTGCTTGCCAAGGCTGACCTGCTCACCGACATGGTGGGTGAATTCCCTGAGTTGCAGGGCATCATGGGGCGCTACTATGCCGCGCACGACGGCGAGGATGCTTTGGTGGCTGAGGCCATCGAGGACCACTACAAGCCGCGCTTTGCCGGCGATGCACTGCCGCGCAGCGAAGTCGGCGTGTGCGTGGCGCTGGCCGACAAGCTGGAGACGCTGGCGGGGCTGTTCGGCATCGGCGAGAAGCCAACGGGCGACAAGGATCCGTTCGCATTGCGCCGTCATGCGCTGGGCGTCATCCGGATGCTGGTCGAGAAAAACTTGCCGCTGAGCCTGAATGATCTGATCAATACCGCTTTCGCCGCGTTTCCCCTGGGATTGCTGGAACAGGCGCAAACCGATGTGTACCTGTTCATGTTCGAGCGCCTCAGTGGCGCGATGCGCGAACAGGGCTATTCCGCGAACGAGGTCGACGCGGTGCTGAGCCTGAACCCGACGCCGATCTATCTGGTGCCGAAACAACTGGAAGCAGTGCGGGTTTTTGCCGGGTTGCCAGAAGCCCCCGCGCTGGCCGCCGCCAACAAGCGTGTCGGCAACATCCTGAAGAAGGCCGGGGGCGGCGTCGGTGCCGTGGCCGACTCCGCCCACTTTGTCGAGGCGGCGGAAACGGCGCTCTTCGCCGCACTGGACGAGATCGGGCCGCATGCCGACGCCGCCTTCGCCGCCGGCGACTACACTGCCTCGCTGCAGGCGCTGGCAGCGCTGAAAACGCCGGTCGATGCCTTCTTCGACCATGTCATGGTCAACGCTGACGATCCCGCGCTCAAAGCCAACCGGCTGGCGCTGCTGAACCAGCTGCACCGGACCATGAATCGGGTTGCGGACTTGTCGCGCCTGGCGGCGTAACATGGGCCCGGTAAAGGCAGGGGTTGGATCATGAAGCTCATCATTCTCGACCGCGACGGCGTCATCAACTTCGGCTCCGCCCAGTTCATCAAGTCTCCTGAAGAGTGGAAGCCCATTCCCGGCAGCCTGGAAGCGATCGCACGGCTGACGCGCGAAGGCTGGCGAGTGGTGGTGGCCACCAATCAATCCGGGCTGGCGCGCGGGCTATTCGAAATGGCCACGCTGAACGCCATCCACGCCAAGATGCACAAGGCAGTGGCGCAGGCGGGAGGGCGCATTGAGGCGGTGTTTTACTGCCCGCATTCGGCTGACATGGGATGCAGCTGCCGCAAGCCCAAGCCGGGGCTGTTCGACGAGATCGCCGCGCGCTACGGCCAGGATCTGCGGGATGTGCCCGCCATCGGCGATTCGCTGCGCGACCTGCTGGCGGCGGCCAGCGTGGGTGCCCGTCCGCTGCTGGTGCGAACCGGCAAGGGCGAAAAAACCCTGGCGGCAGGCAACCTGCCCGAGAATACGCCGGTATTTGCCAACCTGAGCGAGGTGGTTGATTACCTGCTCAAGGCGGCGGCATGAATTTGCTCCGCTCGCTGATTTTCATGGTTCTGCAAACCGCGCTGACGGTTTTCTTCAGTCTAATTGCCTTGCTCAGCTTTCCGTTTTCGGCGCATACGCGTTACCGGATGATTACCGGCTATAACCGCATCGTGATCTGGCTGGCGCGCTGGGTGCTCGGCATCCGCTATGTGGTGAAGGGCGCTGAAAACCTGCCGGATCAGCCTGCCGTCATTCTCGCCAAGCACCAGTCGGCGTGGGAAACCGTGGCGTTTCTGTTCCTGTTTCCGCCGGTCTCGCCGGTCATCAAGCAGGAGCTGCTGAACGTGCCGTTTTTTGGCTGGGCGTTCCGGATGCTCTCGCCCATCGCCATCGACCGCGGTGCCGGGCGCGAAGCGCTCAAGCAGATCGTCGCCCGGGGCAAGGAAAAAATCGCGCAGGGATTCTGGGTGCTGGTGTTTCCCGAAGGCACGCGCGTCGCCCCCGGCGAAAAAGGCCGCTATGGCATAGGCGGCGGCTGGCTGGCGGCGGAAAGCGGCGCGCCCATCGTGCCGGTGGCGCACAACGCGGGCGAGGTGTGGCCGAAAAATGCCTTCATCAAATGTCCCGGCACCATCACCGTCAGCATCGGCCCCGCCATTGCCACGGCGGGCAAAAGTGCGGCCGAACTCACCCGCGCGGTCGAGGCCTGGATCGAGGCCGAAATGGCGAGGCTGCCCCCTGCTGCCGCACGCCAATAACGGGGTGTTGCAGCTCGGCGGCATCACGGTGCCGTTTGCGCTCAAGCGCTCGCGCCGCCGCCGCACCCTCGGCCTGACCGTGACTTCGTGCGAAGTGCGCATTCATGCGCCGAGCTGGACGCCGCGCGCCGAGATCGAACGTTATATCGTGCTGCAGCGCGGCTGGCTCGCCCGCGCCTGGGCACGGATGCAGGCGCGCACAGCGCAACCCGGGGCGCTCGCCGCGAACGAGGTGCGTTATCTGGGACGCGTCCTTGCGCTCGATATCCGGCCTTCATTATTCAGCGAGGTGCGCCGCCATGGCGGCACGCTGCGCATCCATGCGCCGCACGATGCCGACGCCGGATCCTTGATCCGCGATTGGCTGCAACTTCGCGCCGAACGGCTGCTGGCCTGGCGGCTCGCGCGCATCGCCCGCAAACTGGGACGCGCGCCCCGCCGTTTTGCCCTGTCCGACGCGCAAACCCAATGGGGCAGCTGCACCCGGCACGGCCACATCCGCCTCAACTGGCGGCTGGTGCAGGCGCCGCTCGCGCATATCGACTACGTTGCCGCGCATGAGCTCGCCCACCTCGTCCACCTCGACCATTCGCCGCGCTTCTGGGCGCAGGTCGCGGCGCTGTGTCCGGACGCGCTTGCGCGGCGCGCCGAGTTGCGCACAATGGGAGCTTCTCTTTTTCAGGTCTGAAACCATGCGAATCCTGCATACCATGCTGCGCGTCGGCGACCTCGACCGTTCGATCGATTTCTACACCAGCGTACTCGGCATGAAACTGCTGCGCCGCAAGGATTACCCGGGCGGAAAGTTCACGCTCGCCTTCGTCGGCTATGACACGGAAGACCGTACGGCAGTGCTTGAGCTGACTTACAACTGGGGCGTCGACCAATACGAAGCCGGCAGCGGCTACGGCCACATCGCCATCGAGGTCGACGACGCCTACGCCGCGTGCGACGCCGTCGCAGCCAGGGGCGGCAAGGTGCTGCGCCCGGCCGGGCCGATGTCGCATGGCACCACGGTGATCGCGTTCATCGAAGATCCCGACGGCTACCCGATCGAATTCATCCAGAAGGGAACCGCCGGGTGGGTGAAGGAATGGGCGGAGTAACAGGCATTCGCCCGGGCCGCAGCGCGTACTAACTGATTGCCTTGGTGATCAGCGGTAGCAGCGGCTCGGGCAGCTTGATTTTTCCGGACAGTGCGAAGGCCTGGGCGGTCTTGGACATCTTCTGCCATGTCTTGCGGATGATATCCAGCCATTTCGCCTCATCGTAGTCGGGTTTGCTCTGGGCGAAGGCCAGTATGTAATGCTCGATGAAGACAAGATCGGCGATGTCTTCCAGCAGTTGCGTTTCCGGATTGCTCTTGATACCGCGCTTGCTCACCGCCTTCTTGACGCGTTCGATGGTTGCGTCGTCATAGCCGGCCTGGCGCATCAGCTCGCCTGCCGTGTCGGCGTGAAACGTGTAAAGCCCGGTGCGCCACGCGTGATAGCCATCCTTGTTCATCGGATAGCTGCTGCGCGGCACCTTCCAGCGCTGGATGTGCTGGGCGCGCACTGCCAGTTGCGCCACCTCGGAGGCTTCCGGTGCAAAGCGGGCGATCATGTCCGACATGCGGCGGCCGTAAAGCAGTTCCTTGGGCTGGCCTTCATCCAGATTGGGGTCTTCCGCATTGGCGGCATCAAACAGTGCCAGCGCTCGACTGAAGCGTTCCTGATTCTCGATCATCATTCAATTCCTGGGTTGGGGGGTAGGCTATCCATGGTCCTTTCCTGGATGTGCCGGAATAGTTCCGCAAGCCGCACGACCAGGATCGGCTTCCATTTCCCATTATCTCAAACATCCGCGCCATCGACCCGGGCCATTCCGTCGATCGACGGCAGCGAGGCACCCGTCAACGGCCAGCCAAGCTTGCATTTCCGGATCGTGCCCCAAGATACGCCAAGCGCGTTTTATCCTGCCTGCAAGCTCAACCCAGAGGAATCCCGACGTGACCGATCTCTTTTCCCCCGCCCGCTTCGGCGCCATCGAACTTGCCAACCGCGTGGTGATGTCGTCGCTGACGCGCAACCGCGCTGGCGCGGGCAACGTGCCGACGCCGCTGGTGGCCGAATACTATCGCCAGCGCGCCTCGGCCGGGCTCATCCTGACCGAGGCTTCGCCGATCTGCGCGGCGGGCCACGGCTATCCCCGCACACCCGGCATCCATACGCCCGAACAGATCGCGGGCTGGAAGCAGGTGACCGATGCGGTGCATGGCGCCGGCGGGAAGATCGCGCTGCAACTGTGGCATGTGGGGCGGATTTCGCATCCCGATCTGCAGCCGGGCAGCGCCCTGCCGGTCGCGCCGTCGGCGATCCGGCCGGCCGGCCAGGTGTTCACCGGGCAGGAAATGAAGGATTTCGTCATGCCGCGCGCACTCGAACTTGCGGAAATCCCTGCCCTGGTCGCCGACTTCGGGCAGGCCGCGCGCAATGCCGCCGACGCGGGTTTCGACGGCGTGGAAATCCACGCCGGCAATGGCTATCTGCTGGATCAGTTCCTGCGCTCGTCCACCAACCGGCGCACCGATGCCTACGGCGGCAGCAAGGAAAACCGGGCACGCCTGCTGCTGGAAGTGCTGGATGCCGTGTGCCGGGAAATCGGCAGCGACCGCACCGGTCTGCGGCTGTCTCCGGTGACGCCATTCAACGACATCAGCGACGACCATCCGCAGGAGACGTTCGATTACGTTGTCGGCCAGCTCAATCCGCTGCAGCTGGCTTTTCTGGACGTGTTGCAGGGAGCCGGCGGCGCGCCCCGGGAACAGTGGCCGCCATTCGATTACGACAGGCTGCGTGCGCTGTATTCGGGCAACCTGATCCTCAACAACGGCTACGACTTCGCAGCGGCACAGGCTGCGGTGACGTCGGGCGCCGCCGACGCGATTGCGTTTGGCCGCCTGCTGCTGGCCAATCCCGATCTGGTGGAACGATTCCGCCGCGGCGCGGCCTTGAATCCGCCCGATTACGCAACGTTCTACACCGGGGAAGAGAAGGGGTATACCGACTATCCCTTTCTGCCGGACTGAACCGTTTTCACTTGCCGCGGCGGAGCGTACGGTTCCGGCTTCAGGCGGAGCCCGATTCGCCGAACAATGGCTGGGGACGGTGGATGGCGTAGCCCTGGGCATAGTCGACGCCGATTTCGCGCAGCCGCCGCAACGCCGCCTCGCTCTCGACAAATTCGGCGATCGTCTTCAGCCCGAGCGCAGCGCCGACGCGGTTGATGGCCTCGACCATGGCGAAATCGGCGGCATCCTCGGCGATATGTCGCACCAGGCCGCCGTCGATCTTGAGATAGTCCACCGGCAGGTTCTTCAGGTAGCTGAATGAAGACATGCCACTGCCAAAATCATCCAGGGCGAACTGGCAGCCGAACCGCTTGATGGCGTGCATCACTTCGCGGGTGCGCCCGAAATGGGTCACCGCCACGGTCTCGGTGATTTCGAAGCACAGCCGGTCCCCCGCCAGCATTGTGCGGCGCAGCGCGTCTTCCAGAAAGTCCATGAACGTGTCGTCATTGAGGCTGGCGCCGGACAGGTTGATGGCGCAATGCGTGGCCGGGATGCGTGCCATTTCCGCCTGCAGATGCCCGCCTTGCCCGTCCAGCAGCAGATGCTGGATGACCCAGCGGTCGATGGCAGGCATCAGCCCGTAGCGTTCGGCCGCCGGGAAAAACCGGTCCGGCGCAACGATCGCTCCGTCCTCGTCGATCAGGCGCAGCAGCATTTCGACATGCCCGGCCCCCTCCCCTGGAACGCGTCTCAGATCGAGAATCTGCTGCTGCCAGATCTGAAAGCGGTTTTCGTCCAGCGCCTTCTGCAGGCGAGCCACCCATTGCATTTCCTGGCGCCTGCCAGTGCAGGCGGTGCCGCCGGAATAGGCCTGTACGCGGTTGCGTCCCCGGTCCTTGGCAACGTAACAGGCGGCATCGGCCGCGCTCAACGCGTCTTCCGCGGAAACCGTGTCGTTGCCGATGGAACACAGGCCGACGCTGGCCGTCACCTCGAAGCTGCGTCCATTCCAGGCGAAGCGATAGCCGGCCATGGCGGCGCGTAAGGTTTCCGCCACCCGCATGCCTTCTTCAATCGACTGGTCATACAGCAGCAGTCCGAATTCGTCGCCGCCCAGGCGAGCGATCACGTCGCACTGCTTCGTCAACCGCTTCAGATGCCGGCCCAACTGGTGTAGCAGCTCGTCGCCGGCCAGGTGGCCGCAGCTGTCGTTGACCAGCTTGAACTGGTCGAGGTCGATGTAAACCAGGACATGCGATCCGCGGCGGGTTTTCGCGTTGCTGACCAGGGCATGCAGACGTTGCTGGAATTCGCGCCGGTTGACCAGTCCAGTCAGGTCGTCGTGGCTGGTATGGTGCTGCAACGTGGCTTGCAGCATCCTGCGCTCGGTGACGTCGCGCAGGATGCCGATCACCAGTTCGCCGCTATTCAGGCGTACGCGGTTCATGCTGATTTCAACCCAGCGCGGTTCGCCGCGCGGCGGGTTGATCTCCATTTCGAAACGCGTTGCCCGCCCCTCAAGCACGGTGCGGAAATGCTCGCGGAACAGGGCGCCGGTCTCGGCCAGGCCAAATAGCTCGGTAATCGGCATGCGCCGCCCATGCGCGGTCAGCTCGGTTTCGCTGACCCCGAGCCAGGTGGCCATGAGCGGGTTGGCGACATGGAATTTCATCTCGTCGCAGACGACAAAAATGCCGTCGTTGGCGCTATCGATATAGGCGCGCAGCAACTCACGCTCGATTTCGGGCTCCAGGCCCGGCGGGCAGGCTGAGGGTGGGTACTGAGTGTGGGTGTCCATAAGGTTTGGGCAGGCGACTACCTGAGTATCGGATTTAGGCGAGCAAGCTTGAGCGCCAGTCCGCTTCGCTCACCCTGCCTTGCCTTGCCTGCAGGTGAGGTTTACGCCGCGCGGTTTTGTCCGGCCAGATACCGGGTGATGGCTTCGTAATCGGCGACGGCGAGATTTTCCGCGCGCTTGCCGGCGTCGATGCCGAGCGCGGTAAAGTCACCGGGCTTGAGCAGGCTGCCAAGCGTGTTCTTCAGGGTCTTGCGACGCTGCGAAAACGCGGCAGCGACGACGCGCGCAAACAGCGCCTCGTCGAGCGGGACGATTTCAGCCGGTGTTTTGGGGATCAGACGGACAACCGCGGAATCGACCTTGGGTGGGGGGTTGAAGGCGGCAGGCGGGACGTCGAGCAGCCATTCCAGGTGAAAACGGCGCTGCAGCATGATCGACAGGCGTCCGTAATCGGGGGTCGAAGGCGCGGCGATCATGCGTTCGACGACCTCTTTCTGCAGCATGAACGTCATGTCGCGGATGTGCCCGGCGAATGCCATCAGGTGGAACAGCAGCGGCGTGGAGATGTTGTAGGGCAGGTTGCCGACGATGCGCAGCTCATGACCCAGCGCGGCGAAATCGAACTTCAGCGCATCGCCGCTGTGCACGCTGAGCCGCTCGGCTGGCCAGATTCTTTGCAGGCGCGCGACGATGTCGCGGTCGAGTTCGACGGCGTGCAGGTGCGGCAGGCGCTCGAGCAGGGGCCGCGTCAGCGCGCCGAGGCCGGGGCCGATCTCGACCACGATGTCGGATATCTGCGGCTGGATGGCATTGACGATGGCATGGATGATGCCGTCGTCGATGAGGAAGTTCTGGCCGAAGCGTTTGCGGGGGGTGTGCATGTCAGGGGGCAGGGCTCAAGGGGCAAGTTTCAAGGTGCAAGGGACGGGCGTACGCCCTGGCGCTGACGGTTTACCGTTTGCCGCTCGCCATCTCCAAGGCCATTTCAATCGCGGCCAGCAGGCTGCCCACTTCCGCGCGTCCCGTGCCGGCGAGGTCGAGCGCGGTGCCGTGGTCGACCGAGGTGCGGATGAACGGCAGGCCCAGGGTGATGTTCACGCCGGCGCCGAAGCTGGCGTATTTGAGCACCGGCAGGCCCTGGTCGTGATACATCGCCAGCACGGCATCACAGCGGTCGTGGCGGATGCGCGAGAACAGCGTGTCGGCGGGCAGCGGGCCGACGAGCTTGATGCCTTCGCCGCGCAGGCGATCGAGCGTGGGTCCGATGACGTCGATTTCCTCGCGCCCGAGGTGGCCGGATTCGCCGGCATGCGGATTGAGCCCGGCCACCAGGATACGCGGCCGGGCGATGCCGAATTTGCTTTGCAGGTCGGCGTGCAGGATGCGGATCACTCCATCGAGCAGCGCGGGGGTGATGGCGTCGGCCACCTCGCGCAAAGGCAGATGGGTGGTGGCGAGTGCAACGCGCAGGCCGCCGCCGGCAAGCATCATCACGACTTTTTCGGTGCCGCTGCGGTCGGCCAGGTATTCGGTGTGGCCGGTGAAGGCAAAGCCGGCATCGTTGATGACGCCCTTGTGTACCGGCGCGGTGACGACGGCGCCATAGCTGCCGTCCATGCAGCCGGCGAGGGCGGCGTCGAGCAGGGCGAGCACGTGGGCGCTGTTGCCGCGGTCGAGCACGCCTGCAGTAACGGGGGCCGCGGCCGGAATGTGGCGCACGTGCAGGCGGCCCGGCCGCTGCGCGGGGACGGCGTCACCGCAGACGAAATCGGGCGTGATACCGAGCTGGACGGCGCGCGCGCGCAGCACTTCGATATCGCCCAATACCGAGAGGCGGCATGGCAGCGCCTGCTGCGACAGCGCGATGCAGAGGTCGGGCCCGATTCCGGCGGGTTCGCCGGCGGTGAGGGCGAGAACGGGCAGATTCGCGGCTTCGTTCACCCTCGGGATACCCGGATCAATCGAGCGGGCGCAGTTCGACGTAGGCCGAGTCGCGGATCTGCCGCACCCAGTCCTGGAAGGCTTCTTCCCCCTTGCGCTCGCGGATGGCCTGACGCGCCAGCAGTTTCTGGCGTTCCTGCGTGACGTCCTGCTCGCGGCGCTCCAGCACCTGGATCAGGTGCCAGCCGAAGGGCGACTGGATCGGCGCGCTGACCTCGCCGGGCTGCAGGGCGTCCATTGCTTTCTCGAAATCGGGCACGGTGTCGCCGGGATTGATCCAGCCGAGGTCGCCGCCCTTGGAGGCACTGGCGTCCTCGGAGTGCAGGCGTGCGAGCTCGTCGAATTTCACGCCGTTGTCGACGCGCTCTTTCAGTTGCAGCAGGCGGTTGCGGGCATCCGATTCCGAGGTGAGCTCGTTGGTCTTGATGAGAATGTGGCGGGCGTGCGTCTGTGTGACGTTGAGCGCCACGTCCAGCCCGCGCTTGTCGTTGAGCTTGAGGATGTGAAAGCCGTTGCTGCTTTTCAGCAGCGGGGCGACTTGGCCCGGTTGCAGCGGCTTCAGCGCATCGGCGAACAGCGCCGGCATCTTGCCGCTGGCGCGCCAGCCGAAAGCGCCGCCCTGCAGCGCATTGGGGGCATCGGAATGGCTGGCCGACAGCTGGGCGAAATCGGCGCCCCTGGCGAGCTGGGCGAGGATGTCCTCTGCGCGGTCGCGGCGCGCCTGGATCTGCTCGGGCGAGGCGTTCTCCGGCACGGTGACGAGGATGTGGGCGAAGTTGTATTCCGTCTCCACGCCCTGCTGTGCCTGGGTTTGCAGATAGCCTTCGATTTCGGCGTCGCTGACGGCGATGCGGTTGTCGACGTCGCGTTCGCGGGCGCGTGCAATAAGGATTTCATTGCGGATGGTGGTGCGCATGTGATCGAGGCTCTGGCCGTCCTTTTCCAGCGCGGCCGCAAGGCCGGCCATGTCGAGCTTGTTCTGCGCGGCGATGCGCTGCAGGGCGCGTTCGACCTGCGTCGGGTCGACCCGCACGCCGGTACTGCGGGCGTGCTGCTGCAAGGCGAGTTCGGTGACCATGCGCTCGAGCAGCTGTTTTTCCAGTATCTCGCGCGACGGCAGCGGGGTGTTCTGCCGCGACAGGTTGCGCACGACTTCGTCGTAACGCTTGACGAGCTCCTGGCGGGTGATGACTTCGTCGTTGACGACGGCAACGATATGGTCGAGCGGCTGCACCGCGGCGTGGGCCGGCAGCAGGGTGGAGGCGGCGATCAGCAGCACCAGTACCCAGTGCGGGCGGTGCCATTCAGGGCGTTTGAAGAATTTCATTGCTTGGCCTGTATCCGGGAACACTTTGTTTCAAAACGTCGAGCGGGTTGGCGCCCAGGCGCCCCATACCGCTCAACTCGAGCTGGAAGAACAGCGCATCGGTGGACTGGTCTTCCTTGGTGGCGAGACGCTGGAACACCGCGCGCACCGCCCAGCAACCGCCATTGTATTCAAGCCCGGCCAGCCCTTCGACCAGCTTGTCGTCCTGGAACGAATAGTTGTAGCGGAACATGCCGTACCAGCGCCTGGCCAGCGGCCATTGCGCGGACAAATCGACCTGCTCGGTGGTTTGGTCGATGAAACGGTAGCCGAAGTTCAACGCGCGGCCTGGCCCGGGGCGATAGGACGCGCCCAGGTTCTGGCGGATGGTGGTGCCGTTCTGGGTGTCGTACTGCCAGGCGGTATCGATGCGCCAGTCGCGCGTGATCTGCCCGCTGATGGCGGCGAGCAGATCGGTGGCGCTGCTGGTGCGCGGGGGCACGTCGGGCAGGCTGACTTGCTGCGCGCTGAAGTAATAGCGCTGGCCAAGGGTGACCTGCAGGCGCTCCAGTCCGCTTTCGGCCTCGATGAAGCGGCTGGTGACCGTGAGCGTCAGCTGGTTGGCGTCATTGACGCGGTCGCCGCCGATGAACTGGTTCTCGGTGAACATCTGCGCGTAGCTGAAATCGAGCAGCGCGGTGTCAAACACCGGGATCGCATCCTGATTGCGATACGGAGCGTATACATAGTAGGCGCGCGGCTCCAGCGTCTGCTCGAAATCGTGGCCGGCAAAGCGGAACGGGCGGTCGAAGGTGACGCCGGAATCGAGGCTGAGGATGGGCAGGTTGCGCGAGATGCGCTGTTTGTCCACGCTGTCGTCCAGGTCGTAATAGCTGCTGTGCCAGCCGATCTGCGGGGTGAAAAAGCCGAACGAGTTGGTCAGCGGCAGGCGCAGCGTCGGGTAGGCCAGCGCGCGGGTGCCTTCAGTCTGCGTGGGGTGGGCAAAGCGGGTGGCTTCGCTGTCCAGCTTGAACTCGAGCCCGTTCCCGAAGGTTTTCGTCATGCCCAAGCGGGCCTGCGGCAACCGTGCGTAAGGTTCGAGAATATGGATGGTCGACGTGGAGTCCCGCAGCGTCTGGTAGCTTTGCGCGCGTAATTCGGCATGCCAGTTGGCGTGTTGCGTGGTCAGCCAGGCTTCGCGGTTGAGATGGGTAAGCGAGGTGATGGAAATGAGATTGGACAGGTCGCGGAAATAATCGTCGTCGGACACGCGATTGAACACCATGCCGGCCTGGGTGTTCGCGTTCAGGGAGGCTTCGTTCTTCAGCGCCACACTCCAGCGTGTGCGTTCGGCCTCGCTGTCGTTGGGCAGGTATTCGAGGCGATTTTCACCGCGCGCGTCCGCCAGCAGGTAGCGGAATTCACCGCCCAACTGAACGCCCCGCTTGGATAGCAGGCGCGGATACAGCGTCGCGTCGTAGTTGGGCGCGAGATTGAGGTAATACGGCACCAGGATATCGAGGCCGCTGCGCTCGGTGGTGCCGAAAGTGGGTGCCAGCATGCCGGTCTTGCGTGCATCGCTGAGCGGGAAATCCACCCACGGCGTATACAGGATGGGCACACCGAGAAACTGCAGGGAAGCGTGACGCGCCGTGCCCACGCTGCGGGTCCGGTCGATGTCGAGGTCGCCCACCTTGAGGAACCAGTCGTCGTTGTCCGCCGAACAGGTGGTATAGGTGGCGTCCTGCAGCTTGAAGTGGTTTTCGTCGATGAACTCGATGCGGTCGGCGTTGCCGCGCCCCTGCTGCGACGGGAACCGGTATACCGGCTGGGTGAGCTCGCCGCTATAGTCATCGAGGTTGAATTTGAGGGTATCGCCGGTTACCTGCAGCGCGGCCTGCTCCAGCCGCACCTGGCCGCGTGCTTCCACCTGGCTCAGCGTGGTGTCGTAGCGCAGCCAGTTGGCGAAGAAGTTCTGCCCGGCCTGGCGGGCTTCCACATGGCCGCTGGCTTCGATGACGTTGGCGGCGGTCGATTCGATGCGATCGGCCGTCACGAACAGCGGCCCCGCCTTGCCTGCCGCCGCCGAGCCGGCGAGCTCGACGTCTTTTTTCAGCGCGAGTCCGTTCGCTGCCGCAGAAACAGCGGTCAGCAACAACACGACAAGCGCAAAGCCGGGCAGGGTGGACAAGCGATGTAAAATCCGGAAGTTCGTTATTCGGAGCAGTGTGGCTGTGGAGCGTTTGCAAGCATTACAAGGCTGGGCCGCCCGTCAATTGGGGGGGGGTGCGCTGGACATCGCCCCGGCGTCGGCGGACGCCAGCTTTCGCCGTTATTTTCGCGTGACTGCCAAAGGCCGCGATTATATCGTGATGGACGCGCCGCCGGCACACGAGGATTGCCGCCCGTTCGTCGCGGTGGCGCGGCTGTTCGGCGACGCCGGCGTGCACGTGCCGCAGGTGCTGGCGCAGGATCTGGAACAGGGTTTTCTGCTGCTGACCGATCTGGGCAACGTCACCTACCTGTCGGCGCTCGACCAAGCCGCACTCAATCAGGACGTGGCGCGCGAGCTGTATCTGGCGTCGAACGATGCGCTGATCCGCATCCAGCAGGCGAGCCGCCCCGGCGTGCTGGCGGAATACGACCGCGCGCTGCTGACCCGCGAGCTGATGCTGTTTCCTGAGTGGTATGTGGCGAAACATCTCGGCGTCACGATGAAGGACGACCAGAAGGCCATCCTCGACACGGTGTTCGAGCGCCTGCTCGCCAACAATCTGGCGCAGCCGCGGGTCTACGTGCACCGCGACTGGCATTCGCGCAACCTGATGGTGAGCGACCCCAACCCCGGTATCCTCGACTTCCAGGACGCGGTGTACGGCCCCATCACCTACGACCTCGCCTCGATCTACCGCGACGCCTACGTCCAGTGGGACGAGGAGATGCAGCTCGACTGGGTGATCCGCTACTGGGAAAAGGCGCGCGCGGCGCGCCTGCCGGTACGCGAGGATTTCGGCGAGTTCTGGCGCGATTTCGAATGGATGGGCGCGCAGCGCCAGATCAAGGTGCTCGGCATTTTTGCCCGCCTGTACCACCGCGACGGCAAGGACGGGTATCTGAAGGATATGCCGCGGGTGATGCATTACCTGAGGAAGGCGTGCGAGCGCTACGACGAATTGAAGCCGCTGCTGTTCCTGCTCGATGCGCTGCAGGACAGGGCGCCGCAGGTGGGGTATACGTTTTAGGTTCAAGATTCAAGGAGCAAGCGGGTGGGCAAGGGGTGAATACGAGTACGGCAATGATCCTGGCGGCCGGCCGCGGCGAGCGCATGCGCCCGCTCACCGACCGCACCCCCAAGCCGCTGTTGCCGGTCGGCGGCAAGCCGCTCGTCATATGGCACATCGAGCGCCTGCGTGCGGCGGGATTCAGCCGCATCGTCATCAACCACGCCCACCTCGGCCAGCAGATCGAAGCCGCGCTGGGGAACGGCGCCGCGTTCGGCGTGACGATCGAGTATTCGCGCGAGGCCAGCGCGCTGGAGACCGCAGGCGGCATCGCCACCGCGTTGCCGTTGATCGAAAGCGAGGTTTTCCCGGTGGTGAACGGCGACATCTACTGCGAATACGATTTTTCCCGTCTGGCCGAACCGCTGGCGCGGCTCGCCGCGGGGCACGACCAGGCGCATCTGGTGCTGGTCGACAATCCGCCGCATCATCCGAATGGTGATTTCGTGCTCGACAACAGCCGTGTCGTCAACGCCGACACGCCGCTCACGCCTTATGTCCTGGGCACCGCTGGTGCCAGGGACGGTATCCCTTGCGGACATCCCTCACGCCTCACTTTTTCAGGCATTGGCGTCTATCACCGCGCGCTGTTCGCCCGCACGCCCGCCGGCGAGAAAGCGCCGCTGGCGCCGCTGCTGCGGCTGGCGATCGACGCCCGACGCGTCTCCGGCGAACGTTTCGCCGGCCGCTGGGTCGATGTGGGGACGCCCGAACGTTTGCACCAACTCGACCAAAGCCTGCGCACCCATGTTTGACGCCTCTGTTTACGCCAGCCGCCGCGCGCGGCTGGCCGCCGCCCTCGGCGAGGGCATTGCCATCGTCGCCACCGCCCCCGAGGTGCCGCGCAACCGCGACACCCACTATCCCTACCGGCACGACAGCTATTTCTACTGGCTGACCGGCTTCGCCGAGCCCGAGGCGGTGGTGGTGCTCGTCGGCGGCGCGGAGCCGCAATCGATCCTGTTCTGCCGCGACAAGGACGAGACGCGCGAGATCTGGGACGGTTTCCGCCATGGCCCGGCGGCGGCGCAGCAGCAATTCGGTTTCGATGCCGCCCACTCGGTCACTGAACTCGACGCCAGGCTGCCCGAGTTGATGGGCAACCGCGCGCGCCTCGCCTACGCGGTGGGGCAGGACCCGGTGTGGGATGCGCGGGTGATCGGCTGGCTCAACACGGTGCGCGCGAAGACGCGGCAGGGCATCGTCGCGCCGGGTGAGATCATCGACGTGCGGCATGCGCTCGACGAGATGCGCCTCATCAAGGATGGCCACGAACTGGCCCTGATGCGCCGCGCCGCGGCGATCTCCACGCGCGCGAAGACGCGGCAGGGCATCGTCGCGCCGGGTGAGATCATCGACG
>ERZ761609.1189-NODE-1189-length-24527-cov-18.476545_pt1 | contig 24527 bp, 19 predicted proteins | sample MGYA00511163_ERZ761609 | MGnify/ENA primary metagenome ERZ761609 (study PRJEB28899, sample SAMN02445070) | bioreactor sludge metagenome | biome: EBPR sludge | place: Australia: Brisbane, Thorneside Wastewater Treatment Plant | collected 2011-12-16 ... | reverse complement strand
TGACTGGAGTTCAGACGTGTGCTCTTCCGATCTGTCCTCCGAGGCCCCCACGATGATTCCGACGGCGAACACTCCCGGAGAAACCGGAAACAGCAGGTATCCGCCGATCTGGGTGATGATGGCGATGTTGTGAGGATACGATCTCACCTGACTCCGCGTTTCAGCGTCCAAGAGAACGCTGACGCGATAGTTCGATACGGACACCAGTCGTCCGACCGTTCTGTCCCGACCGAACCCGGCGTCAGGCACCGGTATCCCCGTTCTGGCCCCCGGATTCAGGACCATGATCGGGTGGCGCTCCATCCCGTCCAGTAGAGCGAAGTTCTCGAAGCGTTCGAGCCACAGCGATGTCGGTCTTGAGGGCTTCCAGATCAGGCAGTAGGTGCTCGGCAAACGTTTCGAAGTAGCCCCACGGTCCACCAACAAAGTAAACGCGCCCGCAGTAGTCCGCGAGGCAGAGTCGCTTCGCCCATGGCGAGGGCGACGGCCCCACAATTACGCACGTGAAACCGGGGTTAACCAACGCATCGTGGATCATCTGATTCACGTGCTCATCCATGCCGCCATAGCCGATCACGAACAAGACGGTCTGCGGTTGTTGCAAGGCATGGCCGAACGAGCGAAACAGATGAGCAAATGGCATTGTCAGTGTTTGGCCAAATTTCGCGGTCGTAGGAAGGATGCCTAACCCTTCACCGGGCAAGAAGATTTCGTCGAGCCGGTTCTGTGCCCCATCGTTTCCGGCGACAATCACCTCATCGTGACGAAGTACCGGCCCGGAATCGAATCGGACGCCATATGGGTCTCCCGCTTTCGGCTCGGATGTCTTCCGCCAATTGATGCTTCCGTGGAGCTTATACAGTTGAATAAACTTGTGGTACCGGCGCACCCGGCCTTCCCCGAGTTCACCGGGGTAGTAGTAGTCGAGATCGTACGCGGCTGGGTTGAACTTGCGGCCCACGGTGCCGGTGAAGCCATCGCAATAGAGGATGCCGAGGCGATCCATCGCTTGCTCCAATAACGTGTCGTAGTTCGTCGTGAAGACCTTCGCGCGCCCATCTTGCGGATCACGTGCCATCAGTTTGGAAAGGAAGTTTTCATGCGGAGTGACGCTGTCGTCCGACCACGACGCCAGCGCCGAATCGGGCAAGGCCACGTTGCATGTGGCGGCGATCGCCCTTTCGAGGTCGAGAAGAAGATCGCGGAGTACACTGTGGTTCGTCTCTCCGTTGGCTGGCTCCAGATCGAATGCCGGGAACGGGACTTTATCGAGGGGAAGGTCCTTCGAATCGAACAGGCTGACGAATCCAACAAGCTGAGAGAGGAATTGTTCGACTCTGTTTGCGGGGTCCGAGGGCTGGCTGGCGAAGGTCTTCACCCGGCTCAAAGTCTTCTCGGACCGACGGCCAGCGAGCAGCTTCGCCGCGCTGTCGAGGAGATTTGCAGTGAGCGCCTTCGTCACATAGTACGAGGCTCCAGCGCCCATCAGAACGCACAGATTCTGCATTCTGAGCCACCGCGCAAAGAGCGCCTGCACTTCTTCGCGGATTGCGTCGTCAGCGGTGGCTTTGTTGGTCTGCGAGACAAACCGGTTCAGCCAATTGTCACGGCCCCGAAGGATTATTGCCTTCCCATCGGGATTGCGGAGGTAGTCTTCACCGGTACCAGCGAAGAGGGTGTCTAGTGACCAAGGAGGTGCCGGTCTTTCGGTCTGCTCTGCCATGGTGATGATTCATCCATTGTGTTGCATTTTCACCGCTTACGTTCTTTGGGGCCGACCGCTACAGGAGACGCTTGATCAGGCGTTTGTCGAACTCGGATATCTGTTCCGAAAGGACCTTCCTTTTCCAGTCAGCTACCCAATCGGTCACTTTCCGCGACTTACTTGCGAGCAGAAGGCGGGTCATCAGCACGATCCGCATGTCCACATACTTGGTGCCAGCAACTGAATCATTCGCAACGTAGAGACGAGCCTTGTAGCGGTCGGGGACTGTTGAATAACGCCGGATTTCTTCCACGAACCGCACGGTCTGAGACAAGTGATTCCGCAAGAGCGTGCTGGCCGACTTGCGCACCGAACGGAAGCAATCCGCACCGAAGCTGGCGTATACGATCGCGCAAGAACGCACGACGCCGGGTGAGACGACACGGTCTACACCTTCCAGCATCCGCTTCAGCAAAGGCAAAGAGCGGCGGTCACCGAATCGAAGAAGCAACAAAGGGGCGATGACGGCACAGTCTTCCGCTCCGGGAATGCTGATGGTTCTGGAGAGTAAAGCGACCGCTAACCGTCGAATGCGCACGGCGTCCAACCGGGACGGCTCAAGTCGCAGCAGGCTTTCGACGATCGCGACATTCACGTCGGGGTAGACTTGCTCGGCGTTGTTCATGATTGTCGTGGCGAACGATAGGTATTCATCGACGGTCCCCGTGCACCGCATGTAATCGCAGATTCGATCAGCAAGTGCAGGATCGGTGAGCACATCGCGGGTGGCTCGACGCCGAAGCTGTCTTGCGCCCGCCAACCCGGCCACTCGGTAGAGCCTTTTGAGAACCTTCGCGAACTCCCCGTCGCCTTCGTAGACCTTCGCCTTCTTCCAGATTTCCGAGACCTTCGTTCGAAGCTGAGTCTTCGAGGCCGAACCCGCTCCAACCTCCTTGGCGATGCGGTCGGCCTCGTCCAGCAGCTTGTTGAGATCGAGATGGAAGTGGCGGCGAGCTTCGCTGAGGCTCAGCACTTTCGACTTCTGGGCGTTGGGTGACAGGTGAAGACGCGACAATGAGCGACCAACCTCAGACAGGACCTTCAGTCCAGCGGCCTTCGATGATACGCCCATGTTCTGGTCGTCCATCCATCTCACGTAATTCTCTTCCCCCACCAGCTTGACCATCTCGTCGTCGTGGGGAAACAAGACCATGTGCGCCAGTGTCCGGGAGCAATCGAACTCGTCCACGGGCAAGCTGATGCCGTGCGACCCGGCGTATTCCTGTCGAATGGAGAGACGTTCCAACAGGAAGAACAACAGGCCCACGGTTCGGGTGGGAATCGGGAGTCCATGCAATGCCTCGGCGACGTGGGAATGGAGAACGCTGTCGAAGAAGTTGGAAACGTCCGTCACCACAAAGAAGGGATGGACGCGCTTGAAGATCATGAATTTCCTGTACTGGTCATACTTCAGCCAGTTCAGAAAGCTACGTTGGCTGGCGGCGCGATAGTGCGGCAACGATAGATCAGCGGCCACCACCGGTTCTTGCTGCGCCTGTTGCTGGACAGCCGCCACCTGACCACGGAGGAAGTAGACATGTTTGTGCTGACGGCGTTTCGCCTTCAAAAAGATGCAGTCCACCAGCGACCGGTAGAGGACAAGGTCCGGCACCGCCGGTAGCGTCATCGTCCGGCTGAACCCTTTGGACTTCCCCAGTGTGAACCTGCGCGGCAAATCCGGCTCATACGTGCCCTGCTTGATACTATTGACGAGCCGGTTAATCCAGACATCTGGATTCACGTCATAGTCGAGGAAATCTACGACGTCCCGGATCGAAGAGTTCTTCAACTCTTTCCGTACGGCCTTCCATGTCTTCCAAATGGAAGTGCGCGAGACGAATGGGATTGCGCCGGGCATAGGGTGATGGAGGACGAGCGCCCTTTTCAGACAAATCGGACTTCACAGTTGCAAGCGTTAGTTCGGAAACTCGAATTATAATCATTCAAATCACTTAAGGGCACCAATGGCCGCGCAAGACGACATCTTGTACGGGATCGACGCCGAGCTAAAGGAATCGCAGAAGCCGGAGCGATTCAAGATCGAGGCTAAGCAACAGGAAGGGTCCGTCTGGAAGGTCTGGCTGTCCCCGACGGAGTTCGGTGGGCGTCTCGACGAATCGTTGGAAGGCGCATATGCGTGGTGGCCGGGCGATGTGGCCGACGATATTTTTGTGTTCGTAGGTTACACCGTCGGCGCTATCGTCGTGCGAGCAGCGTTAACCGGTGCCGGTGTACAGTTCAATGCTACAATGCGGGCTATTTGAAGGCAGCATGACAGAAAACGAACGCGATCAAATAGCTCACGTGTTCAGGGAGGTAGTGGCCCTTGCTAGTACGGCTATGCAGGCCGGGCAGAGTCCTTTTTCCGCGATCATTGTTGCTAACGGTCAGGTTCTAGCGCGGGGCGTTAATCAAACCCGCTCGGGGAAGAACCCTACACTACACGCGGAAATGGTTGCTATCGCGGAAGCATGCAAGGCTCACGGGATGGAGGCGTTGGCCGGTTCCACAGCAATCTGCTCTTGCGAACCCTGCCCAATGTGCCTCATGGCTCTTTACTACTCCGGCGTGGCATCGGTGCTGTTTGGGGCCTCCCTTCAAGATGCCATCGCAAATGGTTCCGGCGATCCGCCGATCCCAAGCAAGACCCTAATTGAACTAGGTGACCTTCCCATCGAGATTGATCAAGTAGGCGATGAGGGTGCCGAAGCAATAATACGATTGTTTCGCCAGAAGATCGAGCGGGACGGCGAACTCTGAGACTCGTTCATTGAGGGAAAGAAACGTGACTACCGACTATTCGAGCGCGGACGGCGTGCAACTTCCCGAGATCCGAACCGAACTGCCGGGGCCGAAATCGCGCGCCGTTGATGGGTTACGCTTTGAAGCCAGTGGGCTGGCTGCATGGGCACGGGGACGCATACAGGTAGTTTTTGAGCGAGGGGACGGTCCGTTTCTAACGGATGTTGATGGAAATCGTTTTCTTGATCTAACCTCAAGTTTCGGAGTTGCATCCCTTGGATACGCTCCACCAGCCGTTGCGCGAGCCATCGACAAACAAGCGTCAAGGCTTCAACACATCATGGCTGGCATATTTCCACATGACCTTTACCCTCAATTGCTGGCAGCGCTTGCTGAACGCTTTGGCCGTAGCGCATCTCCCGAAGTTTGTGTCGTGGGCAGTGGGGCTGAGGCCGTCGAGGTAGCTCTGAAAATCGGGCTACGCTCAAGTGGGCGGGCGGGTATCCTAAGTTTCACTGGTGCGTTCCATGGGCAGACGTTGGGGAGTCTGCCTGTAAATGGCATCGCCGAGTTTCGCGTCCCCTTTCTCCCACTGTTGGGCGGCAACGTCACGTGGGCTCCATACCCCAATCAGTATCGTCCCCCAGCGCGCACGTCAGATGTTCTTGATTTTTCACTGTCGTGTGTGGAACAAGCCCTGCGGGGCATGAACAGTGTCCCGGTTGGAGCAGTGGTAGTCGAGCCTGTGCAAAATCCATCTGGGTACATCGTGCCGCCCAGAGGATTTCTAGCAGGTTTAGCGCAGTTGTGCCGCGCGAATGGATGTGTACTTGTCGTTGATGAAATCTTTACAGGTGCTGGCCGATGTGGCGAATGGCTGGTTTGCGATTCCGAAGATGTTAAGCCAGACATTGTCTGCGTCGGCAAATCAGCGACAGGCGGTATGCCACTAGCCGCGACGATCGCTGATCATCGCCATATGGCCACGATTGTGACGGAGAGCTTGGTCCCATTGCATGGCAGCACCTATATGGGCAATCCTGTATCCTGCGCTTCAGCATTGGCCTGTCTTCACGAAATCGCAACTCAGGGCCTCATAGAACGGAGTCGCAACTTGGGGAAGAGCGCCCTCACTTACCTTCGAGAGCGGCTCAACGGGCACTCCGGCATTGGCGATATTAGGGGATTGGGACTGGCCATTGCGATTGAGTTTGTCACAGATGCTGAACGAAAGACACCGGCCCCGAATACAGCCATGCGCGTCGCCTCCGGCCTGTTCGGCAAAGGTGTGATCGTTCTAATCTCCGGTCTCCCCCACCTCAATGTCATCACCATCGCCCCGGCGATCAATATCGGAGAGCAGCAACTAGAATGGGGTCTGCAAGAGATTGTAGACACCATTCGGGCAATCGCTGGAGAGGCATAATAGCGATGGCATATAGCGTGGTTATCGCACGGGGAATACGCTTCATCTCCTCGATCCTCAACGCTGATGGGGGCGTCCCCGCGACAAAACCGGGTGATCCGAGTGGCTGCTGGACGAGCGCGGAATCCTTGGAAGTCATGTTGACTGCCGGGGTACATGAACTCGATCCGAGACCGATGGCTGAATCGTTGTTGTCATTTCTCTTAGCGAACCAAATTGTAGGTGGGCAAGATGCGGGTGGCTGGCCGCTTGTTGCCGGTGGACGGCAAGCTTCGGCGATGGCAACCGGTCATGCGGTGTCTGCGTTACATGCCGTCTTGCGCTTCTTCCCATCCGATCAGCAGATTCACCAGAGAGTGAACGTCTCTATCGCGGCTGGCTTTCAGTGGCTAGAAGGCCACCGTAACGCCGAGAGGGGCTGGGGGGTCGAGCCAAGTTCGGGAGGAGATGGAGCGCAACTTCGGATGATAAGCACCGTCTATGCGCTCCGAGGGTATAGTTCCGCAGGGAAGACCGTTCAGAATTCAGGAACAGTTAAACAAGCATGTCAGGCTATCCTCTCCTTACAAAATAGTGATGGGGGGTTTGGTGGCAAGCGCGGTGCTCCAAGTGATGCTTGCAATACGGCTCGGGCCTTAATTGGAATTCTTGATTGCAACGGGCTTGCACCTCGCGATCGTGCCATTAAGCGCGGAGTTTCGTACATCCTCTCCCAGAAGCCCCGTAACAAACAATGGCCTCTGGCGACGGAAAGCTACGTCACGCAGAGCGCACCGGGTCAAACGGTCTTTAACTCCAACACGCCCGCCGATGCGATTGAAGCCTTGCTTCGAGTTGAACGGTATGATCGTCTTGTCGAGACCTCCCTAGAGTGGCTGGTGTCGCTTCAGAATGATGACGGAAGCTGGATGCTTGCATCCACGGATCGAACCATTCCGGAGGTCATCACATGGCCAACCAACGAAGCGATGTCAACCCTGTCGCTCGCTTCCCGTGTCTTCGTGTCCAAGCGGCTTCCAAGTGTCCGTGCGGAAGTTCGAAGGTACCGGTGGACAGTCGGCCTGCTCAGCCTCTTCTGTATTCTCGAAGGGGTCATCCTAATCTTTAGCCCCCAATTGCTTCAGACGCTTTGGAACTTAGTGCCGGATTCGGTGCGCAGCCTCATCGTTGGCGGCCTGATTCTTGCACTACTTGTCAATCTGCTCTCGTCCTTCGTTTGGGAAAAGATCCGAAACCGTTAGTCATTCAAGAGGAGAGTCCTCGATGCGGGAAAGCCTATTCAACAAAGCATACGGCGGAGACCAACCGTTGTTCGGTGCCACTCCGACGGCTGAGTTAGTTCACGCTGTGGAGTCGCTCGGGATTGGTCCGGGGAAGGCGCTCGACGTGGGCTGTGGGGACGGTCGCGACACTTTCGAACTGCTTCGACGAGGATTTGACGTTACTGCTATCGACCGTTCGCCGAGCGCAGTGGAGGCATTGAAGCAAAGAGCCGTAGCATCTAAGGAGACAGCATCTCTCAAGCTCAGCGCGGTTTGCGCTGACTTTCGTGATGCTTTGAAGGATGAAGAGTTCATCCTTCTGAATGCGGTGACTTTACTAGATCACCTACCGAAATCGGAAATTTCAGCCGCCGTGCATCAATTGGCAGGGGTGTTGGCTCCCGGCGGTCTCGCAGTTATTCAGGTGCTTACTGTTGATGACCCTGCCGTCACTCGGCATGGCGATGTCAGCGAATTCGCTTCCGAAATTCACCATTACTTTGAGCACAATGAACTACTGCGGCTTCTCCAGCCGTTGTTCAGAGTAGTGCTTTACCAAGAGCGGATGGAATGGGACTATGATCATGGTGAACCCCATCAACACGGCATGGCGATCTTCGTCGGCCTTCGACTAGGACAAGGAGAAACTAGATGACGTGCACTTCCGTCGTTCCGGAACTTACTGTGCTCGATGTGGATCGGGCTGTGGAGTTTTATAAGACTGTGCTCGGGTTCGAATTGGCAGGCCGTGCTCCCGAGCAAGGCGAAGCCGTATGGGCTGAAGTCTCAAATGGGGCCGCTCGCGTTATGTTCCAGCGACGCGCCGAGATGTTCTTGGAGATTCCGTTCCTCGCAAAGACTCCGATTGGTGGAACCGTCGTCACCGTTTTGCAAGTATCGGCATCCGAGGCCCGTCAGTTTGCCGCCAACTTGTCGTCGAGCGTTCAAGTTGTTTTGCCTCTTCGCGAAACAGACTATGGAACAGCCGAAGTCGCAATCTTGGATCAAGACGGCTATGTGATCCTTGTTTCCGGTCGCTAGAAGCGTTGGACGTAAGCGGGCGACCGCGTAAACAGTCCCGCACCGCCCGTTGCGCAGGCTGCTGGTCCTTGTGATCACAACACCAGAGCACGTAAACTGGTTTATTTCCAAGGAGAAAGCCATTGAGCCTGCCGACGGTCTTCGAGACCTGCACGCCCCGAGCCGATGTGCAATCGGGTGCCACCAGAGATGAGCAGTTCGTCGCCGACCTCTCGCAGGTGCTACGCGGTTCCGCGCCCGACGAATACAAGAAGCCGGAATCGTTCTTCCGGCTCACGTATCCGACGCGGGGCCTGAAGGAACTGCTCAGGGCCGTGTGCCTCCGTTTGTCCGGCAAGGGTGGCGAAGTAGCGTCCATCATCCGGCTCGGCACCCAATACGGCGGCGGTAAGACGCACGGCCTGATTGCCCTCGTCCACGCTGTCAACGGAATGAAGGGTGTCTCCAACGCCGCTGATTTCGTCGATCCGGCAATCCTTCCCGGAGGCAAGGTGCGCATTGCCGCACTCGACGGGGAGAACAGCGACCCTGCGAACGGTCTGACGTTGGAGAAGGAACTTCGAGCCTTCAGTTTCTGGGGTGAGATGGCGTACTCCCTTGCGGGCCGCGCCGGGTACGAACGTGTGCGCGCGTCCGACGAGAAGCATATTGCGCCGGGCACCGAAACGATCCGCGAACTGTTCGGCAGCGAACCGACCTTGATCCTCTTGGACGAAGTGTCGGTCTACTTGCGCAAGGTGGAGAAGGCGTTCCCCGGCAGTGCCGAGCAGTTCACCGCGTTCGTCCATGCGCTCTTTAAGGCCGTCGCGTCCAGCCCGAACGTGGCGCTCGTCTACACGCTGGCTGTCGGCAGCGACGATTCGGCAAAGGACGCCTACAAGGAAGAAAACGAACGGGCCGCTGCCGCGATGGCCGAAGCTGAGAAAGTCGCAGCCCGCAGCAGCACGAACCTTAATCCCACGGAGGAAGACGAGACCGCCAACGTTCTTCGTGCACGCCTTTTCGATACGGTGCAACTCGACCGTGGTCAGGAAGTGATCGCGGCGTTCCGCAAGATTTGGACGGCCAACAAGGACACTCTTCCCATTGACGCTGTCAGCCCGGAACTTGCCGACCAGTTCCTTCGCAGCTATCCCCTCCATCCGAAACTGCTGGAGATGTTCAAGGAAAAGACCGCGTCGTTGAGCACGTTCCAACGCACGCGCGGCATGTTGCGATTGCTGGCCCGCACGGTTCACATTCTGTGGCGCGATCAACCCGCCGATGCCTACGCGATCCACATCCACCACCTTGATCCGAGCTTCGAGCGCATCCGCAGTGAGATCAACGTGAAGCTGGGGCTGGCCGAGTATAACGCCGCGATCAAATCCGATGTCGCCGCCGTTCCCGGCGACGAACCGGCCCTCGCGCAACAACTCGATCAGCAGAAGTTGCCCGGCCTGCCGCCCGCCCACGGCTATCTGGCGCGAACGATTCTCTGGCATACGTTCGCCTATGGCGACAACGCGCGCGGCATCAGCGCCGAACAGTTGAAGTTGGCGGTATGTGGCCCGCATCCCACGCTGGAGCCACCTTTCCTCGAACAGGCCCGCGTCGCATTCGTGGGCGAATCCATCTACCTAGACGACAAGCCCGGTGCGCCTCTTCGCTTCATGGTGGAGGCCAACCTCACCCAGATCATTCGGCGGCGGATGGCCGACATTGATGCCGCCGAAGTCCGCGCTGAGTTGCAGGCGCGCATCCAGCATCTCTTCTCACTTCCCAACGGGGAGTTCCACACCATCCCCTTCCCGGCTGGCGCGTACGAGGTCCCCGACGAGATCGGCGATGGGCGACCGCTGCTGGTCGTGATGAATCACGAAACGGTGTCCGTGCCGGTGGACTTGCGCCAGCCGCCGCCGGAAGTGGAGAACATCTTCCAATACCGCAATGCCGAGGGCAAACTCCGCGAGCTGCGCAACAACCTCGTCTTCGTGGTCGCCGACCATCGGAGCATCGAGAACATGCGGACGCTGGTCCGCCGCCGCTTGGCCTTGGCCGAGTTGAAGAAGCCGGAGAACCAACGCGATCTCGCCGACTATCAGCGAAAGAAGATTGACGGCGAATTCGAGAAGCTGCGCAACGATGTCGCGATGGCGATCCACCAGTGCTATCGGCATCTGTTCTATCCGTCGAGCAGTCCTATGAGCGGGACCACGCTACCGATCGGCTACACCATCATCGAGCTATCCGGTGCGGGCGATCGGCCCGGCGACGGCCAGCACCAAGTACAGCGCGTGCTCCACGAGCAGAAGAAACTGCTGGAGCCGCGCGACACGCCGGACGCCCCGGCATTCGTGCGCGATCAAACACCGCTCCGCATCAAGGGTGAGATCACGACCGCCGCTTTGAGAACCGAGTACCGGAAGGCCCCGAAGCTATCGATCCTGTTGCAGGACGCTCCCTTGCTTCTCTGCATCCGCAATGGCATTGATCAGGGCGTTTTCATCTACCGCGAAGGCAACCAAGTATGGGGACCGGGTGACCCGACACCGGCGATTTACATCAACGACAATTCCTTCGTCCACACCGTCAAGGACGCAACCGAAAAGAAGCTGTGGCCTCGCGTCGAGCCGCTGGTGGTCCGCTTCTATCCCCAGCCCGAACAGATCGCCAAAGGCGGCCACGCCGAACTAGTGCTGCTGATGTCCGGTGGTCTGCCGCCGTACAACGTCCTCTGTTCCGAGCCATTGTTGAGCGCCGATCGCACGACGCAGACGGAAATCCGTGCGAAGATGCGGCCTCAATCGTCGGCAAGTTATCAGGTGGAAGTCCAAGACAGCCGAGGCACGCGCCAGACGGCAACGGCACAGATCATGGTCGAGGAAGACGGCAAGGTCAAACCGCCACCACCACCGGACCCGATCAAGCCGCCGCCCCCTCCACCGCCGCCAGACTTGCGCGCGGAAGGGCCGCTGTTACAGGCGTTGACCGATCTGTGGGCCAAAGCGCGCCAGACCAAGTGTGACGGCATCTCGAAACTGACCATCGAAATGACCGAAGCCGTGTCCGCGTGGAAGGTGCACCAATCCGCCGCGACGCTTCAGGGCGTCGGGGTGAAGTGCGGGTTGCGGGCGGAAATCTCTGCTGATGGAGTTGACTCCTTCAGAGTGGAGTTCGATGGCCGGGTGGATAAGGCGAACCCGGTGAAATCATTCCTTGAGCCGAATCTCCGGGCAGCCGACGACGTGATCTTCGAAGCCCGGTACACGCTCACCTTCGATCCACCGCTCGCCATGAAGGGTGACGCCCCGGAAACGCTCGCCAAGAACCTCACGCGGGCCGGTGGCGGCGAAGCCTACATTGAGGCCGAAGCAGTGCGGTCGGAGGGTGCCGCGTGAGCAAAGCCGATCTGACGCCGAAATATGAACTTCGCTTGGATGTTGCCGACCGAGGTGAATGGCAGTTGGAGATTTACCAGTTGCCGTCTGCGGCGACGCCCCGTCTGACAGCATCCGAGTACGTTGCCACACTCAAGGGCGCGGCCTTGCGGCTGATCGAGAACCGCGTACTGAAGCGGTTGGGCCGGAGCAAGATTCAACTCGGGACGCTACGCCCCGGCAAACAGAAGTCGTGGCCATTGGACGAGGAAACTGCGCTCGAATTGGGCCTTTTGTTCCGCGTGCTCGCGCCCATGCGGAATCTTGATCGCATCCGCGAAGTGGCGGATGGGGTGGAAGAGATGAGCCGCGAAGAGATGGGCTACTGGCTCGGGATGGCGCTCCATCGTCCGTTCCCGCGCCGGGTATTGGCGGCGCTTCGACTACTACTCACGAGGCCGTATTGATGTCCACCGAACCAAAGACTCAGCGAACCCGCCGCCTGATTGAAGATTGGCTTCCCATCGCAGAACTGAGCGAAGAAAGTGTGCGCGAACGGCGGTCGATGACCTCGCTGCCGCCGACTTACTACCTGCACGTCTGGTTTGCGCGGCGTCCTTTGATTGCAAGTCGTGCAGCAATTCTGGCAAGCTTGCTCGAATCGTGCGCGCAGCCTTCAACCTTTCTTCGTGACATCGGTATTTTGGGTAATCCCGTCGCAACCAAGCAACTCATCGAGCGCGCAAAGAGAAACGTTGATTCAGAAACTGGAGAACGTGAAGACCTCGGGGCCGACCCATATGGTTATCCACGAGCCTTCTTGTTCTGTCCCGACTCCTTGGCAGAGGGAAGAGTTGTACTTGATCCAACAGCGGGCGGGGGCAGCATCCCTTTTGAAGGCGCGCGGTTGGGCGCGAACGTAATCGCTAATGACTTGAATCCGGTTGCAAGCCTTATTCTCAAGGCAACTGTAGAGTTTCCCATGGACTTCGGCTCGAAAGTCCTGCGTCGCTTTCAAGATTTGTCAGGCCAGTTTGTTCGCATGGCCGAGTCGCGGTACGAGAACATCTTTCCCAAAGAGCCATCCGGGGTGATATCGGTCGATGGATACCTCTGGGCAAGAACGATTGTATGCCCCCGATGCGGTGGTGCGGTTCCATTGTCCCCGAACTGGAAACTCTCACCTACAGGAGAGGGCATTCGGCTTCACCCGAAGATGGAAGAGCGGCGCGTCGAATTCGAGGTAGTAAACGGAGCAAGCAAGCATAGCAAGGGAACCGTCAAAGATGGCGTGGGGGAGTGTCCGTTCCCAGAATGCCAGCAGTCGAATCCAACAATCGAGGCCGAGGAGATTAAGCGGCAGGCGCAAGCCGGGGAGATGGGCCACCAACTGTACGCCATCGTCTTCAAGAAGGAAGTGGAAGTCCGGACGCGGAACGGGAGAATTCGCAGAAAGTTGGAGCGCGGATTTCGCGCCCCACGTCCGGAAGATAACGTCGAGGCTCTCGTGGCTCACCTGCTAGAAGCCAAGCGGCCAGAATGGGAGGCCCGAAACATCATTCCGGATGAGTTGTTCCCGACTGATTCTAACGATACACGCCCAATTCAGTATGGCTCGCCGAAATGGCGTGACCTGTTTAATCCCCGCCAGCTTTACGGCCACTGCACGAGTGTCGAAGTCTTCCACGACTTGGTCGAATCACTCTCCAAGCAGAATGGTGGCCCACTAGCGGACCTCGACAGGGCTGCTATGGTTTATGTGGCGTTCGCCATAGACAAGCTACTGAACTATAACGCGATTCAAGTTCGCTGGCACAGTAACCGAGGCGTGGTCGCGGGGGTGTTCGATCGCCATGATTTTTCATTCAAATGGAGTTACGCAGAGATCGCGCCAACAGGCACGGGGTCCGGATACGGCTGGGCGTTCGAGCAAACCGGCAAGGCCCTTCGAGAACTAGTTGCGCTAACGTGGGACAACGGAGCCGGAGCCAACGAAAACCTCTTCCTCAGGTCTCGTAAACTCCCTCGAATCACGGTGCTGAATGAATCAGCCGACGCCCTGCCACTTCCGGATGCAAGTGTGGACTGCGTTGTCGTGGACCCTCCGTATTACGACAACGTGATGTACGCAGAATTGGCGGACTTCTTCTATGTTTGGTTGAAGCGCACGGCGGGTCTGCTCTATCCGGAATTGTTCACGTCCTACCTGACCGATAAGGATCGGGAGGCTGTTGCCAATCCCGCGAAGTTCGCCGGGCAAAAGGGTGGCGCAAAGAATCTGGCTGGCCGGGACTACCAACAGCGGATGGCCGCAATTTTCAAAGAGCAGAAGCGTTTGCTGAAGCCGGACGGCATCATGACGGTGATGTTCACGCACAAGGCGAATAGCGCGTGGGACGCCCTCGCGACAGGTCTGATTCAGGCCGGGTTCGTGATCACCGCCTCATGGCCCGTCCACACCGAGGCCGAAGGTAGCTTGCACATTCGGGAAAGAGCGGCGGCGAAGAGCACGATCTTCCTTGTGTGCCGCGTGAGGGAAGCTGATGCCGACCGGGACGAGCCGCGTTACTGGGAAGAGGTCGAGCCGTTGGTTGCCGCGAAAGTCCGGGAGAAGGTGAAGACCTTCCAAGATTCCGGGTTGGGCGGAGTCGATCTCTATCTGGCCTGCTTCGGACCGGCACTGGAAGTCTTCAGTAATGAATGGCCACTGACCCGAGGCCGGGCGCGGGCAGAATCGTTTACACAGGCTCGCCGCCGTAAGAAGCAAGCGGAGTTGTTTCAGGAAGAAGAGAATCCTTACGCCGTTCGTCCCGAGGATGCGCTCGAAGCAGCCCGGCGCGAAGTGAAGAACTGGCGGTTGACGCAATTGGCGACGGTTTCCCGCCAGCATCACCTTGATCCGTTGACGGAGTGGTACATGCTGGCATGGGACACGTTCCGTGCGGCCAAGTTCGACGCGGATGAAGCACTGAAGCTGGCCCGCGTGATCGGACTGGATTTCGACCAACAGGTTCGCAACGTCGTGTGTGATTTGAAGACGGATCAGGTGACGCTGTGGGACAGCCGCACCCGTCATGAGAAGGGCAAACTCGGTCACGTGGGCGACGAGATCATGATCGACACGCTGCACTGGGCCGCGCTCACGGTTCGCGACCAGAATACCGGCGCGGCCAAGAGCATGCTGGAGAGTGCCAACCTGATCGACGATCCCACCCTAAAGACTGCGCTGGAAGCCATGCTGAAGGTCTTGCCGCAACGCGCCACGGGATCGGCTCTGGCCGGTTTCGCGGCGGACTTTGAGGCGTTGGAGAAGCTCCGGCATCTCGCGTTTGAAGGCGATGTTCCCGCGCCACCGGAACAGATGGGCCTCGAACTGGTCGGCGACAGTGGAGAAGAAGACGAGTAGCGATGCCGGAACCGCGTGAACAGTTCGTCGAAACACCGGCCCTGCCGAGCCGGAACTGGCAGGTGTGCTATCGCCACGAGGATGGCGATCTGATCGAACTGTTCTACAACCCGGCGCTGGCATCGGCCCGGCAGTATGACCGGATGACCGGCTACTTCTCTGCTGGCGCGCTGGCACTGGCGGCACGCGGCATTGCGGCGCTGGTCCAGCACGGGGGGCGAATGCGATTGTTGGTCGGCTGCCAGCCGGACCCGCCCGAAACGGATGCTATCGATCAAGGGTATGACTTGCGACGGGCGATCGAACAGAACCTCCGCCAGACCGACATCACGCCACCTGACGAACCGGCCCGGCAAGCGTTGGAGATGCTCGCGTGGATGGTCGCCAACGGCCATCTCGACGTGAAGGTCGCAGTGCCGGTGGACGCTCAGGGACGCCCCGAGCGGTCGCACGGCATCTATCACGAGAAGGTCGGCATCATCACGGACGCCGAGGGCAACCAGTTGAGTTTCTCCGGAAGCATCAATGAGACATGGAATGGGTGGATGGAGAACCGGGAAACGTTCCACGTCTTCTGCTCGTGGATGGGCGAACGGGAACTCGACCACGTCCGGCACGATGTCGATGCCTTCGACAAGTTTTGGAACGATCGGGCGAAAAGTGTGCGGGTTTTCGACTTCCCTGACGCCGCACGAGAGAAGCTACTGGAGTTCCTTCCCACCAGCGATCGCTTCGTAACGCCGTCGCCTGTGCCTGTAGCCCCGCCCGCGCCGGAACCAGAACCTTTCCGGCTGACACCGGACGAGCGTGCCCGCATCGTGTGGAGTTTCATCACCTACGCCGCCGAACTCGAAACAGGCGAACGTGTGGGTGAGAAGACCAGCGCTGTGGAGCCATGGCCGCACCAAATCCGCACATGCCATCGGTTTCTCACAACGTGGCCCGCACGATTGCTGATCGCCGATGAGGTTGGGTTGGGTAAGACGATTTCAGCGGGTCTGATCATCCGGCAGGCGTTGCTATCGGGAAAAGCGAAGCGGGTACTGTTGTTGACACCGAAGGCCGTCCAAGTCCAATGGCAGAACGAGCTTTATGAAAAGTTCAATCTGCATGTGCCGATCTACGACGGCGCGAACCTCTGTTGGCGTCGGATGCATGGCGCGGATGAGCGACACGAACCGGTGGATCGTAGGGCGTGGCAGTCGGAGCGGATTGTGTTGTGTTCCAGTGCGCTGATGCGGCGGCGCGATCGTCAGGGTGAGATTCTGGAGGCCGAGAACTGGGACTTGGTCGTGCTCGACGAAGCGCACCATGCTCGCCGCAAGGGCGCGGGATCGACACAGGAGAAGGGGCCGAATGCGCTTCTGTCGCTGATGCAGGGGCTGAAGTCGAGATGTGCCTCCTTGTTGCTTCTCACTGCGACGCCGATGCAGGTACACCCGGTCGAGGTATGGGACTTGCTCAACCTGTTGGGCCTGCCGCCGAAATGGTCGCGGGATGATTCCAGCTTGGCCCGATACTTCGAACTGTCGGCGGGCAACCCGAACCGTGATGAGTTCGAGTCCTTGGCAGCACTGTTTCGCGACACGGAAGCGTTCTTTGGGCCGCTATCCGAGGAAGAGTGCGATCGGATTCTCCACGATGTTCCACGGTTGCGCCGGAAGCGGATTCTGGAAGCGTTACGGGCAGAGAGCGGCATCCGCCGGAATCAGTTGGACGCGGAAGCTCGGCGGGGTGCTCTCACACTGTTGCGGGCGTCGAGTCCGCTTCGGTTCCGTATGGTCCGGCAAACCCGCGAACTCCTTCGTGCGTATGCGAAGGCCGGGAAACTCGCTCTGCCGATCGCCGACCGCGAACCGAAGGATATCCCGGTCGAAATGACCGCCGCCGAGGAACGGCTGTACAAGGCTGTCGAAGACTACATCAGCAAGACCTACAACTCGGCAACAGCGGACAAGCGCAACGCGGTCGGCTTCGTGATGACGATCTATCGCCGCCGTCTGGCCAGCAGTTTTGAGGCATTGAAGCGAACGTTGTTGGGGCGTCTCGACAAGATGGGGTGGTCGGCGGACGATCTGGAAGAGGACGTATCGCAGGACGAGACTGCCGATGAGATCATGACCGGCGAAGATGCTCGCGGCCTTGCCCAAGAGGCATTGGCGTTCGAAGAACAGTCGGCAATCAAGGCTCTGCTTCGCGACATCGGCCAAATCAATGTGGACAGCAAAGCCAAGCGGCTGATCGCCGAACTGAAGTTGGCGCTCGCGGACGGTTTCGATTCCGGGATCGTGTTCAGCCAGTTCAGCGACACAATGGAGTATTTGCGTGAACTGCTCGCCGGTGAACTGAAGGGCATGCCGATCGCCAGCTATTCCGGTGCGGGCGGCGCTTTCAGGGACGGCTCCGGCCATTGGGTTAAATGTTCTAAGGAAGAGATCAAACGGCGGCTTCGCGCCAAACAAGTCCGGTTGCTGGTGGCGACCGATGCGGCGGGCGAAGGATTGAATCTACAGTATTGCGGTGTTCTGGTGAATTACGATTTGCCGTGGAACCCGATGAAGGTTGAGCAGCGGATTGGGCGTATCGACCGTCTTGGGCAGAAGTATCCGAAGGTGCGTGTCATCAATCTGGCGTACAAGGGGACGGTCGAAGCCGATGTGTATTTCATCGTCGGCTCACGCATCCAGTTGTTTCAAGGCATCGTGGGCAAACTCCAGCCTATTCTCTCGCGGTTGCCGAAGCAGATCGAACAGACGCTCCTGCAAACGGCGGATAACCGAGATGCGTTGCGCCAGCGGTTCCTTGCGGAGGTAGACCAACAAGTCACCCAAGCCGATCACGCGGCGTTGGATATCGACACGGCATCCTTTGAGTCGCTGGAATTGCCCCCGCTGCCGGAACCGGCGCTGACGCTGGATCAGATTGAGTCGGTGGTGCGCGACGCCGGTGCCGTGCCGAAACAGGCGGACTGGAAATCGCTCGATCCGAGGTCCTATGCCGTCACGTTGCCGGGTGCGGACGCTAGTGTTCGGGTGACCACCGATGCCGAGGTCTTCGAGTATTCGGGTGAGAATCATCAACTGTTCTCGCCCGGTGGCCAGATTTTCGAGTTGATCCGCGATCGGTGTGGAACCGGCGCGGAACCTGTGGAAGGGGAAGGTATCGCGTGGGTGCGACGGTCTGATGCCGGGACTAGTTTCCTCATCCACACCCGGTTCGGCGCAGAGGAAGTGCGGACGCTGGATCACTTGGCCATGCGCCTCGTGCTTACGGTACCCGGCCCGCCGCCAGATAGCGACAGCGGGCCAGTGTTGAAGATTGTGTGATAAACGAGATTAGGCGGCGCGGTTGGCTTTAAGAATCTCCTCCTTGCGGCGATTGGCCTCGAAGTAGACCATCGGGTCATCCTTCAAGGTTTCGTGGTGCTCGCGCGTCTTCATTTCAAGGTCCACGAGTTCTGCCAATTCGTCGTAACCTGACAGGGGAACCCACTGCCGGTTGCGTACAACTTGGATCATTTTCCAGCGCTCCAAATCCACCGGTTCTAACGACCCCAGCCACAGTTGCACAGACGATCCGGCGCGCGTGGCGTCGGCGACATCGAATCCGCCACGCTGCACGTTCGTCTCGATCTGTGCGGCCCGCACGAGTTCGCCCCATTTGAGAAGGCCCCGATTCGCGATGCCGATGCGGGCCATGCCAAGCTGCTGCGTGTAGTATTCGGACGCCGTGATCGGCGACTTGTACACCATCGGCTCCCACATGGGATCGAAGGTAAAGTAGGCAACCGGGTGCTCCGACGGACAGGTGGTAAGCTTCGTCCGTGGCTGGATTTCACCCGCCCCCAAGATCGCGATGAGAACGGACGGTGTCGTGTAGTGGAAGACGGGCCGCTTCAAGACGCGGCGGCGATTGACCAGCGTGATCAGGTCGTCGATGTCTTCACGGCTAAATGCAAAGTCAAGAGCGGATTGCTCCGGCATGTATTTTCTCCATGGGAATCGGAGAGCGCCAACATGATACGGTGATTGTGATCAGCCACCGTGGCCGGACGCCCTCCGGCTAGAGTGTCAGTCGCGGGCGGCGCGGTGCCCTACATCGCCCCGCCCGAAAAGTTGCAAGTGATCCACGATCGCGGTCATCTCGAAACTAACACGGGTTTTCTCGACGCAAATCTGAAAACGATTTGCCCGGTTTGCCTCCTCGGCCCAACCGACCGGACTCGGACAACCTTTGCGTAAACCGAGTTGCAGCCATCGTCGGGGCCTTTCGTTCACGTTCACTTTCATCAAGATGACTGACCTACGGAAGGTGGATTTTCTATGCTGGCCGAACGGAACAGGTCTGTGCGGTCTCATCGTTGCCCGACCTGCAAGATGGGCAACTCGTTCTTCAGAACCTCTATTTCTTCTTGGATAGCGCCGCGTCCAGATGTAAGCTATCCCTTTAGTAGTAAACAGGCGGCCCATCGCAAGAGGGTCGCCTGTCGTGTCTTTAGGGGGCCTGACATATATGTCAACCTTGCTGGCCGGAGATGAATCGGAATTGTCGGAACCCGAAGGGACGGGCGCGGAGTCAAAGCACCGCCCGATTCCTAAGCGCCTGTTCTACTACCTGACGATCTTTCACCCGACTGGGGCGGCATTATGGAACAAGGTGGATCGGAGCGTGGAGCATGTAATCCGCCTGATCGATTTCTGCCTCGTCCATGCTTGTGACCGTTACAAGTATCGAGTGGATGACGAGACAGAGATCGCGCGGCACTTTATCCTCAGCTACTGGAAAAAACACGGCATCATTGGGAATGAAGCGGGCCTTCCAGAACTGATCGATCAGCGCATGGTTGAGACGAGTTTCGAGCGGGACCGACAACTCTTCTGGCTGACCGGCAAGCGGCAGGGTGATCGCCGAAACCAGACGGCTTTCAGCATCCGCTGCGCGCTTGCCGACAGTGACCATCCATTGACCGCCGCCGAAATCGCGGAGAAACTCGGCGGCGCGTCCACTTCTGTGGCGGTGCGGCAACAGCTTTCGAGGATGGTCAAGCAGCATCAAATCAGGCGCGCTTCCCGAGGCCGGTACAGTGTTGATGAACTTCAACGGAGCCGAACCCGTTTGGTGTTGCATGCGATCGAACATTACCGGACCTTCCGGCGTGATGAGTTCGTGGTGTTGCTGGAATGCTCGTACTTCATCGGAAAACTAGTGCCGAGGCAGGGGAAGGCAGATGACCTCATAATGTACCCTGTGGACTACCTCTACCGGCACGGCGAAAAGAAGTTCCTCCGTGAGTACGTACGATACCGTAAGGTTCGGTGGGACGGAGTAGTCGTGGCGGATGATGGCTGGTGGCCGGACCCCGATCTATCGGTGTTGCTAGAAGAGATCAGCCGGACCGTAGGTGGTCGGCCAATCAGCGTGCGATCAGCCTTTGCGATGGTCGGCCTTCAAGGCGACCACGATGTGACGAATACGGACAACCGTGAGCCTTCTTAACCGACATTCTTGAGAACAAATCATATTGGGATAGAAGAGAAGTACAGTTGCCCGTATTCGTCACAACCACCAATTGACGTCCTGCCAGCGTGCCGTGGAACTCGGGTGTTCACCCAATTTCCTTTGCCTCTCTGACCCACGATAATTGAAAGGTATCGTGGCTCAGACATCAAGCGAAATCATCTCCGCCCACCTTGCGAATGCAGTCGATCTGGACACACTCTCGGGCATCGCCGACCGGGCGTCCGAGTTCGCCCACGACTCGAAGGCTGCAAACACCGTCCGTGCGTATCGCGCCGATTGGTCCCACTTCGTCGAATGGTGTACCGGCCACCAACAGGTCACGCTTCCAGCATCCCCGGACACCGTTGCGCTCTACATTGCCGACCTCGCGGCGACCCATAAGCCGTCAACACTGACAAGGCGCATCTCGGCCATTTCACAAGCTCACCAGATTGCCGGGTTCGAGTCTCCCGTTCATGCCGCGAAGGTGCGGGCGGTCATGGCGGGTATTCGTCGCAGCAAGGGCACCGCCGCCGAGGCAAAGACACCGGTGCTGGTCGAGGACTTGAAGCGCATGCTCACTCACGTGCCGGAAGGTTTGCTCGGCGTGCGAGACCGCGCGCTGTTGCTCGTGGGTTTTGCCGGTGCCTTCCGCCGATCAGAATTGGTCGGGCTAGACCACGGCGATGTCGAGTTCGCGCGAGATGGGCTGGTGGTGCGCATCAGGAAATCGAAGACGGATCAAGACGGAGAGGGCCGCAAGATAGGCATCCCCTACGGCTCGAACCCGATCACGTGCCCAATTCGGTCGTTGCAGGACTGGCTTGAGAAGAGCGGCCTCACCGAAGGCGCGTTATTCCGACCCATCAACCGGCACGGCAAAATGGCCGAGGCGCGTTTGTCGTCCGCCGCCGTAGCCGACGTGGTGAAGCGCTATGCCGGAGCGGTTGGTTTGCATGTGGCCGAATTCGCCGGGCATAGTCTTCGGGCTGGGCTTGCGACCTCTGCCGCGATGGCCGGGGCCAGCGAGCGGGCGATCATGAACCAGACTGGACATCGCTCGGTTGTTATGGTCCGACGTTACATTCGCGAAGGGAGCTTGTTTCGAGAGAACGCGGCGAGTGTTCTCGGTCTTTAGGCTATCCCGACTGAGCCAGCTTCGGCGCGACCGGGTCCTGTGCCGGAACGATATCTTCGACTTCGCTCATCGCCTCCTGAATCTGATGCACGAAGACCCCTTGGAGATGGTTGTACAGCATCCATTCCGCTTGCGTCGGGGTCAATCCGACGCTTCGGGCCTGATAGTATGCGCGCTTGATATCCTCAACCGACAGCCTTTCGTCGAAGGGATCACCGCCAAACGAGTGGGTGTCCGACCAGAGTGGCTGTCTCTTCACCAGATAGAGTTGACGCGCGGAAACTTGAGTCTTCACGCCAAGAGCGGAGAGCATCGCTGATACGGTTTCAAGGTTCGCTTGATTGAGCCGGAAGTCTGGTGAGTCCTCCTCGTCGATCTCTACCCAAAGGGAAACATACCTGCCGCGCAATTCATGAAGCACCTCGTCATCCAAACAGAAGAGCCTCTGTGACGGGTACGGGTGCGGGTACAAGCCGATGTATCCACCGCGCGTATCGTAGAGCTTTCCGCGACCGAGCATATGGTCTTTACCCGTGGCGACTTCCTCTGGCTTCTCACCGTCAGCGAGCAGCCGCGTGCACCCGAGAACTCCGTGTTTGTGCACTAGTTGTTCTGGAAGCTCAAGCTTTATCAGAGCAAGCTTGCGCGCGTCGATCAGGCCGACACTACTGTACCAGTAATGCTTCTCTTCCATACGGTCCCATGTCAAATGACCGCGTCCGATTTCAGTTCTTTTTAAGTCGTGGGGCATTTCGACAAATTCCTTAGTTTGCGTTCACTTGAAGGCGGCGGTAGACACGCTGGAAGACCGACTCCGGAATCAGCAATGTCGTGTATGATCTCCGGTACTTTGATCGCGGCCTTGACCACTTAAGGACTCCCGGCTCGTTCCAGAACATGCGCCTCACCGTCTCGGCAGAAATGTTGAGGCGGCTGGCCACCGCATCGACGCGATGATGCTTTTCAATGGAATGGATGCTCTCATTCGTCATCTTTCGCTAGACCTCTTACTTGCTCATGTTACGCAAATTCGCGCGGCAAAGTCAAGCCTAACTCATTGAAAATAAATGACATATATGTCAGTAGCTATGACCTATATGTCAGCTTGCTGGGACATTCGCTGGTTGAGAGGGTCGAGGGACCGTACGCGGTCAAGATGCTCCTCAAGCCGCCGCTGCCGCGCGCGGACCCACTTGCCGTAGGACTCCTCCGTCGTACGCACGTTTTTGTGCCCCATGAGGCGCGCCACAACGTCAATGGGTACATCGTTCTGGAGGAGTTCGACCGCGAAGTGGTGGCGGAAGTTATGCGGCGTGCGATGTTGGAGGTCCGCCAAATTGAGAAGCTTGCGCAGCCGGGAAAACCATTTTGATGTACGTGTGTGCAGCTTGCTCGTGCCGCTCCAAAAGAAATAGCGATCGCTATCGTGCGGTGCAGCCCACAGCTTTTCCACGACCCACTTCGGCACGGTTGTCCAAACGTCGCCGTTCGTCTTGGTTCGATAGGTCAATATCTGATTGCCGCGTACTGAGGACTTCTCTAGCTTCGTTGTGTCCGCAACGGCGAGGCCGGTGTATCGCATGATCAACGCGAAAGCCTCGGTCTGGATTGCGATCGGCTGGGCGCGTCTGCCGTACTCATCGGGAAAGTCAGGCACTACCTTCCACAGGCGCTCCAATTCTTCCGGCTCGAACGGGTCTTTCGGGCCAGTTCGATCCGGAACTGGCGGGAGTCCATCCGCAACGTTGCGTGATATCAGTTCAGCCCGATAACAGAACTTGAAGAAGGACATCAGCATATCCTGTTCCCGCTGACGGGTAGTCGCCGCGCCGGTCCACGTCGCAATGAAGTCCGTTAGATCGGTAAAGCGGATTTCATTGATGAACTGGTGGTTTCGCGGAGGGGCTTCCATGAATGCCTTCAAGCGCGCAGTTAGCTTCTTCGCCTTTCGCCTCACGTCGATGGTAAGGTTCGCCTTGGTGTTTGTGAAGTGGTGGATGGCTTGATCGAGTGGCGTGCGCAGTTCGGGGACGATGATGGGAGTAGGCGCTTCGAGGTCGCGAACGATTTCGCACGCCCGCGCCCAATCACGAACTCCATTTTGTGTGCGGGGATCAACCAGCCGTTTGGGAGAACCGTACTTGCCTTGGCCGTCCACTCCCTCGACGTGGATCGGGCACGGAGGCTTCTTCGGACACTTCTGGCCGGTGCGCTTCCCGAAGTTCGGACACCCGGCGACATGGCGGCGAAAGATGTTCAACACGCTCCAAGAATATCAAACGGCCCTAACGTAAAACTTACGTGGGCCGTCTTGATTCCGCAACATGTTGATAATGCTACTAGAAAGAGTGGTGGAGGCGGCGGGAGTTGAACCCGCGTCCGAAATGGCCCGCTGTGACATGACTACGTGCGTATCCGATTCGGAATCTCGACGAAACGCTAACGAACCGGCAAGAAGCGTTCCATCCAGCCTGATTGATCTCGGGCCTCGGCCTCAGACGGTGGCCTGCGCCCTATCCCATAAAATGACGCTCACTCGACAACGCATGGGCTCATCGCCGCGAGCGGCCACCTAATAATTAGGCAGCGTAAGCAAACTGCTGATTGTCGGCAGTTGTAGTTTTTCCGATCGTTTAACGGGAGCTCGGAACCCGGCACGCCGCATCACTTCGATTCCACTCCGTCGAAGCCGTTTCGCCCCCTCCTTTCGCTACTTCCATCCTAGCACCACCACCGCCCAATGGCCGTGCTATCCTCTCCCTCATGCTTCGCCGCTCGTTTCTCGGGTCTCTCCTCGGCGCCCCGCTCGCCCTCCGCGCCCAGGCCGGCCGCCGCGTCCTCAAGATCGGAAGAGCGTCGTGTAGGGAAAGAGTGTAGATCTCGGTGGTC
>ERZ761609.1188-NODE-1188-length-24531-cov-12.982840_pt1 | contig 24531 bp, 24 predicted proteins | sample MGYA00511163_ERZ761609 | MGnify/ENA primary metagenome ERZ761609 (study PRJEB28899, sample SAMN02445070) | bioreactor sludge metagenome | biome: EBPR sludge | place: Australia: Brisbane, Thorneside Wastewater Treatment Plant | collected 2011-12-16 ... | reverse complement strand
GCGGCATGGGCGGCATGTCGGGTATGTCCGGCATGGGCGGCATGGGCGGCATGTCGGGTATGTCCGGCATGGGCGGCATGGGCGGCATGTCCGGCATGTCCGGCATGTCCGGTATGGGCGGCATGTCTGGTATGTCCGGCATGGGCGGCATGTCCGGCATGTCCGGCATGGGCGGCATGTCTGGTATGTCCGGCATGGGCGGCATGTCCGGCATGGGCGGCATGGGCGGCATGTCGGGTATGTCCGGCATGGGCGGCATGGGCGGCATGTCCGGTATGGGCGGCATGGGCGGCATGTCCGGTATGGGCGGCGGCAATAGCTGGGTCTGCACCCAGTGGAGCTATCGTCCGTCGATGTCCGGAATGAGCGGCATGGGCGGCATGTCTGGTATGTCCGGCATGGGCGGCATGGGCGGCATGGGCGGCATGTCCGGCATGGGTGGCATGGGTGGCATGTCCGGCATGGGCGGCATGGGCGGCATGTCTGGTATGTCCGGCATGGGCGGCATGTCTGGTATGTCCGGCATGGGCGGCATGTCTGGCATGGGTGGCATGTCCGGCATGGGCGGCATGTCCGGCATGTCCGGCATGGGTGGCATGGGTGGCATGGGTGGCATGGGTGGCATGTCCGGTATGGGCGGCATGTCCGGTATGGGCGGCATGTCCGGTATGTCCGGTATGGCCGGTGCGGCTCCTGGTTGGGTCTGCACTCAATGGTCGTCCGGCGCTATGCGCGGCATGAGCGGTATGTCCGGCATGGGTGGCATGTCGGGTATGTCCGGCATGGGCGGCATGTCTGGCATGTCCGGCATGGGCGGCATGTCGGGTATGTCCGGCATGGGCGGCATGTCGGGTATGTCCGGCATGGGCGGCATGGCCGGCCAGAAGAAGTAAGCCGTATAGCTGGAGCGGGGCCATTCGGCCCCGCTCCGAGCTCAATTCAACTCTGTCTCAGGGAACTGCCGAGGCCATGAACAGGACCTATTGGATGGCAACCGCGCTGGCGCTTTCCGCGTCGATTGGCGCAGCCGAGTTTCTGGCGCCCGACGGATGGCGCCCTGGCATCGCCAGCGAAGCGATCGCCCAGGCAAAGCCTGCGGCAACTCTTCCTGCCGACCGTTCCGACACGATGAAGAAATTCGATGCCGAGACGAAGAAAGCTCTGGCGGGCGACTATGAGACGGCCCGCTATCACCCGATCCACTTTCCTCCGAATATTGCCTCATCCACGCGCAGCGATTGTCTGACCTGTCATCAGGAGGTGCTGACGACCAAGCCGCGCGCTGAATCTCAGGCGGGCGCCAAGGCAAATTCTGTGCTTGCCTGGTATCAGACCCTCGACAGCTACGAGGGCAATCAGGAATCGTTCCATTGGCGGCATCTGGAATCGGCGTTGGCCAAGCAGGTGATGAAGCTGGAGTGCAACTTCTGCCATCAGGGTTCGGATCCGCGCGAGCAATCACCGGTTTTTACGGTTCCGAATGCGCTGATGACGTCGAACAATGGGCAGGCGCCCTTCACCAACAGAAAGCGTGTCAATCCGTCCGAGACCTGCCTCAGGTGCCATGGCAATTTCCCCTACGAGAACATGGGGCTGGCAGGCCCCTGGCATGAGCAGCGGGCGGATCTGGAGCCCGAGGGCACCCCGAACGGCTGCATGACCTGCCATGCCGGAATTCGGACCGAAAAGCACAATGTCACCTATCTGAACAAGGACGGGATCGACAAGGCTTCCGAGAACTCTTCGGATGTCTGCTACGGCTGCCATGGCGGTCGTTCCTGGTATCGGATCAGCTATCCCTATCCGCGCACGCCGTGGCCGGACATGGACAAGACTGTGCCGGATTGGGCGAAGAATCGCCCGACCAAGTCGGAATCCCGTTATCTTATCAGCGGCAAATGAAGGAGGATGTCGTGAACGATCGTCTCGATCCTAAGCGGCTCAACGGCGCGCTGAAGCTTGACCGTCGGCGCTTACTTGAACTTGCGGCAGTGGGTGGCGCTGCCGGATTGTTGCCGACTGCGGCGCCAACCCCGGCCAATGCCTTCGCCTATGAGCCCTACCCCACCGACGATCAGCTTGAAACCGTTGTGACAAGCTGCGCCCATAACTGCGGCTCGCGCCACGCACTCATCGCCCATAAGAAGGGCGATGTGATCGTCCGTCTGTCGACTGACGATGGGCGCTATCAGAAGGACGGTTTCTTCGGCAAGGACACCGAGGAAGAGCCGCAGGTGCGCGCCTGTCTGCGCGGCCGCTCCTACCGTGCGCGTCTTTATTCGGCGGAGCGGCTGCTCTATCCGATGATGCGTGTCGGCGAGCGCGGCGAGGGCAAGTTCAAGCGCGTGTCGTGGGACGAGGCGCTCACCTATGTCGCCAACAAGATGATGGAGCTGAAGGCCAAATACGGCCCCACCGCCATTGTCGACCAGTCCTACGCCGGCGCCTCCTATGGCGTGTTGCACAAGTCTGATCAGATCGAAGGTCTGCTCGGCCGCTTCCTCGGCATGTTCGGCTGCCGCACCTCGTCGTGGTCAGTCCCCTCCTATCAGGGCACGACGTTTGCCTCGCGCATGACCTTCGGCACGATCGAGGATGGCGACGAGGACGATGCCTTCGCCCATTCCAAGCTGATCATCATGTGGGGCTGGAACCCGGCCTATACATTCCACGGTGGCAACACCTTCTACTATATGCGCCTGGCCAAACAGCGCGGCTGCAAGTTCGTTCTGGTCGACCCGCAATATACGGATTCGGCTGCCGCCTATGATGCCTGGTGGATCCCGATCCGGCCGAATACCGACGCGGCGATGCTCGCGGCGATGGCCCATGTCATCTTCACCGAAAACCTGCACAACCAGGCCTTCATCAACAAGTTTGTCCTCGGAATGGATGCCGGCACCATGCCGGACTGGGCCAAGGACAAGGAAAACTTCAAGGATTACATCCTCGGCAAGTATGACAAGACGCCGAAAACCCCGAAATGGGCCGAGGCGATCACCGGCGTGAAGGCGGACGATATCATCAAGCTCGCCCGCATGTATGCGACGACCAAGCCGGCCGCGCTCAAGGCCTCGTGGTCGCCGGGCCGCAATGCCTATGGTGAGCAATACAACCGTATGGCCTCGGCCGTTCAGGCGATGACCGGCAACATCGGCGTTCTGGGCGGCTGCTCGGAGGGCGTTGGCAAGGGCTTCAAGAACGACGCTGTTGCTTATCCCTATGACGAGTTTGCCAACGTATGGTTCGCGGCGATCAAGTCGGATCGCTGGGCCCATATCGTGCTCAACTATCCGAATGTGAAGCGTGAGGAGGTTGGGCTCTGGCCGCGCGGGGATCAGCTTGACGGGGTCATTCCCAACATCAAGGGCATCTTCTGGCAGGGGTCGGACTGGTTCAACCAGCTCACCAACATCAACAAGGAGATCCAGGCGATCAAGAAGCTCGAACTGGTGGTGTGCATGGATTCCACCATCACCCCCTCGGGCCTTTACGCTGACGTGCTCTTCCCGATAGCCACGCATTTCGAGCGGCATGACGTGGCGCTGCCCTGGTACAAGGGCCATTACTACATCCACCGTCCGAAGGTCATTCAGCCGCTCGGCGAATCCAAGACCGACTTCCAGGTCTTCACCGAACTGGCCTACCGGCTTGGCTTCGGGCCTGCCTACAACCCCAAGGCCAACCGCGATTACTTCCTCAACGACGACAACGTTGACGAGGCCTACCTGCGTGAGTGGTGGGAAGGCAAAGTGATGCAGAACAAGTATTCCAAGGTGACCATGTCTTGGGATGAGTTCAAGCAGCGTGGCATCTACAAGTTCCTGCTGACCGAGCCGCATGTCGCCTTCAAGCAGCAGATCGAGAAGGGGGTCCCGTTCCCGACGCCATCGGGCAAGATCGAGATCTTTTCGACCCAGCTCGCCCAGATCACCGACTGGAAGCGGACTCAGTATGGCGAGGAGATTCCATACCTCCCGAAGTGGATCGAGCCATGGGAATCGCTCAACCATCCGCTGACCAAGAAGTTCCCCTTCCATCTGGTCTCGCCACATCCGCGCTGGCGGACGCACTCGATCTTCAACAATATCCCCTGGCTGCGGGAAACCTTCTCGCAGGAGGTCACCATCAATGCCTCCGATGCCACCAAGCTCGGCATCAAGACCGGCGATACGGTTGAACTCTACAATGACCGCGGTCGCACGGTTGTGCCGGCCTACGTGACCGAACGCTGCATGCCGGGCGTTCTCGTGCTGCACGAAGGGGCGTGGATGGATGTCGACAAGGACGGCGTGGATCGCTCCGGCAATCCCGACTTCCTCACCGACGACAATCCCTCGCCGGCGGGTGCTTTTGCCTACAATACTGTGCTCTGCGCGATCAAGAAGACCGATCTTGTCCATAAGCCTGGATGGGACGAGCTTGCGACAGCGCGCAGCCACGTGTTCCGCCGCGATATGTGATGGGGGCTGATCATGGCTAACGAAACCAACAAGGCTGCCATCAAGGAAGCGGTGAAGCGCAAGAAGCGCGAGGTCTATGTTCCGGTCAAGCCGGACATGCAGCTCGGCTTCATCCACCACAATGTGGATTGCATCGGCTGCCGCGCCTGCGAGATCGCCTGCAAGGACAAGAACGGCCTACCACCGGGGCCGCGCTTTCGCCGCGTGCAGTATATCGAGGGCGGAACCTATCCTGAGGTCTACGCCTATAAAATCAACATGTCGTGCAACCATTGTGCAGAGCCGGCGTGCCTGCCCACCTGCCCGACCGGTGCGATCTTCAAGCGGCAGAAGGACGGCATCGTCGACATCGACTCGACGCTGTGCATCGGCTGCCGCCGTTGCGAGGCTGCCTGCCCGTTCGGCGCTCCGCAGTACAACCCCGAGACCAATACGGTCATGAAGTGCAATATGTGCGTCGACGAGATCGACGCCGGCCGCAAGCCGTATTGCGTCATGGGGTGCATGATGCGCGTGCTGGATATCGGCCCCATCGACAAGTTGCGCGATGGCAGCTACGAGACCAAGGCGCGGGGCAAGAACGACGAAGTGGTGCGGCAGGTCAAGAACATGGCCGATCCCGAACTTACCAATCCTTCGATCGTCTTTATCCCGCACTCCAAGGGTAGGGTTGGATGAACATTGGTCTGCGCGACCATCCCGGGCAGCCGGGAGGCAACGACCACCGCGAGATCCTCGGCCTGATGGCCGAGGATTTGCTTCTGTTGGCCGCTTTGCATGATCGTGAGGTGTCCGCTCCGTTGTTGGGCGAACTGCGTCGCGGCCCGCTGGCCGAGCGGCTCTTCCTTGGTCCAGGCGATGCGGCCGGCGAGAGTGCGTTTGCCGTGTTCGACGCCGCGCTGGCCTCGGACGAATGCGACGGCACATCCCAGCATATGGACGAACTTGCGGCCGATTTTGCCGCCATCTATCTCAACAACAGCTATTCGCTGTCACCGCTTGAAAGCACCTGGGTCGATCCCGAGGGGCTGATCATGCAGGAGGCGATGTTCGAGATCAGGCGCTGGTATCACCATTACGGGGTTGCGGCCGGTGACTGGCGCAAGCGTCCGGACGATCATCTCGTTCACCAGCTTGAATTCATCGCGCATCTGCTGACCCACCCGGTTGAGCACGCGCCCAAGGATGCGGCCGCATTCATCGATCACCACATCCTGCGCTGGATCGAGCCGTTCTCCATGCGCGTTGCCCAGCGCTGCGAGAAGCAGTTTTATGCAGGGCTTGCGCTGGTGACTGCGGCGGTATTGCATCGACTTCGCGATGTTCTCGTGGACGTGGCAGATATGCCGCTGATTGAGCTTGAGCCGATCGAGGAAGAAAAGCGGCGCCGGCGCGAAGAGGCGCAGAAGCAGGCCTCCGAGCGATATCTGCCCGGCGCAGCGCCCAGTTGGTGATGAATCCGCTCGGGTCTTGCTTTCCCGAAATCGATGCCGATCGCTGCGTGCATGCGCTGGCTCCCTTCGCCTCGTGCAGGGCTTGCGTGGAAATCTGCCCGACGGGTGCATGGCTGCTGGATGAGGAGGGGCTGGCGCTGGCAACGGATCGCTGCACGTCTTGCGGACAATGTGTGCCGGCCTGCCCGCGCGAAGCCCTGCAGATGCCGCGCCCGATGGCCATCCTGTCCCGGGCAAAGGACCAGTCGGATGCTTTTGCCGCCTGCCAGCGGTCCGGTGTTCCCGGCGCAACATTGGCCTGTGTGCATGCCATCGGTCTGCGCGATCTCGACCGCATGGCCGATGACGGGATCAACAGCCTGACGATCGCAACCGGCGCCTGCGCCACCTGCGATCGGGCCCCCAAAGGTCCGGACCTGGAGGGAGCGGCTGCGCGGCACGCACGGCTGCGCGCAAGTCGCCGGCAACCGGTCACGACCCTTCGTCGCCTTGATGCAGACGCCTACAGTCGCGCACTGGCGCGGGCGAAGGAGGATGTCGATCCGGTGGACAGGAGCCGGCGGCGGCTGTTTTCGGCCTTTGTTGATCGGCCTCCTGCCGTTGTGGCGACCGTTCCGCCCGAACCCGCAGAACCGCGGGCCGCCCTGCGACCGCAGATCGACAGTGCGCGCTGCGTTGCCTGCGATGCCTGTATCCGCGCTTGCCCGGATGGTGCCATGTTGAGCGTCGCCACCGAAACGGGGCCGGCCTATGTCATCGAACCCCTTGCGTGCACCGGCTGCCGGCTTTGCATCGACGTTTGTGACCAGCATGCCGTTTCGCTTGACAGGGATGGACTTGCCGCCAGCCAGCAGATTGGCCTTGATCCATATCGATGCAGGGCCTGCGGAGTGCGCTATTATGCCCTCAGTGGGGTGGCCGCACCGGACGCGGGCGGTTTGTGTCGCATTTGTGCCCGAACGGGTCATTTCAAGAAACTCTATCAGGTGTTCAAAGACGCATGACCTACTGGTGTCAGAGGGTGATCGATGCCATTGGCCGTCTGGGGCCAGGCGGCTTTGTTGTCGATTTCGCTTCCTATCGGCCCGATCTTGTGCAGGACATGGCGGCAGCGCTCCAATGTGCGCATGTCGATTTTCGCCGTCTGGTGATGGCGCCACTTGGATCGAATGCGCATACTGTGCCGCTCACGGCAATAGAGGCGACCATCGCGGGCCAAGCCAATGAGCGCGGCATCGTTCTGCATAATGCCGAGGCCCTTCTGGCGACCAGGTCAGCCAGTGATCGGCGCAGCTTTGTCGAAGGCTTCCTGGCTGCACCGCGTTCCAACGTCGTTGTGCTGCCAATGGCGCTTTTTGGTCGCGAAATTGCTGATCACGAGCGCATTGTCCGCCTGACACAGGAAGACCTTCCGACCGAATCGCTGCTGGTCCAGCTCGCCTCAATGCGGTTTCAGTGACATGCGTTCGACGAGCCTGTTCGCCATCCTGACACGCTCGTTGCTGTTCTACAGCCTGCTTGTGGCATTGCTGTTCATCGGCGGATTTGCCTGGGTCTACCAGAACCAGATCAAGGACCAGCGTGCCGAAGCGGCCACGCGGCTTGGGCTTTTGCTGCAGGTTTCGCTTGAGAACGCGATGCTCAAGCGTGACATTCCTGGTCTCAAGGACATCATCGACCGGCTCGGACGGCAGGACGGCATCGCCTCGGTGATGATCCTCAACCCGCAGGGCGAGGTGCGGTTTGCCTCCGATCCCCGTTTGCTCGACCGAAGCTTTTCCTTCGCCTCTGGCGCTCTTTGTCCGGGATGTGCGTGGGATGGCAAGTCGCTGCTCGAGCGGAGTGAAATTCTCCAAAGCGGTCCGCTGTCCGATATGCCTGTACTGCGTAGCGTCAAGGCCGTGGCCAACCGCGAAGCATGCAGCCAGTGTCATGGCAATCCGCAGCTCACGCCCTTCAATGGCGTGCTGGTGGTCGATTATCATGCCCAGGATGTCCAGAAAAAGGCCCTGACCGGCGCCCTCCAGCTGGTGGGGGCGGGCCTGCTCATCGTCCTGGGACTGTTGGCCGGCACCTATCATGCCCTGCATCGGCATGTCCTGGCGCCGGTCGCGAGCCTTGCTGAAGCAAGTCGTGCGCTGGCGGGAGGCGACCTCACGCGCCGGGTCCATGGTGCCAGCCAGACCGAATTGGGCGATCTGGGCCGCACATTCAACGACATGGCGGAGCGTCTGGCCCGATCAATCAGTGAACTGGCGGCCAGAGAACGCTTCGTGCAGGCTCTGCTGGATGCCATGCCCGACGGCATACGGGTGATCGACTCCGACTATCGGATCGTCCATGCCAATCGGACCTATCGCGAACATGTTGGCAGCACCAGCGGTTCCGAGGTCGGTCGCTTCTGTTACCAATCGTCCGGCAATCGCACCGAGCCCTGTGTGCCGACGCTGGTTACCTGTCCACTGGTCGCCCTGACGGATACGAACAGTGTTCTCAAGTATCAATCGCACCACACCCGGCCTGACGGGGGGGTGATCCACGTGGAAATCAACGCCGCGCGGGTCAGGCTGGAAGGCCCTGACGGCAACCGTTTCCTTGTCATAGAGGTGATTCGCGATCTGGATGCCGAAATGCGGATCTCGCATGAGCAGCGGCTGTCGGAAATCGGTCAGCTGGCGACCGGTGTCGCACATGAGATCCGCAATCCGCTGTCATCGGTTGCCATGCTGCTTGCCAACACCGAAGCCAATCTCCGGCGTGGTGAGGCTGCCGAGGCCGAGATGGCCATGCGGCTGATCGGGCATGAGATCGATCGCTGCCTGAAAATCACCGACAGCCTGCTCAAGCTCGGCACGCCGCCGGGGTCCGAGCCGCAACTGATCTCGCTGAACGAGGTGGTCGCCGACATTGTCAGCCTGCTCCGCTACCAGGCAGAGGATGGTCATGTCGTCATGTCCAGCGATCTTACGCCCGACCTGCGCGTCCTGGGCTCCGACAGCGATCTCAGGATCGTGCTGATCAACCTCATTCAGAACGCTTTCCATTCAATGCCGCAAGGCGGGCAGCTGACGCTGGTCGGGCGCCGTGGCGCCCGGCAGACGGTCAGTCTGTCGGTCAGCGATACCGGTGTCGGCATTGCCGAGGAACACCTGAACAATATCTTCCTGCCATTCTGGAGTCGGCGCGCAGACGGGGTCAATGGCACGGGCCTTGGCCTCGCAATCTGCCGATCAGTGATCAGCCATCTGGGTGGAACAATCACCGTAACGAGCACGCTTGGCGTTGGCTCGACCTTTACCATGACACTGCCGGATCCGGACGCATCCCAGGAGGCCCAGCATGGCCACGCGTTATGAAGCCGATACCGCCAGGCGTACCGAACTGCCGGTGCCGCCACGCATCGCCAAGCCGATTCTGCTCATCGAGGATGATGCGACCCTCAACCGGCTGATCATTTCGCAATTGTCGCGTGCGGGCTACAACCTCAAGGGTGTGCTGCGCGCCCAGGATGCCAAGCGCGCCATCGAGGAGGAAGAGCCGGCGCTGATCCTGCTCGACATTCGCCTGCCCGATCGCGATGGGCTCGATTTTCTGCAGGAACTCCAGCACATCTGCCCGGTGATCGTTCTGACAGCGCATGGCGCGATCCATCAGGCCGTGCGGGCACTCAAGCTCGGCGCGCATGATTACCTGACCAAGCCGATCCGCCCCGAAGAACTCGAGCTGGCGATAACTCGCGCGCTGGACCATGCCCAACTCAAGCGCAGCGGCGATTTCCTCAAGGATCGCCTGCAATCGCTGGTCGCCACCACGATGGTTGGCACCAGCAAGGTGTTTGATGAGGTGCGTCGGCAGATTGCCCTGTTCGGTCCGACCGATGCGACAGTGCTGATTCTCGGCGAAAGCGGCGCCGGCAAGGAATTGGTGGCTCGCTCCATTCACGAATCCTCCGCGCGTGCCAAAGATGCCTATGTGGCTGTCGACTGTTCGACCCTGCACGAAAACCTGTTCGAGAGTGAACTCTTCGGCCATGAGCGTGGCGCATTCACCGGGGCTGACCGGCGCAAGCTCGGCCTGGTCGAGGTGGCCGAAGGCGGCACGGTCTTTCTCGACGAAATCGGCGAATTGTCGCTCGGCCTGCAGGCCAAACTGCTGCGTGTGCTCGAGCTGGGCACCTATCGCCGGGTCGGTGGCGTTACCGATCTGAAGGCCAACGTCCGTTTCATCGCTGCCACCAACCGCGATCTTGTGGCGATGGGGGCGCAGAACCGCTTCCGCACCGATCTCTATTACCGGCTGTCACGCTTTGTGATGAATGTGCCGGCGCTGCGGGATCGGGGCGACGACGCCGTCCAGCTGGCTCGGCATTTCGTTCGCACGCGGAATTTCCATCGTGGCGTGGACAAGGTGCTGGATGACAGCGCCGTGGCGGCCATCCGCACCTATCAATGGCCTGGCAACGTGCGCGAATTGCGCAACGTGGTCGAGCGCGCCGTGCTTCTGTCGGGCGAGGAGTCGGCCATCACCGCCGCCGATCTCGGCCTCGGCATCAAGGCCGAGCCGCCGGCGCCCGATGAGGGCATCCGCTTCACCTTCAAACACCTGCCGACGATGGATGAATTGCAGGCGCAGTACATCGAGATGCTGCTTGAGCGGCGGCATTTTTCGCGCGCCAAGATCGCCGAGGCGCTCGGCATTTCGGAGCGCTCGGTCTATCGCATCCTGCAGACCCTGAAGACACGCGGCTAGATCACGCTCTCGTTTTGATGGAATCATCAGAACGTGAGATAATACCCGCGGCCCTGACAATTGACCGTTAGGGGCAATTGTCAGGCGGCTGGTTAGGAGCGAATGCGACGCCGAGCAGGGCCGAAGGCCCGGTTGCGAGGGACGGCCCGGAAAATGACCGGCAGGTCATTTGTGCGGGCCACTGGTATAACGTGATCGTTATCAAGTGTTTAGAGCATGCTTTGGCGATTAGCCGGCTGCCACTTAATCGCGGCATGCACCAGCTGCCTGGTCTTTGCGACCTATGCTTTGACATTGACCGCAGCGGGCGGCACAAGAGCCTATGATCGACCTTTTGCCGCCCGGGATATCCCCGTTTGTCGCCCTCGCGCTTGTTGCCGTCTCCTTTGCTACCTCGGCTCTGACGGCCGCCTTTGGCATCGGCGGGGGCGTTGCAATGCTTGGCGCGCTTGCCAGCACTGTTGAGCCGACTATGGTCGTGGCGGTGCATGCGGTTGTGCAGATCGGTTCCAACATCGGCCGCACCGTGCTTCAGCGTGTCCATGTCGTCTGGCCGATCGCGGCCCGATTCACCTTCGGTTCCATTTTTGGCATTGCGTTGGGAGCCACCCTGTTTGTTGCGCTGCCGGTACGGGTGCTGCTGGCGCTGATCGGTGTCTTCATCCTGGCGATGACCTGGGTTCCCAAGCCGGGCATTCCGGGTCTGGAGCGCTCTGGTGTTGTGCTCGGCGGCGCTGTCTCGTCGGTAATCACCATGTTTGTCGGCGCGACCGGGCCGTTCATCAATGCGATGCTCAAGGTATTGGGCCTTGAGCGTCGTCAGATGGTCGCTACGCAAGCCATGTGCATGACCATCCAGCATACGCTGAAGGCCGTTGCCTTCGGGTTGATCGGATTTTCCTTCGGGCAATGGGTGCCGCTGATGGCCGCCATGATTGCCTCGGGCTTTGCGGGAACCTGGCTCGGAACGCAACTGCTTGAACGGATGAGCGAACGGTTCTTTTCGATCGTGCTCAAGACGTTGTTGACGCTGATCGCGCTTGACTTGCTGCGCCAGTCACTCGGCGTGCCGCTGCCATTCTGAGCGGGCGCACGATCTCTGGCGTATGGAGCGGTCGATTGATGCCAGCAAACCTCCGGAATGACCGACGGGCCAAACTCGAGGACCACCAGTATTACTCGGGCTTTTCCATATCCTCGCGGCGCGGCATCGAAATGATGTTGTAGCCGGCATCGATATGGTGAACTTCACCGGTGACGCCGCCCGACAGATCCGACAGGAAATAGAGCGCCGAGCCACCGATCTCCTGCAGCGACACGGACTTGCGCAGCGGTGCATGCTTCTGCTGGAAGGAAAACATCGAGCGGGCATCGGCGATACCGGCTCCGGCAAGTGTGCGGACCGGACCGGGCGAGAGTGCATTGATGCGAATCCCCTGCGGGCCCAGATCGGCGGCAAGATACCGCACCGATGCTTCCAGCGCCGCCTTTGCCACCCCCATGACATTGTAATTGGGCATGACCCGCACCGACCCGCCGTAGGTCAGCGTAATCATTGAGCCGCCGTTCGGCATCAGGGCCGCCGCCCGTTTGGCGATCTCAGTGAACGAAAAGCACGAGATCACCATGGTGCGGACGAAATTGTCGCGGCTGGTATCGGCGTAGCGGCCCCTGAGTTCATTCTTGTCGGAAAAGCCGATGGCGTGGACGATAAAATCGAGCGACCCCCATTCCCGGTCCAGCGTTTCGAACAGGCTGTCGACCGATGAAATGTCCTCGACATCGCATGGCAGCACCAGGCGTGCGCCGATTCCCTCGGCCAGCGGCCGCACACGCTTGCCCAGCGCTTCGCCCTGATAGGTGAAGGCCAGCTCCGCCCCGTGCCTCGACAGCATCTCGGCGATGCCCCAGGCAATGGAATTGCTGTTGGCGACCCCCATGATGAGGCCGCGCTTGTTCTGCATCAGCATGCTGGATGTCCCCCACCCAACCTTGGTTTGTCACGCCTTTTGGCGGCAACCCGGCCTCGGGTAAATTCACAAATGATTGCAGATCGTTGCAATCGGCTTGTTGGTCTCACGCATCGGGATGCTTGAGAATGATTGTTGCATTGGTCCCGCCGAAGCCGAAGGAATTCGACATGACATGGCCCAGCCTGGCGTTGTCGATTCGCTTGCGGACAATGTTCATGTCGGCCATGTCGGGATCGATCTCCTCGATATGGGCGCTTTCGCAGACAAAGCCGTTCTTCATCATGATCAGCGAATAGATAGCCTCCTGCACCCCCGTTGCGCCCAGCGAATGGCCGGTCAGCGACTTGGTGGCCGAGATCGGGATCGCCTGCGCTCGGGCACCGAACACCTCCCGCACCGCTTCAATTTCCTTGATGTCCCCGACCGGGGTCGAGGTGCCGTGCGGGTTGATATAGTCGATCGGGGCCTTGAGCGAGCCGAGCGCCATCTGCATGCAGCGTACGGCGCCTTCGCCCGAGGGAGCGACCATGTCATACCCGTCCGATGTTGCGCCATAGCCAACGATTTCGGCATAGATCTTGGCGCCGCGCGCCTTGGCGACCTCCATATCCTCCAGCACCAGAACGCCGGCGCCGCCGGCAATGACAAAGCCGTCACGATTCTTGTCATAGGCACGGGAGGCTGTCGAATTGTTGTAGGTGGATGACATCGCGCCCATGGCGTCGAACAGAACCGAGAGCGTCCAGTCGAGTTCCTCGCAACCGCCGGCGAAAACACGGTCCTGCTTGCCCCACTGGATCAGTTCATAGGCATTGCCGATGCAATGATTGGAGGTCGCGCAGGCCGAGGAAATCGAATAATTGACGCCCTTGATCTTGAACCAGGTCGCCAGCGTCGCCGAGGCGGTCGAGGACATCGCCTTGGGCACGGCGAACGGGCCGACGCGTTTGGAATTGCCGCTCTCTCGCGCCTTGTCGACGGCCTCGATGACGGTGCGGGTCGAAGGTCCGCCCGAACCCATGACAATACCGGTGCGCACGTTGGAAATTTCGGCCTCGCCCAGACCGGCATCCCGAATCGCCTCATCCATCGCCACATGGTTCCAGCCGCTGCCCCCGCCATGAAAACGCATGGCGCGGCGATCAACGACCTGAGCAGGATCCAGGGTCGGGCGGCCATAGACACGCGATCGGAACCCGTGCTCCTCGAAGTCCGGCGCATAAGTGATGCCGGACTTGGCTTCATGCAGGGAGGCGGTCACCTCCTGCACATTATTGCCGATCGATGAGACGATCCCCATCCCGGTTACGACGACACGCCTCATGTCAAAGTCCCTTGCTCTTGCCGCAGCGACCGGTCAGCCGGCCTTCTGTTTGGACAGACCAACCTTGAGGTCAGTCGCATGGTAGATAGTCTCGCCATCGGCTTTCAGCCAGCCGTCGGCAATGCCCAGCACCAGACGGCCGCGCATGACGCGCTTGAAGTCGATACCGTATTCGACCAGCCTGGTCTTTGGCGTGACCATACCTTTGAACTTCACCTCGCCGGTCGACAATGCCATGCCGTAGCCTGGCTCGCCCAGCCAGCCGAGGAAGAAGCCGGTGAGCTGCCACATCGCATCAAGGCCAAGACAGCCGGGCATGATCGGGTTGCCGTGGAAATGGCAGGGAAAAAACCAGTGATCCGGCCGGATATCGAACTCGGCGCGGATGTAGCCCTTGTCGAACGCGCCGCCCGTCTCGCTGATGTCAGTGATCCGGTCAAACATCAGCATGGGTGGCAACGGCAACTGGGCATTGCCAGGCCCGAACAGCTCAGACCGCCCGCAGGCCAGCAGATCGTCGTAGGTGTAGCTCGACTTGGCGCGGCCTGTCTGTGCCTGCTGCGACATGGTGATACGATCCCTCACGAATTGTTAAAGCTCATTAACATGACGTGTGCTGCTCCGAAACTGGCAGATTGTCGATTACTTAAGAGAAACCGAACTTTGGTCGTGCGTGTTGCCGAGACGCACAGGCAGCGCTATATTCCTCATAATGACGATGCAGGATACGCCGATCAAGCCGTCGAGCGGCTCCAGCCGGAGCGGCTGCCCCGTGCATGACCTTAAGGGCATGCTGCGGACGGCGGGCTTGCGCCCGACCCGCCAGCGTGTGGCGCTTGGGTGGTTGCTGTTTGGCAAGGGCGACCGGCATGTCACGGCCGAATCGTTGCACGAAGAGGCTCAGAAGGCGCGCGTGCCGGTGTCCTTGGCCACTGTCTACAACACGCTGCACCAGTTCACCGGGGCCGGCTTCCTCCGCGAAGTGGCGGTGGAAGGGGCAAAGGCCTATTTCGACACCAACACCGGCAACCATTTCCATTTCTATGTCGAGGGTGAAGGGCGGCTGATCGACATCGCCAATGCCGATATCGAAATGCGACAGTTGCCTGAACCGCCGGCCGGAATGGAAATTGCCGGAATAGACGTGGTGCTGCGTCTGCGTCCACGCGCTGGTTGATCGGCGCCTTTACGATCCGGTCACTTCACTGATTCGCCGGGATAGACGCCCCACAATTGGTCCTGCTTCATCCAGCCACGGAAACCTTCGCCATTGATCCGGCACCATTTGCCGGTGCAGGTTTCGACATTGGCCAGCACGGTTGGTTGCAGACGCGCCACGATTCCGCTGGTTTCACTGCCCTCGTCATGCAGGGGAAGATTTGCTTCTTTCGACCACGGTGCGACCAGCGCAGTCCGACGGCTGGACAGGCGCGAATGAAACACCCAGCCTTCGGTCCCTTCGGCATCGCGGACGCGGCGCCATGTCTCGAATTCGGCCGTGATCTCGACCGGTAAGCCTTCACGCTTGAACACCCATTTGATGCGATGGTCCTTGCTCGGCCCTTCACGCATCGGCGTATCTGAAGGCTTGAGGCTGACATAACGAGGAATGGGCAAGCCGGTTGCCGTGCCGGTCGTGATCTGCTCTGCAGCCAGGCCCGGACCGGCGGCAAGCCCAAGTCCAACAGGAACGAGCGCACACACCATCCTTGAACGGATCGAACAGGTTTTCATCGCCACCCACATCGTCACCACACTGCAATCTCGACAGCCAGCGCCCCCAGGGGCATTTTCAACAGGCGACGCACCTGATAGACCGGACGGAGGCGGCTGCGGAGTCTGCCGAGATTGCGCCCGACACCGTTAACGGCTGGTAAGGCCGCACCGCGAATGTGCCTGGATTCGGGAGTGCCAGACAACCATGACCAAACAAAGACCGGTGGTGATCGTGACCCGGCGCCTGCCAGAGGTGATCGAACAGCGCATGGCCGAGTTGTTCGATGTCCGGTTCAACCAGGCGGACACGCCGATGTCCGAGGCTGAGCTGGTCGAAGCGATGAACGCTTGCGATGTCCTTTTGCCAACCGTCACCGACCGTATCGACGAGGCTCTTGTGGCCAGGGCCGGTCCACGGCTCAAGCTCATTGCCAATTTCGGCAATGGTGTTGACAACATTGATGTTGCCGCCGCCCGCAAGCGCGGCATCACCGTCACCAACACACCCGGCGTCCTGACCGAGGACATGGCTGATTTCACCATGGCGCTGATCGTGGCAGTGGCGCGCCGGTTCTCGGAGGGAGCACGGATCATCCCCGGCGGGCACTGGACCGGCTGGTCGCCGAACTGGATGCTCGGCCGGCGCATTCACGGCAAGCGCCTTGGGATTGTTGGCATGGGGCGCATCGGCCTTGCCGTGGCCCGCCGCGCCCGCGCTTTCGGCCTGCAGGTGCATTATCACAATCGCCGGCCGGTCTCGGCCCGCACCGAAGAGGAATTGCAGGCAACCTATTGGGAGAGCCTCGACCGGATGGTGGCCCGCATGGACATCATCACCATCCATTGCCCGCACACGCCCGCGACCTTTCACCTGATGTCGGCGCGGCGCCTCAAGTTGCTCAAGCCCGATGCCATTCTGGTCAACACCGCGCGCGGCGAGATCGTTGATAGCGAAGAGCTGACCGATCTGCTTGAATCAGGCCATCTCGCCGGCGCCGGCCTCGACGTCTATGAGCATGAGCCAGCCATTTCGGATCGCCTTGTTCGGCTGGCGGATCAGGGGCGGGTGCTGCTGTTGCCCCATATGGGATCGGCCACCTTCGAAAGCCGAATCGAGATGGGCGAGAAGGTCATCATCAATATCAAGACCTTCACGGACGGCCACACCCCGCCGGACCGGGTCCTGCCTCAGCTCTGAGCGAGGTTTTGGGCGAGGCAGCCGGGCTCAGGACGCTGCACGGGAGCGTTCGAACTGGCCATGCTCGCGGAACCGGTAAAGATAGGAAGGAACCACCGATTCATACGTCGTCGGTGAAATCCCGAGACCGGCAAGGGTGCGTCCCTCGCGCGCGGCTTCCGGGCTGACGATGCTGTCATATTCGAGCAGATTGACCTGATCGACCGTCAGTGGCGCCTTGGGCAGGATCTGCAGCACGCTGGCCTGCATGCGCGCAGCCCAGAACGGCAGTTTGACAGGCATCCGTGTCCGACCGGTCTCCTTGAGCACATATTCCATCAGCGTCTTGAAGCTTGCCACTTCCGGCCCGCCTAGCTCGTAGATCATTCCGGGCTTGGCTTTGCCCTCGAGCGCGACGGCAATGGCCTCGGCGACGTCGCCGACAAAGACCGGCTGGAACCGCGTCTCACCGCCGCCGATCAGCGGAATAACCGGCGACATGCGGGCGATCGAGGCGAAGCGGTTGAAGAACTTGTCCTCGGGGCCGAAGATCACCGAGGCCCGCATGATGACGGCATTCGGCACGGCCTTCAGCGCCGCCTGCTCGCCATAGGCCTTGGAGGCAGCATAATCGGACACCGAACTGGCGTTGGCCGAAAGTGCCGACATATGGACGAAAGAGCGGACACCGGCCGCCGCGACCGCCTCGGCAACGGTGCGTGCGCCCGCTGCCTGGACGGCCCCGAACGTGTTGCGACCGCTTTCCGAAAGGATGCCGACAAGATTGACAACCGCATCGGCGCCGGCCACCGCATGGGCCACCGAGGCCGGATTGCGGACATTGGCCTGAACGGCCTGGACCTGTCCGACGCCGCCGAGCGGTTGCAGAAATCCCGCCAGATCCGGTCGCCGCACCGCAACCCGGACGCGCCAGCCCCTTTGCGCCAGGGCACGCACAAGATGCCGCCCAACGAAACCTGACCCGCCGAAGACCGTGACCAACTTCGCCATGTCCGCACACTCCATTTGCTTCCTCGTCTAGTCAATCCGGCGCCCTGTGTATAGTAGATCAACGTCGCGGATAGGCTCCGGCGACCGGGAATTTCGATCCATGGTCCGGATGATATCGTGAGCGAGAGACTGCTGGCGATGCCCGGCGCCTGACCGAACCCGGTCGGCGGGCGCGGCGGCAGGCAGAAAGAGGAGATGAGCGGATGCTGGAACGGGCAGTCGAACGATTTCTTTTTGCCAGTCGCTGGCTGCTGGCGCCGTTCTATATCGGTCTGGTGCTGGCACTATGTGCGCTGCTGGTCAAATTCCTGCAGGAGGTCTGGCACGGGATCACCCACCTGATCACGGCCACCGAGGCCGATGTGATCCTGATGACGCTGGCGCTGGTTGATCTGACTTTCACCGCTTCGCTGATCGTCATCGTGATCTTCTCCGGCTATGAGAACTTTGTCTCCCGGATCGACGCTGGGGCCCACGCTGATTGGCCCGAATGGATGGGCAAAATCGATTTTTCCGGTCTCAAGCTCAAACTGATGTCGTCGATCGTGGCGATTTCGGCGATCCAGCTGCTCAAGGCCTTCATGAACATCCGCAATGTCGGAGAGCGTGAGGTCTTGTGGCTGGTGATCATTCACCTCGTCTTCGTTGTCTCGGGTTTGCTGATGGCCTGGACCGATCGGCTCGGCGAGCATCATGCGTCCCCCTCAGCCAAGGTATCGGCCGACGACAGCAAGGGTGCTGATCACTGATCAGCGGCACAGGCCGGCCCGGCGCAGCGGCCCGCGAATGCTGTCGTCCACCTGCGCAGTGCAGGCGGGTCGAGCGACGGCGCGGGCGGTCTCCAACTTGCCACGATCGGCCAGCACCAGCGCTTGCACCATATGCAGCCGCACCCGGAAATCGGCGGGGAATACCTGCGGCCAGGCATCGGCAAGGCGAACGGCCTCCTGGAGGGCCGTTTCCGCCCCGGCCAGGTCCTTTGCCGCGATCCGGTCAAGGGCGCGATAGAAGTGGCTACGCGGATCAAGGGGATATCGCTCGCTCAAGTGCGGGCCGGCGGCTCGGGCCTCCGCATCGGTCTTGGGAATGGCCTGTTCGGGGATCATCGCCCCGACATAGCGGTAAAGGCTCAGGCTGCCGAAGAGCTGGACCACGGCGAACACGATGCCGGCAAGGCCCAGGACGGTCACCGCTTTGGCGAAACCCCGCCCGCCGGGATGCGGGTGATCCGCCGGCCAGAGCCAAAGCAGCAGGCCGCCGAAGACCAGTCCCAGCGCCGCCCCGCCCCCATGCGCCGCATAGTCGATTGCAAAACCTTCGCCGCCGGTGACCATCGGCAGCAACCCCGGGAGCAGCGACGGCAGCAAGGTGCCCAACCCGTTCCCCAGGAAGGAGCGGCGGACTGGTCCGGGCGGAAAACGGAACGCCATTGCAAGAAAACAACCGAACAGCGCCATGATCGCACCGGAGGCGCCGACACCGATCACATTCGGTGCATTGACCAGCACCGAGGCGAGGCTGCCCGCCAGGGCCCCCAGAATCAGCAATGCGCCGAGCCACCATCGACCGAGCATCCGCTCCAGCACATCGCCGGCGATCTTCAGTGCCAGCGCATTGAACGCAAGATGCAGCGGGCCGGCATGCAGCAGAGGTGCCGTGAGAAGGCGATGAACTTCCCCCTTTTCCAGGACGAGGTGCCCGCTCATGCCGCCATAGGCCATCAGCGTGGCGGTCGAAGGCGAATACCAGTTGTCGCCGGGAGCCACCGGCACCAGCACCTCAAACGCGAATATTACGCCGATCGTCATGATCAGCGCGCTGGTCAGCGCCGGCCGGGGCGTTGCGGAAAGAAGCTCTGTCGGTTGTCCCGTGTGGGTCATTTCTGCAAGACGATCTGCTGACAGGCTTCCTGCATGGCCGAGAGCGGCACGATCACTGGCGGCTTTGGCTTGGCATTGGGATCCTTGGGGCCGAAATAGGCGCGATGCTGCATCGCCAGCCAGTCATCGACCTCTTTGCCGCAGCCATCGCCTGACGGCGGCGGATCCTGATCCTGACAGGCGCTGTCGCCCTCGGGACAACCGATGCGGATATGGAAGTGATAGTTATGACCCCACATCGGCCTGACCTTGGACAGCCAGGCGCGCTCGTTGCCGGCATCGCGGCAGAGCGCTTTCTTGATGGCTGGATTGACGAAGATGCGGGCGACGGCCGGCTGTTCGGCAGCGAGCCGGATGATTCCGACATGCGCCTTGGTCCAGCGGGCCGGGTCGACATCCATCCAGTCGCTGGCGACGACATTGGTCGCCGACATATTCTCGCGCTCGCTGCTGGACAGGGTGCGCTCCGGCATCGGCGTCAGCCAGATATCGGCATCAAGACCGACCTGATGCGAGGCATGCCCGGTCAACATCGGCCCGCCACGCGGTTGTGACAGATCGCCGACCAGGAGGCCGGGCCAGTCAGCCGCAGACGGCGCTTTGCGGGCGATCCGCTCGATCAGGGCAACCAGATCGGGATGACCCCAGTTGCGGTTGCGCGACAACCGCATCACCTGCCAGGTCGGCCCGTTGGTGGCGAGTGCCCGCGCCCCGGCGATGCAGCCCTTGGCATAGGAACCGATGGTCCGCGCCGGGCCGGGAACCGCTGCCTTGGCCGAGCCGAAATGGCGCTTGGCGGCATCGGCCGGCAGGGTCTGCAGCAATTTGGCCCGCGTTGCCATTTCCTCGGTGTAGGTCTCCTGTGCCGCCGTTCCCGCCGCCAGTGCAAGCCAGAATCCTGCCGACACAAGACTTGCCGTCGCCAGTCCGCGAGCGATGGATAAACGTCGAATCATCAGCGTAACTCTCTGGAAAGGCTTGATAAACAGGCTGATTACCATGGCACTACCGAAGCCGATTATAAACCACGTCCGTTTACCGGGAACAAACGGGCCTGGCAGTTTTGTATGCGGACAGATCGGGAAGGGCTGCGCGTCAGAGCCTTGCATTCAAGCCGGGCCGGCACAGCCGCAACAGACAAACAGGGGTTGGCGTCGATGAAGAAGATTCTTGCCGTATTGGTAATGGCCTGGGCAATGCTGTTCTCTGCGTCTCTGGCTCAGGCCAAAGTGGTGGCCAAGATCAGTGTCGCCCAGCAAAAGATGACGGTCAGTGTTGATGGCGAAGTTGTCCATGTATGGAATGTCTCGACAGCACGAAAAGGTTTCGTCACTCCGCGCGGCACTTATGCGCCGAAGCGATTGCATGCCCGTTATTACTCAAAGAAATATTATAATTCACCGATGCCCTATTCGATTTTCTTCAAGGGCGGCTATGCGGTTCACGGAACCAGTGCGGTCGGCAAGCTCGGCGCTCCAGCCTCGCATGGGTGTGTGCGACTGGCGACCGGCAACGCGGCCAAACTCTTTGCCCTGGTGAAAGCCTATGGTCCGGCGAAGGCCAAGATCGTCATTACCTAGGAAATGCCGATGGTAAAAAAGAAGATGCTATATCAATAGCCTGGAGTGTTCGATCTGAGCCAGTCTGGTCGGCCTCCGCTTCAAGGGCGCAGTCCGCTGGAAGTATCACTTCATGGTATTGGAGATCTTCTCATACATCTTGTTGGCACTGTTCGTATAGGTCTGCACAGCTGTAATAATGGCCAGGAACACAAGTGCGCAGATCAGCGCGTATTCGATCGCAGTCGCGCCCGATCGGTTCTCGATAAACTGCTGGATAATTTTTTTCATGGTCCGCCTTCCGATAGGGCCATGATGCCAACAGCTGCCAAAAATACAGTTAATACCACCCGACTTCAGCAATGACCGGCCGGTCATTGCTGGCGACCTTTGGTATCAGCCGGGCACCTTGCGGGTCTCTGCGATCAAACGGGCCGCGGCGAGGTCCTCGCGGGCATTGCCCACCGACTTGAACAGCGTGATCATCGCGGCATTGCCCCGGCCGGGATGCCTTCCACTCACAAGGTCGGCAAGATCGGCAAGGATGTGCCCTTCATTGATCACGCCGTCGCGCAATGGCTGGGCGAGATCGCCCGAGAGCAGTGCGCCGGGTTTGGCGTCGACGAAAATGGCTGAACGCCGAACTGCCTCGTCATCCACTTCGCGCATGTCATCCTTGAACGACCCGACAAGGTCGACATGACACCCTGGTTGCAGCCAGGCCCCGGGAAACAACGGTGTGCTGGCGCTGGTGCAGCAGGAAATGACGTCGGCTCTGCACACCGAGGCTTCCAGATCAAGGGCGACCGAGGCCGCCAGCCCGCTGCGGCGCAGGGCACCGGCCACCGCCGATGCCTTGGCTGGATCCCGGCCGTGGATCTCGATCGATTCATAAACCCTGACCGCTGCATGGGCGCTGGCCATGTGTTCCGACAATTGTCCGGTGCCGATGACCAGCAGGCGCCGGGCATCCGTGCGGGCAAGCCGCTTTGCTGCGGCTGCGGAGGTTGCTGCGGTGCGCCGCACCGTTATCGCGTCGCCATCCATCGCGGCACGGATTGCCCCGGTTTCGCCATCAAACAGCAGATAGGCGGCCGAAATTGTCGAAATGCCCTTTGCGGTATTGCCTGGAAAGAACGTCACGGCCTTGACGCCGATCGAATCGCCGCCCAGCCAGGCTGGCATCAGCAGCAGCACACCGTTTTCGCCCTTCGGATTGGCGATCGTCAGAACCTGTCTTTGCGGCACCTCGACAGGGGCTGCGAAATGCTGCTCGATGGCGGCGATCAGATCAGGCCAGTTCAATGCGGCCTGCACCACGCCCGCATCATACAGTTGCATCCTGATCCCCCGTTCAGCTCCTGAAGAGGATCCTGTCTTAGACCACGCAGGCGCCGCAAGCCAATCCTGTCTCCAAGCTACGGAATGAACGGCTCGGGCGCTCCTGCGTGCTATTCGCAGGCCGGCTTGCCGGCATCAACGCGGCAGGCACGTCCGTCGGGATGGATGATCCAGTCCTCGACCGTTTCGCGAACCTGCCCATTGCTGGCCGTGACCCGCGTTTCGACACGGCGCGAGCGGCTGCCGTCGGGGTTGGCGGTTTCACGCAGGGTCATCTGGGTGCGCGTGCCATCCGGCGCGACCATCGCCTGCGTGGAAACGAACGTGCCGCCTGCCGGAGGCAAGCCGAAACTGTGGAACATCATGGTGCCTCCCGGTGCCGTCTGGTCCAGAGTCATGGAAAAGCCCCCGCCCGGCAGGGGCTGCGGCACGCCCAGGCCAAAGGACATGAAGCCGTTGCGGCACATGGTCATGGCACCCATCGTCATACAATCCTGCGCCACAGCAGGCAGCGTCAGGACCAGGCCAAGAGCTAGGGCACGGCGGGCAGAAGCAAGGTGCATCGTCATTCTCCGAGCAAGACCGATATGGTGATGCAAGCGCGGCGCCATCAAGGCGGCGCGTTGTCTAGGGGCTAAAATCCCCTGCGACATTTTCGCTGACTGACGGTTCCTAACCGGCCGGGGCACCGGACATTGCTCTGGCCATTCCATGCGGCCTGAGCTATCGGGAAAAGTCTTTCACACAAGGAGCGTCTCTTTCATGAGGAAAGTTTTTCCCGACGCCAAATCCGCCCTGGACGGCATCTGCAGGGACGGCATGACGATCATGGCCGGCGGGTTCGGTCTATGCGGCATGCCGGAAGATCTGATCATCGCGCTGCGTGATACCGGCACCAAGGGCATCACCGCCATTTCCAACAATGCGGGTGTCGACGGCAAGGGCCTGTCGCTGCTGCTGGAAACCCGGCAGATCCGCAAGATGATCTCCTCTTATGTCGGCGAGAACAAGCTGTTCGCGGCCCAGTACCTGGCCGGTGAACTTGAGCTTGAGTTCAACCCGCAGGGCACGCTGGCCGAGCGTATCCGCGCCGGCGGCGCCGGCATCCCGGCCTTCTACACCAAGACCGGCTACGGCACGATCATCGCCGATGGCAAGCCAACGGCGGAATTCGATGGCGAGCATTATGTGATGGAGCGCTGGCTGCGCGCCGATGTCAGCCTCGTTCATGCCTACATGGCCGACACCGAGGGCAACCTTGTTTTCCGCAAGACCGCCCGGAACTTCAATCCGATGATGGCAACCGCCGGCAAGGTGACCGTGGTGCAATGCGAGCACCTGGTGCGGGCCGGTGATATCAATCCCGACCATATCCATACGCCGGGCGTTTTCGTGCAGCGCATCGTGCATACGCCGAATGCGGCCAAGTACATCGAAAACCGCACCACGCGGAAGCATACCTCGGCCCCTGCCGGCACAGGAGGAGACGTCTGATGGCCTGGACACGCGAACAGATGGCGGCACGCGCCGCCAAGGAGCTGCGCGACGGCTTCTATGTGAACCTCGGTATCGGCATCCCGACGCTGGTCTCAAATTACATTCCGGCCGGAATGAGCGTGCAGCTCCAGTCCGAAAACGGCATGATGGGCATGGGGCCCTTCCCTTACGAGGGCGAGGAAGACCCCGACCTGATCAACGCCGGCAAGCAGACGGTGTCCGAACTGCCGACGACGTCGTATTTCTCCTCGGCCGACAGTTTCGCGATGATCCGCGGCGGGCATATCAACCTGTCGATCCTCGGCGCCATGCAGGTGGCCGAGAATGGCGATCTCGCCAACTGGATGATCCCCGGCAAGATGGTCAAGGGCATGGGCGGCGCGATGG
>ERZ761609.1187-NODE-1187-length-24545-cov-12.536505_pt1 | contig 24545 bp, 27 predicted proteins | sample MGYA00511163_ERZ761609 | MGnify/ENA primary metagenome ERZ761609 (study PRJEB28899, sample SAMN02445070) | bioreactor sludge metagenome | biome: EBPR sludge | place: Australia: Brisbane, Thorneside Wastewater Treatment Plant | collected 2011-12-16 ... | reverse complement strand
CAGTCGGCAGTCGGCAGTCGGCAGTCGGCAGTCGGCAGTCGGCAGTCGGCAGTCGGCAGTCGAAAGGTGTCATTCCGGATTGGCGAAGCCAAGTCCGGAATCCATCTTTCCAACAGATAGACACCCAAGATGAATTCCGGGCACGCGCCAGGCGCACCCCCGGAACGACACCGGCTTGCCCGTTTCCGACTGCCTATGGGCTCACTTCGCCGCGACCACCATGATCTCGACCTTGTAGGCCGGCGTGGCGAGAGCAGCCTGCACGGTGGCGCGGGCCGGCGTGTTACCCGGCGACACCCAGGAGTCCCACACCGAGTTCATGGCAGCGAAGTCCTTGATGTCGGCGAGCCAGATGTTGGTGCGCAGCAGCTTTGACTTGTCGGTACCGGCCGCCGCGAGCAGCCGATCGATTTCCTTCAGCACCTGGCGGGTCTGGTCAGCGGTATCCTTGGAGGGATCATCCGCGACGATGCCGGCGAGATAGACGGTGTCACCGTGTACAACGGCCTTGCTCATGCGTGCGCCGCTTTCGATACGCTGGATGGTCATGCAGATCTCTCCTTGGGTTAAAAATGCATCGGTGTGGGGTTAGCGCTACCCAACAGGCAAGTCCACACCCGGACGCACTGGCGAAACACGCATGATGTTCCTAGATTGTATGCAGCGGGTGCGCGCGCTTGATTGCGCCGCCAAGCTGCCGCAGTCTTGAGGTCTGACACGACGCCATGAATCGACCGAGCCGCCCCAAGTCAGAGCCTTCTGCGCCGAGTGTTCACGCCGGCCCCGGCGACGGTGGCAGCCGCGACGGCGGAACCGCTGTGGCAACACGCACGAAAACTCAGACAAAGCGTCCCTCGCTCTACCGGGTGCTGCTGCTCAACGACGACTACACGCCGATGGAATTCGTCATCCACATTCTGGAGCGGTTCTTCAACAAGTCCCGGGAGGATGCCACGCGCATCATGCTGCATGTGCATCAGAACGGGGTGGGCGAATGCGGAGTCTACACCTACGAAGTCGCCGAAACGAAAGTGACGCTGGTGATGGACTTTGCGCGCCAGCACCAGCATCCTCTGCAATGCGTCATGGAAAAGAAGTGAGAGCCGCCAGTGCCGACATTTTCCCGCAATCTTGAAAAGGCCCTGCATGCGGCGCTCGCGCTCGCCAACGAGCGCCGGCACGAGTACGCAACGCTGGAGCACCTGCTGCTCGCGCTGATCGACGATGGCGACGCGGCCGCGGTGATGCGCGCCTGCAATGTCGACCTCGACGCCCTGCGCCGCACGGTAACGACCTATGTGGACACCGAGCTCCAGGGCCTCGCCACCTCGCACAAGGGTGATCCCAAGCCGACCTCCGGCTTCCAGCGCGTCATCCAGCGTGCGGTGATCCACGTCCAGTCCTCCGGACGCGAGGAAGTGACCGGGGCGAATGTGCTGGTCGCCATCTTCGCCGAGCGCGAGAGCCACGCCGCCTTCTTCCTGCAGGAGCAGGACATGACGCGGTTCGATGCGGTGAACTACATCAGCCATGGCATCGCCAAGCGACCCGGCATGTCGGAATCGCGCCCTGCGCGCGGGCAGGATGAAGAGGAAGATCGCGGCGGAGCCGATCAGGGTTCGCGCTCCGGCAATGCCGAGAAGGGCGGCAAGAAGGAAAGCGCGCTCCAGGCCTATTGCGTCGATCTCAACGCCAAGGCGCGTCAGGGCAAGATCGATCCGCTCATCGGCCGCGAGGCTGAGGTGAACCGCACCATCCAGGTGCTCTGCCGCCGGCAGAAGAACAACCCCATGTTCGTAGGCGACCCTGGCGTCGGCAAGACCGCCATCGCCGAAGGACTGGCGCGCCGCATCGTCACCGGCCAGGTGCCGGACGTGCTGGCCGGTGCGACGATCTACTCGCTCGACATGGGCGTGCTGCTGGCCGGCACGCGCTATCGCGGCGATTTCGAAGAACGCCTCAAGCAGGTCATCAAGGAGATCGAGAACCACCCCTCGGCGATCCTGTTCATCGATGAAATCCATACCGTGATCGGCGCGGGCGCGACCTCCGGCGGCTCGATGGACGCCTCGAACCTGCTCAAGCCGGCGCTGGCCGCCGGCACGCTGCGCTGCATCGGCTCCACGACCTACAAGGAATACCGCCAGCATTTCGAGAAGGATCGCGCGCTGGTGCGCCGCTTCCAGAAGATCGACGTGAACGAGCCGACCATCCCGGACGCGATCGAGATCCTGAAGGGGCTCAAGCCGTACTTCGAGGAGTTCCACAAGCTCAAGTACACCAACGACGCGGTCAAGGCGGCCGTGGAGTTGTCGGCGCGCTACATTCACGATCGCAAGCTGCCGGACAAGGCGATCGACGTCATCGACGAAACCGGTGCCTCGCAGATGCTGGTGCCGGCCCAGAAGCGCAAACGCACGATCGGCATCAAGGAGATCGAGGCCACCATCGCCACGATGGCCCGCATTCCTCCCAAGACCGTATCGAAAGACGACGCGGAGGTGCTCCAGCACCTCACGTCCACGTTGCGGCGCGTGGTCTACGGCCAGGACAAGGCAATCGAGCAACTCTCGGCGGCGATCAAGCTGGCGCGCGCCGGCCTGCGCGACACCGAAAAGCCCATCGGCGCCTACCTGTTCTCGGGCCCGACAGGGGTCGGCAAGACGGAGGTCGCCCGGCAGCTCTCAAAGGCGCTCGGTGTTGAACTTCTGCGCTTCGACATGTCGGAGTACATGGAGCGCCATACCGTCAGCCGCCTGATCGGCGCGCCTCCGGGCTATGTCGGCTTCGATCAGGGCGGACTGCTCACCGACGGTGTCGACCAGAACCCGCATTGCGTGCTGCTGCTGGACGAGATCGAGAAGGCCCATCCGGACCTGTTCAACATTCTCCTCCAGGTGATGGACCACGGCAAGCTGACCGATCACAACGGCAAGCAGGTCTCCTTCCGCAATGTCATCATCATCATGACGACCAACGCCGGCGCGGCGGACCTGGCCAAGTCGGCCTATGGCTTCACGCGCCAGAAGCGTGAGGGCGACGATACGGAGGCGATCAACCGGCTGTTCGCGCCGGAGTTCCGCAACCGTCTCGATGCGGTGATCTCCTTCGGCCAGTTGCCAAGGGAGGTGATCGCCCAGGTGGTCGACAAGTTCGTGCTGCAACTGGAAGCGCAACTGTCCGACCGAAACGTCACCATCGAACTGTCGGACGACGCCCGGGCCTGGCTGATCGAGCACGGCTACGACCAGACCATGGGCGCGCGGCCCATGGCGCGGCTGATCCAGACCGCGATCAAGACGCCACTCGCCGACGAAGTGCTGTTCGGCAAGCTCAAGAAGGGCGGCGTCGTTCGCGTCGTCGTCACAGAGAAGGACGGCACGAAGACGATCAGCTTCGACTACCCCGAAGGACCGGTCGAGCCCAAGCCCGCCCCTGAAATCAGCAAGCCGCCGGCTTCGAAGACGAGACGCCAGGTCAAGGCCAAGAACGATCGCCCGGCAGACAAGCCGCGACGGTCCACCGTGCCGCGCGTGCCGCTGAAGGATTAAGGAAAGGAACTCGCCGTGTCCCTACTGCCGCTTATCCTTGGACTGGCGCTGTTCTTCGCAGCCCATGTCTTCACGACCTTCCGCGTGCACCGGGCCGGCGTCATCGAACGGCTTGGCGCCGGCCCCTACCGCGGCCTTTACTCGGTCGCATCGGCGGTCGGACTTGCGCTGATTGTCTTCGGCTTCGGCTACTACCGCGCCCGCGGCTACATTCCGTTGTGGGACCCGCCGCGCTGGACCGGCCATATCGCGCTGACGCTGATGCCGGTCGCTCTGGTTCTGGTTGCCAGCGCCTACATGCCGGCCGGCCTGATCAAGACAAGGGCTCGCCATCCATTCCTTGCGGGCGTGAAACTCTGGGCCCTCGCCCATTTGCTCGCGAACGGGGACTTGGGATCATTCCTCCTTTTCGCGTCATTCCTGGCCTACGCCGTCTATGACCGGATCGCGATCAAGCGGCGCGGAGAAGCGCCGCGCGAACCGCGCCGCGTGTCCTGGACGACCAGTGACACGATCGCGGTGGCGCTGGGGGCGCTGCTCTATTCCCTGATCGCCTTCTGGCTCCACGAAGTGCTCTTCGGCGTTGCCGCCTTCGTGCCGCGCGCTTCGTGATGCGCAGCGCCGAGGGCGGCGTAGGCGGCATGGCGCGCATGGCTTCGTTTGCGCTCGTCCTGCTGCTGGCCGGGTTTTTGGACCTTTCGCAGGCGAAAGCTGCGGCCTGGCTGTCCGAGAGTGGCAGCAAGGCCTGGCTGTCCGGCATGATCGGTCCCGAGGATGACAAAAAGTTCGAGGAGTTCCTCAATCGGCCTCGCGCCCAGAAACTCAAGGTCATCTACCTGTCGAGCCCGGGCGGTTATCTGCGGCCCGCCGTCGCGATCGGCATGATGATCCGCAAGGCCGGCATGGCCACCGCCGTGGAAGCCGACAAGGTGCTTTGCGACAGCGCCTGCAACGTCATCTTTGCGGGCGGTGCGAAGCGCTACTACATTCGCGGCGACAAGGTGACCGAGGGTTTCAGCTCGATGACCGGGCTGGGCTATCATCCGTCAAGCCAGGTGCGCGATCTGCGCAGCCCCGCCGTCTACAGCGACAAGGGCACGGATGCGATGCTCAAGTACTATCGCGCCATGGGTCAGCCTCGCGCGGCGGAACTCGCGCAGAAGGCCGCCTTCAATTCGATATTCCGTCCCAATGGCAAGACCGCGCTGCAATTGAACATCGCCACAAGCCTTTCGGAACCGCCGGACTGATCCACACGTTCCGGTCGGTCGCCTGCGACTTTCCCCATCCTGGCCTGTGCGCTGCCGCACATCCGTCATGAAGCCGCCATGGCATCTGTCGCATATGCAGACAGCAAGCCCCGGGAGGCTTACATGATCGTCGGAATGTCAGAAGGCGACCGCTACCGTTTCGAAGTCATGCTGACGAGCGACGGGTTTATCGTTCGCGCGCGCTGCGTCGAAAGTGGCGAAGTGCTCGATAATCGTGATCGCCTGTTTCGCACGGCGCCGGCGGCTTTCGCCTTCGCTGAGCTTTCCGCCATGAAGGACGCGGAGGATTCCCTGCCACGCGAGACGCGCGAAGCGGCGGAAGCCCATCTCGCGTCCGATCGCGCGGCGCGCCTGTTCGCCGACATCCGCGCGAAGCTTTCCGACAGCGGCGTGTCCGCCGCGCTGCTCCAGGCGTGGGACCGGCGCGCCGTCATCACGCGCGAACCGCTGATGAACTGATCTGCCGCGCTTCAGCGCTCGGGCAGCAGCGCCTCGCTCTGCCCCGAAAGCCGCGCGAACACCAGTCCGACCCATTCCTTGGTCGCAAGATCAAGTCGCCGCAGCCCCTGGGACACGGATGTGAAGGGGCGATAGTCATCGCCGGAGCCGCTGGAGCGATAGTCGACAGGAAACGGCACCACTGTCCAGCCCGCCTTGCGGAACAGCGCGACCGAACGGGGCATGTGCCAGGCCGATGTCACCAGCAACCAGCGTTCACCCTTCCCCGGCCGCAACTGCACGAAGCTGTTGACGGCATTCTCGTGGGTGTTGCGCGAGGCGCGCTCATACACCAGCCGGTCAGGCGGGATCAGATCGCCGATGACCCGGCGCACGACGTCGGCTTCCGGCGGGATACCGCCGAGGGGGTCTCCCGAACCGCCGACAAAGACCAGACGCGCCTCGGGGTACCGGCGCGCCAGAGCCGGCAGGATCGTGAAGCGCTCGGCTGCTTCATTCACGGCGAATTGCGCCCTCCCCACGGCCACTTCCGTCTGCAGCGCACCACCCAGGACCAGCACACCGGCCACCGGAATGCCGTCGTCCTGAAACGGTGGGAAATGCTCCTCCAGAGGCCGGAGGATCAGCGTGGACAAGGGCGTGAACCCGCCGATCAGCAAGCCCACTGCGCCGGCGATGCCGAGCCGGCGCCCCCAGAGCGCCAACCGGGTTCTGCACAGCAGCGCGCCGACAAGAACCGCCAAAGTCAGCGCGGTCGAGGGTTCCATCAGGAGCCAGACAAGCTTTGACAGATAGAACATTGCGCGCGCATCAGTCCCAGGCAGGCGCCCACGCGATATTCACGATGCGGCCGTCCGGACGGGCCAGCCCGGAAATGGCAGCCATGTCCGCCGCGTCGAGCGCAAAATCCCAGACAGCAAAGTTCTCGGCGATCCGACCGGGGTTCGATGAACGCGGAATCGCGACCAGTCCCTGCTGCAGATGCCAGCGCAGGATGACCTGCGCGACCGTCCTCGAATGCCGCCGGGCGATGTCGGCGATTGGTCCCGTCCCGTCGATCTTGCCGCGGCCGATCGGCGTATAGGAAACAAAGGCCATCCCATGCCTGCGGCAGGCGGCGATGACCTTCGACTGGTCGAGAAGCGGTTGATACTCGCACTGGTTGGCGACAAGCGGTTCCGTCGACAGCCGCACCGCTTCGTCAAGCAGAGCCACCGGGAAGTTGGACACGCCGATATGCCGCGCCAGACCGCTGCGCTTGACCTCGTTCAAGGCCTTGATCGAGCGCGCCAGCGGGATCGCCGGGTTCGGCCAGTGGATGAGCAGCAAGTCCACCTGTTCGAGACCCAACCGTTTCAGGCTGGCTTCCGCTGATGCCTGAAGCGCGCCATCATCGATCGAATCCCACCACACCTTCGTTGTCACGAAGACATCGTCGCGCTTGATGCCGCTGGCGCGCAGCCCCTGCCCCACCGCTTCCTCGTTGGTGTAGGCGGCTGCGGTATCGATGTGTCTGTAGCCGCAACGCAGCGCATGGGCGACGGCAGCGCTCGCGACCTCCCCGGTCAATTGCCACGTACCCAAGCCAATCGCGGGAATGCGCGCACCATTGGCCGCGACGATGATCTGATCCATGCCAAGCCCCTCCTTGCAAGACGAAACGCGGCCGCCCGCGCCGCTCCGCGACCTTCGCGATCAGAGGCCTAGCGCCTCGCCAAGCCACGCGCCAGTGACTTCAAGCGCCGTCTCGTGCAACGGTCCGCCCGGCAGGAAGTCGAAGTGCCCTCCATCATGCACCAGCAGCCGCTTCGGTTCGCCGGCGCGCGCGAGCACGCTCTCGATCTGAACCAGGGGAACCAGTCTGTCCTGCCGGGCAGCCAGCACGAGGATAGGTTTCGGCGCGATCAACTCGACGAAAGCCTCCGGCGCATAGTCCGCCATGCGCGCCACCGATTCCTGCGTCGTGGCGTTGCGCCAGCCTGCGTCGGCATGGGCGGTGAACCATTCATGGGCGCCTGGGGCCCCGAGCAGGCAGGGTTGTCCCTTCGGGGCAACAATGGCAATTTCGCCGCTGGGCTGGAGGGTCGCGCGCCGGTCATGCTCGGGCGCGACACGCGCGAGATACCGCGCGACCCCTGCAGCTCCTGCCACGGCCTGCACGGTTCCCAGCACAGAAAAGGCCGGACACAGCGCCGCGACAGCCTTCACGCGCGGATCTACGGAGGCCAGGAACACTGCGTGCCCGCCGGAAAAGGAAAAGCCCCAAAGGGCGATGCGCTCCGCATCGATCCCCGGCTGTGCACGAAGCCAGCGTATGGCGGCGCGCGTGTCATCGTGCTGTTCCTGCGGCACAAGTCGGCCGCGTTCAGCTCCGTCGCTCTCTCCAAGCCCGCGATAGTCGAAGGCGAGCACCGCAAGACCACGCCTGGCATAGCTTTCGGCGAAGGATTGCAGGCCCATCGCCTTCGTCGCCGACATGCCGTTCGCCATGATCACCGCGGGATGCGGCCCCGGACCCGCAGGCCGGAACAGCCAGCCCCGGCAGGTCACGCCGGAGGACGGAAAGGAAACCTCGTCGCGCGTCATGAGAACACCCCTGCTCCGGCATCAAGGGCGCAGGATGGCAGGCCGTCACGGCGGGCTCAAGCTCGTTGCGATGCCAAGTTCGAGCGCCCGCTGGCCGGGAATGCGATAGATGCCTCGGAACGTGGCGTTGCTGACAATTTTCGCCGCACCGCTCACCCCCATCTCGTAATAGATGTCGATCATCTGCGCGGTTCCGGCACCGGAATACTGGCGCTGCCCGGTGGCGACGGACGATCCTTCATGGAAGCCCAGGCCGCGCTGCTGCGGAATCCGTGGATCAATGCCTGCGGCGTTCACATAATGGCGCGAGACACCTGCGGCGAACAGGCCGGTGCAGGCGGAATAACAGAAGCTCCGTGAGGCATCCACAAGCGTGCTCAACCGCCGCTTGCGGATTTCCCGTGCGATTTCCGTCACAGGCCAGATGCGACCACCCGGACTGTTCTGAAGCACAACGATGCGTACTTTTGCAAACTGAGGCGTTTTCGACAGCTCCATGAAGCGAACGTGGTCGGAATCCACAACCGCACCCGACATCACCAGCGTATCCCCGCGAATGGTCATGTCCATCGCTGCAACTGGAGTCATGAAGATTGCAAGAAACACAATAACAAAGAAATTCAAGTCCGGCTCCTCTCTTGAATACGTCAAGAAGAGAATGCACAGACGGTCGTTCCAGGCAACGCCAAACGCAAATATTGAGCGTGAATTCGTAAGACGGTGCTCACCCGCAGTCGGACACAAGCCGCTTGTTTACCCATCCATCCACCCTGCCCTGGCAATCCTGCTCGGGCATGCCCTTGCGGCACCAGGTGACGCGCACCCAGCCAGAGCGCTCGCCCTCGCGCAACAGCACCATGTCGCCAGAGGGCATGCGCGCCAGTTGCTTTGCCGAAGCGCCCGGAGCGGCACGGAGGGCGGCGAAGCCATCGGCCGTTTTCACCACCTCGCAATAGGAGGTGGCGAAGGCTGGAGCGGTGCAAAGGACGAAAACGGCAGCGGCGCCTGCAATGTTACGCATGAATACCTCCCGGTTCAGATGGTCAGCGATAGCGCTGACTATCGCCCCTTCAGTGCGCGCGCGCACAATGTTGCGTGCAGACGGGCCTGATCAGCCCGTCTTGCCGAACAGCTCGCGTCCAATCAGCATGCGACGGATTTCGCTGGTGCCCGCGCCGATCTCGTAGAGTTTCGCGTCGCGCAGCAGGCGGCCGGTGGGATAATCGTTGATGTAGCCGTTGCCGCCCAGAAGCTGGATCGCGTCGAGCGCCACTTTCGTGGCCTTTTCGGCGGCGTAGAGAATGGCGCCGGCCGCGTCCTCGCGGGTGGTCTCGCCCCGGTCGCAGGCCTTCGCCACGGCATAGACGTAGGCCTTGCAGGCATTCATGCCCACATACATGTCGGCGATCTTGCCCTGCACAAGCTGGAATTCGCCGATGGCCTGGCCGAACTGCTTGCGCTCATGGACATAGGGCATAACCACATCCATGCAGGCCTGCATGACACCGAGCGGTCCGGCGGCGAGCACGGCGCGCTCATAGTCGAGACCGCTCATCAGCACATTGACGCCGCGCCCGACATGGCCGAGCACGTTGTCTTCCGGCACCTCGCAGTCCTCGAACACGAGTTCGCCCGTGTCGGAGCCGCGCATGCCAAGCTTGTCCAGCTTCTGCGCCGTGGAAAACCCTTTCATGCCCTTTTCAACGAGAAAGGCCGTGATGCCGCGCGGCCCGGCGCCGGGATCGGTCTTGGCATAGACAACCAGTGTCTCCGCGATGGGACCGTTGGTGATCCACATCTTGTTGCCGTTGAGAACATATCGGTCGCCCTTCTTGTCCGCGCGCGTCTTCATCGACACGACATCGGATCCTGCGCCCGGCTCGGACATGGCCAGCGCTCCGACATGCTCGCCGGAAATGAGCTTCGGCAGATACTTGCGCTTTTGCGCTTCACTGCCGTTGCGCCGGATCTGGTTGACGCAGAGGTTCGAATGCGCCCCATAGGAAAGACCGACCGAAGCGGAAGCTCGGCTCACTTCCTCCATCGCCACGACATGTTCGAGGTAGCCGAGGCCGGCGCCGCCGTATTCCTCTTCCACCGTTATGCCATGCAGGCCGAGCGCGCCCATCTTGGGCCAAAGATCACGCGGGAACTGGTTTGAGCGATCGATTTCGTCGGCGCGCGGCGCGATCTCGGCCTGGGAGAAATCCCGCACGGTTTCACGGATCGCGTCGGCCGTCTCGCCAAGGTCGAAGTTGAATTCGCGAACGGTGTTGGACAGCATGACAACTCCATGGTGCGGTATGGCATCGTTGCCCGAATCCGTAGCAGTCCCGCGCGCCACTTCCAACTAGCCTTCGGATGCAGAAACCAGCAACGCTCCCTTAACGCTGGAACCAAGCAGCGCTCGCTCCTTAAGCCCATCGTTAGGGCCGTGCGGCAAGGTCGCAGCCCAGGGGAACAGGGAACTGCATGCGCTTCAACGCCCGCCATCAGCCGCAACCGGCTTCGCGCTACGTCGTCGAATGGACGGGCGTGGAACAGCTTGCCGCGCGGCCCGAAGCCTGGAACGCTCTCAGCGCGCGCGCGCTGGAACCGAACCCGTTCTATCAGCCCACGTATCTGCTGGCGTCCGCGCGCCGGCTCGTCCACGCCGACATACGCTGCGTCGCCGTCTATCGCGACGCTGCGCGCGACAGCGAGCTTCTTGGCCTGTTCCCGCTCCAGCAGGCGCGCCTCACGCAAGGCGGATTCTTCCCCGCCATAGATTTCTGCCGCAACGACTTCATCCCTTTGACAGCCCCTCTGATCGATCCGGACGATCCGGTCGGGGTCTGGGAAAGCTTCTTCCTGGCCTTTCAGGGGGAGACACCCACGCCCAGAATCGTTCTGTCACGCTATCACCCGCAGGAGCGCGGCACCGTCGCGGCGCTTCGGGAGGCGCTGGCGCGCAACAGCCAGGCGTTCAGCGTCATCGACAGTTCCGAGCGGCCATCGGTGGACACCAACCTCGAGTGGGAATCCTACGGCCGCACTATCGAGGCGCATGAGCGGTCGGAAATCGGCCGCCGCCAGCGCAAGCTTTCCGCTCTGGGAGCGGTGACCATAAGGACTGTGACGCAAGGCCCCGACGCGAAGGCGGCGCTCGACGAGTTCCTGCGCATCGAGGGCGCTGGCTGGAAAGGCCTGAACGGCACGGCGATGGCGGCAAAGGCATCGCCAGAGCAGTTCGTGCGCGATGCATTCGACACTCCGAATGCGGAATTCGATGTGCTGGCGATCGACGGAAAGGCCATTGCCGTCGCCATCAACCTGAATGCCGGCGGCGTGCTCTACACCGTCAAGACCGCCTACGATGAAGCCTACCGGGCGCAAGGTCCGGGCATGGCGCTCGGCGTCCACCAGATGCGCAAGGCGCTCGCCGGAGGGCCTTATCGTCGCATTGATTCCTGCGCCGTTCCCGGCGTGCCCATGGGCAAGGTCTGGCGTCAGCGAGAACCCATGCAATGGCTTGCCTTCAGCACAACGCCAGAGATCGGCGCGGGCCGGGTTGACAGCCTCGCTGCGACCTTGCGCGGCCTGGGGCGTCTCAAGGCCTGGATCAAGCAGCAGATCGGACGCAAGTAGGCGGACATGACACGCGTGATGTCCCTGGTGCGGCGCATCGATCGGAGCAAGCTGGCAGCGCTTGCGCCGCTGGCGATCCGCATCGCCGCTGCCGGGCTGGCGGCCGTCCTGCAGGTTGTGCTGGCTCGATTGCTCGGCGCCGACGACTATGGGATTTTCGCCTGGGCCTGGGCGCTCGTCGCGGTCGGCGGCTATGCCACCACCTTCGGCTTGAGCCAGACGGCGGTACGCCATCTCGCGCTTTACGCCGAGCAAAAGGATTCAGCGGCAGCCCAAGGGTTTCTGCGCTTCTCGATGCTCTGTGTGATCGCCGGTTCCAGCGCGCTGGCCGCGGTGACGGCCTTGCCCGTCCTCGCCGGCGCGATCCCCTGGATCGAAGCGAACCGGCTGGTTCCCATGCTGATCGTGCTCGCCATCATCCCGTTCTTTGCCCTTGGCGATCTCGCGGAAGGGTTCGCCCGCTCGCAAGGATGGAGCGTCCTCGCACTGGCGCCGGGTTATGTCATGCGCCAGTTGCTGCTCATCCTGCTGCTGCCGGCGATCTGGCTGCTCGGCAAGACGCCCACCGTCACGACCGGTTTGACCGTCGCGCTTGTCGCGACCGCGATGACTGCCCTGGTCCAGATGGCTCTGGTCCTGCAGCGGCTTAAATCGGTATTCGCACGCGGAGAGATCCGTCACGATGATCGACCTCGGTGGCTTTCCGCCGCCGGCCCGGTCTTCCTGGCGGACATCGTGCAGGTGCTGCGCCAGAACGTCGACGTCCTGATTCTGGCGGCTTTCGCTCCGCCGGCACAGGTCGCGGTCTATTTCGCCGCCACGCGCGTCGCATCGCTGCTGGGACTAGTCGAATTCGCCGTCGGCGCGGCCGCAGCCCACCGTTTCGCGCGGATCGACGCCAAGCACGACGCGGGCGCTCTCGACAGAGCCGTCCGGGAAAGCGCGATCCTGACCTTCTGGCCAACGCTTTTCGCCGCTGTCCTGCTGTGGCTGATTTCCCCCTTGGTGCTGGCGCTGTTCGGCGAAGGGTATCGCAGCGCCAATGAACTTGTTCTCGTGCTGGCGCTCGGCGCGGTGTTGCGCGCCTCGGTCGGGCCGGCCGACGATCTCCTGACCATGCAGGGGCATGGGGCCATGAACCTGGTGGCTCAGGCCGTCGGGCTTGCCACTGTAAGTCTGACCGCGATCGTCCTCGTGCCTAAGCTCGGTCCGTCTGGCGCGGCGCTTTCCGTTCTTTTCGCTACCGGCGCGACCACGTTCGCGCTTGCGCTCGCCAGCGGCAGGCGCATCGGGATCGTCCCCCTGCCCCTGCCCTCACTCATCCTTGCCCGGAGACAGACCGCGTGAATGCACTGTTGAAACCCGTCCGGAGACCGCGATCATCCTATATCGCCGAATGGACCAGCGTTGACTCGCTCGCCCGCTACAAGGACCGCTGGCGCGCGTTGGCTGATCGGGCTGCGGAGCCCAACCCGTTCTATAGTCCGGAGTACCTGCTCTCGAGTGCGCGGGACATCGAGAAGTCGGACATCCGCTGCATGGCGATCTATCGCGATGCCACGCCGGACGCCGACCTTGTCGGACTATTCCCCGTGATGCACGGGCGACTGGCGCAGGGCGCGGTGATCCCGACCCTGGAGTTCTATCAGAACGACTACATCTGTTCGACCGCGCCACTGATCGACCGGGACGATCCGGTCGGGGTCTGCGGACGTTTTCTCGATTTGTTCGAGGGCGAGCTTTCCCGCCCCCGCACGGCCATTTCCCGGTTCATGCCATCCATGCGGGCCGCGTCAAAGGCGCTGGCGGAGGCCCTGGCGGAACGCACCTATCCCTTGGAGATCGTGTCCCGATTCGAAAGGGCAGCGGTTGAAACGGAACGTGGGCTCGACAGCTACCTGTCGCAGCTCAGCACAAACCGGCGCAAGGACCTGCGTCGACGTCACCGGCGGATGGAGGAAGTCGGGTCGGTGACATTCCACACCGCCGCGAACGGACCGGACCTGCGGGCGGCGCTGGACGACTTCCTGCGCATCGAGGCTTCCGGCTGGAAGGGCGAGGCGGGCACCGCCATGGATTGCCAGCCAGGGACACGCCGGCTTGCCGAACATGCGTTCCTCGGCCCCGATTCCGAGATCGACCTGCTCGCCATCGATGGTCGGGCCGTGGCGGCCTGCGCCTCGATCATTTCGCGGGGCGTCAAGTTCACGGTCAAGGTCGCCTTCGACGAAACGTATCGGGCGAACAGCCCCTCCGTCCTGCTCGATTCCTACATGCTCGGCCAGTTCACGCGCGGCGGACGTCTTTCCCGCGCCGATTCCTGTGCCATACCCGGCGCCTTGGTCGAAAATCTGTGGCGCGAAAAGGAACCCGTCGAGTTTCAGGCGTTTGCCATCCACCCCTCGACCAGCACTGCGCGCGTGCGTTCGCTGGCCTCGACCTTGCGCGGCTTTGAAAGACTCAAGACCTGGATGAAGGCTCAGTTGCCCAGGGACTGACGCGCCCGCCGGAACGGCAATGCCGTCAGTGCCCGGCGATCAGTTCGCCCTGCTCCACGAATGCCTTCCACTGCCTCTCGGACCCATAGAAGGCGTTGCGGTCCACATCGCCACGGATTCCAGGCACGCGCCCGGTGGTGGTGAATTGCCAGAACGTCCACGGCCGGCTGGTATAGCGCTCATGCGGCTCGGCGGCGGTCGAGCGGATCCAGTACGGATAGTCGCTGAACTGGCCTTCAAGCACATCCTTGTGGAACGGTATGTCGGTATAGATGATGGGCTTCTTGCCCGTATGCTGCTCCAGTTCGGTCAGCATCAGACGGATTTTCTCCAGCGCCACATCGCGGGGAACCCGCTTCGGGCAAGTCTTGGAGTGGCCGTTCCACTCGACGTCCAAGACCGGCGGCAGGGCATCGGGATCCTGCGGAATGTGCTTGCGGAACCATTCGACCTGCTCATGCGCGGGCCGGCACCAGTAGACGAAATGGTAGGCGCCGCGCGCCACGCCGGCGGCCTTCGCCCCGTTCCAGTTGGCCAGGAAGCGTTCATCGACATGGTCGCCGCCTTCGGTGGCCTTGATGAAGGCGAACTTCGTGCCGGCGCGCTTGACCGCGTGCCAGTCGATCTCGCCCTGCCATTTCGAGATGTCGATGCCCTGAATCGGCTGGCGCGTCGCGCGCGCCACCGCCGGATGCGGCTTGACATCGCCCTTCTGCGAATAGCGGTTCATATCCTCCATGGCGCAGGAGGACAGGATGACAAGGGCGCCGATGCCCGCCACGAGGCGGGGCCACAGCGATGGCTTTCGAGTTTTCCGTTTCATGACCGAGAGAAATGCAGCCAATTTCTTAAGCGTTCGTCAAGACTTGCCTAGGCGAGGCCAAACCAGAGCGTGGCCGTTCCCAGGAAGGTTAAGAAGCCGACGATATCCGTCACGGTCGTGACGAACGGCCCGGACGACACGGCCGGATCGGCGCCGAGCCGATTCAGCGTGAGCGGCACGATGACGCCGGCAAGCGCTGCAGCAACGAGCACCAGTTGCATCGCCACCGCGATCACGATGCCCAGATCGAACGTCTTGAACCATAGCGCCGCCAAAGCACCGGCGATCACGGCGAAAGCAAGGCCGTTGATGCAGCCGACCGCCGCTTCGCGCAGGATGACTTTCAGAAAGTTCGCCGACGTGATCTGGCGTTCGGCGATCGCACGTACCGTTACGGTCATGGCCTGCGTTCCGGCGTTGCCGCCCATGCTGGCGACGATCGGCGCCAGCACCGCCAAAGCGACCATCTTTTCGATCTGCCCCTGAAATTCCTTCAGCACACTGGAGGCAATAAAGGCAGTGATCATGTTGGCGAACAGCCAGGTGAAGCGGCCGCGCGAGATGCGGAACACCGGATCGGTGATTTCCTCGTCCGCCTTGACGCCGGCCAGCGCGCGCATGTCCTCGTCGGCTTCCTGGTCGATGACGTCCACGATGTCGTCGAACGTCAGGACGCCCACCAGCCGCTCCTCGGCATCGACGACCGGGATCGCCACGAGGTTGTAGCGCTTGAACGCCTCGGCAACATCTTCCTGATCGTCGTCGACACGGGCGATGTGCTCCACATCCTCCATGAGAGCGTCGATCTTCACTGGCCGCTTGGCGCGCAGGAGGCGATCGAGCGAGACGACGCCAACGATGCGCTGGCCAGGATCGACGACGAAAATGCGGTAGAATTTCTCGGGAAGATCCTCAGTCTCGCGCATGTAGTCGATGGTCTGGCCAACCGTCCAGAACGGCGGCACGGCGATGAGGTCGGCCTGCATGCGCCGCCCCGCCGACTCCTCGGGATAGTCGAGGCTGCGCTCCAGCGTGACGCGTTCCAGCGCCGGAATACGCGCCAGGACCTCTTCCTGGTCCTCTTCGGCCAAATCTTCGAGAATGTAGACCGCATCGTCGGAATCGAGGTCGCGCACGCCCTCCGCGATGGCTTCGTTGGGAATTTCCTCGAGGATTTCCTCGCGGACCGCGTCATCGACCTCGGTCAGAGCCGCATAGTCGAAATCGCGTCCGAGCAGCTCGATGAGGCGCGGTCGCTCATCGGTTTCGAGCGCCTCGATCAGGTCGCCGAGGTCGGCCTCGTGCAGGTCCTCGACGAGAGCTGCAAGCCGCTCGCGATGCGCGCCTTCGATCGCGGCGCTGACCAGAGCCACGAATTCCGCGCGCACTTCCCCCTCGTCGTTCCGGAACTCTTCCGGAAAACCCAAGGCGGCCGGTTCTTTCTGCACGGCTTCGGCCATCGGACACGACCGCGTTGGAGGAGGATGCTCGACTCGTATTAGGTAAGCGCTTCGGTCGAGGCAATTCGGATTGCATGGGGGAAATCGCTTGCGTGCACTTCGCGACGCTCTTGTGACGCTTTTGCTTGTGTTGGCGGCGTCGCCTATCGCACGCGCGTGCGGTCCGGATGCGCTGGGCACAGCCAGGACACTCTCGCTCGACACGAGCGGTGGACCGCAATTCGGCCTGAAGCAATATGCCCGGACCCTTCCCCTCGGCGATCGCGAAGTCGTCCTGACCTTCGATGACGGGCCGCACCATGGCGTGACGCCGCGCGTGCTGGACGCGCTGGCGCGTGAATGCGTGAAGGCGACGTTCTTCCTCATCGGCCGGAATGCGGCGGCGCTGCCCGGATTGACTGCGCGGATTGCGCGCGATGGGCACACGCTGGCAAACCACACCTTTTCCCATCCCTGGACCATCGACCGCCTGTCACATGCCGCGGCACTTGCCGATCTCGATCGGGGCGAGGACGCGATCCGCATGGCCTCCGGGGCGCGTGTCGCCCGGTTCGTGCGCTTTCCCGGATTTGTCGAGACCCCGGCCCTGCTCTCGGAAATGACCCGCCGTAACGTCGCTGTCTTCGGCACCGACGTCTGGGCATCGGACTGGAACGTCATGGCGCCGGATGTGCAGCTCCGGCTTGTTCTCGGTCGGATCGAGCGGGCACGTCGAGGCATCGTCCTGTTTCATGACATCAAGGACCAGACCGCCGCCATGCTGCCGGCCTTCCTGCGCGAACTGAAGCGGCGCGGGTTCAGGGTCGTGCATGTGACGGGCTGAAAGGTTGACACCCGCCGCCGTTCTGAAAGGATTTCCGCAAAGTGGAGGCGTGAATGGTAGGCAAACTGCGGAACCCTGCCTTGGCGGCAGTATGTCTCGCGACCCTGGCTGCCGTGCTCGCCACATCGACGCCCGCGGCTGCGCAAGGAACGGCGGGGATCCGCATCTCCGGCGCGGCCAAGAACAAGCCCTTCATTGTTTTGATGCCCGGTTCCGGCGGCGCCATTCCCTCCCACTGGGCGGGCGTTGCGTCTGCTCAGGGCTTCGCCGTCGTGAGCGTTGACGTCGCTTCCATTTTTTCCGGACGCTCCCTGCTCAACGTCTCCGAACAGGAACAGGTCCAGACCGTTGGCACCGCGCTTCAGGCGGCGCAGCAGGCGGGGCTGGACATGCAGCGCTGGGCGATCCTCGGCCTGTCCAAGGGAGGTACGGTTGCGCTGCTAAGCGCCGGCGCCTCGCGACCGGCAGGAACGGCGCAGCCTTCGGCTGTCTTCGCCTTCTACCCCGGAAGCGTGGGCTGGTGTCCCAACAGCCACGGCGCCAGCACCAGGGTGCACATCTTCTACGGCGACGCCGATGGCTGGGGCACGCATCGTGGTACGCGCGATGCTTGCAGGCGACAGGCCGGCGGCAATGTCGCCTACCATGAATATCCTGGCGTCCATCATGGGTTCGATCGCGGCGGCGCCGCTCGCACCGTGACTTGCTGCGGTACGTCCTGGGTCGATCAAGGCAACCCGGCGGCCACCGCCAAGGCGCGCGGCGTGGTTGCGGCAACGCTGCGGTCAGTACGGCGCTAGGACGAAAAAAGCGACCCGAAGGTCGCCTTTTCAACACCGGTTTCACCAGATGAATGGTGCGGCCAAGAGGACTCGAACCTCCACGGTGTTACCCACTAGCACCTCAAGCTAGCGCGTCTACCAATTCCGCCATGGCCGCGCGGGGGGCCGGCTAACCGGCTTGCTCCGAGGCGCGCTGACTAACAAACGCTTGCCATGATGACAAGGCTTAAGTTGCCTGCGGCTGCCCTGGTTCCGGAACAACCGCTGGTCTCTCGAAGATGGCATTGACTTCGACTGCAAGCCGCTCCTCACGGCCACGGATGAGCCGCCCTTGCCCGATCGGCAACCCGTTGGCCAGGATGTCAACGGCATCCGCGCCACCGTCGAGGAATAGCCGCGCACCCCGTCCAAGCCGCAACAGCGTCCCCAGTGTCAGGACGCATGATCCGACGACCGCAGAGACGTCGATTTCCACCTTGTCGAGGCGCGCCATGCGTGGTCTTCCTCCGAGTCGACACTTTCGCGCCAATTGTTCACCCTCTGGTTAAAAAATGGCGGACGGCAACTCAGGATTGTTCTCTCGCTCCGATGGCGCAACGGTCGAATGGCGCATCGCGGATGGGCTGATGCCCTACCCGGAGGCGGTCGCCTTCATGGAGGCACGTGTCGCTGCCATTTCTTCAGGCGAAGCACAGGAGCTGGTCTGGCTGGTCGAGCACCCCCCGCTCTATACGGCAGGGACATCCGCGAAGATGACCGATCTGGTCGACTCCCGCTTTCCTGTCCACGAGACCGGGCGCGGCGGCGAGCTGACCTATCACGGACCCGGCCAGCGCGTGGCCTACGTCATGCTGGACCTGAACCGCCGCAAGCGCGATGTCCGCGCCTTTGTAACCGCGCTCGAATCCTGGCTGATCGCCGCGCTGGCGGACTTCAACGTGCGAGGAGAAACGCGCGCGGGCCGAGTCGGCGTCTGGGTGAAGCGGCCAGAGCGCGGCGTTGATTTCGAAGACAAGATCGCTGCGATCGGTATCCGCGTGCGCCGCTGGGTGACGTTTCACGGCATTTCCTTGAATGTGGAACCAGAGTTGAAGGATTTCTCCGGCATCGTACCCTGCGGCATCGCCGATCCGCGCTATGGCGTGACCTCGCTTGTCGATCTCGGCATACCGGTCACCATGCCGGAAGTGGACAGCGTGCTGCGCAGGACATTCGAAAGAGTGTTTTCGTGATCGGGCTCGGCCTGATGCGTGCAAGAGGAGGCCAGGTTGGAATCGCCCGACCAGACAGCGCCCGATTTCGTCTTCGACCTGATGCCGCTGACCCTGACGACCTATGCAACCGGCCAGAACCTCATCTTCGAACCCTACCGCAAGGAACAGCGACGCTTCGGTATCGGCAGCGTCCTGCGGTTCCTCGCCTTTCTCGCGCTCGGGGGAATCGCGGGGCTCGCATTAAGCTACTTCCGCGTCGGCGCGGAGCTCGAAGTCTACGCCAGTTCGATTGGCCGAAGCTGGTACCTTGATGGGTTTGGCATCGTGCTGCTTCTGGGTGCCGCCTTGCTGTTCGGCATTGGGCTGGGACTGCTGGCGGTGCGCTCGGGCGGTCGCTCGATGATGCTGTGGATGATGCGCAACAGCCGCGCCATGGCGGAGCCCGGCCGCATCGTCTTTTCGCCCGCCGGACTGACCGCTACCGCAGCGTCCGGGAGCCGGCAGTTCCCGTGGCGCACGATCACCGGCTACCGGCGCGCGCGGGGGCACTGGTTCGTTTTCGTGGACACCGTGTCGTTCTATTGGCTCGATGAGGATATGGTCGCGGATCCGGTCGCTTTTGCCAGCTATCTCGACCGCCACATCGCAACCGCTACCCCCTAAGCCGCGCCTCTTCCTCGAACATGAAGTCACGCGTCACCGGCACATCGGCCCGCCCGGCCGAAATCAGCAGCTGGAACACCATGTTCGAGCCGGTGAGGAAGCCGAGTTCGACTGCGCTCAGGTAGAACTCCCACATCCGGGCGAAGCGCTCGCCCATCATCGCGACGACCTTGGGCCGCACGGCGGCAAAATTCTGGCGCCAGTGCTTGATGGTCCAGTAGTAGTGCAGGCGCAGGAACTCACAGTCGGAAACCCAAAGCCCGACCCTTTCCGTCGATGCGAAGACCTCCGACATCGATGGCACATAGCCGCCGGGGAAAATGTATTTCCTGATGAACGGCGAAGTGGTTCCGGGCGGCGCCATGCGGCCCATGCAATGGATGAGACCGTATCCCCCCGGCTTCAGCAGCCGCTTGATCGCACCGAAATAGGCGTCGAAGTAGTCGATCCCAACCGCCTCCATCATGCCGACGGAGACGATGCGGTCGAACGCCCCCTCCATGATCCGGTAGTCCTGCTCGACAAAGGCGACCCGGTCGCCAACCCCGGCAGCCTCTGCACGGCGGCGCGATTCGGCGAGTTGACGCGGCGAGACATTCAGGCCCGTGACATGCACGCCGCAGGTTTTCGCCAGATAGATCGCAAGGCCGCCCCAGCCAGAGCCGATCTCCAGCACGCGCATGCCTGGTTTCAGAGCCAGCTTTGCCGCCACATGCCTGAGCTTGGCCAGTTGCGCTTCGGCCAGCGGTGTCTCGGGCGTCTCGAAATAGGCGCAGGTGTAGGTCATGCTCTCGTCGAGCCAGAGCGAGTAGAACTCCTCCGAGAGGTCATAGTGCCGCGACGCGTTGTCGGAGACCTTGCTGACCGGATTGGCCTGATGGCGGCTGCGCAGGGACATCCAGACCCGGCGCAACGCCTTCTGCAAAGGATGTGCGCCCAGGCCCTCGCGGTTGATCGCAAACAGCATCAGCAGATCGTGGACGCTCGAACCTTCCTCGAAATCCAGGCGCCCATCCATATAGGCTTCGGCTGCCTTCAACTCGGGATTGAAGAAAATCTCGCGTTCGACCCTGGCATCGCCAAGCCGGAGCGTGACGCTGTGCCCGCCCTCCCCCGATCCAAAGACATGGCGGGCGCCGGTGTGGTCGATGACCACGAGGCGACCCTTGCGGATGAAGCGCTTCAACAGATGAGGTAGGAACAACATGGATCCATTGCGCGCCGAAAAGCAGGCGAACGTCAATGGTGTCCGCAAACAATAATGTCAGCAGTCACTTAGCGGACAAGGCGCCCCAGTGCCTTTGGTCCAGCGGGCGGCGGCGATCCATCCAGACCGGCAACGTATCCCGCTGGCAGGCCCGCGGCCTTTGCCGCCGCCACGACGCCTTCAAGATACCCGGGTTTGGGAAGGCCGGGTTGCGCACTGCGGCCAATGTAGACCAGCGCCTGCCGCGGGCCAGCGGATGTCAGCACAGGCTGCACGACCTTGGTGTAAAGGCCCTGCGCCACGCCCTCGTAGCGGTCGAGGGCCTGGACATCCCTGAGCGCCAGGTCCCACAGGAGTCCATGGACCGTCCCGCGTGCATCGCGCACCACAGTCGCATAGCCATCGACATTGATCAGGAAGCGATGGCGCGGCAGGCGGGCAAGACCGATGGCCCGCGATGCCGGGCAACGGTCCGCCATCGCCGTCACATCCATGTTCGAGCCATAGGCGAAGTAGAGCGGCACGGCGCCGTTCCCGCTCGGCGTCAGGCGGCCTTGCTGGCCGCGCCGGACGGCGCAGGCTTGCCTTCCTCGGCACCGACTTTCAGGCCGAGGTAGATCAGCACCGGCGATGCGATGAAGATCGACGAATAAGTGCCGACCACCACGCCGAACAACATGGCCCAGGAGAAGGACGAGATCACGTTGCCGCCGAAAATCACCAGCGCGACGAGCGCCAGCATGGAGGTGAACGATACGAGGAAGGTGCGCGCCAACGTCTGGTTCATGGCCAGATCGAGCAACTCCTCGATCGGCATCTTCTTATAGCGGCGCAGCAATTCCCGGATGCGGTCAAACACCACGACGGTATCGTTCAGCGAATAGCCCACAATGGTCAGGATCGCCGCGATCGATGTCATGTTGAACTCGATCTGCGTCGCCGCGAAGAACCCGATGGTCATCACCAGATCGTGCAAGGTGGCGATGACCGCGCCGACGGCGAACTGCCACTCGAAACGGAACCAAAGATAGATCAACACGCCGAACACGGAGACGACGACTCCCAGCGTGCCGGCCTGCACCAATTCGCCGGAAACGCGCGGTCCCACGACTTCCACACGGCGAAACTCGAAATCGTTGATGAAGGCGGCGCGCGCCTTCTCCACCACCACCTGCTGGCCCTTGTCGCCGCCAGGCTGCAGCACGAAACGCATCGAAACCTCGGCGTTCGTGGAGAATTCCTGCACCTCGACCTCGCCGAGGCCGAGCTTCTCCGCCGTGGTTCGCACCTGGTGGATATCGACCTTGCCGGACTTGGCGCGCATCTCGATCAGCGTTCCGCCGGTGAAGTCGATGCCGAAATTCATGCTGACCGAGAAGAACAGCGCGATAGCGATCACCGAGATCAGCGCCGAGAACGGAAAGCTGATGCGCCTGAAGCGCATGAACGGGAATTTGGTGCCGTCCGGGATGATGCGGAGCTTTTTCATGATCTCAGCTCCTCAAAACGGGATCTTTGTCGGCTTGGTATACCAATACCAGAGCGCGATCATCATGCGGGTCATGGTCACGGCCGTCACGACCGTTGTGATGATGCCGACGATCATGGTCACGGCGAAGCCGCGAACCGGACCGGAACCGAGGAAATAGAGGATCGCGGCGGCGATGAACATCGTCACGTTGGAGTCGATGATCGTCGCGAAGGCCCGGTTGAAGCCTGCTTCCAGCGACGACACGATGGTGCGCCCCAGGTGCGACTCTTCGCGGATGCGTTCGTAGATCAGCACGTTGGCATCCACGGCCGTGCCGATGGTCAGAACGATGCCGGCGATGCCCGGCAGTGTCAGTGTTGCGCCAAGCTTGGTCATGATCGCGAAGATCAGCAGGATATGGATGGCCAGCGCGATGCTGGCGAAGATGCCGAACAGCCCATAGGTCGCCAGCATGAAGAGGAACACCAGGCACGCCGCCACGTACGACGCCTTCTTGCCTGCGTCGATCGAGTCCTGTCCGAGGCCTGGACCGACTGTGCGCTCCTCGACGATGGTGAAGGCCGCAGGCAGCGCGCCGGAGCGCAGCAGGATCGCCAGCCGGTTGGCAGAATCGACCGTGAACGAGCCGGAAATCTGCCCCTGCCCGCCCGTGATCGGCGAACGGATGACCGGCGCGGAGATCACCTTGCCGTCGAGGATGATGGCGAACGGCTTGCCGACATTTTCCGTGGTCACCTGGCCGAACCGGCGCGCGCCATTGATGTTGAAGCGGAAATTGACGATCGGCTCGCTGGACCTCTGGTCGAATCCCGGTTCGGCCGACGTGAGGTCGGCGCCATCGACCATGACCCGGCGTTCGACAGTAACGGTACCGCGCCCCGGTTCGTCGGAGGGCAGCGTCTCTGTGTCCGCGGGATTGGCACCCGGCTCGGCCACCAGGCGGAACTCAAGCTTGGCCACCTTTCCGAGGATTTCGCGCAGTTCCGTCGGGTCCTGGAGGCCCGGGACCTGGATCAGAACGCGGTCGATGCCCTGACGCTGGATGGAGATTTCCTTGGTCCCCTCCGGATCGACGCGGCGCCGGAACACATCGAGCGACTGATCGACGGCGCGGCGCGTGCGGTCATTGATGCCGGGTTCGGTGAAGGCGAAGGTGAACAGTTCCCCCTGCTCGACCACTTCGAGATTGCGAACGCCTGCCCCGAGGCGCGCGGCATCGATCGGCTGCGCCAGTTCCTTGAGCTTTGGCCCGACTTTGGCCCGGTCCTCCGCATTCGGAACACGCACGGCCGCGCCGCGCGGCTGGGCCGGGACGCCACCTGTCGGTGCAACGCGCGCATCGCGGAAAATGCCGCGGATGTCGGCCTGAAGCTGCTGGACCATCTGGCGGATCAGCGCCGTTTGGTCCACCTCCAGCACGACATGCGTGCCGCCCTGCAAATCCAGTCCGAGGGTAATGCCCTTGTGCGGGATCAGCCACTTCGGCGCCCAGGTCGGCAGCGACTTTTCCCATGCCAACTGCTGCGCCGGTGAAAAGGCGCTTGGCAGGGAATACAGGATGCTCGCCAACGCCAGCGCGACGACTGCAAGAGTTTTCAGCTTCGAAAAGCGCAGCATATTCCGTAACTTGTTAGTTGTTCTTCAGAACTGCCATGCGTCAGTTCGCAACGGGCTCGGCCTTGTTGCGAACGTCCGCGATCATGCCTTTCACAACCCGCACGCGCACGTTGTCGGCGATTTCCGCCTCGACTTCGGTATCGTCCACCACCTTGGTGACCTTGGCGATCATGCCCGAGCTCATGACAATGGTATCGCCACGGCGAACGTTATTGATCATCTCCTGATGCGCCTTAGCACGGCGCTGCTGCGGCCGTATCAGAAGGAAGTACATGATGATCAGGATCAGCACGAAAGGTGCGAACTGGGCGACCATGTCGCCCGCCCCCGGAGCGCCGGCGGCCTGGGCAAAGGCTGGGGTAATCACGAAGGAACCTCACTCTGATGGATCACAAGGCGCGATGGCGCGCCCGGTTAAAAGTTGCGCGGACTATAGTGTCGAACGCGCATAAGGCAACGAGTTTCGGCCTGA
>ERZ761609.1186-NODE-1186-length-24568-cov-11.402847_pt1 | contig 24568 bp, 24 predicted proteins | sample MGYA00511163_ERZ761609 | MGnify/ENA primary metagenome ERZ761609 (study PRJEB28899, sample SAMN02445070) | bioreactor sludge metagenome | biome: EBPR sludge | place: Australia: Brisbane, Thorneside Wastewater Treatment Plant | collected 2011-12-16 ... | reverse complement strand
GCCATGCCGCCCGGCTGCCCGACACGCTGGAGACCGCCGGGCGGGTTCTTGCCCGGCTCGAGACCGCCTCGCAGGATGGGTTCCGGCTGTCGGAGGCCAGCATCGAGGCCATCGGCCGGGCCGAAGGGCGCGGCAACCGCACCGGTTCGCTGGCACTGTGGGCGCTGGTGGCGCTGGCGGCCTATGCGGTGTTTTTCGGGGGGTGAGGCATGGCGACAGCGGGGCTTGGCGGCAAACGCATCCTTCTGATCATCGGCGGAGGTATCGCCGCCTACAAGACGCTTGATCTCATCCGCCGCCTGAAGGAGCGCGGCGTCGGTGTGCGCGCCATTCTGACCAAGGCCGGCGGTGAATTCGTCACGCCGCTATCGGTGGCCGCGTTGACCGGCGAAAAGGTGCAGACCGATCTGTTCTCGCTCACCGACGAGATCGAGATGGGGCATATCGAATTGTCGCGCTCGGCCGATCTTGTCGTGGTGGCTCCGGCGACCGCCGACCTGATGGCGAAGATGGCGCAGGGCCTTGCCAATGATCTGGCCTCGACCGCGCTGCTCGCCACCGACAAGCCCGTCCTGCTGGCCCCGGCGATGAACGTGCGGATGTGGCAGCATCCGGCGACGCAGCGCAACCTTGCGCAGCTCAAGGCTGATGGTATCCGGCTTGTCGGGCCCAATGACGGGGCCATGGCCTGCGGCGAGTTCGGCCCCGGCCGCATGGCCGAGCCGATGGAGATCCTCGCTGCCATCGAACAGGCGCTGGCTCCTGCCGGAAAAGGGCCGCTCGCCGGCCGCCATGTGCTGGTGACCTCCGGGCCGACCCATGAACCGATTGACCCGGTGCGCTACATCGCCAACCGTTCTTCCGGCAAGCAGGGCCATGCCATCGCCGCCGCCGCCGCGGCGGCGGGTGCGCGGGTGACCCTGGTCTCCGGTCCCGTCACTGTTCCCGATCCGGCAGGCGTGCGGGTCGTGCGTGTGGAAAGCGCGCGCGACATGCTGGCAGCGGTTGAGGCCGCCCTGCCAGCCGACATTGCCATTTTCGCCGCCGCCGTCGCCGACTGGCGCGTTGCACGCTCAGCCGAGGAGAAGATCAAGAAGGGCGCGGGTGGCCCGCCCTCCCTGGCGCTGGTTGAAAACCCCGACATTCTCGCCACCATCGCCAGGAGCGGCAAGCGTCGCCCGCCGCTGGTTGTCGGCTTTGCCGCAGAGACCGAGGCGGTGATCGAGCACGCCCGGGCCAAGCTTGCGCGCAAGGGCTGCGACCTGATTGTTGCCAACGATGTCAGCCCGGAAACCGGCATCATGGGCGGAGACCGCAACACCGTGCATCTGGTCGCCAGCGACGCGGTCGAAACCTGGCCTGACCTGCCGAAAACAGAGGTGGCCCGCCGCCTTGTTGCCGCGCTTGCGAAAAGGATGATGCCATGACCCTGCGCGTGGCGTTCAGGCAGCTTGCGCATGGCGCCGGTCTGCCCCTGCCGGCCTATGCCACAAAGGGCGCAGCCGGCCTCGATCTCGCCGCTGCGGTCGAAGTGCCGCTGGTGCTGGCGCCCGGCGCGCGGGCGCTGGTGCCGACAGGCTTGGCGATGGCGCTGCCAAGCGGGTATGAGGCCCAGCTTCGGCCCCGTTCGGGGCTGGCGCTCAAACATGGCGTGACGGTGCTCAATGCTCCCGGCACCATCGATTGCGATTATCGAGGCGAGTTGAAAGCCCTGCTGATCAATCATGGCGAGGAGCCGTTCACCATCGAGCGCGGTATGCGGATCGCCCAGCTCGTGGTCGCGCCGGTGACCACGATTCGGGTGGACCTGGTGGCCGATCTCGACGAGACGGAACGCGGCGATGGCGGCTACGGCTCGACCGGAGGGATTAGAGCATTTTCAAGCGAAGTGGATTCCGGTTCGCATTAAGAAAATGCGATAAAACAGAAAGATAGAGCACTTTATGTGAATTGGAGTTCGCCCACCATGCTCCAGCAGAAAATAGTTCTTTCTTGGGGCAATTCTGTAGTCCGTATTGCTGTTCGAGGCCGGAAAATAACAAGTCGTCGAACATTGTTTCGCAGCACGGGCTGGCATAGGCTGCGGCTCCCCCTTTGCCGGAGAGCATCATGTCACAGGTAAGCAAGCCGGGTCGCGGCCGCATCTTTTCCTCGATCACCGAGACCATCGGCGATACGCCGCTGGTGCGGCTCGACCGGCTGGCGGCAGAGGCGGGGTTGAAGGCAAGGCTGATTGCCAAGCTTGAATTCTTCAACCCTATTGCCTCGGTGAAGGATCGCATCGGCGTTGCCATGATCGAGGCGGCGGAGAAGGCCGGGACGATTGCTCCTGGCCGAACCACGCTGGTTGAGCCGACTTCCGGCAACACCGGCATTGCGCTGGCCTTCGTTGCGGCTGCGCGTGGCTACCGGCTGATTCTGACCATGCCGGAAACCATGTCGGTGGAGCGGCGTAAGATGCTCGCCTATCTCGGCGCCGAACTGGTGCTGACCGAAGGCGCAAAGGGCATGAAGGGCGCCATCGCCAAGGCCGAAGAACTGATTGCGACGATTCCCGGGTCGGTCATGCCACAGCAGTTCCAGAACCCGGCCAATCCGGCCATTCACCGCGCCACCACCGCCGAGGAGATCTGGAACGACACCGGTGGCCAGATCGACGTGTTTCTGGCCGGCGTCGGCACCGGCGGCACCATCACCGGCGTCGGCCAGGTGCTGAAATCCCGCAGGCCGGAGCTGAAAGTCATCGCGGTCGAGCCGGAGGAAAGTCCGGTCCTGTCCGGTGGCGCGCCGGGTCCGCACAAAATTCAGGGGATCGGCGCCGGGTTCGTGCCGGATATTCTCGATACCAGGGTGATCGACGAAGTGATCAAGGTGTCGAGCGCCACCGCCATCGAGACCGCGCGCAAGCTCGCGCGGCTTGAAGGCATTCCCGGCGGCATTTCCTCGGGGGCAGCGACCGCAGCGGCGCTGCAGGTGGCCAGCCGCCCCGAGATGGCCGGCAAGACAATCGTCTACATCGTGCCCTCGTTCGCAGAGCGGTATATCTCAAGCCTGCTGTTCGAGGGATTGTGAGGGCGTGCCCTGCCGGATGCGGCACTGGCGGCTCGCGGTCCCTGCAAGAACGACGGGCGAGACGGTTGCTCCGGCAGCCGGACTCGTCTATTGCGTGAGCAGTCACGACTGCACCCGTAGCTCAGCTGGATAGAGCGTTGCCCTCCGAAGGCAAAGGTCACACGTTCGAATCGTGTCGGGTGCGCCAATGATTTCTACAAGGTCACAAGGTCACAAGGTCACAAGATTGCGGCGGATCGCTACCACCGCCCGTCATGACCTTAAGCCATTCCCGGTCCGGTGACCGGCAAGACGGCGTGACCCCAGGATCGCGCAGTGTTCGGGCTCCCTGTCGCAGGACTGAAACCACCTGTCCGCCGACGGCGGGCAGCGAGATTGATACGTCTTTCATCATTGAAGACCCGGGACCTTGTTCGCCTTCTCGGCCTCGTCGCGCGTCTTGACGAGGCTCCAGATGACGCCCGCTGCGATGATGGCGAAGGTGATCGCCAGCGAAAGCGCGGCAGGGAATTTCTGCAAGGCGAGCAGATCGGCGATGAATATCTTCGAGCCGATGAAGATCAGCACAATGGCCAGCGCCGGCTTGAGATAGCGGAAACGATGGATCATCGCGGCAAGGGCGAAATACAGGGCGCGAAGGCCAAGGATGGCGAAGATATTGGAGGTGTAGACGATGAACGGGTCGGTGGTGATGGCAAAGATCGCCGGCACCGAATCGACCGCAAAAACCACGTCGACGATCTCCACCATCACCAGCGCCATGAACAGCGGTGTGATGAACAGGGCGGGCTTGCCGGTCACCGGATGCGGCTGGCGCACCAGGAAAGCCTTCCCGTGCAGCCGATCGGTGACGTTGAACCGGTTGCGCATGAAGCGAATGACGACATTGTTGCCGACTTCGGGCGGATGATCGCCCAGATACAGCATCTTGATGCCGGTGATGATAAGGAACAGGGCAAAAACATAGAGGAGCCACGAGAATTGCTCCACCAGCACGGCGCCGACACCGATCATGATCGCACGCAGCACGATGACGCCCAGAATGCCCCAGAACAGTACGCGATGCTGGTATTGCCGCGGCACTGCGAAGAACGAGAAGATGAGCGCGATGACAAAGACATTGTCGAGCGCCAGGGTCTTTTCGACGACAAAACCCGTCAGATAGTTGATCCCGGATTCGGCGCCGAGTTGCCACCATACCCAGCCGCCGAAGGCAAGGCCGAGGCTGATATACATCGTCGACAGCAGCAGCGATTCGCGCACACCGATTTCGCGCTCGGTTCCGTGCAGAATGCCGAGGTCAAAGACAAGAAGAGCGATGACGATACCTAGGAACAGCAGCCACATCCACAGCGGCTTGCCCAGCCAGAGCATCGAGAAGACAGCAAAATCCATGGGGTCGATATCCAGGTAAAACGGCCACATCGCGGGCCAAAATGCACCTAATACCCGGCCTCAGCAGGGTACTGAGTGCGGACTGCTGGGCTTTTGGGGTGAGATTACGCTGGCTGCGTCTGAGCGGGCAATGCTGCAAAGGCGGGGCCGAGCCGAGAGCGCTCGGCCTGTTCGATACGTTCGCGCAACTTGAGCTTTGCCTTCTTGAGTTCAGTCAGGATGAGCCCGTCGGGGCAGGGCCGGGCATATTCCGCGTCGATGTCGGCCTGGATTTTGTCGCGCTTGCATCGAAGCGCCGTCAGGTAGCTATCCATTGCGGTCTCCTCCTTGAGCCATGAAGAGGACAATGGGCGATGCCTTTCGATTGAGCAAATTGATTGTAATAATACATTTGATAGTTTAGAACTATCGAATGCCCTATCGCCCGACATTTCGTCAGCTCGAATATGTGGCCGCACTGGATGATCTGCGCCATTTCGGCCAGGCTGCGGCTCGCTGTCATGTCTCACAGCCGACGCTGTCGGTGCAGATCGCCCAGCTTGAGCGCCACCTTGCCACCCCGCTTTTTGACCGGGCCAGTTTTGGTGTGACGCCCACACCGGTCGGGGCGGAGATTGCCCGGCGCGCACGGCTTCTGCTGGCGCAGCTCGACGATATCGTGGCCCTGTCGGAAGCTGACCGCCTGCGTCTCGGCGGTCTGATCCGCCTCGGCACGGCGCCCAGCTTCGGGCCGTATTTCCTGCCGCAGCTCGTGCGTCAGGTGCATGGAAAATACCCGGCGCTGAAACTCTATATCCGCGAGGATCGCCCACTGGACATCGAGCGGGCCGTTGCGGAGGGCCAGATCGATTGCGCGGTCGGTCCGGAACCGCATGAAGCCGGGCTGGTTTTCCGCGCGGTCGGTGCGGAAAGGATATGGGTTGGCGTGCCGACGGAAGATCCGCTGGCGGCCAGGCCGGTGCTTAGCCTTGCCGATCTCGCCGGCGCACGCTTTCTGAGTCTGGGCGCCGGCCATCGGCTGGCCGAGATCTTGCGCGAACTCGCCGATGCGGCAGGGGCGCATATCATCGACGACTACGAAGGCACCAGCCTTGATGCCATTCGCCAGATGGTGTCGATCGGCATGGGGCTGTCCATCTTCCCGGAGCTTTATGCACGGTCGGAATTCAGGGGTGACGACGGGGTCTCGTTGCGTCCGATAGCCGGATGGGCCGGTCGTCGCGCTGTCGGGCTGTTCTGGCGCGAGGGGGCAGGACGGGCCGCCCATTACTTGGCGCTGGCCAGCGAAGCGGACGGGATCGCCGAGCGCCTGGGGCTGACAGGGACCGGTTGAAGGATCCGACCTGATGCCATCAGGTCGCCAGCCATTCCCGGCCATGGTGGGCCAACCTCGGCCAAACGGCCTGTGACGCTGGGTCGGCCACTTTCATTTTTGGTCAAGCAAGTTTCATGCTAGTTTGCGGACGGCAAGGGTCCGGCAACCTTCAGGGCGCTATTGCTGTAGTCCTATGATCACGCTCTCGTTTTGATAAGGCAATCGAAACGAGGGATAACCTGATCGATCTCAACAGGTTAGAGCATGCTTGTTGCGATTGGCCGGGCTCCACCTAATCGCAGCATGCTCTAGCAGCGTGAACCTCGGGTCTCGACAGGTCAGTATGGCGATTGCCCCCAAACTCGTGATGCGTCAGAGCCAGTCGCTGGTGATGACGCCGCAATTGCTGCAGGCGATCAAGCTGCTGCAGTTGTCGACGAGCGAGCTGTCGGCCTTTGTCGAAGCCGAGCTTGAGCGCAATCCCATGCTCGAGCGGGCAGACTCGGAGGAGGAAGCGCCCTTTCAGACGCCATCAGAGAGCGTGGCGGAAACCCGGGAAGAGGGTGACTGGGCACTCGACCGGATGCCGGCCGATCGCCAGACGCTGGAACGCGACCTTGGCACCGAACTTGAAAATGCCTTTCCTGACGATGCGCCGCCAACCCCGGCCGCCAGTGTCAGCGACGCGCCGGCCGACAGCCCGTTCTGGGATGTGCGGGGGGGCGGAGGCGGGATTGCGCTGGATGGTGATGACCCCAATCTGGAAGCTTATCTCGCCGCCAGCACCTCGCTTGCCGAACACCTGCATCACCAGTTGGCGGAGACGCTGGCCGAGGGAACCGAGCGCCTGATCGGCGCTGTGATCATCGAGGCGATTGACCCGACCGGCTACCTTGCCGAGCCGTTGTCCGACATCGCCCGCCGGCTGGGGGTCTCGATCGAGGAGGTCGAGGCGGTGCTCGGCATCATCCAGGGGTTTGAGCCAAGCGGCATTGGCGCCCGCTCGCTGGCCGAGTGTCTGGCGATCCAGCTCAGGGAGCGCGACCGTTTCGATCCGGCCATGCAGGTGCTGGTCGGACATCTCGACCTGCTTGCCAAACGCGATTTTGCCGGGCTCCGGCGGCTCTGCCAGGTCGATGAGGAGGATCTGGCTGATATGGTGCGGGAAATCCGCGCGCTTGATCCCAAGCCCGGCCTTGCCTTCAGCGCGCCGCCGGCAGAGCCTGTCGTGCCGGATGTGATCGTCCGCTCCGCCCCGGATGGCAGCTGGCGGGTCGATCTCAACAGCGAGGCCCTGCCGCGCGTCATCGCCAACCGCAGCTATTATGCCCGCATATCGCGCGACAAGGAAATGGCAGTGCGTTCGTTTGCCGATGAAGCATGGAGCAACGCCACGTGGATTGTCCGTTCTCTCGAGCAGCGGGCGCGCACCGTTCTGAAAGTCGCCACCGAGATCGTCCGGCAGCAGGATGGCTTTTTTGCCTACGGCGTCGCCCATCTCAGGCCGCTCAACCTCAAGACCATTGCCGACGCCGTGCAGATGCATGAATCGACCATCTCCCGGGTCACTGCCAACAAGTTCATGGCGACGCCGCGCGGCCTGTTCGAGATGAAGTATTTTTTCACCACCGCGATTGCCTCGGCCGATGGTGGCGAAGCCTATTCTGCCGAGGCCGTGCGCCATCGCATCCGCCAGATGATCGAGGCCGAGGCGCCGGATCGCATCCTGTCGGATGACGCCATCGTTGATGCGCTCCGCAGCATTGGCATCGACATCGCGCGGCGCACGGTCGCCAAATATCGTGAGGCGATGCACATCCCCTCTTCCTCGGTGCGCCGGCGCGAAAAGTCGGTGGCGCGCGCCAGCCTGTGAAGCCCAGGATGCCTTTTATTCCCGATTGCCTGTGACTAGACTCTCACCATGCGGCGGCAGATTCGCCGCCCATCTCAACCAGGGAACCCTTCATGTCTCTCAGAGTGACCGGAAAGAACCTCGACATCGGTGATGTGCTGCGCAACCAGGCAGAAGAGAAGATCAACGAGGTGATCGCCAAATATGCTGATGGCGGCTATTCCGGCCATGTCACGGTGGTCAAGGATGGCCAGGGCTTTCGTACCGATTGCACGCTCCATCTTGGCAACGGTCAGGACCTGCATGTCGCCGGTGAGGCGGCCGATGCCTACGCTTCGCTGTCAGTTGCGGTCGAACGGATTGCCAAGCAGCTTCGCAAGATCAAGCGCCGCCGATCCGACCATGCAGGCCACGGAGCCGGGGCGCGGCCGCCGGAACCGGCGCTGCACGACGACGACGATGTCGATGTGGTCGAGACCACATCGGCGGGAGCGGCTATTGTGGCCGAACCGGTTGCCAATGCCCGGACGTTGACCGTTCTTGGTGCGGTGGCAGCCTTTGAGGGCAACCAGGCGCCGGTTCTGGTTTTCCGCAACGCCGGCACCGGCCGTATCAATGTGCTTTACCGTCGTGCCGATGGGCATTATGGCTGGGTTGATATCGGCTGATCGTAACTGTCTGGTGGGCCCCGGCGATCGGCCTGGGCCCGCAGCTGTGGAAGCAGACCCATGATCCCTGTGCAATCGCCGGTCCGGCACTGGATCGTGCACGCCATTTCGACTAAGTAGAGCTCATGAAGCTTGGTAGCATCCTGCGCCCCGATATGATCGCCGGGGGGTTAAAGGCCAACAGCAAGAAACAGGCACTGCAGGAACTCGCAGAGCTTGCAGCGCGCGATACTGGCCTCAGCGAGCGCGACGTGTTCGATGCCCTGTTGCAGCGCGAGCGGCTTGGTTCGACCGGAATTGGCAGCGGAATTGCCATTCCGCACAGCCGTATGCCACAGGCCAAGCGCCTGTTCGGTGCCTTTGCCCGGCTCGACAAGCCGATCGATTTTGAATCGGTCGACGGGATCCCGGTTGATCTTGTCTTCGTGCTGCTCGCGCCCGAAGATGCAGGCGCCGACCATCTTCAGGGATTGGCCCGCGTTGCGCGATTGCTGCGCACTCCCAATGTGGTGCAAGCCTTGCGCGCCACCCGCGATCCTGCTGCGCTCTATTCGATCCTGACGGTAGGCGATACCTCCAGAGCGGCCTAATACCAAGTTGCAAGGCGAGGAACTCGCCTTGACTTGGCTCGCTTCAAAAATTTCTTTTTTATCAACGAGATGAGAAATTTTGAGTTCCACCAAAGAGTCATTTTCAATGACTTTTGGTATAAAGCATTTTCAAGCGAAGTAGGGTCCGGTTCGCGTTAAGAAAAGGCGCTTTCCGGTGCGATCGGCTGTGACCCGCCCTATCCCGCTGCCGGTTCAGCCGGTCGCAGGGCCGGCGCCACCACATTCGCCGCCGGCCTTGCAGTGCGGTATTGTCCCCTGGCGACCGCCGACAGCATCACGGCGGTCACCACGCACACACTCAGCCACCATGCCTGGGTCGCGCTCGGGTCAATCATCGCCACAACAAAAGACGTCGCCAGCACCGTCATCGCCGCTGGCGCGAGCGGGCGTGGCCGTTCCGCCAGGGTGCGGAAGGTGAAGAACAGCACCATGGCGCAAAGCAAGGCGCCAGGCAGGCCGAGATCAAACCACAGCATCTGCAACAGCCCGTCCTGCGCCTGTTGACCGACCAGCCCGGCCTTCGAGGCCCTGTGGCTTGTATCAAACCCGTGCCCTGTCAGAAGCCGCAGGGGTTCCTGGAGGAGATCCGGCGCCCAGGATGCGGCCTGGGCCAGCAGCGAACGGTCCGCCAAGATGGTGGTTGTCACAAGCGCCCGCGCCGCCAATGCCAGCAGCGGAGCGAAGAGCACGATGCCGGCAGCCAGAAAGGCCAGGCCGCGTCCGCTTGCCATCGGCCAGCGCTGCGCCGCAAGATAGACCGCAAGGGCGACAACCAGAGTCACCAGCGCGTCCGGCGAGCCGCTGGCGGCGACCGCCAAGGCGCAGACCACCACAAGCGCCAGACCATGCCACACTCGGTTTCGAAGGTGTGTCCACGCAACGGCGGGCCAAACCATGACGCTGGCCGCGACAGCGGCGCGGCCAAGGGTCGGCGTTTCAGGGTTGTGCAACGCGCGAAAAGCATAGGGGCCGACCAGGGCGGACAGCGACAGCGCCAGTGTCGCCGCCGCCACGCCGATCGTCATCAGATGCAGGTTGGAGGCGCGCATGCGCTCGGGCAGCGCATGGGCGACCATCACCGCCATCAGCAGGTTGCCGACCGTGCGCAGCGCTCGTTCGCCGGCCGGGCCGGGAAATGGCGTCCAGATCAATGATAGCAACAGCCAGAGCGAGAACAGCAGCAGGAGCCCGCCGATCGGCGACAGAACGGCCGCTCTGGCATGGCGCAGAAGATCGGCACTGTCCCGCACGAGGCCAGCGCCGACAATCAGCAGCGCGCCGATCGGCACCAGGACCACGAAGGCGCGACGCGAATAGATGGCGGATACCGGCGCTGCCAGCACCAGCAGGCCAAATCCGATGCGCAGCAGCAGGCCGGCCGCATCAGCAGCCGGTGATTCATGAGCCCGGTTTTCGCGCGTGTCCATGTCCGTCAACAGCTTCCGGTCAGTCTCTGGTCCTTGCCATAGCGATGCTTATGGCAAAGTCTCTGGCGTTGCTGTAGGGGGCTTGCCACAGTTTCGCCCAAAATGGCACCCTTACCCGATCTGTCACGTCCAAATGGTGTTGCATGACCATTGCCTATGATGCCCTCATCCAACGCCGCTCGGCCAGCGCCAAGCACCTCGTCGCCCCGGGTCCGGAGACTTCAGTCCTGCATCGCATCCTGTTTGCCGCCTCGCGCGCCCCGGATCATGGCCGGTTGCATCCGTTCCGCTTCGTCATCATCCGGCCGGAAAGCCGCGTCCGCTTCGCCGATGTGCTGGCAGAGGCCGCCCGGCAGGACAGGCCGGATCTGCCGGAAACGGAAATCGGGCGCGCCCGCGAAAAGGCCCATCAGGGGCCCTGTCTGATCGGGCTGATCGCCCGGATCGATACGGCTCATCCCAAGATCCCGGCGAGTGACCAGTGGCTGACCGTCGGTTGCGCGCTGGAGAACCTGTTGCTGGCGACCGCTGCGGAAGGATTTGCCGCCGCCGTCCGCTCCGGGCGCTCGCTGGAAGCGCCGGCGATCCGCGAGGCTTTCGCCCTTGGCCCCAACGAGCATTTCACCTGTTTTATCGCGCTGGGCACGCCGTCCGAATGGCCGCCGGCCAAGCCCAAGCCGGATGTGGCAGAGCTGACGTCGCAATGGTGAAGGGGCGGATTGCTCCGCCCCCTCGCTGCCGGTCTTGACGATCGACAGAAATCGTTTCGTCAGCGCGCCGCCTGCTTGTTGGCTGTCGCCTGCAGCCGCTTGGCATCGTCGATGAAGCGCACGAGATCGATGGTATTGTCATAGGCGGAGGCCTCGATGGTTTCCCAGCTGCGGCCCTTGCTCTCATAGATCTTCTCGAATGCGGACCGGTCACGCATCGGCGCCTCGAGGAATGCCTTGCGGATTGTCGCTTTGATGTCCTCGGGCATTTCCGAAAGATAGGCGATGGGCGAATTGATGATCAGTTCGGACTTCAGGACGACGCGGAAATCGTCGCGACGCATGGGCGTTCCATCAACATTGCGCAGGGCGCCCCGAGCCAGAAGCTTGGCCAGGGTCGAATCCTCGTCCGAGGTCCACTGGCCGACAGCATAATCGACCAGACCCTGCGAGAGCGCTACCAGCGCATTTTCATGGCTGCCGGCAAAGACCTGCCGGGAGAAGACGCTATCGGGATCGAGCTTCTGGCCCATCACCGCAAACCGCGGCACGGAATAGCCGGATATCGAATTGGGATCGACAAGACCGATGCTCTTGCCACGATAGTCTTCGACCTTCGCCGCGGCGCCACGATTGAGCGCATAGATCACGGCGTGGCTGCCACGAGTGCCGTCACCGTTGGTCTCGACCGCGAAAGCCTCAACCTTGGAACCGGTGTTGCGGGCCCTCGCATAGGCCAGCGGCGAATAGACAGCGATGTGAATGAGGCCAGCCCGCTGGCTCTCGATCAGCGCCTGATAGTCATTGGCGATCTTGAGGCTGACTTTCAGGCCGATCTCGCGCGACAGATGCGTCATCAGCCCCGCCCAGCGATCCGGCGTTTCCTTGGAATATTCCTTTGGAACAACGCCGATGGTCAGCTCGGGATATTTGGCGAACAGCTCCTGCAGGCGTGGATCGACTTCCTTGTAATCGAGGAAATTGCACTCGACCGCACGATAAAGGATCGCCTTGCATTCCAGCCTCGCCTGGATTTCCGGCCCCTTGTCCTTGAGGCGCGGATCAAGAACCTTCTGATCCTGGATCTTGTTCTCCAGCGAGCGGTATTCCATTGCCCGTGTGTCGACCGGCTTGAAGTCGAGCGGGCGGAAATCGTAAGGACGCCCCTCAACGGGCTTGTAGTCGATATACTTCTCCTCGCGCGGGATGACGACGCGCGGATCGATCACGCCGGGTTTGGCCTCATAGACCGGCAGCTGCGGTTCCTGAACCGTTGCGGCAGGCACGACCACGCCGGGCGCTAAACGCGGGGGTGCCGGCCGCACCGGTTCGGCAACGCGCGGATCGGCCGACGGCTGTCGGAGATAGCCGGGCTGGGCAGCGGTGCGCTCGATCACCATGCCAGGCGGAATTGCCGGCGGTGTAAAGGCCGGCACCGCCGGCGCCTCGGCCGGAACATAGGCCGGTGGCGGCTGGGTGCTTACGCGCTGGGCGGCCGCGCGGTAATCAACCGGGCCGGACGACGTTGCGGCGACCATGGGCCGCGAATCCTGCGGGCGCGCCCGGATGTTGGGATCGCCTTGCCCACGGTGCTCGCTCCAGCCGGTGCGGGCCTCACCCGCAACAATCGGAACCTCGGTGCGCTGGGTACGGAAATCCTGCGGATAGAATGCCTGCGGCGCACCGGCGATGCGGCCATCGGCCGGGACATAGGGCACCAGTCCCGGCGCCGGCGGAATGACCACCTTGTTTTCAGGGATGACGAATGTGCCGGGCGCAGGGGCGCGTGTATCGATTGCGCCTTGCGTGACCCGCTGGACCTGGGCGGCCGGAACCGCCCGATTGTCCGGAACTACGATCACCTGCTGGGCAACGACTGCCGTGCCGGCCAACAGCACACCCGTGATCCCCACCACAACGCGACGCAACGCCATGACACACTCCGAACCCGTCGCCGGGAAATGCGACCGAACGCGGCGCCACCGTCACACGGCAGACGCCAAGATCCCCGCGTTTACCCTGCGTCACGAATGCTTTGCGCATGGTAAAAACAGGCTTGCCGGCCCCGTCTGCCGGAGTGAACTTCCCGGTAGGGTTAACGGAACGTGTGGATCAGGCGCCGCGGATCATGTTGATGATGCCGGAAAAATCGTCCCCCGCATGGCCCGACGCATTGAACAGCTGATAGAGCTGCGCCGCCGCCGCGCCGAGCGGCACCGAGGCTCCCGAGGCACTCGCCGCCTCGATGGCGAGTTTCATGTCCTTCAGCATCAGTTCGGCGGCAAACCCCGGCTTGTAGCCGTTGTTGGCCGGTGAGGTCGGCACCGGACCCGGCACCGGGCAATAGGTGGTGAGACTCCAGCACTGGCCCGACGAAGTGGAAGCGACATCGAACAGCGCCTGATGGCTGAGGCCAAGCTTTTCGGCCAGCGAAAAGCCTTCCGAGACCGCGATCATCGAAATGCCGAGGATCATGTTGTTGCAGATCTTGGCCGCCTGCCCGGCGCCGGCGCCGCCGCAATGGACGATCCTCTTGCCCATTTTTTCAAGGATCGGCTTTGCCCGGTCGAACGCCGACGCCTCGCCCCCGCACATGAAGGTGAGCGTCGCGCCCTTGGCACCGCCCGTGCCGCCCGAGACCGGCGCATCAATCGACGCCATGCCCGCTTCTGCCGCCAGCTTGTGGACCGCGCGGGCGCTCTCGACATCGATGGTCGAGGAATCGATGAACAGCGTGCCCTTGCCCGCCGCCGCGACCAGATCGGCCCAGACGGCGCGGACATGCTTGCCGGCCGGCAGCATGGTGACGACGACAGAAGCGCCCTTGACTGCCGCCCTGGCATCCGCCGCGATCGCAACGCCGGCCTCCTGCGCCGCCGCCTTCGAGGCGTCGCTGAGATCAAACCCGGTTACCGAATGGTCGGCCTTGATGAGATTGGCCGCCATCGGGCCGCCCATGTTGCCGAGGCCGATGAATGCGATGGTGGTCATTTTAATCCTCCAGAAGATTCCAAGCTTCGTAGTACTTTTCCAGCCAACCCTCGCCGTGAGTGCTGCCTAACCCCAGTTCCGAATAATCCGGGCGGAAACGTCGCATTTCACCGTCTTTGTGCGGTTGGCCTTTCTTGCCAGGCTGCTCAAGCCAATTTCCATGACTTGACTTTAAAATAGAAGCCACGATGGCGCTTGGAACGACCCAGCACTTTGGCGGCGTGATCAATGACTTTCCAAAGTCAATGAAACAATAAAACAGGCGATCTCCGACTATGTCTTCATGTTTGGCTTTCATATGCCAACCTCGATCAGAGCCAATATCCCGCCGTGTTTTGACCTGAATTGCACACAGTCGGTCTCCGATCTCATCGGTCACAACGATATCGGCATTGGGAACGCCCTGAGGCGCCAGAGCTGCAATCATGCCGCGCCTGAGCAGTTGACACATCACATAATGTTCGCCGGCAGCACCAACCAAATTTGGGCGCTTTGCTTCGGGCATCCTACGCTCACCCAATCATCTTTCTTGCCACGATCAGGCGCATGATCTCGTTGGTGCCTTCGAGAATGCGGTGCACGCGCAGGTCGCGCGCCAGTTTCTCGACGCCGTATTCGTGCAGATAGCCGTAGCCACCGTGAATCTGCAGCGCGTCGTCGACCACTTCGGAGCCAGTATCGGAGGCAAAGCGCTTGGCCATGGCGCAGCGCACCGTTGTTTCCGGGTCCTGCCGGTCATAGGCGGAGGCGGCGGAATAGAGCATCACCCGCGCCGCTTCCAGCTTGGTCGCCATGTCGGCGAGCCGGAACTGCAATGACTGGAATTCGTTGATCGCCTTGCCGAACGCCTTGCGCTGGGCGGCATAGGCCACCGCCTTTTCGATCGCCGACTGCGCCCCGCCAAGCGAGCAGGCGCCGATGTTGAGCCGGCCACCGTCAAGTCCGGCCATGGCGATCTTGAAGCCCTGGCCCTCCTCGCCGATCAGGTTGGCGACCGGGATGCGGCACTCCTCCATGATCACCTGCCGCGTCGGCTGGGCATGCCAGCCCATCTTCTTCTCGTTCGGCCCGAACGACAGGCCGGGCGTGCCCTTCTCCACCAGCACGGCGGAAATCCCTTTCGGCCCTTCAGCACCGGTGCGCACCATGATGAGGTAGAGATCGCCCGCACCGGCGCCCGAAATGAACTGCTTTGTGCCGTTGAGTACGTAATGGTCACCCTCGCGCCGCGCCGTGGTGCGCAGGGCCGCCGCGTCCGAGCCCGAGCCTGGCTCGGTGAGGCAATAGCAGGACAGCAGATCCATCGTGGTCAGGCGCGGCAGCCAGGTCTGGCGCAGCGTCTCGGAGCCGTATTTGTCGATCATCCACGACACCATGTTGTGGATGGAAATATAAGCCGAGACCGCAGGACAGCCGGTGGCGAGCTGCTCCATGATCAGCGCGGCCTCCAGCCGGCCAAGACCGGTGCCGCCAACATCCTCGCGCACATAGATGCCGGCCATGCCGAGGCCGGCCGCTTGCTTGATGACATCGATCGGGAAATGCTTCTCCTCGTCCCATTTGAGGGCGAAGGGCGCAATCTTCTCATCGGCAAAGCTGCGGGCCATGTCGCGGATGGCGATCTGGTCATCATTCAGGGCAAAGGACATCGTGGCTCCCATCGTAACGGCGGGAGTCTTGCCGAGAGCCTGCGCCGTGTCGAGCGCAACCTTCGGCGATTCCCGTCAGCGCCGCCGGAGACGGCGCAGGTTGTGACGCAGGCGTTTCTCGATCGGCTGCACCGTGGCATGAGCGATCTTCTTCTGCACCCCCAACGCCGCTCCCATCATTGAGCGCCCGTTGAGCAGGTCAACCGCCACTGTGAACGGCGCGGTCAGTGTTGCCAGATGCGCGCCAACGAAGCTTTCGGTGAACGCCTCGACCTTTTCCGTCACCGCCAGCCGGCTTTCGTCGCTGACCAGCGGATTGGGATGCAGCGCCTCGAACCACAGCTGCGGCAGGCGGTTGGCGATCACCAGCGGCGTCAGGAACAAGGCGCTCATCGTCATGCCCTCAAAGGGGACGGATTCGTCCGTCCCCGGAGCCAGTCTCTTAGCAGTCTTGTCCCGCCGGATCATCCCCTACCTATTGCATGGTGGGGATGACAAAATCGGCGCCGTCCTTGATTCCCGATGGCCAGCGTGCCGTCACCGTCTTGGTCTTGGTATAGAAGCGGAACGCATCCGGCCCATGCTGGTTGAGATCGCCGAAGCCGGACCGCTTCCAGCCGCCGAAGGTGTAATAGGCCAGCGGCACCGGGATCGGCACGTTGATGCCGACCATGCCGACGTTGATGCGGGCAGCGAAATCGCGTGCCGCATCGCCGTCGCGGGTGAAGATCGCCGTGCCGTTGCCGTATTCGTGATCATTGATCATCTTGACCGCACCGGCATAATCCCTGGCGCGCACCACCGACAGCACCGGGCCGAAGATCTCTTCCTTGTAGATGCGCATGTCGGTCGTCACATGATCGAACAGGCAGCCGCCGAGATAGAAACCCTTCTCGTAGCCCTGCATCTTGAAGCCGCGCCCGTCGACGACAAGTTTGGCGCCTTCCTTGACGCCGAGATCGACATAGCCCTTCACCTTGTCGCGGTGGGCGGCGGTGACCAGCGGGCCGAAATCAGCCGAACCATCGGTCGAGGGGCCAACCTTGAGGCTTTCGACGCGCGGGATCAGGCGCCTGACCAGTTCGTTGGCGGTTTTCTCGCCCACCGGCACGGCCACCGAGATCGCCATGCAGCGCTCGCCCGCCGCGCCGTAACCGGCTCCGACCAGCGCATCCACCGCCTGATCCATGTCGGCGTCGGGCATGATGATCATATGGTTCTTGGCGCCGCCGAAGCACTGCACGCGCTTGCCGTTGGCGCAGCCGCGCGAATAGATGTATTCGGCGATCGGCGTGGAGCCGACAAAGCCGATCGCCTTGATGTCGGGGTGATCAAGGATGGCATCGACCGCTTCCTTGTCGCCGTTGACCACGTTGAGGATGCCCTGTGGCAGACCCGCCTCGATGGCCAGTTCGGCCAGCATCATCGGCACGCCCGGATCACGCTCGGAGGGCTTGAGGATGAAGGCATTGCCACAGGCGATCGCCGGGGCCAGCTTCCACAGCGGGATCATCGCCGGGAAGTTGAACGGGGTGATGCCGCAGACCACGCCGAGCGGCTGGCGCATCGAATAGATGTCGATGCCAGGCCCGGCGCCATCGGTGAACTCGCCCTTGAGAAAATGTGGCGCGCCGAGGCAGACCTCGACCACCTCGACGCCGCGCTGGATGTCACCCTTGGCGTCGGGAATGGTCTTGCCATGCTCGCGGGCCAGACAATCGGCCAGCTTGTCATTGTCGCGGGCGATCAGTTCGAGGAATTTCATCAGCACACGCACCCGGCGCTGCGGATTGGTCGCGGCCCATGCGGGCTGCGCCGCCGCTGCATCGGCCACCGCCGCATCAAGATCGGCCTTCGAGGCGAGTGCGACCTTGCCCCGGACACTCCCGTCCAATGGCTGGAAAACCTCGGAAAAGCGGCCTGACGTGCCAGGCACATGCTTGCCGCCGATGAAATGGCCATAGGTGATCATGAACAGCCTCCTGCGTTGGCGTGACCCTAGGTCTTGTCTTTTCTCACATCAAGGCAGAAGATCGCGCATCCGTTGTGCAGAAAATAGGGTCCACCTTGGATTGGGATCATGCCCGCGTGTTTCTGGCCGTGGCCCGGGCCGGCCAGTTTCTGGCCGCAGCGCGCCATCTGAGGCTGGACCATGCAACGGTCGGACGTCGCATCGGGGCGCTCGAGGACGGGATCGGCGCACGATTGTTCGAGCGGCGCACCAACGGCTGCGTGCTGACACCGGCGGGGGAGAAGTTCCTGATCGCCGCCGAGCGGGTCGAGGCCGAGATGCTGAAGGCGCAGGCCGATCTTTCGGAAGCGGATGTCGCCGTCGCCGGCACGGTGCGGATCGGTGCGCCGGACGGGTTTGGAACGCTGTTCCTGTCCGGTCGTCTCGGCCGGCTGATGGTCCGGCATCCGCGTCTGACCATCCAGTTGGTGCCGCTGCCGCGCACCTTTTCGCTTTCCAAACGCGAGGCGGACATCGCCATCGTCATCGACCGACCGGAAGAGGGACGGCTGCATGTGCGCAAGCTGACCGATTATACGCTCGGCTTCTATGCGGCAGCGACCTATCTCTGCGAACATGAGGAGCCCCGTTCGATCGAGGCCCTGACCGGTCACCGACTGGTCACCTATGTTCAGGACCTGCAATTTGCCGGAGCGCTGAATTATTTCCCGCAAGGGTTCGAGCCCAGGTTCCAGCGGTTCGAATGCGCCGGCGTCCTGGGCCAGTTCGAGGCGGTTCGCTCCGGTGCCGGCATCGGAATCCTGCATGATTACCACGCACGCTCCGATCCATCGTTGCGGCCGGTCCTGCCCGATCACAGGATCCAGCGGACCTATTGGCTGGTCACCCATGACGACACCCGCTCGCTGGCGCGTGTGCGGGCGGTGGCCGAGTTCATCGGCGATGAAGTGGCCGGTGCGGCGCGGGCATTCCTGCCACAATAGACCTCGACCATGTTTTGGCCGGATTTTGGGATCAGGGGAGGGCCGGCTTAACCCTCCCTTCAAGGCTGTGACGTATCGGACCGGCTTGCCCTGCTGATCTGCACTATCCACTCATGACCCTTATGCATTCGCGCCGCGCCGCCCTGTCCAGTCTCGTTGCTCTGCCGCTTGCCGGATGCTGGGCTGGCCCTTATTCGTCGCACGAGGGAGCGGCTCTGGCCGCCCGAACCAATGATGCACCCGTCCTGCATGTGATCACCAGCCGCCGACTGGCGGGCAGCGGAGCGCAGCCACCCTATTTCGATTGGCGCAGGGCCGCCGAACTGACCTATGCCGAAGCCCGCTATGCCCGGCCCGACCGCTCGGTGCTTGGGCGCATCGGCTCGGTCGTCTCAGGCGATTTTGGCATGTCCGAGGTCAGTCCGTTCGCCGGCGAAGCCCTCGACCGCCTCGCCGAGGTGCTGAGCAGTCGCGACAGCCTGCTGTTCGTGCACGGTTATAACCAGACCTTCGAAGCGGCGGCGCGCGACGCCGCGCGGCTCGGCGATGACATCGGCTTCGACGGGCGGACGATTCTATTCACCTGGCCCTCGAAAGGCGGCCTGTTCGACTACGGCTATGATCGCGAATCGGCGATGCTGGCGCGGGACCATCTTGCCGATACGCTGCATGCGCTGCTGGGCGAGGGACGGTCTGGCAGGGTTCACCTCGTTGCTCATTCGATGGGCACGCTGGCAACGCTCGAAGCCTTGCGAGGCTATCGCGACCGGCATGGCGAGGCCGGGCTGGAGCGTCTTGGAACGATCGTGCTGGCGGCGCCTGACATTGATTTCGACGTGTTCAAGGCCGGCCTGTCGCGGCTGGGGCCGCTGCGTCAGAAACTGACCGTCATCACTGCGACCAATGACCGCGCCCTGGACCTGTCCCGCCGTCTGGCCGGTGGTGACCGCGTCGGCGCCCTTTCGGGCGAACAGCTTGTCGGGCTCGGCGTGCGTATTGTCGATGCCACTGATTTTGCTTCAGGGCTGACGCGGCATGATGCCTTCATCTCCAATGACGACGTCCGGTCGGTTATCCGCCGCGCGATCGAAAGAAGCTGACAATCCCGCAGTCAGCCGCAAGCATGTGCGGCCCGATACAGCAGATTGTTAACCCTAACGCTGCATGAATACGACAGTTGTTCTAACGGATCTGTCTGTATGCGCGCGAAATCTTACCTAGCAGGAATTCTTAGCGGGCTTGGTTTTGTTTGCTCCGCTTATGCAAGCGATGCTCCTTCCCCGGCACCTCTGACACCCGACATTGGCCTGCGCTCCTACATTGACATTGCGCCGGACTATTCAGACCGCATTCTCGACTGGCAGTGGGATGTCAACGACAAGGCCGTCCAGCCGCTGGAAGCGATCAAGAACGGGCAGCTTGCGCCGGGCAAGCTCTATGTCGGCGGCCTGGTGCGCTGGTCCTATTCCAATGAACATTCCAACACCTTGGGCAAGTTTCCGTTCCTTGGCCAGTTTCCTGACCAGCACAAGAAGCAGTTCCGCATCGGCGAGACGATGTTCAACAACACCCACCTCGGCCTGACACTGGTGCCGGCGCACTGGATCGCCGGCTCTGCCGAGGTCATCTACACCGACAAGACCTATCCAGGTCAGGACAACGTGCAGATCCGCAAGGCATTCATCTCGGTCGGCGATCTGAAAACCTTCCCGATCTATGCCTCGTTCGGCAAGAATTCCGTCGATTTCGGCGATATGCGTTCATTCAACCCGTTCGTCCATTCGATGACGAACCATTATTTCAACGTGCATAGCGAAGACGCGGTCGGCATGGTCGGCTATTTCCGCGACGGCTGGCACGTTACTGCATCCGCCATCGGCGGCGGCCGGCAGCTGCGGGTTGCCGACAGCCCCAGCAAGCGCGGTTCGATCGGAAATTTTGCCATCAATGGCTCCAAGACCTTCGAGTTCGCGGATGGATTCAGGGTCAAGCTGGGCGGCGGCTATATCGACAACACCATCTACAACACGCCGACACCGCACCACACCTCGCGGCAGGTCGCAGCTTCCGGCGCGCGCGTTCACAACGGCGCCTGGGATGTGAACGGCATGGTCAGCTACAAGGGCTTCGACGTTCAGACCGAATATACCTCGACCGTCGGCCGATGGCCCGCAACCGACCATCCCGTCTCGACCTTGACCGTGCAGGGCCGCTACACGACCGACCTCTGGGGCTGGCAGACCATCATTTCAGCCGGGTTCAGCCGCGGTGAACAGGGCGCCGACAACACCCGCTGGCAGCAGATGCGCCAGATCGTTGCCGGTCTCGAGATCAAGCCGCACAAACAGCTGTCGTTGCTGATGGAATACGCCCATCTCTCCGGCTTCGTTCCGCTGGTGGCGATCAAGAGCGTGGCAGATCCGGGGGTCCGCTCGGATGTCTGGGTCTTTGGCGCGCGCGCCCATTTCTGATCGGGATGTGACGCAAGGCAGGCCTCAATGGCCGGAATGCCGCCGGCTTCGGCTCTTGCGAGGGGGGCACGGTCGACATTGCCGCTTGTCGGTCCTCTTGTGAGACGTTACCATCAGGCAGTTCCTGAAATGACGAGTTGTTCGTGACGTCTAGGCCGGAGTCGCCATTCAAGTTCGAAAAAGCCGACATCAAGATGTCGGTGGACAAGGGCGAGTTTCGCCTTCAGCTCAAGGGGCCGGTCATCAACCTCAAGCTGAAGAAGCCGGACTTCAAGCTCAAGAAGCCCGATATCAAGCTTGATGACGATACGCGCTTTGTCCTTTCATGGCTGGGCAGCCCGCTGAAGACCGGTGCCGTTTCGCCGTCTGGCAAGGAGCTGGCACGTGCGATGGCCGAACCGATTGACCCGGCGATTCCAGGTTCGATCATTGAACTCGGGCCGGGAACCGGGCCGGTGACCGAGGCCTTGCTGGCGCGCGGCATTGCCCCGGAGCGGCTGATCCTGATCGAATACAATACCGACTTCTGCAAGTTGCTGCGCCAGCGGTTCCCCGGTGTGCAGGTCATTCAGGGGGACGCCTACAATCTGGCCGCGACACTGGCTGGCCAGGTCGAGAATAAGGTTGCCGCCGTTGTCTCCTCACTGCCGTTGATGACGCGGCCGGATCCGGAATGCGCCCGACTGGCCCGTGAGGCGTTTGCGATGATGGCACCCGATGCGCCGTTCATCCAGTTCACCTATGGCCCGACCTCGCCGGTTCCGCTCAAGGGACAGCCGTTCCGTGGCCGTGCGGTCAAGCGGGTCTGGAAAAACCTGCCTCCGGCCCGTGTCTGGGTTTACCGGGCGATGTGACCGACACGACTATTTTTGCATTCACGCAAAATAAATGATGGGGCCTTGCAATTGCGCCATGCTGGTCAAATTGCCGGACCCGTCCTACTTCTGGGTTTGAATTGCCAATCGCGAGGGGTCTAGCATGAGCGTCAAGATACTGGTGTTTTCGGGTTCATCCCGCGCCGGCTCGGTGAATGATCGACTGGCCGGCATTGTCGCCCGCCAGTTGCAGGGCATGGGCGCGGAGGTGACCTACATCAACCTCGGCAAGTTCGACCTTCCCATGGTCAACGCAGATGGGTATGGCAGCGCTGCCCCAAAGGCAGCGCATGACCTGAGGGCGATCATCGACGAGCATGATGGGTTGTTCATCGTCTCACCGGAATATAATGCCGGCTATACACCTCTCTTGAAGAACGCGCTTGACTGGGCATCGGTGGCCAAGCCCGGCGCGCCCGCGTCTGGCCTTTCGGGCAAGGTGGTGGCGCTTGGCGCGGTTTCGCCAGGACCGATGGGCGGCTATCGGTCTTTGACCCAGCTGCGCACGGTGCTCGAACTCGGCTTCGGCGCGACGCTGGTTCCGGAGATGGTGGCGGTTGGCAACGCCGGTTCGGCCTTTGCCGAATCAGGCGGCCTGGCTGATGAGCGGACCGCCGGCTTCCTCAACGCGACGCTGAGCAAACTGATCACGATGACCAAGAAGCTCAAGGCGTGATCGGCACGCATCACCTCTATCTGACCCACCCGCAGGTCACCATAGACCCGGCAGTTCCGGTGCCGCTCTGGGGGCTGTCGGCTGTCGGGCGCGCACGAATGGAACGGCTGGCAGGCGAGGGCTGGATCCGTCGATTTGGTCGTATCGTGTCCGCTGACGAGACCAAGGCGCTGGAGGCGGCAGCGATTCTGGCGGCAGCGCTCGGCTGTCAGGTTGAACAGCGGGGCGGCCTGCATGAGAACGACCGCAGCGCCACCGGTTTTCTGCCGCCGCCGGAATTTGAGGCGACGGCCGACCGGTTCTTTGCCGACCCGGACCGCAGCATTCGTGGCTGGGAGCGGGCCGTCGATGCCCAGCAGCGCATCGTTACGGGCGTGCGCGCCATCATCGGCGAGCATCCGGATCTGCCGACGATCTTCGTTGGCCATGGCGGGGTCGGAACCTTGCTCCGATGCGCGCTGCGGGGAATAGCTATTTCGCGCAAGGAGGATCAGGGCCCGGGCGGTGGGGGCTGCCATTTCGCATTTGCGCTTGAGCCGGTTTCGGTGTTCTACCCTTGGCGACCGCTCGAGATTCCGCCAGCCTGAAGGAGGGCGTCATGCCTGTCCCGCCAAGAGAACGCCTGATTGTCGCGCTTGACCTGCCCGGTGTCGAGCCGGCGCGGGCCATGGTGGCCCGGCTGGGTGACAAGGTCAGTTTCTACAAGATCGGCAAGGAACTGGTCTATGCGGGCGGGCTCGATCTGGCGCGTGACCTCGTCGCAGCCGGCAAGAAGGTTTTTCTCGATCTCAAGCTGCATGACATTCCCGCCACGGTCGAACGGGCCACGGCGGCGGTTTCGGATCTGGGCGCCACCTATCTGACCGTTCACGCCTATCCGCAGACGCTGGCCGCAGCCGTTAGGGGCAAGGGCGACAGCAATCTGCGTATTCTCGGCGTTTCGGTGCTCACCTCGATGAACGATGATGATCTGGCCAAGGCCGGCTACGGTCTCGGTGTCAGCGATCTGGTCCGCCGCCGGGCACGTCAGGCCTATGAGGCGGGCGCGGCGGGGTTGATCTGTTCGCCGCTCGATATCGCGATTGTCCGTGACAGCGTCGGCGATGGCCTGGAAATCATCACCCCCGGCGTGCGCCCGGCCGGCAGCGATCATGGCGACCAGAAGCGCGTGCTTACGCCGGGTGAAGCGATCCGGGCCGGTGCCGACCGGCTGGTGGTCGGTCGGCCGATCACCGGAGCCGCTGATCCTGCCGCTGCGGCGGCTGCGATCGTCGCCGAGATTGCGGGCGCGGCAGCCTGACCCGTCCGGCGTTGACCGGGACGCCGCTCCGTGGCCTAGATCACGCTCTCGTTTTGATGGGCTCATCAAAGCGAGAGATAACGTGATCGATTACAATAGTTTAGAGCATGCTTTCCGCGAAAGACCGTTTTCACTTTTTCGCAGCATGCTCTAACAGACGACATCAGGAGACAGCGCATGACCAAGGGCTACTGGATTGCCCGCGTCGATGTTTACGATGCCGAGGCTTACAAGAACTACGTCGCCCATAATTCGGCGGCCTTCAAGAAATACGGCGCCCGCTTTCTGGTGCGCGGCGGCCAGTTCGCGCTGAAGGAAGGCATGGCGCGCTCGCGCAACGTGGTGATCGAGTTTCCCTCTTACCAGGCGGCGCTCGATTGCTTTCACTCGCCTGAATACCAGCATGCGCTCAGCTTCCGGCGCGGGCCGGTGTCGGCGGGCGATGTGGTCATCATCGAAGGCTATGACGGGCCGCAACCGGGATAGGCAACCATGTCTGATTTGAAACTCGCGGTGGTCGGCGCCGCCGGACGCATGGGCCGCATGCTGGTGCGCGCGGCCATCGAGCCCGACGGGGTGGCCCTGGCCGGTGCGCTGGAGC
>ERZ761609.1185-NODE-1185-length-24584-cov-51.446981_pt1 | contig 24584 bp, 23 predicted proteins | sample MGYA00511163_ERZ761609 | MGnify/ENA primary metagenome ERZ761609 (study PRJEB28899, sample SAMN02445070) | bioreactor sludge metagenome | biome: EBPR sludge | place: Australia: Brisbane, Thorneside Wastewater Treatment Plant | collected 2011-12-16 ... | reverse complement strand
ACGAGATTGGTCAGTGACTGGAGTTCAGACGTGTGCTCTTCCGATCTGGCGGGGGGAGGGGAGGTCTCAGATGAGGCTGTCCCGGTCGGCCCGGTCGGCCCCCGGTCGGCCCGAAACGCTGGCTACCCCGGCCCCGGTTGGTGCATCCTTATCCGGAAGTGCGATTCGACGCCAGATATCCGAGGTAGGAGCCGGATGCGGTAGTTCCGCTCGTCCGGATCTGTGCGGGGGGCGCTCCGTGAGAGGCGTCCCTACCGCGACCTTGGAGCCCCTCGAGAGTGCCCCGTTTGCCTTGGATTGCCTTGGGCGCCAGCCTTCGGACGCAGGGATCTGATTAGAGTTTGGGGGTTGAGTATACCGTCCCCGAAATGCCCCATTACGGCTGCCGTGTTCGCTATCCGTTTGGGGCACGGTTGGTTTCACCGCAAGATCCGGCGGTGCGCCGACTTAGAGTTGGGGATTGAGCAACGCTTTCTCTCGTCGCCAAAAGGTTCCTCCACCCCCATTCCTCAGCGGTGCTAAGCTGGCCGTAACACCTATGTCTGCACAGAAGCTTGGAGCGGCCGAGGACTATCTGCCCACAATTGAGCTCTTGACCAGGCTAAAGCAAGTCAAGGATCGCATTGGACAACTCCTCAATTGCTTTGCGGATGTGACATTCGATTTATCTGATCGCATTGTGGAACCTGACTTGGAAGAATGCACGGATGAAATAAAGGCACAGTGGGAAGAATTGCGCCGACTTGGTGAGCCGTTCAACAACGGTCCCGACTATCGATTCAAGGGCTTCACTATAAGGAGCGCCTCTTTGCCATATCCATTAACCTATTTGTTTGACCAACGAACTTTGGTCGGTGTATATGACCTTCCGTTGCGTGATATGAAAAACTTTCTAGACAACTGGCCCGGATGCTTCGACTCACCAGAAGAATTGGTGACCAGACTCAATGACGCACGAAGATGCGCGGAGGACGAACCGGTTCGGTTGGATTATATACCGGGATATGATAGATGGCTTTTCAAGGGGCAGGTCTATGCCGTGGACGGTCCTTTCTCCGAAACACAGCAGAGCCTCCTTGTGCTGGAGTGTTTTGATAAGGAGCGAGAGCGGTTTGAACGTTTACGCCAGAAGTTTAAGACGAATGATGGGCCCGATTCTTTGCGGTTAAGGCCTAGAATCCCGGAGTCAGTTAGAATCGAGGTTTGGCGTCGTGATAATGGGATGTGCGCTCGGTGCGGCTCGCGTGAGAAACTCGAATATGATCACATCGTGCCGATCTCACGGGGCGGCAGCAATACTGCCCGTAACATCGAACTACTGTGCGAATCCTGCAACCGAAGCAAAGGCGCCAATATTGAGTAAGCTGATAAAAACTTCGGCGGCACGACCGCGCTAGAGTGGATCGGCTGGAAGGGTGGCTGAAATAGCCGAAATGGGGCACCTGGGGTCTAAGACCTTCGTTCCTTTACTGCCTCCGTCAAGATTGAGCTACATCTTTGGTTAAGTCGCTGCCGTTTCCAGCTTTATCACAGTTTCCGGCGGTTCCGTTGGCGGCTGACCCTATCGGGCGTGGATGATGGGGCTGAATAGGGGGTAGCGGGCGGGGGCTAGAGGCCGCGGGTGAAGATGGCGAGGGCTTTCAGTTCGTGGGGTTTGAGGCGGGAGGTGTCGACGGTGCTGCTGAGCTGGATTTTGCGTTGGACATCGGCGTCGGTCTTGCCGTTGCCGTAGCCGCGCATGGGGCGGGTGCCGGGGTAGTGGGTGTCGCCGCCGTCGAGGCCGTGGCAGCGGGCGCAGGCGTCGCGCCAGAGGTTGCGGCCGAGGGTCCAGAGGCGGGTTTCCTCGTCGATGGGGGCGTTGGGGGTGAAGATGCGGCGGATGAAGCCGCCCGAGTCCACGAGGAGTTTGCGGCCTTCGTGTTCGATGGTTTGGATGGACTCGAAGGCCTTTTCGGGATGGGTGGCGCGGCCGGGGAGGGGTTCGCCCAAACGCAGCGGCGGCGCCTGGGCGAGGAGCCCAAGCGCCGCCGTGCCTAAGAGGAGCAGTTTCACTTGGTTTTGCGGTAGTCTTCCCACATCTTGGCGATGCCGGCTTCCTCGGTGGTTCCGGAGTGGACGATGACGCGGTAGCGCCAGCGGGCTTTCTGGCCGGGTTCGAGGGTGAGGCTGGCGTCGCGGGTCTTGTCGCGGTAGTAGTCGTGTTCGCCGAGGGCGTTGGCGGCGAACAGGCCGTAGTCGCGGGAGTGCCAGTGGGTGGGGTGGCGGTAGTTGCCGGGGTGGTCGAGGATGGCGACGCCGACGGTTTCGCCTTCGAGCGGGCCATAGTAGTCGTTCCAGGGGCTGGGCTTGCCCCAGACTTCCTTCATGCCCTTGCCGCCTTCGGCATTGACGAGGGTGCCGCCCTTGCGTTCCATGAGCTCATCGCGGAGGCGGATGGCGAAGAAGCCTTCCTTGGTGTCGCCGAACTTGACCTTGGACTTGGCGGTGAAGGTGACGTCGAAATCGACGATGCGGTGTTTGGAGCCGGCGTGGAAGGTCATGGTGCGGTGCTCTTCGAGCAGCGGCGTGCCGTCGGGCGCTTTCCACATGTGGGTGCTGACGATTTCGCCCTTCTGCTTGCCGCCTTCGGCTTTCTGGAGGCTGACGAGATCGATGAGGCCGAGGTTCTTGCGTTTGGCGGCGTAGAGCTGCTCGTTGGCCCAGAAGTCCCACTCGTTGACTTCGCCGTGGGTGAACCAGAGGCCGCGGTGGTGGGGGTGGTCCTTGGTTTCGCCGTCGATGCTTTCCATGGGGAAGACGCGGGTGATGCGCTTGCCGTTGGCGGTGAGCAGGGGGTGGAGGTACGGCTTCGGAGTGCCGGCGCCGTAGTAGAAAGTCGTGAAGGGCTTGCCGTCGATGGTGACAGCGATTTGGCCTTCCTGTTTGGTCATGGCCACCTGCGCCGAGAGGGGCGCGGCCAGGATAACGAGGGCCAGAAGGGCGTATTTCATGTGTCTCAGTTAATCACACCGCGGGCCGGGGGGCCAAGCGGGTCTCCTTGTGTTGATTGGGCGTCAGGAGGCGCCGGAAAGTTTCCGTTCGACGATCTCTTTCGCGACGGCGGGGTCGGCCTGGCCCTTGGTGGCCTTCATGACCTGGCCGATGAAGAACTGGACGAGGGTGGTTTTGCCGGCGCGGTATTGTTCGACCTGCTTGGGGTTATTGGCGATGGCGTCGTCGATGATCGTCTCGAGGGCGCCGGTGTCGGAGATGGACTTGAGGCCTTCGCGTTCGACGATGGCGGCGGCGGGGTCGCCGGTGGCGGCCATTTTGGGGAGGACTTCCTTGGCGAGTTTGCCGGTGAGTTCGCCGCGGGCGACGAGGGCGACGAGTTCGCCGAGGGCCTGGGCGGAGACGGGGGAATCGGCGAAGGTGCGGTTTTCGGCTTTGAGGAGGCCGGCGAGGTCGCCCATGACCCAGTTGGCGGCGAGTTTGGGGTCGCCGGCGACGGCGGCGGCGGTTTCGAAGAATTCGGCGGTGGTGCGGTCGGCGGTGAGGACTTCGGCGTCGTAGGGTTTGAGGCCGAGTTCATCGATGTAGCGCTGGCGTTTGGCGGCGGGGAGTTCGCCGGTGCGGGCGCGGATTTCGTTGAGCCAGTCGTCGGGGATGATGAGGGGGGTGAGGTCGGGTTCGGGGAAGTAGCGGTAGTCGTGGGCCTCTTCCTTGCTGCGCATGGCGACGGTTTCGTCGAGGTCCACGTTATAGAGGCGGGTTTCCTGGCGGATGGCGCCGCCGGCTTCGAGGATGGCGACCTGGCGGGCGATTTCGTGTTCGATGGCGAGTTTGACGAAGCGGAAGGAGTTGAGGTTTTTGACTTCGGCGCGGATGCCGAACTGTTCCTGGCCGCGGAGGCGGACGCTGACGTTGGCGTCGCAGCGGAGCTGGCCTTTTTCCATGTCGCAGGGGGAGGCGCCGGTGTATTCGAGGGCCTGCTTGAGTTCGGTGAGGAAGGCGTAGGCTTCGTCGGAGGAGCGGATGTCGGGTTCGGTGACGATTTCGACCAGCGGCGCGCCGCAACGGTTGAGATCGACGTAGGAGTAGCGGCCGGAGTCGCGGAAGCCTTCGTGGGAGGTTTTGCCGGCGTCGTCCTCCATGTGGATGCGGGTGATACCGATGCGTTTGGGGCCGGCTTCGGTGGTGATGTCCACCCAGCCGTGTTCGGCGAGCGGGAGGTCGTACTGAGAGATCTGGTAGCCCTTGGGGAGGTCGGGGTAGAAGTAGTTTTTGCGGGCGAAGATGGAGCGGGCGTTGACGCGGCAGTTGAGGGCGAGGGCGGCCTGGATGGCGCGTTCGACGGCGGCGCGGTTGAGGACGGGGAGAGCGCCGGGCATGCCGAGGCAGACGGGGCAGACGTTGGTGTTGGGGGCGGAGCCGAACTCGTTCGGGCAGGAGCAGAAGATCTTGGTGCGGGTGCCGAGCTGGACGTGGACTTCGAGTCCGATGACGGGTTCGTATTTCGCGATCTGATCGGGAGTGGCCAAGGGCGGGGCCGCGCTGATTGCCATGACCCTCTATTCTAAACCGCGAGGGAGCGGCGGCCGCGGCTCAGGCGAAGCCGACGCGCCAAATGGTGACGACGAGGGCGTGGGCGACCATGGCGGCACGGATGCCGCCGCCGGCGCGGAAGGTGAGGCCGTACACGACGCCCATGACGGTGGCGAGGAAGGCGAATTGCCAGTTGGGGAACTGGCGGAAGCCGAGATGGACGGCGCCGAACAGGACGGAGGTGAGGGCGAGGGCGGCGGCGGGGCGGGCGGTGAGCTGTTCGAGCCACTGCTGGAGGAGGCCGCGGAAGAAGAACTCCTCGCTGAGAGCGACCACCCAGAGGATGCCGAGGAAGGTGCCCAGCGCGGCGGCGGCGGTGAGCGGGAGACCCTTCCAATCGGCGAGGCGGATGAAGCCGACGGCCCAGGCGAGGGGGAGAGCGGCGGCGGCGCCGGCGAGGCCGTAAATCAGTCCGGTGCGCCACTCGGCGAGGGTGGGCCAGAAGCCGAAATGGATGCCGCGTTCGGGGCGGTGCTGGAGAATGGCGAGGACACCGAGGCGGATCCAGAGCAATTGGCCGAGGAATTCGAGGCGCAGACTGGGAAAGGGGCGGGCGTAGACGAGGGAGAAGCCCTTGAACAGGAGGGGCGCGGCCATGATCAGAAGGAAGACATACGCCGCCGCCGGTTTGCGTCCAAACCACTGGAACCAGCCGCACACGAGGGCGGCGCCGGCCCAGATGGCCACCATCGCCTCCACCCGGAACACGCCCGCCGGGGCGCTGTAGATCAGGTAGGGCATGGGCGCGAGGGCGATCAGCGCGCCCGCGCCCCAATTCGAGCGGACCTCGTCGAAGGCGAGGGTGAGGTAAAAGGAGGCTTCCAGCAGGATGGCGATCGCCACCCACGCGGCAATGCGCGGCGGGATACCCTGTTGGTGGGTATAAACCGCAGCGCCGATGAGACCCGCCGACCACAGGAATGCGACTGTCATCAGATACCGGCGGCTCATCACGGGTGTCGCCTTCATCCTAGCACCCGCCCTCGCGGGGGCCGCCGATCCGCCGCCGGACCTGCTCAAGCTGGTGGCGAAGCGCGAACTGGCCGCGCAGGAGGCGCGCGCCCAGTACACCTACCGGCAGACGGTGTTGATCGAGGAGGCGCCGCGGGGCGGGCAATACCGCGAAACGCGCGACGTCATCTTCTCCCCATCGGGTGAGCGCACCGAACAACTGGTCCGCAAGCCCTCAAACACGCTGAAACGCCTGGTGTTGACGGCGGAAGACTTCGAGGACATCCGCGACATCCAGCCGCTGCTGCTGACGCCGGAGTTGCTGCCGCGGTATGTGGTGCGGTTCAAGGGCGACGAGGATGTGGACGGGCGCGATTGCTGGGTGCTGGAGTTGACACCGCGGCAACTGTTTCAGGGCTTCCGGATGTTTGACGGGCTGGCGTGGATCGATAAGGAGACGCATTCGATTGTGCGGACCTACGGGCGGGCGGTGCCCGAGTTGAGGACGCGAACCAACGAGAATCTGTTTCCGCGGTTCACGACGCTCCGGGAGCCGGTGGATGGGGAGCATTGGTTTCCCGTGCTGACGGTGGCGGACGATCTGCTGGATTTTCGCACCGGGCCGGTGCGGATGAAGCTGACGATCAAGTATACGGACTACAAGCGGTTCGGGGCGGAGTCGAAGATCACGTTCGAGGATCCGCCCCGGTAGATGGCGCGTCAGACGGTGGCGACGACGCGGATTTCGGCGCTGCCGGCCTCGGCGGCGGGGACGAAGAACTCGAGCGGTTCGAGGCTGAGTTGCGGGCGGAAGGGGACCGAGGCGAGGCGTTTCGTGCCGGCCATGATGTCGTAGGTCTTGATGGGTTCGGGGCCGGCGAAGGCGGTGTGCCAGGTGACGCGAATACGGCCGCCATCCTTTTCGGCCTTGACGCCCGTGGGCTGCTTGAGGCCGTGCTTTTCCTGGAAGTAGTTGGTTTCGAGGCCGTGGCGGTCGCGGACGCGCTTTTCGATGGCGAGCATTTCGGTCTCGCCGACCGTGCCGTCGAGGGCGGCGGTCATGTTGGTGACGAGCTGGTCCTTCTCGACGCTGGCGCGATCCACTTTGCCGATGCCGACAATGGCGCAACTGACGCCGGCGACGCCGAGGGGATAGCGGACGAGGTCAGCGGGGCTGACCATGCCGGCCTTGCCGACCTGAAGGTAGGTATCCTCGGGGCCGCGGGAGAAGCGGGCTTCCTTGCCATAGAAGGTGCCGTCGGAGAAGATCTTCATGGCGATGATGCCCATGCCCTTGGCGCGGGCGACGGGGATGGCGTTGTACTGGTGGGAGCTGAAGGCGCGGTCGTTGGCGTTCAGGGCAATGAGCATGGTGTCGAGGTGGTTGCCCGTATCGCGGTGGATGGCGTTCATGAGGACGGCGGAGCTTTGGTGGCCGGTGATGCCGAGATGGCGGACCCACTTGCGGCGCTCGGGGTTGAGGCCGGTGTAGTTGGTGCCGTCGCGGTAGTCGATCAGAGCGGCCAGCGCGCCGATGCGTTCGGGCATCTTACCGCCCCGTTCGTTGTAGCCAAGATAGACCTGCTCGACCTGCTCCATGTTGGAGAGGTTGTGGATCTGGATGGAGTCGAGGTAGGCGCCTTCGGGGATGAAGCCCTGGCCGTCGCCGAAGATCTGGGTGAGGGAGCGCTTGAGTTCATCGACCGCGGTGGGGCCATCGACACCGGGCGCGTGGGCGAAGCGGCGGCCGGTTTTGGTGGCGAGGAAGATGCGCTGGCGGAGGGCGGCGTCGTAGCCGGATTCGTGGGGGCGGAGGTGGAGCCGCTTGAAGGCTTCGCCGAAGTTGACCTGGCTGGGACCGTAGCCGTTGGCGGTGTCCAGGTAGTTGATGCCCTGCTCGACCGCGCGGACGACGATGTCGGCGGGGTCGATTTCGGGGTTGATGCGCTGGACGGAGGCCTGGCCGCCAAAGGCGTAGGGGACCACCCAGCGCCCGGTGCGGCCGAGGACGCGCTGGGGCAGGTGGTTGACGGCTTTGGCGGGGGAGGGGGACTGGTAGGCGAGGCCGGCCGCGGGCATGGCGCCGAGAACGGAAAGGATTCTGCGTCGATTGATCATGGATCGGCTCCTTATTTTTCCAGCTTACCGGAAATAGCGACGAAAGGGTCCGAAAATCGACGCGAAGCTATTCAGTGCGGAGGGCGGTGACGGGATCGGTGCGGGCCGCGCGGAGGGCCGGCAGCAGGCAGGCGGCGAGGGCGACGGCGGCGAGGAAGAGAGCGGCGGCGGAGTAGATGAGCGGGTCGGCGGGACGGACGTTCACGAGCAGGGTTTCGGCCCAGCGGGTGGCGATGGCGGCGGCGGCCGAGCCGATGAGGAGGCCGGGGAGGACGAGGAGCGCGCCCTGGCGGACCACCATACCGAGAATGTTGCCGGGGCGCGCGCCGAGGGCCATGCGGAGGCCGACCTCGCGGGTGCGTTCGCTGACGGCATAGGTCATCACGCTGAACAGGCCGAGCGCGGCGAGGAAGAGCGAGACGCCGCCGAGGACGCCGAGCAGGGAGGCGGCGACGCGTTGGGGGTAGAGCGCGGCGCTACCGGCTTCGGCCAGCGGCATCATGCTGTAGACGGAAGCGTCGGGGTTGAGGGCTTTGGCCTGGGCGCGGAGGGCGGCGGCTGCGAGGGCGGGGTCGCCGGGGGACTGAACGAGGAAGGAGAAGTTGAGGCCTGGAGCGAAGCGCTGGTCGAAGGCCGCATAGAAGTAGGGCATTGGGGATTCGGCAGGGTTGTGGTATTTGGCGTCGCGGACGATGCCGACGACGGTGTGGGGCCTTTCATCCACGCGGACCGTCCGGCCTAGGGCGGGGCGGCCCGGGAAGTACTGGTGGGCGAAGGTCTGGTTGATGATGATGACACGAGGAGCGGAGGCGTCGTCGGCGGGGGTGAAGTCGCGGCCCTCAAGGAGAGGGATGCCGAGGAGATCGAAGTAGCCCGGTGGGACCAGTGTGCGATGGACGATCAAGTTTTCGCCGGGGGCGGGGGTGTAGCCGTCGATGACGAGTTGATGCCAGGGGCTGAGGCCGAAGCTGAGGGGTACAGTGTCGCTGTAGGAGACGCCGGTGATGCCGGGCTGCGCTTCGAGGGCGGCGCGGAGGCGGCGGCAGAATTCGCGCTGCTCGGCGCCGGAGTAGCCGGCGGCGGAGAGGTAGAACTGCCCGGTGAGGATGTTCGCTGGTTCGAAGCCGGGATTGATGGCGCGTGCGTTGTGAAAACTCGTGAGGAAGAGACCAGCGCCGATGAGGGCGACGGTGGCGAGGCTGACTTCGGCAACGACGAGCAGACCGCGGAGGCGGTGGCCGTGGCCGCTGGAAGTGCGGGATTCCTGCTTGAGGGTGTCGTTCAACTCCGAACGGGCGGCGAACAGAGCGGGGGCGGCGCCGGTGAGCAGGGTGACGAAGGTGGCGAGCAGCAGTGACCAGACGAGCGTGCTGGTGTCGAGCGGGGCCGATAGGGCGATGGGGAAATCGGTGCGGGGGAGCAGGAGGACGAGGGTGTCCTTTAGCCAGAGCGAGAGGATGACGCCCGCGGCGCTACCCATCAGGGCGAGCAGGAGGGTTTCGGTCAGCAGTTGCCGGGCGAGGCGGGCGGGTCCGGAGCCGAGCGCGAGCCGGACGCCGAACTCGCGTCTGCGGGAAACGGAGCGCGCCAGCAGGAGGTTGCAGACATTGGCGCAGACGATCAACAGCAGGATGAAGGCGACGGCGGAGAGCAGCCGGATGGGGTTGCGCAGCAGTTGCTGAGCACCGTTCCCGCCAAGATGGAGAGGGACCAGCCGGGCGGAGATTCCGCGGTTGGTTTCCGGGTGGGCTTCGGCGAGCCGGGCGGCGATGCTCTGGACCTCCGCTTCGGCCTGTTTCAGCGTGACGCCCGGCTTGAGGCGGGCGAAGGTGGAGGTGAGGTCGCGGGTGCCGCGGAAGGTGAGGGTGCCGCCGCCGGTGCCGAGAACCTGGGCCCAATTCAGGGGGACCCAGAGGTCAAAATCGAGGCCGTTCATGCCTCCGTGGAACTCGGGCGGGGTGACGCCGGCGATGGTGAACTCACGGCGGTTGATGAGGATAGTGCGGCCGATGATGTTGGGGTCGGAGTTGAACCGGGAGCGCCAGTAGCGGTGGTTGAGGACAGCGAGGGGGCAGGTTTCGGGCACTTCCTGGCAGGCGGCGGAGCGGATGCCGGGACCCATGATGGGATGGACGCCGAGGACTTCGAAGAAGTTGAGCGAAACCAGTTCGGCGAAGATGCGTTCGGAGCGGCCTTCGGGTCCGGCGTAGGCGGGAGTGAAGCGGGAGACGGCGAGGCCGGAGACGTTCTTGAGGTTGTCGCGGTAGTCGAGGTAGTCGAGGTAGGAGATGTTGTTCAGGGGGTGGCCGTCGTGGGTGACCGACGGGATGAGGGCGAGTTCACCGGGGCGCTCGACGCCGGGGAAGGGGTTTAACAGGACAGACTGCACCCAGCCGAAGACGGTCGTGTTGGCGGCGATGCCGAGGGCGAGCGTGAGAACGGCGACGAGGGTGAAGCCGGGACGGGTCCGGAAGATGCGGAGGGCGAAGCGGAGGTCGCTGAAGAGTGTTTGCATGGCGCACGTCCGCTTTCAATGAGGGCAAGCAGAGGGCCAAAGCAAACTTGCTGATTCTAAAAGACCGGCGCTCCGCCCGCAGTGACGATTACGGACCGATGTGTCCGCTATTGGGAATCGCTACCGCTCCGGCGCGACCGCATGGCCGGAGGCGGCGGAGCGGAAGAGGGCTTCGAGGACGGCGAGGTTGGCGAGGGAGTTCTCGAGGGGGACGGGCGGCGGGGTGGAGTTTTGGATGGCGAGGGAGAACGCATCGCCCTGGAGGGTGTACTGGTCGCAGGTGGGGACTTCCTCGGTGCGGGAGCCGGCGGCGGTTCCGACGAAGAGGCGGCAGGGGCGGTCGGGGGGTGCGTTGAAGGGGATCTCGATTTCGATGCGGCCGGTCTCGCCGAAGATGTCCGTGCGCTGGAAGTAGGTCTGCTGGGTTCCGCAGGTGAAGATGGAGTCGGCCGAGGGGAAGCGGAGGAGGCCGGAGGTGAGGATATCGACGTGGAAATCGGGGTCGTTCTGAATGAGGGCCTGGACGGAGGTGGGCTCCTCACCGAGGAGGAAGCGGGAGGTAAAGACGGGGTAGCAGCCGATGTCGAGCAGCGCGCCGCCGCCGTAGGCCGGGTTGTTGCGGATGTTCCCAGGGTCGCGATTGAAGTAGCTGAAGGCGGTGAGGATGGAGCGGGGGGCGCCGATTTCGCCCGATTGCAGAATCTCCCGGGCACGGAGCCACTGCGGGTGGCTGGCGACCATGAAGGCTTCGCCGATGACCACGCCCGTGCGGTCGCGGGCTTCGATCAGTTCGCAGAGTTCGGAGTTGGAGAGGGCGATGGGCTTTTCGCACAGCACATGCTTGCCTGCCTGGGCGGCGCGGATGCTGAGCGGGACGTGGAGGTGGTTGGGCAGGGGGTTGTAGATCGCGTCGATGTCCGGGTCGGCGAGAAGGTCGTCGTAGGAGCCGTAGGCTTTCGCGATGCCGAGGCGCTGCGCCGCCTCGCGTGCCTTCCCGGCATCGCGCGAGGCGATCGCCGAAACCTCCGAGTGCCGGCCGCGCTGCATGGCCGGAATCACTTTCCCAACGGCGATCTTGGCCACGCCAAGCACGCCCCAGCGTATGCGCATCCCCCTAGTTTGTCACCTCACGCCACGGCGCGCGAGGGCGCATCCTCCCTGATCAGCGCGGTCTGCACAGGGCGCGTGGCCCGGAAGGCCGCCAACTCGGCGGGGAAACGGCGGATCAGCGGCGCCGGCGCCAACAGCGGCTGAGCGCCCAGCATCTCCCCAAGTTGCAGGGCGTTCACCAAGGCATGGTCCGGCCCGGTATTGGCGGCGATCACCAGCGTTCGCGACGCATGCGACGTAAGCCGGCGCACCCGCGGCAGCCATTGCTCCAGTTCGTCCAGATCGTAGAGATACGGACGCGGGCCAGGGCCGGGTTCAAACCGCTGAAACGTATCCGGGCTCGACCGTCCCTGCAGCCGGACAACCGCCAGCCCAGACGTCAGGATCGCCGACGGCGGCATGGCCCGGAAATAGGCCGGTTGATCGACGTTCACAAAGGCGATCCGGTAATCAATCAAGGTGCCGATGGCCTCCTCGCTGAGCCAGCTTTCGTGGCGGAACTCGGCAGCCAAGGGGAATTCCCGGAACGCGCGCCGCAGTTGGATCAGGTGCTCCCGGTTCTCGGCGCTGAAACGGAACGCCCAGGGGAACTGGAGCACCAGCGCGCCCAAACGCCGCGCGCGCAGCAGCGGGAAGAGCCCCGCCTTCCATGCGGCAATCGCGTCCGGGCTCAGGTCGCGGTCGTAGGTGAACCGCCGCCCCAGCAAAGCCGTGAACAGGAAATGCGATTGGGTGGTTGCCTTGCGGGCATAGAGCGAGGCGATTTCCGGCTTCAGCGGCGCCCCAAAGGTGGAAGTGATCTCGGCCAGCGAGGTGAAGCCGATGAGTGGGTCCAGCGAATGCGCCCCGCGCGAGGACGACGGGGCGGAGACGGCCTCGAAAGAGGATCCGAGAAACAAGGAATCCGGAAGTGGCATAGCAGCCATATTCGCCCTTTCTTCTACTTCAGAATAGAATAAACAGCGAAGAAGGTCAAGAGGAATTTTGCGTGTAACCTTTGCCTGAACCGTGGCGCTATCTAATCAATCCCCGTTACGAAGGGCGGGCCTCTCCAGTCGACACTCGAAGAGCGGCCTGCCCTTTCGCTTTTCGCAGCCGGAAAGCGCCGGACCTCTCAATCCCGCTTGCCCGCGACAGTCCGGCTACCTGCTTCCAGGCGATGGATTCCATGAGGCATCAGGCGAGCCCCATTCCTCGACCAGATCCCTGCGGGCAGAGAGCGTACTAGTACCTTGGCTCCAGGTACTGCATTGACGAGCACATCCTGTATTGATACTCTTTCTCAGGCAAAGTTGCTTGTCTGGAGGACGTCCTCGCACTCAGGCAAGCCGGAGGAGGAACTACCATGAAGAAGCTGTTGCTTCTTGCACTTCTGGGCCTGACATCGCTGCACGCGGGCGTCATCACCCTACCTACCCATCTCGGTCCCACCGATTTCGACACATCGGCCTTTCCCAACACGTTGGTCGGCGGGAGCCTCAGCGGCACGTCGCTCCAATTCGGAGTCGGTGTGCCCATCGCATCCGGTCCATTCACCCTGGCTCAAGCGATCCCCCTGGTTACGGGATCTGACATCACCAAGGGCCTCGCTCTGGGCGCGGGTCCCACCGGCGGCGTCGCTGACTTCATCGTGCCCGGTTTCGGCAACATCTCGATCATCAACGGGCCTGGCGCGGATCTGGTCATCTTTGAAGCCGGTTCACCAGCCGAGGAGTTCCTGCTGGCCGTCAGCCTGGATGGTGGGGTGACCTTCTCTTCGAATGTTCCCTATTCCACCTTCGCGGCCGTGCCCGCCAACTCCGCCTCCGGCTTTATCACCAACACCGCTTTCGTGGACCTCACGGACTTTGGAATTGGCGCCGGCGACAAGGTGGACGCGATCATGCTGAGTGGTTTGTTCACGGGTATTGGGGGCAGCGGTCCCGACATTCTCGCCATCGGCGTTCTGAATTTTGGGACTCCTACCGGCAACGTCCCCGGCGACGGAACCTCCATCCCGGAACCCTCCACCTTTGCCTTGATGTTCGGCGGTCTCGCTGCGGTCGTATGGGCGCGCCGCAAGCGATCGGCCGCGTAGGCCTCAACCCACCTCCCTGAAGGGGTGAACCAAGGACGACCAACCACAGGCCTGCCGGCCGGTGGGGGGCGCGTGGTTTACCCCTTTCTGTTTTGCCCTCAAGTCCCCTCTCCCCTGCCCATGCGGGGCCTTCGCCCGCTTCCGCTATACTGCCACCAGAGACCTATGGCCACCGACTCCACGCCTGCCCTGGAATACGATTCCGTTGAACTCCGCACCGGCCGCCTTTACCGGATCCGCTGTTCCGAGGCCCGGCAATTGGGGGAGGTGGACCGGATGATGCGCGTGGTGAAGTGCTATTGCCGCACACACGACGTCCTCACCGCGGAGGAGGCCGAACTCCAGAAACGCCCGTCTTTTGTGTTCCCCGTCGAGTTCTTCGAGAGCCTCGAAACGCTGATCGGGCGCGAACTGGAAGGCCGCATCTACAAGGACAGCCAGCAGCACCGCGTCTGCTTTTTTCTTGACCTCAAGGAGCACGCGGGATTCCGGCTGGAGAAGGACCAGTCAGACAACCAGCCACACCTGCACAGCCCCTGGTACGACGACAGCGTGTTGAAGGAGTAGCCGGAACTCAGGCCCGCCCGATGCCCTGGCGGATGTGCCCCAAGTGCTTCTCGCCATGCCCGGCGTAAAGTTCCAGCAGGGATTCGAGCGAGAGCGGGCCGCGTTCGGGATGATATGCCGTGCGGCGCCACGCCGATTCCGGCAGGCTCCGGTACAAAGCCACCAGCCGCTCGTGCACCCCTTCAATGATCTTCAGCGAGGGCTCGATGGGCTGGCCCGCGGCATCGGTCAGTTTGGCCCATTCGTCCTGGCTGTAAGGCTTCAGCGGCGGATTATCCTCGGTGATGATGAGGTGGGCGCGGACGAACATCTGCATATGGGAGTCGGCCAGGTGGTGGATCACCTGGAAACTGGTCCAGCCCCCTTCGCGGTATGGCCGGGCTAGCTGTTCGTCGGTCGCGCCGGCGATCAGTTCGCGCAACTGCGCGGGCAAAGCCTCCAGCTTGGCGATCAGCGCCTCTCGTTCATTCGGGGTCAACGGCATGGAATCCCTCCTGTTCTTCAGTGTGCGACAATCGCAGCGTGATTGCAGGCAAGGGAGCTATTTTCGCCGCGAATGAGCTGTTTTCGGGCTTGTCCCCGGACGACCTGGATTTGCTGGCCGCGCGGGCGCGGCCGCGGGACTACAGCGCAGGCGAGATCCTGTTTTATGAGGGCGATCCCTGCCAGGGCGTACACCTGATCACGGCCGGCGCGGTAAAGATCGTCAAAACCACGCCCTCGGGCCGCCAACTCGTGCTTGCGGTCCAACCCGCGCCGGCCACCGTGGCCGAGGTGCCCGTCTTCGACGGCGGACCCTACCCGGCGACCGTCACCGCCACTGAGGCCGTCAGCGCCTGGCTCATCCCGCGCGTGGACTTCCTCCATTTCTGCAAGCAGAAGCCGGAACTGGCGCTGCGGTTCCTGGAAGTCTTCGGCGGACGCCTTCGTCAACTGGTCTTCCTCGTGGAGCGGATCACCTTTGGCAATGTCCGGCAACGGCTGGCGCAGCGGCTGCTCGACCTGGCGCAGGCCGCGGGCGGCAGCACGTTCGTCCTTGAAGAGACTCACGAAGAACTTGCCGCGCACCTCGGCACCGTGCGAGAGGTGGTGACCCGGAACCTCGGCCGGTTTCAGGGCGAAGGGCTGATCCGCCTCAACCGCCGCGAAGTGGCGTTGCTCGATGCGGCGGGCCTGCGCGCCGAGGCCGAAACCGAACTGTGACGCCGGTCACTGAGTTCCGGGTCCTGAATCCCGCACCATGAAAGCATGACCGCCGCCCCGCCGCCCGTTGAGCGAACCGCCGCGTGCACGTACGTCAAGAGAATCGGGACGGACCGCTCGCAGCTTTGGCGGCGCACGTTCCAGGCGGCCTTCTTCGCGCTGAACCTCTGGATTGGCGTGCAGTTCTACCTGTTTGTTCGCTATTTCGAAGATGGCGGCTGGGGCCGCTTCGAGCGGCCGCCGGGCGTGGAAGGCTGGCTGCCCATCGCCTCGCTGATGAACCTGAAGTTCTGGATCGCCACCGGGCTGCTCCCGAACGTGCATCCGGCGGGCATGTTCCTGCTTGTCGCCTTCATCGCGATGTCGTTCATCTTTCGCAAGTCGTTCTGCAGTTGGCTCTGCCCGGTCGGCGCCCTCTCCGAGTACCTGTGGAAGCTGGGCCGCGAAACTTTCCGCCGCAACTGGGCGCTGCCTCGCTGGCTCGACATCCCGTTGCGGAGCCTGAAGTACATCCTGCTCGCCCTTTTCGGCTACGCGGTGTATTCAATGTCGCCGCGCGCGATCCAGGAGTTCCTGGAATCGCCCTACGGGGTGGTAGCCGACGTGAAGATGCTCGACTTCTTCCGCCTCATGGGTACGGCGACGGCGGTGACGCTTGCGGTGCTGATCATCGCCTCCCTGTTCGTTCGCAACTTCTGGTGCCGCTATCTGTGCCCCTATGGCGCGTTGATGGGACTTGCCTCCATGCTGAGCCCGGTGCGCATCCGTCGCGATCCGGATGCCTGTATCGACTGCGCCAAGTGCGCGAAGGCCTGCCCGTCCGTGCTCCCGGTGGACCAGTTGGTGCAGATCCGCTCGGCCGAGTGCATCGGCTGCATGGAATGTGTGGCGGTGTGTCCGGCTGAGGGCGCGCTGGAGCTGAAGACCGTCGGCCCGCGCCGCTGGCGCGTGGCGCCCTGGGCCGTGGCCGCGGGCGTGGCCGGGATCTTCTTCGGCATCGTGCTGGCGGCCCAGATCACCGGCCATTGGGGCACCCACGTCCCCGACGAACTCTACCGCGAGCTCATCCCGCGCGCCCGCGAGTTCAGCCATCCCTAACGGCCAGCCTATTGGCGGAGCTTGACCAGCAAACTCTCGTTCTCGTAGTAGATGAACTCGCCGTCCACGCGGAAATGCGACGTGCTCGCCTTCTCTGCGTACCGCTTGTCGCGATTCACGCGGTGCCGCATCAGAACCTGCTTGCTGGCAAGATCCAGCGCATAGAGAAAGCCGGACCGGTTCCCTTCGCTCCTCGGCTGCTCGAAGTTGGCGACGAAGTAGGCCTTTCCGGACACGATCTGGAGGTGGCGCCGGGCATCGGAATGGGGGAAGTTGCCCGGAAAGTCGAACTCCTGGCGACCGGTCGTCAGGTTATAGCCCACCAGTCCGTTTTCGTGGATGGCGTAGGCCCGGCCGCCGTCGATGACTGGCTCCGAGAGCCACTTGTTGTCCGCAACGGGCGGGGTGCGCCAGAGGAGCTTTCCGGTTCGCGCATCGAGACCGGTCATCAAACCGCCCGAAGTCATGACGACAATGCCGCCGCTCAAGGCCAACCCCTTGGCACAACCCGCGGGTGTCCGCCAGATCTCGCGGCCCGTGGCCGGATCCAGTCCCCAGAGCAGAGCCGTGATGCTGTCCGGGGCCCCTCCGCCATAGATCAGGATGCCCTCGCCGATCACCGGCGTTGACAGACACGCTCCGGCCCGGTCACCGGGCTGATGGACGTGCTCCCAGCGAAGCTTGCCGGTTGCCGCATCGAGCGCCCAGAGCTTGCCCGCGAACCCGGCGATATAGAGGTTCGATCCGTCGTAAGCCATATCGATGTAAGAGGCCAGAACCATTTCCGGCGCCCGCCAGATGGGCTTGCCTGTTTTGGGATCAAGTGCGCTGGCCCCAATCTCGTGGTTGGCGGTGAAGACCGCCTTTGGCCCCGGGATGGGCCCACCGCGCTGCTGTCCGCCCACGCGCCACAGCAACTTCCCCGTGGCTGCGTCAAAGGCCGTCGTTCCGCCGCGGCCGGTAATGTTGCCTGTCAACAACAGCCCGTCCGCCAGACGGATGCGCCCGGCATCCCGGAACGGCAGCGCCACCTCCCACACGATCTGCTCCGCCGGCAGCGGCGGCAGACAAAGCACAGCCAGAAGCCAGGGCCATCGCATTCCGCGAATTGTACCCGATTCCCGGCCCGGCTTCACAGGTCGAGAATCAGCGGTGCGAGCCGTTTGCGCTGCGCCAGCAGCGGTTCGTTGAAGAAGTCCACTACGGGCAGCATCTTCGTGAAGCGATGGAGCACTTCGGGAACCAGTTCCGCCGTCTTGGCGAGCGCGGGATCGAGTTCGCGCCAGTAGTACCACTGCTTGCGCTTCAGCCATTCGATGGCGGGATGATCCGGCGGAAACCCTTTGGGCGGCCGGCTGAGCGCGTCGCCCTGCAGTTCCCCCATCAGGCTTGCAAGCGCCCGGGCCTTGACGAGTTTCTCAAAACGCTCGTGGTTCTCCATCAGATGAACCCGGATCAGCCGCAGCGATTCCGGCCCCGGCATGTACACACCGCCGGCAATGCCCACGTGCTTCGCGTTGATCTCGACATAGAGACCGCTCGCCTCGTTCTTGCCGAGCACGTAATGGAAGAACAAGGCCCCGGCGTTGGTCTTGTAGGGCGTCTTGTTCGGGGAGAAGCGCGTGTCGCGATAGATCCGGTACACAGCGCGTTTGGGATCGGTCGCATACGCCGGAGCGGTTTTCATCAGCCCGGCCGACAGCGCGGCGGCGAAGGCTTCCACGGGCTCCTTCACGCTCTCCACATAGCGCTGTTTGTTGGCTTCAAACCACTCGCGGTTGTTGTTCTTCTCCAGGTCGCCAAGGAAGCGGAGCGCATCGGCGGGCAGCCCGTTGAAAGTGGATTTCCTCATCGGCCGTCTCCTATCATCGAGGGGAATGCTGTCCTTTGAGGAGGCGCGCGAACGCCTCGCCCGCATCCCTGATCTTGAGGTTAAACCCAATGAGCCCCTGTCCGCCCACACCCGTTTCGGGATCGGCGGACCGGCGGCCTTGCTCGCCGATGCCGCCACGGAAACAGCGTTTCTGGCGGCGCTCCAACTGGCGCGCGCAAGCGGCCTCCAGTGGATGGTGATCGGCTCGGGAACGAACCTGGTGGTCTCTGACGCAGGCTTCGACGGGTTGGCGCTACGGTATTCCGCCGCCAGGATCAGCGGCCCGGCCTCGGGGATCGAGGTCGAAGCCGGGGCCGAGCTGCAGGCGCTGGTGGACTATGCCATTGGGCACGGGGGCGCGGGCCCCGAACGGATGACCGGCATTCCCGGCCAGGTGGGCGCCGCGATCTACGGCAATGCCGGCGCCTATGGCTCGTCGATGGCCGACTTCGTCACCTCAGTCCGTTGCTTCGACGGCGAAACGGTCCGGACCCTCGCCGCCGCGGAGGTCAACTTCCGCTACCGGTCGAGCATCTTCAAGGAGCGGAAGGACTGGCTGATTCTTTCCGCGCGGCTCTCATGCCCGGCGGGCGATCCCGCCGCGCTGCGCGCCAAAGCCGCCGAAATCCGGGCGATCCGCGACGCGAAATATCCGCCCACGATGCGCTGCGCGGGCAGCATCTTCAAGAATCAGCTTCTCGATGAACTGCCGCCACGGGCGCGCGCGGCCGTGCCGCCGGAGATTGTGAAGGGAGGCAAGGTGCCGTCCGCCTGGTTTCTCGACGTCACCGGCGTCAAGGGCTTGCGGCATGGCGGCGTGCGCGTGGCCGATTATCACGCCAACCTGATCTACAACGAAGGCGGCGCCACGGCGCGCCAGTTGCGCGAGGTGATCGACGAACTCAAGCGGCGGGTGCGCGAGCGCTTCAGCCTGGAACTCGAAGAAGAGGTCCAGTTCGTCGGCTTCCACCCGCTGCCCGGCTTTGACACGCTCGAGCAAACGCCACGCGTCCTGGACGCGCTCCTCCAGGGCATGACACCTGCGGATCTCGCGTGGACGCCCGCGCCGGATCGCTGGCCGGTCCTCGAGGTGCTGGCCCATCTCGCCCACGCGGAAGAACACTGCTTCGGACCGCGGCTCCGGGCATTCTTGTCCGGACAGGATCCGGAATTCGCCGATTACGCCGCGGAGGCCTTCCGCGAAGCGCCGCTGGACCGCGCCCTCGAACGCTTCCGCGAAACGCGCCGCGCCAATGTCGATCTGCTCGCGGCCACGCCCGCCTCTGCCTGTTCGCGTACGGCGCGCCACCGCGCGCTCGGCCGGGTCACGCTCGCCGAGCAGTTGAACGAATGGGCTTTCCATGACCTCGGCCACATCCGGCAGATCGCCGAAATCGTGCGCGCGCGGCGGTATTACGATGGCATGGGGCCCTGGCGAGCGCACTATGAGGTAAAGCCGTGAGGAACGGCGGGATCAGAGTTTGAGCACACCTGGAAGCTTCGCCAGATCGCGGTCAAACGTCAACAGAGGTGTGTGCCCCGCCTTTCGGGCGACCTCCAGGATCAGGCAGTCCGAGAAACCCAACTTCGGTTTGCGCTTGAAGTGATCGAGCGCAGCAGCAACGACATCCGCATCCTGGATGATCAGTTCACGGTGTTTCAGCAGCCGTTCAATGGCGATGATTAACGCAGACGGCGCAAGGCCGAAAACAGTGGTCAAAACCCAGGTACATTCAGCGAGGGCCAGATGGGACACCCACGCGCCTTGCGCTACCATCCTCTCGGCTTCCGCTGTCTGCTCTGGGTGATCGCGAACCAGAAGCCTCACCAGCACGTTAGTGTCAACGGCTCGCATACTTCTTGCGGATGTACTGCCGGACGCCTTCCTTCAGCTCTTTGAGGTTCTGTTGGGGCGGGCGGCCATCAGGGAAAAGAGCCTTGTGGATCTCCTCGGACGTGTACTGGCCGGCCCGGCGCACGACAATCCTACCTTCCTCCACCACCCACTCGATCGATCCTCCGGGCGCGAGCCCAAGGTGCTTGCGCACCGCAAGCGGGACCGAAATCTGACCCTGCGAAGTCAGCTTGGACCGGGCGAGTGCCATGACTCAACATTACCACGGTAATGCGGGAGGGTCCATGCGTGGCGCTTGCGGCGTTGCCAGACGCTGTATGATGGCGATGATCTTGCGGATCGAGGAGGAGCCATGCGGCTGATGATTGCGCTGCTGATTGTTCTCACGGTTCCGGCGGCTGCGCAGAAGCGCAAGCCCGGAAGCCCGCTGGAGGCGTTGCCGCCGCATATCGAGATGCTGGCGCACTTCGGTGAGCGGGCCGACTTCTCGCCCTCGGACGACGCCGTCACGTTTATGGCGAAGAGCTTTGGCGATGCCTTCGTGATCGACCTGAAGACGCGCGTCATCCGCTGCCTGACCTGCAACATTCCCGGCGCGGCGTTTCTGCGCGTGATGCACCTGGCGAACGGCGATTACCTGCTGATCGGCCCCGAACGGTTCACCAGCCTGCGCGAGGGCCGCCACCGCGACAACGAACTATGGCTGCTGCGCCGCGCGCCGGGCGCGAAGCCCGAGCGGCTGAACCAGAAGATGAGCGAAGGGGCGGCGGTGTCAAAGAGGAGCCTGAAGATCGCCTTTTCCCAGACCTCGGCGCAGAACCCGGACCTCCAGTCCGGGGCGTCGCGGCTGATAGTCGCCGAGGTGGACGTGGCGACGGCGACGCTGCGCAATACCAAGGTGGTGCACCAGAGCGCGTCGAACGCCTGCATCATCGAGGCGCAGGACTTCCTCGACAACGACGGCAAGCTGACCTTCTCCTGCTACGAGCCACAGAACCGCGCCTCGGTGCACGTGATCGATCTGGAAACCGGCAAGGTGACGCCGCAGAGCGCCGCGATCGGCCATTACAACGAGGTGGAAGGCATCTTCCCCGATGGGCTGCACACCTGCGTGGAGAGCGACCAGCAGGCGCAGCGCGCGGGCTGGGAGGGCGGCTTCCGGAACATCGACATCTGGAAGCTGCGTCTGGACGGCACGGGCCGGTCCTTTGAACGGCTGACCTTCTTCAACGACTATGAGGGCTGGAAGGCGTCGAATCCGGTGGTGAGCCGCGATGGCCGCTGGATGGCGTTCCAGGCGGCCAAGAGCGCCGACGAGGCGGGCGTCGGCTATGGGATTCTCCTGCAGCGGCTGGGCGCGGCGCGGCGGTAGGCCGATTGCGGGAACATCGCCGCGCGGCGGCGCGTAACAGTTGGAAAGGAGGAAAAGATGCTTACGCACATCCGCACGGTTGGCATCCTGCATATTGTTTTCGCTTCGCTGACGATTCTGGTGGGCATGGTTCTGCTGCTTCTGCTTGGGGGGCTGGCTACTTTTGTGGGCACGCAGGATGCGTCCTCCGACGCCATGCTGGGCGCGACGGTGCTGGGCGGGATTGGCGCTTTCCTGTTTGTGTTGATGGTGCTGTTGTCTGTGCCCGGCATGATCGCGGGCATCGGGCTGCTGCGGATGCGGCCGTGGGCGCGGGTGCTGACGATCGTCGTGTCGGCGCTTGAACTGCTGAGCTTCCCGATCGGGACGGCGCTGGGGCTCTACGGATTGTGGGTGATGGTGCAGCCGGAGACAGAACGGCTGTTCCAGACAGCGCCGGGAACTGTGCCGGTCAGGGTGTAGCAGAGCCTGCGTCCGCAGGTCATTCATCAAACGTGGACCCGCATGGGGCGCGCGTACAATGATTTGTATGACCCCCGAACAGTTGCGCCTCGATCAGGCCGTACGGCATGAGAAGCACTGGCGCCGCTGGGGGCCTTATCTTTCCGAGCGGCAATGGGGCACAGTCCGCGAGGATTATTCAGAGTACGGGAATGCATGGGAGCATTTCCCCTTCGAGCAGGCCGCCGCCCGCGCCTACCGCTGGGGCGAGGACGGGCTGCTGGGCGTCAGCGACAACCACCAGCGCCTTTGCCTTTCCGTCGCACTGTGGAATGAGCGCGACCCCCTGCTGAAAGAGCGGCTGTTCGGTTTGACCAACGGCCAGGGCAACCACGGCGAGGACGTCAAGGAGATCTATTACTATCTCGACTCCACCCCCACGCATTCGTATCTGAAGGGGCTCTATAAATACCCGCAGACGGAATTCCCCTACCGCTGGCTGGCGGACGCGGCCCGCGGCAGCGGCATCGCGGGGCCGGAGCCCGAGATCTTCCATTCGGGCGCGTTCGCGGAGAGCCGCTACTGGGATGTCTTCATCGAATACGCCAAGGGCGGGACCGATGATGTCCTGATGAGGATCACGGCGTGGAACCGCGGCCCTGAGCCTGCCCGCCTGCACCTCCTGCCCACGCTCTGGTTCCGCAATATGTGGAGTTGGGGCCGGCCCGGGCGTCCGCGTCCGCGCCTGTGGCGGGACGACTCCGGCGTGATTCGCGTCCAGGAGCCGCAGCTTGGATCCTACCGCTTCACGTTATCGGATGAGCCGAGATTGCTGTTCACCGAAAACGAGACGAATCCCGCGCTCTGGGGGACACCCCGGCCCGGGCACTACAAGGACGCATTTCATCGTGCGGTTGTCCATGGTGACGAGCATGCCGTGAATCCCGCGCAGGCAGGCACGAAACTGGCTGGCTGGTATCAGTTCACCGTGCCGCCGGGCGCATCGGCGACGGTGTGGTGCCGTCTGACCGCGGAGGGCGAAACGGCCGGCGATTTTAATACGGTCTTCGCCGAGCGAATCCAGGATGCGGACCGCTTCTATGCCGACCTTCAGGCCGACCAGCATCCTTTGAGCGAGGATGGCCGGAACGTACAGCGGCAGGCGCTGGCCGGGCTGATGTGGACCAAGCAGTTCTACCACTATTCGGTGGACGAATGGCTGGAAGGCGACCCGGCGGGTCCGCCGCCGCCCGAACCCCGGCGCCAGGGCCGCAACCGCGAATGGATCCACGTCTATTCGGACGACATTCTGTCGATGCCCGACAAGTGGGAATATCCGTGGTTCGCCGCCTGGGACACGGCCTTTCACATGGTCCCCTACACGCTGGTGGATGCGCCCTTCGCCAAACACCAGCTTCAGCTCCTGTTGCGGGAGTGGTACCTGCATCCCAACGGCCAGATCCCGGCCTATGAATGGGCCCTCAGCGACGTCAACCCGCCGGTGCATGCCTGGGCCGTCTGGCGCGTCTATAAGATTGATCAGCGCGTGAATGGCCGCGCGGATTTCCCGTTCCTCGAACGGAGCTTCCACAAACTGCTGATGAACTTCACCTGGTGGGTGAACCGCAAGGATTCAACGGGCGACAACATCTTCGAGGGCGGATTCCTCGGTCTCGACAACATCGGCGTCTTCGACCGTTCGAAACCGTTGCCCACAGGCGGAACCCTGGAGCAGTCCGATGGCACCGCCTGGATGGCCATGTACTGCCTGAACATGCTGTCCATCGCCATCGAACTCGCGCAGTCCGATCCGGTGTACGAAGACATCGCCTCGAAGTTCTTCGAGCACTTCCTCTACATCGCCTCGGCGATGAACCGTCCCTCGCCGTTGGGCCTTTGGGATGAGCGCGACGGCTTCTTCTATGACCGTCTGCGGCTGCCCGACGGCAACGCGTTTCCTCTGCGTGTCCGGTCGCTCGTGGGCCTGATTCCGCTCTACGCCGTGGCCACCTTCCAGATGGAGGACCTGCGCAAGCTGAAGGGCTTCCGCAAACGCGCGCAATGGTTCATCGACCACCGGCCGGACCTCTGCGGCAGCCTGGTCATCGAGGATCATGCCGGCGACCGGCGCTCGATGCTCTCGCTGATGCGGCGCGACCGGCTGGAACGCGTGTTGCGCGTGATGTTCGACGAATCGGAGTTCCTGTCTCCGCATGGCATCCGCTCGCTGTCGCGCCTGCATCTCGACAGCCCCTTCGTCCTCAATGCCAACGGCGAACAGTACCGGGTGAACTACCAGCCGGCCGAATCGGATACGTTCCTGTTCGGCGGCAATTCCAACTGGCGCGGACCCGTCTGGTTCCCGGTGAACTTCCTCCTCATGGAATCGCTGCAGCAGTTTGACTGGTTCTACCGCGATTCGTTGACCGTCGAGTTCCCCTCAGGCTCCGGACGGCGCATCACGCTCGGCGAAGCCGCCGCCGAGCTGTCCCGCCGTCTCTCGCGCATCTTTCTGCGCGGAGAGGACGGCCGCCGCCCCTGCTATGGCGGTGAGACGCTGTTCCAGTCGGACCCCCACTTCCGCGACTACCTGCTGTTCCACGAATACTTCCACGGCGACAATGGCGCGGGGCTCGGCGCGAACCACCAGACCGGCTGGACCGCGCTGGTGGCCAAGCTGCTCGCGCAATCCGGCGAATGATTCAGGACGCTGCGACGGTCTCCTGCCCGATCTGCGGCAGCCGGCGCGTGCGGCCCGCCCGGCTGCGCCGCCTGCCGGATTGGCTGCAACTCGTGCTTGGCCGGCGCGTGCACCGCTGC
>ERZ761609.1184-NODE-1184-length-24585-cov-29.434570_pt1 | contig 24585 bp, 27 predicted proteins | sample MGYA00511163_ERZ761609 | MGnify/ENA primary metagenome ERZ761609 (study PRJEB28899, sample SAMN02445070) | bioreactor sludge metagenome | biome: EBPR sludge | place: Australia: Brisbane, Thorneside Wastewater Treatment Plant | collected 2011-12-16 ... | reverse complement strand
ATGGCGCTACTGTCTCAAATTCCGGGATGGGTGGGGGGAGTTATGCAGACCTTCCCTAGGTGTGCAGGACACGACTGCCCAGGCCGCCATCCGGCCAGGGCGTGCCCGCGCGCTCCGGCTGACCAGACTGTTTTTGGAGGATCCCATGTCCACCCGGATATTCGTCAATCTTCCCGTTGCCGATCTCGCACACTCGATCGCTTTCTTTGCTCGTCTCGGCTTCAGCTTCGATGAAAAATTCACCAACGATTCGGCAACCTGCATGGTCGTCGGCGACAACATTTTCAGCATGCTGCTGCGCGAACGTTTCCAGAGCTTCACCTCCAACCCGGTATGCGATGCCACGCAGAGCACGGAAGTGCTGCCCTGCCTATCGCGCTACAGGACAGGCGGTGGATGCCATGATGCGCGAAGCCGCCGCTGCCGGCAGTCCGGCCTATAACGAGCCGCAGGATCACGGCTTCATGTACGGCCATGGCTTTCAGGGCCGGGGGGCATCTTCGGGAACTGGTCCACATACAAGTTCGGGAACTGGTCCACATACAAGCCGCATGAATCAAAGGAGATATCCATGCCCAAGGTTATCGCCAAGCTCGGTAGCAGGCTGAAAACCCGACGCGGGGCGCTGCGCCCTGTACCGGGTTTACGGGCTGAATGCTGTTGCAGCACGCATGATGGTCACTTGCAGGCATGCATTGTTTTGCCGGTGTACCGGCAGATTGTCGCCATCCTGCTTAGGGGGTGTTGCACGGCGATAAATGCCGATAGGGTCTGCTCGCCGTCCTGGTCCGCATGAACGCGGTGCCGTCATCTGAATGAACGGCTGGGGACAGGGCGCCGCGCGCATTCAGAACAGCAGGCGCCTACCCCCGCTTCGGGCCGCTACAGGGAGAATGCATTATCCGGCGCAACCAGGCCTTGCCCCATCCGGCGCAGGGTGTGCAAACCCCAATCGAAAGTGGTGCGCTCGATGCGCCTCGCATCGTGCCGGTCCGGGCAGGCGGCGAGCAGCGCGCGGGCCTCTCCGTGCCGGGGAATGACGCAGTCCGGCGCGATTTCCAGTAGCGGCACCAGCACGAACGGACGCACGTGCATGCGTGGATGCGGCAGCGTGACGAAACTGTCTTCGAGTACCCGATCCTGGTAGAGCAGCAGGTCGAGGTCCAGCGTGCGCGGGCCGTTGCGCTGGTCGCGCACACGGCCATGGCGCGCCTCGCAGGCGAGCAGTTCTGCCATCAGCGCCTGCGGCGGCAGCGCCGTGTCGATCAGGGCCACGGCGTTGACGAAATCGGGTTGCCCGGCGTAGCCCACCGGAGCGGTGCGATACAGCGAAGAGGCGCGCAGCAGACGGGTCTGCTGCAGGTTGTCCAGTTCGCCCATGACCTTGAGCAGACGGGCGGCGGGACAGTCGAGATTGCCGCCCAGTGCGATGAAGGCGAGGCTCATGCGGCTTTTTTACCCAGGATGCGTTCGCGATGCTCGACCAGCGCCTCGCTAACCAGGGGAGCGAGCGTGGTCGCGGTGCCCTGGTCGAAACTGGCGTAGAGGCTTTGCCGCATGCGTTTCTCCCAGAAGCGTGCCAGATGATCGGCCACGCCAGCGCGTCCGACGGCACGATCGGGTTCGGCTGCGAAATAGGCGCCAATCTGGTTGGCCATCTGGATCAGGTGCTCGACATTCATGAACATGCGTTCCTTGTTTATTCGATGATACGTTCGGGATGCGAGTAGAGCGTATAGCGCCGGTCGCGCACGAAGCCGGCCAGGGTCAGCCCGCATTCGCGCGCCAGGCGGATGGCGTAACCGGTCGGCGCGGACACCGCCGCCAGCATCGGGATGCCGACGCTGGCCGCCTTCTGCACCATTTCGAAGCTGGCACGGCTGGTGATCAGGGCGAAGCCGGCGCGCATATCGCGGCGCTCGCGCGCCAGCGCGCCTATCAGTTTGTCCAGGGCGTTGTGACGGCCGACATCCTCCCGCACCGCCAGAAGATTGCCTGCCGGATCGGCCCAGGCGGCAGCGTGTACGCCACCGGTGCTGGCATGCAGCGGCTGGTTTTGCTGCAGATGGGTCAGCGCTTTTTGCAGCGATGCAGCCGCAATAGCCGGCCCTGCCGGCAACGGCACCAGCACGCGCGCCACCTGTTCCAGGCTTTCCACACCGCACAGCCCGCAGCCGGTGCGTCCAGCCAGCGCCCGTCTACGCTGCTTGAGGCCGGCCAAGCGCGCTTCGGAGATGCGCATCTGCACGACGATGCCGCGTTCGCCTACTTCCAGTTCCAGGTCGTACAGTTCGGAGGGATCCGTCAGAATCCCCTCGCTCAGGCTGAAGCCGAGGCCAAAATCTTCCAGGTCGGCCGGGCTGGCCAGCATCACCGCATGGGAAATGCCGTTGTACGACAACGCCACCGGCACCTCCTCCGGCACGGTGTCCACGTGTGCGCCACCGCCGCTGTGGGCGGCCGCTTCCATCAGGGCGGGCGGCAGGATCAAGGCCAACTCGGGTAGATCACACAGGTGCATGATCCCTCTTCGATTTCGATTCCGCCTCCAGCAGGGCCATTTGCTCCGCGTCGAAACGGGCGAACTGCTGTTGCCAGGCAGAGGGCTGCTCCACACGGAAAACCTGCACGGCGGTCACTTTGTACTCGGGGCAGTTGGTGGCCCAGTCCGAATTCTCGGTGGTCACCACGTTGGCTCCCGAACCGGGCCAATGGAAGGTGGTGTAGACCACACCGGGCTGCATGCGCTCACTGATCCTGGCGCGCAGCATGATTTCGCCGGCACGGCTTTGCACGCCGACCGAGTCGCCGTCGCGGATGCCGCGGTCTTCCGCGTCCACCGGATGTAGTTCCAGAACGTCCTCCGGATGCCAGACGATATTGGCGGTACGCCGGGACTGGGCGCCCACGTTGTACTGGGTCAGGATGCGCCCCGTAGTCAGCAGCAGCGGGAAGCGGCGGTTGGCGCGTTCCTCCGTGGCCACGTATTCGGTGAGCATGAAGCGCCCCTTGCCGCGCACGAACTCCTCCACGTGCATGGTGGGCGTGCCGGTCGGGTGGGCCTCGTCACATGGCCACTGGATGCTGCCCAGTTCGTCTAGTTTGGCGTAAGTGACGCCCTGGAAGGTCGGCGTGAGACTGGCGATCTCGTCCATGATCTCGGACGGGTGCGTGTAGTGCATGGGATAGCCCAGGGCATTGGACAGCATCTGGGTCACCTCCCAGTCCGCATAAATCGCCATCGGGCGCATCACCTTGCGGATGCGGGAAATGCGCCGCTCCGAGTTGGTGAAGGTGCCGTCCTTTTCCAGGAAGGACGAGCCAGGCAGGAAGACGTGGGCGAACTTGGCGGTCTCGTTCAGAAACAGATCCTGCACCACCAGGCATTCGAGCGACTCCATGGCGGCGGTAACGTGCTGGGTGTTGGGATCGGACTGGACGATGTCTTCGCCCTGCACATACAGGCCCTTGAAGCTGCCGGTGATGGCGGCATCGAACATGTTGGGAATGCGCAGTCCGGGCTCGGCGGACAGCGTCACCCCCCAGGTGGATTCGAACAGCGTGCGCGTGGCGTCGTCGGCGACGTGGCGGTAGCCAGGAAATTCATGCGGGAAGGAACCCATGTCGCAGGAACCCTGCACGTTGTTCTGCCCTCGCAGGGGATTCACGCCCACACCGGGCCGGCCGATGTTGCCGGTGGCCATGGCCAGATTGGCGATGCCCATGACCATGGTCGAACCCTGGCTGTGCTCGGTGACGCCCAGGCCATAGTAGATGCTCGCATTGCCACCGGTGGCATACAGCCTGGCGGCAGCGCGCATCTCATCCGCGGGCACACCGGTGATCTCCGCGGTGGCTTCGGGACTGTGACGGGGATCGGCGATGAAGGTGCGCCATTTGGCGAAAGCTTCCGGCTCGCAGCGTGCTGCCACGAAAGCCTCGTCCACCAGCCCCTCGGTGACGACGACATGCGCCAGGGCATTGATCAGGGCCACATTAGTGCCGGGCCGCAACTGGAGGTGATGGGTGGCGCGGACGTGCGGGGTCTCCACCAGGTCGATGCTGCGTGGATCGGCGATGATGATCTTGGCGCCCTGGCGCAGGCGCTGCTTCATCCGGGAGGCGAACACCGGATGGGCGTCGGTGGGGTTGGCGCCGATCACCAAGATCACGTCGGCCTGCATCACCGAATCGAAATCCTGAGTGCCGGCGGATTCTCCCATGGTCTGCTTCAGGCCGTACCCGGTGGGGGAATGGCACACGCGGGCGCAGGTGTCGACGTTGTTGACGCCGAAGGCGGCGCGGGTCAGTTTCTGGACCAGATAGGTCTCCTCGTTGCTACAGCGCGAGGAAGTAATCGAACCGATCGACTCGGCCCCATATTGCCCCTGCAGGCGGCGGAATTCGCTCGCCGTGTGGGCAATGGCTTCTTCCCAGCTCACCTCGCGCCAGGCATCGCGGATCGAACTGCGGATCATCGGGGTGGTGATGCGGTCGGCGTGCGTGGCATAGCCCCAGGCAAAACGGCCCTTGACGCAAGCGTGGCCGTGATTGGCGCCGCCATTGATGTCGGGCACCATGCGGATCACCTTCTCGCCCTGCATCTCGGCATTGAGCGAGCAACCCACGCCGCAATAAGCACAGGTGGTGGTGATGCTGCGTTGCGGCTGGCCCTGCTCGATCACCGACTTCTCCAGCAACGACGCCGTCGGGCAGGCCGCCACGCAGGCACCGCAGGACACGCATTCGGAGGATAGAAAATCGTCGCCGCCCGCCGCCGCGATACGCGACTCGAAGCCGCGCTCGGTGGTGGTCAGCGCGAACGTGCCCTGTATATCGGAACAGGCGCGCACGCAGCGCGAGCAGACGATGCACTTGGCGGGATCGTAGGTGAAATAGGGATTCGAGGTATCCGCCGTCTCAGCCAGGTGGTTGTCGCCTTCGGCGTAACGCACCTCGCGCAGGCCGACGCGGCCGGCCATGTCCTGCAATTCGCAGTTGCCGTTGGCGGAACAGGTCAGGCAATCGAGCGGGTGGTCGGAAATATACAGTTCCATGACGCCACGGCGCAGGCGGAACAGGGCGTCGTTCTCCGTGGTCACTTCCATGCCCTCCTCCACCAGCGTGGTGCAGGAAGCGGGATAGCCGCGCCGGTCCTTCACCTGGACCACGCAGAGGCGACAGGAGCCGAACGATTCCAGCTGCTCGGTCGCACACAGTTTTGGGATGTCGATTCCTGCCTCGGCGGCGGCATGCATGACCGACGTTCCAGCCGGAACAGTGACGGGAACCCCGTCGATGGACAAAGTGACGCGCTGGGTGGACGTGCGTGCCGGGGTACCCCGGTCGTGGTGGCAATGCAAGCTCATGCTGAGGCCTCCTTTTGCTTCGGCGCCAGGCCGAAATCTTCTGGATAATGATCGAGTGCGGACAGAACCGGATATGGCGTCATGCCGCCCATGGCGCACAGCGATCCATCCAGCATGGTCTGGCAAAGATCACGCAACAGCGTGTCGTCGTTGGATTGCTGTGGGCGCGCGGCCATCATGCCGTCCAGCAGTTCCACGCCGCGTACCGAGCCGATGCGGCACGGCGTGCACTTGCCGCAGGATTCGATGGCGCAGAATTCCATGGCGTAGCGGGCCATCTTGGCCATGTCGACGCTGTCGTCGAAGGCGACGATGCCACCATGGCCAACCGTGGCGCCAACCGCAGCAAACGCCTCGTAATCCAGCGGCAGGTCGAAGCGCGATTCGGGTAGATAGGCGCCGAGCGGGCCGCCCACCTGCACGGCACGGATCGGCCGTCCGCTGGCGGAGCCGCCGCCGAAGTCGTAGAGCAATTCGCGCAGGGTCATGCCGAAGGCGACTTCGACCAAGCCGGGATGCTTCAGATTGCCGGCGAGCTGGAACGGCAGCGTGCCACGCGAACGGCCGCTGCCGTGAGCCTTGTAGGCCTCGCCGCCCTGCGCCAGGATCCAGGGCACGCTGCCCAGCGTGATGACGTTGTTGACCACCGTAGGCTGGCCAAACAGGCCCTGCAATGCGGGCAACGGCGGCTTGGCGCGCACCAGTCCGCGCTTGCCTTCGATACTTTCCAGCAACGAGGTTTCCTCGCCGCACACGTAGGCTCCTGCGCCCTTGAAAAGATTCAGGTCGAAACGCCGCCCCGAGCCGAGTACATTGTCGCCCAGCACCCCTTCGCGCGTGGCGGTGACGATGGCTTCCTCCAGTACATCCCAGGCCTCCGGGTATTCCGAACGCAAGTAGATGTAGCCGGTATCCGCACCCACCGCCAGGCCGGCGATGATCATGCCCTCGATCAGGCAATAGGGATCACCCTCCATCAGCATGCGGTCCGAGAACGTGCCGGAATCCCCCTCGTCGGCATTGCAGACAATGTATTTCTGGCCACCGCCCGCATTCATCACCGTGCGCCACTTGATCCCGGTGGGAAAGCCAGCGCCACCGCGGCCGCGCAGGCCACCCGTATCAATGGCGGCCACGATGTCTTCAGCCTTCATGGCGAGCGCACGTTCCAGCCCCTTTAATCCGCCATGAGAACGATAGTCCTCCAGCGACAGGGGGTCGGTGACCCCCATGCGGGCGAAGGTAAGCCGGGTTTGACGTTTCAGATAGGGGATGTCTTCACTGGGGCCATGGCACAAGGCGTGTGGGCCGCCCTGCAGCCATCCGGCATCGAACAAGCCGGCCACATCCTCCGGCCTGACAGGCCCATAGGCTATGCGCTGTCCGCTGGACTCGATCTCGATCAGCGGCTCCAGCCAATACAATCCACGTGAGCCATTGCGCACAATCTCCACAGTCAGCCCCCGGCTCTGTGCCTCGTGCTCGATCGCACGCACCACGCGTTGCGCACCGACCGAAACGGCGCTGGCATCGCGCGGGACAAAAATCCGTTGCGTCATGTTCCCCGCCCTTCCGCAAGAATTGCGTCGAGGCGCTCAGTACTGACCCGCCCATGAAGTTCGCCATCCAGCATCACGGCCGGTGAACAGGCGCAGTTGCCAAGACAATAGACCGCTTCCAGCGTCACCTCGCCATCGGCCGTGGTGGCGCCAAACTCGACGCCAAGGCGCTCGCTGGCATGCATGGCCAAGGCATCCGCCCCCATGGCCTGGCACGATTCTGCGCGGCAGATGCGGAGACGTTGGCGGCCGGGCGGCGTGCGATGGAAATCATGATAGAAACCAATCACGCCCACCACTTCAGCTCGTGACATGTTGTGGGTTCTTGCCAGATCGGCAATAGCATCGTCGGGGATATAACCGAATCTTTCCTGCAGCTGGTGCAATGCAGGTAACAAGTCGGCTTGATTTGTACTGGGCATAAATCCTCTGCAGCAATCAAGTAAACCATTGGGTATGCACTGCTTGAAGCAATTTACATACCAATTAATTTATCGAGCTGGCGGCAGGAGATAATCGCATCCATAAACAAGCACTTAAACCAAACGCTTACTATATGACCCCAATCCGGAAAGTATCTGCGCCGTGACAGAGTGTCCCGTTCAAACGGCCTAAAACAGGCGCTGGAACCTGGCAAATTGTCACGCTGTCACGACCCGCAATACCCATTTGGCTTTCCAGGGTACTTTCAGGCGGGTGACACATCGTTCTATGCAAGTGCTGTGATCGGTCAGATCAGGATGGGGCGGTTCCTGCTTTCTACGGATGCGGGAGATGCATCGGCCGTCAAGTACGGAAACGCTGAGAAGTACAGACATCATCAACACATTCGCGAACACTGGGCCGAGCCTCGTAAATATTGCCGAAAGCGCGGAGGCTATAAAAATCCCAATGTACGCAGCATGAGTCCGGCACCAACAAGAATGCACAATAAGCCTACACCGCCACGCAAGGATTGTGCGTTTACGGCATGTACGATCCGCGCGCCAAACACAACCCCAATGACCTCAAAGATTGTGCATATAGCCATGAACTTGTAATTAATTGACCCATACTGCAGATTCCCTGCCGTCCCCGAGATTGCCGCGAGGATCTGGATTACCTGGCTTGCCCCTATCGTGCTCAGAACAGGGAACCCCAACAGGATCATGATAGGGACGGACAAGGCCGGCCCCCCTACCCCGGTGAGACCCGAGCCAAAACCCACCACGGCACCGATTCCAAACAACAATGCCTGCTGTAATCTGGGCCAATCCTGAAAAATTGCCGATTTCGTCCGTTTATTGGTTAAAACAGTATAAATTCCCGAGAAAACAATTATTGATGCAAGGATCAAGGAGAGCCCTTGCGCATCGATTTTTGAATTTGCCCAGGCGCCGAAGAACCCGAACACTGCTGCCCCAATGCACAGCGGCACGGTAATGCTCCAGTTGATACTCCCATGACGCTGAAATGAAAAGGCCCCGATGAGGCCAGTAAAAATAAAGGTGAACAAGGCCGTGGCCATTGCCTCCTGGATTGTCAATCCGCCAAGAATGTTAAGCGCAGGGATTAGAAGAATCCCCCCTATTCCCACAGCGCCGATAAGGATGCCAACGACCAGGGAAATGGCGAGCAGCCAGGCAATAGTCATCGATATGGCGACATCAGGAATAGTGCAGCGGGTGCAGGCACTTCCATATAGCGCTGGAGGCGCATGGCGATTGATTGATCCCGGTTTTTCAAGGTTTTTACAATCAAGCAGCCACACTATTGGCTGTTCTTCCTCGGGTAAAAATCGGGCAATTTATTAATTGCCCGATCAACCGAGGAAGACTCGATGATCCCGCATCCCTGATAGATATTTTCGTCCAGATTAAAATGGGCCAACGTAAATTGCCGTCTGAACCAATAACCATAGGGAAGCATTCTGCTGTACTAGCTTTTGAGCTTAAGAACCCGTTTGGCATTCTTGTACAACACCTGATCGATAACGTCATCCTTGAATCCGAGGTTTCTGTAATCTTCAAGTGATTGCCCCATCGCACGGAAGGGGTACGAACTGCCAAACAAGAGTTGATCTTTCATGAAACCGTTTGCAGCTTCAACATAAAGGCTTCCACCCGGCAGGAAAATGTACATGTCCGGCACGAGGTGAACGTTCTCATAGCGGAAAGCGACTGCGATTACTTCGTTCACATAAGGATAAAACCCGTGATAGCAGACGATAGACAGGCCAGGGAATGCTTTTGCAATCCGGCCCACGGGAGCGGGGTCGGTAAGTTCGAGGCTGGGAGAAGTCGGCCCCGACATGAGGCAAACGGGAACGCCCAATTGATCACATGCGTCGTAGATCGGGTATAGCAAAGGATTGTCGGCCTTCATGGGCGCACTGCCAAACCCCGGTTCCAGGTTGATGCCCTTCAATCCGAGTTTCTTGACGGCTCTTTCCACTTCGGCGATCGAGCCTTTGACACCCAGTGCTAGCGGATCCACCGAGCCTATACCAATAAGCTCTTTGTGGCCTTTGGTTAATTCGCTGATCTCATCATTGGTATGCCGGATCCCCGGAATGTCACGGCCCACCACCACAGCCGCCGTTATGCCGGTTTCCCTGATTTCATCCACGAATCCTTCGACGTTTTTTGAACGCGTAAAATGTTCGTCGTCTTTTGAGCCCACCCGCCTGTTCAGCCATTTAACCACTTCATATTCATTCGTTCCCGGCGTTGCCCCATAAAAATCATGCAGAAATGAAGGCCTGCTGCGCATATCAATTACTTTTTTTTCCATTTTCTCGTCTCCGGATATTTAAAAAACAGATTCAACATTCAACATTAAATGACAACATGTAAAACAATGATGTCATGCCGGTTCCTTACTACCGGCAGTCCCATTGCCGCCTGACCGTTTTGAATAAGCTTCAACAAAATCTGCCGCTGCCTTGCTTCCGCCACTAAACGATTTCATTGCTTCCTGGTGAAGGATGGCCAAGGCCTCCATCTTCACGGCAATCGCCCGGTCATCGTCAAAAACAAAAGCCAGTCTTCTCGGCCGTGGCAAATCAACTTCGATGGCCGCACGGACCTGGCCCGGAATATTCGACATGATCAGCAGACGATCAGCCAGAAAAATCGCCTCGTCGATGTCGGTGGTAACGAAAAAGTTCGTTCTACGCGACTCTTCATAGAGCCCTGAGTAGTATTCCCACATCAATTCCTTGGACATGCAATCCAGGCCACGAAACGGCTCATCGAGAATCATGACATCGGGGTTATTGATCATCGCGCGGGCCAATTCAGCCCGGCGCTGCATACCGCCGGAGAGTTGCGGCGGATATTTCTCCCGGAAAGCCGACAAGCCCACCTTTTCAAGCAGGTATTCAGCCTGATCACGGTTTTTCTGTGTATTTTCACCGCGTGCCTTGGGACCGTACATGATGTTGTCGTGGCTGGTCATCCACGGAAACAATGCCGATTCCTGAAACACAACCAGGCGGTCACGCCCTGGGCCGGTTATTCGTTTCCCGTCGATTTCGATCGTGCCGGATGAAGGCTTTTCAAAGCCGGCAAGAAGCCGTATCAAGGTGCTTTTACCGCAGCCCGATGGGCCGATCATCACCGTAAGCTTGTTGCGTTCAATGGTAAATGAGCAATTTTTAAGTACTTCTTTAGCAAACAGCGCAGCACCATACGTTTTGCTGACATTGGTAACTTTTATTTCACCAACCTTCTTCAAATTCACGCTACTCGGCGTAGCAGTGGATTGATTCTGAGTAATATCGTTCATACGATTCATCCTTTACCGTTTTCTCAACCACGGGGTGAAGAAACTACCGAGCTTCCGCAAAAGCTCACTGCAGATAAATCCAGCAATGCCGATACTGATCATGCCTACGACAATTTGTTCGTATGATCCGCCGACATAGGAGTTCCAGATAAAGAAGCCAAGTCCCCCACCGGAGCCGCTTTCGCCGCCGCCGCCCGAAATCATTTCTGCAGCAACCACCACCTCCCAGGTAATCCCCATGCCCACAGCGGATCCAACGACGATCGATGGAAGGGTTGCAGGGAGCACGACTCGCCGAAAGACATCCCATTGCGAGGAGCCCATCGATTGCGCAGATTGGAAGAAGCGGACATCAATGGATTTCGCGCCGCCCACCACGTTGATCACGATGGTGTAAAAGGCCCCGAGAAAAGTAACGAATGCAATGGACAATTCCTGGGTTGGCCAGAAAATGATCGATGCCGGCACCCAGGCCAGCGGCGGGATCGGGCGCAAAATCTCAAACGCCGGGAAAACGATGCCGTTGAACGTTTTGTTCACCGCCATGAACAAGCCCAGGGGAATCCCGATCAGCATGGCCGCAAAGAATCCCGCCAGCACGCGGAGCGTACTCAAATACCAGCTTTGCCAGTACCCTGGGTCGCCCAGCAATGCATACCACGCAACAAGAACGGCGGTCGGTGCCGGTACATGGCCGATCCACGGCGGGGTAAAGCCAAACCATTCATTGGACCGCGAGCCCAACTCCCACAGCGCGAGAAACACGAAAATGGCAATGATGGCTCGTAGCTTGGAGCGACTAAACAATTCTTTTCTAAACCGTTTGATATTCATGTCGTCTACCCTTCTTTTTCGCCGGCCGAAAAAGCCTTCTTGGCCTCTTCATGTACGAGTTCCACGGTTTCATCCATCAGCTGGCGATACCGCGTACTGGTCAGCACGCTGTAATCGCGGGGGTGAGGAATATCAACGTCGATGATTTTCTTCGGCTTGCAGGGACGCGAGGTCATGATGACAAGTCGATGCCCAAGAAAAATCGCCTCTTCCAGATCGTGGGTGATAAAGAAAATGGTGACTTTGTTCTTGTAGTAAATTTCCAGTAAAGCCTCATGCATCACCGATTTGGTGAGCGAGTCGAGTGCCCGATAGGGCTCGTCGAACAGCAATACCTTTGGCTCATTCATCAGGGCCCGGACAATTTCTACACGGCGGCGCAAGCCCGAGGAAACTTCACCGGGGAAGTTGTGCTCGGTGCCGCTTAAGCCCGCATCCGCCATCATGCTGCGGGCTTTGTCGTAGATTTCCTTTTTGCCCAGCTTGCCTTGCATCATGAGGCCAAAAGCGACGTTATCCAGGTTGGATTTCCATGGAAACAGCGCCCCGTTCTGAAACACCACAATGCGATCCGAGCCTGGCTGTGCCATGGGCTTCCCGGGTCCGCACAAGAGCTCGTCATCAAGGAAAATCTTGCCTGAGGTGATGCTGTGGAATCCCGCAATCGCATTCAATAATGTGGTCTTCCCACAACCCGATGGCCCGACGATCATGCATATTTCGCCGGCCGGGATATCAAGCGAGCAATGATCCACAGCCATCACGGCCGCACCATCCGGATCATAGATCTTGACTACATCCTCGATCCGGATTGCGCCTTTCAGCATACCTTTTCCAGCCTTCTCGGCTTGTTGCAACACAGCGCTCATCAACGACCTCCTAAAGCAAGTTCACGAACCCGCCACTGCATCATGTAATCACCCGCCATACGCACGAGTGCGCTTGAAACGTAGCCAACTATGCCAAGCGTGACCATGCCGATCACAATGGTTGGATAGCGAACCATCGTATAAGACGTATTGATCACATAACCCAGCCCGAACTCGCCAGACACCATTTCTCCGGCCACCAGAGAAAACCAGGCAACGCCAATCGATATCTGCAAACCTGTAAAAATGAATGGCATGGCACCCGGCACGATCACTTCCTTGAAGGTTTGCCACTTGCTTGCGCCGAGACAAGCAGCCGCCCGGCTGTAGGATTCGTCGATGGTTTCGACGCCAAGCATGGTATTCAGAGCGGTGGCATAGAAGGATGCAAGGAAAGTAAGGAAGATGACCGGCGTTTCCGAGCCCTGGAACATCAGGATTGCCAGGGGTACCCAAGCAAGAATCGGAATGGGACGCAGTGTTTCAAAGACAGGGAAGACGTATTCGCGGAATGTCTTGGACCAACCTAAAAACAATCCAAGCGGCACGCCTAGCGCCGTGGCAAGAAAAAATGCGATCAGGATTCGGCGAACGCTGACCCAGATATGCTGGTAATACTCAGGCGTATAGATCGACAAGCCGTAGATCGGGTCTTTGCTGAACCATTCTTTAACCACCTCGGTCAACCCTGGCATGTCTGCAAACCTGGGCAATTTCCAGATTTCGACTGCGAGGTACCAGGTAGCCAACAGGATTCCGAATCCCGTGAGCATCAGATAGGGCTTGGGACTTTTCAGCCACTGCGACAGGCGAAACATCGTCAGGGTCAAGCCGGTTGCCACAGTGACTGGCACTTGCGTGAAATGCGGTACGTGGCCTGCCATTTCTTCAGGCAGGGTATATTCCTTATTGATCATGGTCGCGAAGCGGCTCATGACAATGTCACCTGTCTCGGGCGACGCCTTGAACAGGTTGATCAGTTCCTCGCCGTTGATCCGGATCAGTTCAGTCCGTTCCAAGCAGACGGTCTTTGCCAAACGGCTGCGCTGATTCTCGAGCACGGCTGCCCAGCCGAACACATCGCCGCTATGCAGGATTTTTTCCGGATGGATCGCCTGGAAGCCAATCCCAAGTGTGTGCTGCACGGCACCTGAAGACACGATATAGACATCGTCAGCGAAATCACCCTGGTGATAGATCACGTCCCCACGGGCGTAAGACTCATACCTGGCAAGTCTGGCGATTGCTTCGAGCACATCGTTCGGTACCGTCTGAAACGGCATGGATCGCTTCAGTAAGGCTACGGTCTGGTCAATTTCCATAAAATATTCCTTGTGGCATCCTTCTGGCTGAGTTCAGGGCGTTGGAGAAGCTGGCGCCCGTGCACTGCAGACGTCAAGATCCCGCCAGCCGTGCCCGTGTCATGCACACGGCTGGGGTAGTCTTGATTGAATAGGTAGACGTGTTATTTTTTGCCTGTGTAGGCCGAGTCCGGCATAGCCTTAATCGAGCCAATCGGAGCTTTCAATCCGCGCTCTTTCAATACTGCTTCGGCAAATTCCGGCATGACCGCTTCCGGCCGCAGCTTGGGCGTATGAATGCTCTTCACTTCATAAAGAAAGGTTGTCGCTTTTTCGATCAGATCCGAAGCTTCCGGTGTGATCGCAAATGGCAGCTTAACCCGTTCCGGAGTACCCCCCTGGGAGGCCGGGTAAGAGCCATACAGGGATGTCCACAGAACATGCTTGGTGAAGCCTGTGGTTTGTGATTCCACCGCCTCAACAATCTTTCCTGCATTTTTCGGGTCCGCCATATACAGCTGGGCATCGAGCTCGGCATTCAGCCATGCTTTGACCACATCCGGGCGCTGCTTGATGAGGTCATTGCGCATGACAATGAACGCACCGTCATGCTCATTGATGGACGTACCCGACGCGATGCGCTTGGCGAGGCCTTCCAGTACCAGACGCGACGCAGTGGGCTCCCATATAACCGCAGCATCGATCTTGCCAGCCCGGAAACCACTGGTAATGACCTCGATGTTCTGATTCAGATAGGCTGCCGGCTTGATCCCCTTCTTCTTGAACACTTCTTGCGCAAAGCGATCCGTACAGGAACCCTTGGGCACGGCCACCCGCTTCCCATTCAGCCACTTGAGGGCCTCGTCCTGATTGGCAAAGTTGGGGGCGTCTTTCCTCGCAAGAAAAATGTTGCACTGATCGACACCTAAACCCGGTGACGCAACAATGCGAAGATCCGCGACCCGCTCTTTTGTGGTGGAAACGATAGCCGGCATGTCGCCCATGTAACCGATATCCTGCTTGCCTGCGAGCATCGCATTGACGATAACGGCGCCCTGCAATCCAATCGAAAACTTCACGGTGGATCCCTTGGGCAGGTATTTCTCATAAAACTTCATGGGCTGCATCACCACACCCGACCAGGACTCCGTGTAGTAAGGTTGGTAGCCGATGGTCAGGTGAACGGGCTCACCCACCTTGCCATAGTTGAGATCAGCCGCGTAGGCGGAAAACGCGCTGCCAACGGCAAGGCTAAAGGTCGCGGCTAAAGCTGGTAATGCACGATAAGTACGACGATCAAACCAATTCTTAAGACAAGTCATGATGAAAATCTCCTCTTGTTAGACACTGATCCTTGATACGGGTCGTAATCAACATCGATTACTCTTTCATATCGGTACGAATTCACATGCTGTACAAAGCAAGATATTGGTGCTCATCCCGCTATTAATGCATTAATGGACTTGGGCTATTTTTCTCCTGGAGAGGCCAGATGCCGAGTGATCAGCGTCGAAAGTTTGCGCATGACGAAATACCCTGATGCCGGATCGGATTCGAGGACTTTCAAGGCTTCCTCGCCATTCAGCCGCAACAGGACCGAATCTTCCAGGCAGGTGGATTTTGCAATGCGCCGCGGTTGATTCTCGAGTAACGCCGCCCAGCCGAATACTTCTCCCTTGCGCAAGACAAAACCGGCAGGGCTGGTGCCATCGCGGCCAATCAGAAACTCAACGCGGCCCGATTCGAGAATATAAAGATCATCGGTGGGATCGCCGATGTTGTAGAGGGTGCTGCCACTTTCGTATTTTTCACGGCGTGCAAGCTGATCGAGCTTCTGCAGCGTGGCGTCGGAAACATCCATGAACAACTGTGCTACCTTCAGTGCGCTGGATTGCACTACAAATATCTCGCCATCCTCAACCTGGACTTCGTATTTCTCCAGCGGTGCTTCGGCGAGACCAATTTCCTTTCCGGTAGTAATATCCCACTGCCATAAATGCTGGTGGCAGGTAAGCACTGCACCATCGTAGTATCCTTCAGCCAGACAGACTTCCTGGTGAGGGCAAATGCCTTGATAGGCGTAATAGCTGTCGCCTGCGTTGGCTATCAGGACCTTGAGCCCGCCTTCAATGTCATAATCCTTCATCCCATTGCTGGGAATTTCGGCCGTATTACATACGCGTATCTTGCTCATGCCCATTCCTAACTGAATTTGTCATAACAAATGTTATCGGTGGTCATTCTCGCCATAAGCAATATCCGGACGGCCGCATCGACCATCGGCGGCGGCCCGGCAAGATAGGCTCTGACGTCCTGATAACTGCCCTGCATTTGACGTCCTGCCACCTCGTGCACATAACCTGTGTCGAATTTCAATTGCGGGTAATCACTCAGGACGGAACCGGGGGGCTCCTCTTTTGACAGGGCTATGGTCACACTCAGTTTGTCGCCGCACTGGGCACGCAACTGGGCGAGCTCCTGGAGTAAAAAGGCATCCTTCAGTGTCTGCACACCAAAGAACACATCACCTCTATATTGGGAAAAATAGCCGTCCTGCGCGGCACGGGATAGAATGGACATCATCCCTGCAATGCCGCTGCCGCCAGCGATACACAGTATGTTTTTGGCCAGAGCGGGGTAAAACGTCGCATGTCCCAGGGGACCGAACAACTCGACCGCCACCCCCTCGCACTGGTTGTTGAACAACCATTCGGATATCCCGCCACCAGGCTTTTTCTTGACAACAAACTCAAGTATTTCCGCCTCACGCTGGTAGTTCACGATTGACCAGCCGCGAAAGCCCGCTATGCCTGGCACCTGGACCATCACAAACTGGCCGGCATCAAACTCCATCGGCTGGCTCAGCTTGACCTGGAGATGGATCACGTCGGGCGTCAACAGCTTCGCCGAGCTGATATGCCCACTCAATGCAGCTGGCACGCTGACGCCCGACTTTTCCACGGTCTGGACAAAGCTTTCCACTGCGATCGTGGCATCAGTCTTGGCCATGCACTGGCACATCAGAAACTCGTCTTCGCCCTTCAGATATTTGCGTCCGGGCGCTTCAGGCCAGGGATCGACAATCTCCCCGGAGATCAGCCGCGCCTTGCATGTCCCGCATGTCCCGCTGGCACATTCATAAGGCAGGTCAATATCACCGCCCAACCCGGCGTAGAGTATTTTTTCTCCCTCGGCCACATTGAAGTTGTGTGCGCGGTTTCGGGCGTTGATCTGGATTTTCATAGTGTGTCAGTCCACTAAGGCCATTAAAATGGAATGTGATAGCCGGCACCAAGCATCCGTGTATCAAGACGAATATTCCGGTCCAGCAATTTTGGAGCGTCTCCATTCAATGCGACGGTGTCGTAGATTTTCCCCACCGCGAACAGTTCGGTCGCGCCGCCGTCAAGCGAAGTCTTGAAGACCTGCAGCGTGCTGATCGTTTTTGCCTGTTGCTTGGCTTCGTCCTGGTCGACGATACACACCGTGATGTGACGGCTTAATGGCGAATGATCACTGTTGTGCCTGGGCAGATTGTCGAACAAAAGCTTCATGCCTTCCTTGTCCTGCTCAAGCCAGGTCATTTCCTTGCGGATTTCCGGAATATAAGCAGTAATGGCATAACGAAATGCCGGGTCGCACAAGTCAAGAAATCCGGCAAAGTCCTTGCTGTCCATTGCAAGGCCGGATCGATAAATCAGTTCATCAATTGATTGTTTTGATGCCACACCAGTACTCCTCTTATTGAAGTAATGAAAGCCTGCAGATGGCTGCCGTCATATTCGTGGAACGGCAGCCATCAACCATTGCTCAGCTCAACTTGTTGTCGCCGAAGGGATCGTATGCCGGGCGCCCCATGCGCTTGCCCCACTCAGCATAGAAGTGCCGCATCCCAACCTCGTCATGGATCGTCGAGTTTTCTTCACGGCCATGCAGCACCCATTTGCTGTCGCTCTTCTCGCGCATGGCCAGCCCCTGGCCATGTACGCCCAGCAGGTCTTCGTGCAAGTTACGACCGAACGGTCCCCAAATCGTATTGTGGTCACGCACCCGTTCGGCACGCTGCTCCGGGGTGTCGCTCTTCAGCCCGAGACCACGGAATTCGATGATCAGCTTGTCCGGTCCCAGCGGAATAGCCGTGTCCATACGCAGCACCGATGTCCGCAGGTTGAAGGTCATTCCGGGGAAAAGGTCGATCAACACCCAGCCGCCCGGCGCCAGACCCGGCCAGCCCACAGCGCGTTCCTGACTACCTGCATAGGCATCGTATTTAATCTCCATCGACCCCACTGATGCATGGCCGCCGGGATAGCCTTTGTACTTGCGATCGAAATAGCCTGGCTGCATCATCCCCGTGATACGATCGAACAAATGAAACCATCCATCGCCGGTGTGATCGCGGATCCAGGAATGGCACCCTACGTTGCGGCGAAACACGCGGGGATCGGCCTGGCCAAGGCGGTCGCCATCGACTGCGCCAAGGCCGGCATCCGGGTCAATGCCCTGGCTCCGGACCTCGTGGAAACACCGATGACAAGGCACTGGCTGGATGATCGCCGTCATGCGGGACGCCGTATTGAGCGGGCCGCCGATGGGAAGGGCCGCGGCACCCGAGGAGATCGCCGGCACAGTACTTTATTTGTGTTCTACCATGGCAACCTTCGCAACCGGACAAACGTTCATTATCGATGGCGACCAGGTCGCGCATTGAGTGATCCGATGCAGATGCCGTCCAGCCTGCGCGCAAACCGGAGCCGATGCAAAGGTCAGAGGTCACGCTACTTACTCTCAGCCCATTGAAAAGACTTAGGAGACGCCGATGGAGCGCTAGCTCACTCCGCGATACGGTGCGCGACAGGAAGCACATTTCGCCTTGGTCGGGATGCTTTCAATTTTTATCCCACGCTACCATTCGTGCAGGCCTGAGCGTGGACCTGCCGCCGACTGTCGAAGGGGGTATAGCGAGGGCGCGAACCCGTCATTTATTGTTGGATATGCTTTACGTTACGGGTTTTTGGGGCATCACCGGATCATGGCGAAGAAACCGTTTTCGAACATGGCGCCGGCAGGCGCGGAACAGTCAAACGACGGGCAATGGCGGTCGTGGGCGAACAGCAGCGAGCGCTACGGATCGGTCGCCCAGACCTTGCACTGGAGCATCGCCATTCTGTTCCTGGTCTGCTATGTGGCGGTCTACTACCGGCACTGGCTTACGCTGCCGAAAACGCCCGCCAACTGGCTCGCCCTGCAAACGCATCTGGTCGCGGGCGTTGCCGTCGCCGCGCTGGTCGTGGCGCGCGTGCTCTGGTTCTTCCGCAGCATCCAGCCGGACGATCCGCCCGGCACCCGTTTCGAGCACCTCGCATCACGCTGGATGCATCGCGCGCTGTACCTGTTCATGATCGTCATGCCCATCAGCGGCTATCTGGGATGCGGGGTCGCGATCGAGTTCATGGGGCTGGGCGACATCCCGAGCTTCAAGGACACCGGACTCTTCAAGTCGCTCGGCGTGGCCTGGGAAGCATTCGAAAAACCGGTCGACTTCGTGCACAAGAATTCCTGTGCATATCTGGTCTGGGTTCTGGTTCTGCTCCATGCCGGCGCCGCCCTCTTCCACCATTACGTCAAGCGCGACGACGTGCTGCGCCGCATGCTGTCTTGAGCCCGGGCATCGGGCATTTTCATCCGGTCTGCGGCCGCCCCGGGCACCCCCCGCAAAGCGGGCCGCGCCATCCGCGACGTGGGGACGACCTCGCGCGCTCGCTTCGACCATGGGACGACCCAGCGCAAAGGAGATTCGTTGAATGAACTGGGCCATTTTGTTTGTCGCAGGATTGCTCGAGATCGGCTGGGCAATCGGCTTGAAGTACACCGACGGTTTTACGCGTTTCTGGCCAACCGTTGGAACCGTGGCGGCAATGGTGGCGAGCCTGGCATTGCTCGGCATCGCGATGCGTTCGCTGCCGGTCGGCACGGCGTATGCCGTCTGGGTTGGCGTGGGCGCTGTCGGCACGGCCTTGCTCGGCATCGTGTTGCTGGGCGAGGCGGTGAGCGCGGCGCGGATTTTCAGTCTTGCCTTAATTGTGGCGGGCATTGTCGGATTGAAGCTGGCGACGCCTGCCTGACCGCGGCGGCACCGACGGCCCCGCTGGGGGCGCGGCTCGATTTGCGCAGGTGCCGCTTGTCTGCGGAGTGACTATAGTGGTTGGGAGGGTGCTGGCCCGCCGCCTCGAGCGGCCGGCGATCCGACGGCGCTTTTTTCGACCAGGGAGGTTTCATGAACAATGCAATCACGCTGCTCGCACGGATTCTTCTCGCACATATTTTCCTCATCTCCGGACTGGGCAAACTCGGTGCCGGCTACATCGGAACGCAGGGCTATATGGAGGCCATGGGACTGCCCGGCATGCTGCTGCCGCTGGTCATCGCACTGGAAATCGGCGGCGGCCTCGCCTTGGTCGCGGGTTTCCTCACGCGCTGGGCCGCGCTTGCGCTGGCAGCATTCAGCATCGTTTCGGCCCTGCTCTTCCACGCCAACTTCGGCGACCAGACCCAGACGATCATGTTCATGAAGAACCTTGCCATGGGAGGCGGGCTGCTGATGCTCTATGTCCACGGCGCCGGCGCATTCAGCGTGGATGCGAAGCGCGGCGGGCAACGCGGATAGCCGGATGGAGCTTCGCGTCAAGCGCGTCTACGCATCCCCGTCGCCGGAGGACGGCGCGAGGGTTTTGGTCGACCGCCTGTGGCCGCGCGGCCTCAGCCGCGAAAAGGCCCGCGTCGACCTATGGCTGAAAGAGCTTGCGCCCAGCACCGAGCTGCGCAAATGGTTCAATCACGACCCTGCAAAGTGGGACGAATTCAGGCAGCGCTACCAGCAGGAGCTGCGCCAGCAGCCGGCGGCGCTGGCGCAGCTGGCCGAACTGGCCGGTACGCGTCCCGTGACATTGCTGTTCGGCGCGAAGGAAGAAAGGTTCAACGACGCAGTGGCCCTGAAAGCTTTCATTCTTGCCCATGGCCGCTAGCGCGATCCGACATCCCCACGCCCGGAAGGCTCCGCGCCTTGTGCGGCCAATGGGATCATTCAACCTTATCGAATTGCGGATCGGGAATGGCGGCGCGCTGGCCGGCACTCACCTCGGGCTCAGACCATGAAAAATCCTGTTTATCTCGCCAGCCTTGGCGCCGCTGCGTTACTGGCAGCATGCATCACAACGCCCCACCCGCCGCTTCCGACGGTTCAGGCGGTCGATCTGGGCCGCTATTACGGCACTTGGTACGAGATTGCGCGCCTGCCGAACAGCTTTCAGGCGAGGTGCGCATCGGATACCCAGGCGCTGTACCGTCCGGAGGGAACAGAAGTGGCAGTGGTGAATCGCTGCCGCACCGCAGACAACGCGATCAAGCAGGCCGACGGAATCGCCAGGGTCGTGGCGGGCAGCCATGGCGCCAAGCTGCGGGTCAGCTTCTTCCGTCCCTTCTACGGCGACTACTGGATACTGGCGCTCGACCCGGACTACCGCTGGGCGCTGGTCGGCGAACCCGGCCGAAAATACGCATGGATACTGGCGAGACAGCCGAAGCTCGACGAGGCGACGCTGGAAGCCTTGTTGAATCGGGCCGCAGCGCTTGGGTTCGATCGGCAGGCGTTCCTGAGAACCCCGCACACCGGAGCGATGCCTTGATGCCGTTGGCGCCCGCCGCCGGAAAATGGGGCATCAGCGGAAAAAAGAACACGCGCGGCATCCCATCGTCAAACCCTCCGCCATGCCCGCCATACTGCGCACCGTTCAGGCCGACATCGCCGGACATGGCAGGGAAACCCGGTCCGGACCTTGTTCCGCTCCTTCTGCAACCCACACAGTGCTTTTCGGCAACGCATGGACCTGGTTTTAATTCATGGAATGGGCAGAACCCCCCTCTCGATGGCGCGGCTGCGCCGGCGATTGCGGCGGGCCGGCCACAATCCGGTGCTGTTCGGCTACGTTCCCGCGTTTGAAACCCTGCAGGGTGCGGTCGAGCGCCTGGTGAAACTGATCGATCGCCGGGTGGACACCGGGAACTACGCACTGGTCGGGCATTCCCTGGGAACAGTGGTCATCCGGGCGGCGCTCGGCCAGTTGGAAAACCGGGCGCCATCCGCCTGCCTGTTCCTGGCGCCACCGATGGTTGCCTGCAGGGCCGCGAGATTTTTTTCCCGCTTCCGGCTCTATCGATTGCTGACGGGCGAAATGGGCCAGTTGCTGGCGCTCGAATCGTTCATGCTGCCATTGCCGATGCCGTCGATGCCGACCCGGATCTATGCGGGCGTTGGCTGCCCGCGCGCGCCCTGGCTGCCGTTCGGCATGGAAGCCAGCGACTGTATTCTCGGCGTGTCCGAAGCCACAGGCCGCTTCGAAGCGGAATCGCTCAAGGTGCCCTGCACCCACACCTTCATCATGAACTCGAAGCAGGTTTTCGACGACATGGTTGATTTCCTGAAACCGCTGGCCTGACCGCACACTCACCCGGGAGAACATCATGGAGCCACGCATCAGCCTCATCACCCTCGGCGTGGCCGATCTCGAGCGCGCCACCCGCTTCTACCAGGAGTGTCTCGGCCTGCCGCGGCTGGAGACACCGCCGTCGGTGACATTCTTCGAACTCGGGAAAACCTGGCTTGCGCTCTGGGCACGGGAAAGCCTGGCCGCCGATGCTGGCCTCGCACCGCAAGGCTCGGGTTTTCGCGGCTTTACGCTGGCGCATAACGTGCGCTCGGCGGCGGAAGTGGATGCGCTGCTTACCCGGGTTGCCAGCTGCGGCGGCACCGTCACCAGGCCCGGACAGCCGACGGACTGGGGCGGCTACTCCGGTTATTTCGCCGATCCGGATGGATTTGTCTGGGAGATTGCGCATAATCCAGGTTTTCCGCATGTCTGAATGACCTGGCGTCTCAACCGCATAAGGAGCCCCGTCCATGATCCACCTGCCCAACTCGTCGCATGCCTGGGGAACGCCCGGGTTCGAGGCTGTTCTCAAGCGGGAGGTCGAACAGCTGAATGCCGTTCAACTGCCGCTGCAACAGGGTCTGGCCATCAGCAGCCATGTCACGGAGCGGCCTTTCCAGGCGATGTTGATCAGCGCGCGCGAAGAATCCGGCCTGATCCGCGTCAAGGCGGGGATTTTTTATACGGGGGTGATTGCCGGCTGCAGTTGCGCGGACGACCCCACGCCCATCGACGAACAGACAGAATACTGCGTGGTGCAGTTCGATATCGATCCGGCGACGGCCCGCGCCACGGTGACACTGCTGGAGGAATAAGCGCGGCCGCCGTTTGCGTTCCGATCTTTCGAAAGCAGACCGCTAGGGCGCGGCAGGCCTGATTTCCAGTTCTTCCGAATACGGCCGGCTCGGGTACTGGAAGGCAACCGGTCCGTCGGGTTTCGCATGCACGAACTGGTGCACGAAGGGATCGGTTGAACCGGCCATCTCGGCGGCATTGCCCTCGGCCACCACCACGCCGTCGTGGATGAAATAGACGTAGTCGGCGACCTTCAGCGATTCCGACACATCATAGGTCACCACGACCGAGGTCAGCCCAAGCGCATCGTTGAGGCGCCGGATCAGGTTGGCAATGGTGTTGAGCGAGATCGGATCGAGGCCGGCGAAAGGCTCGTCGTACATGATCAGCATGGGGTCGAGTGCGATCGCCCGCGCCAGCGCCACGCGGCGCTCCATGCCGCCCGACAGTTCGCCGGTGCGCAGGGCATGGGCGCCGCGCAGGCCGACGGCATGCAGCTTCATCAGAACCAGATCGTGGATCACCTCTTCCGGCAGGTCGGTGTGTTCGCGCATCGGATAGGCGATGTTGTCGAACACCGACAGATCGCTGAACAGTCCGCTGACCTGGAACATCATCCCCATCTTGCGCCGCATCGCGTAGAGGCCGGCGTTGTTCAGTTCGTGTACCACCTGGCCGTTGAATGCCACGCTGCCGCGCGACGGTTTGAGCTGGCCGCCGAAGTGGCGCAGCAGCGTGGTCTTGCCGCAGCCGCTGACGCCGAGGATGGCGACGATCTTGCCGCGCGGGATGGCGAGATTGATCCCGCCGAGCACCTGGCGGTCGCCATAGGCGAAATGCAGGTCGCGGACCTCGACCAGGGTGTCGGTGTTCTCTTGCAAGGTCGGCATGATCAGATTTCGCTCAACAGTGCATCCGGCGCTTCCAGCGCGGCCTTCACCGCCACCAGGAACTGCACCGCGTCGCGGCCGTCGATCAGCCGGTGGTCGTAGGTCAGCGCCAGGTACATCATCGGGCGGATCACCACCTGGCCGTTTTCGGCGACCGGGCGTTCCTGGATGGTGTGCATGCCGAGAATGGCCGACTGCGGCGGGTTGAGGATGGGGGTGGACAACAGCGAACCGAACACGCCGCCGTTGGTGATGGAAAAGGTGCCGCCCGACAGGTCTTCGAGAGTGAGCCTGGCCTCGCGCGCGCGGCGGGCGAAATCGGCGATGGCCGCTTCGATCCCGGCCGGCGACAGCGTCTGCGCGCGGCGCAGGATCGGCACCACCAGCCCGCGCGGGCTGGAAATGGCGATGCCGATATCGACGTCGCCATGCCACACGATGTCGTTGCCGTCGATGGCGGCGTTGACGATGGGGAACTGCTGCATCGCCTGGCACACCGCACGCACGAAGAACGACATGTAGCCGAGCTTGACGCCGTGTTTCACCTCGAACTCGGCCTTGAAGCGCTGGCGCAATTCGTTCACCGGCTGCATGTTCGCCTCGTTGAAGGTGGTGAGCATGGCGGCGGTGTGCTGCGCCGCGACCAGGCGCTCGGCCACCCGCTGGCGCAGGCGCGATAGCGGTTCGCGGCGGCTTTCGCCTGGCGGGACGGCG
>ERZ761609.1181-NODE-1181-length-24713-cov-55.160151_pt1 | contig 24713 bp, 31 predicted proteins | sample MGYA00511163_ERZ761609 | MGnify/ENA primary metagenome ERZ761609 (study PRJEB28899, sample SAMN02445070) | bioreactor sludge metagenome | biome: EBPR sludge | place: Australia: Brisbane, Thorneside Wastewater Treatment Plant | collected 2011-12-16 ... | reverse complement strand
ACGATGTCCTCACGGCGATGGCGCGCGAACTGGTCACCCGGCAAGGGGTGGGAGAAGCGGCGGCGGAGGTTTGGCGATCTCTCCAGCAAAAGGCGACGCAGGAGAAGGCCACGAAGCCAGCGATTGAGCCACCCGCTGCCCTCGGCTCGACACCTGAGCCCGAACTACCGATGCCGACGCCCGCGATGGGGCCGGCAGTCCAACTCTCACTGTTCTGAAACCACCGCGGAGGTGACATATGCTTGAGCAATCGACCGTTCGCGACCCTCGCTCGCTCTTCGACATCGACGAGCGGCTTGTCGAACTGATGGACCAGGTCGCCGATGCAGCCGCCGATGGACAGGAACCTTCCTCGGAACTCATCGAGGAAATCAACGAGTACATCGAGGCTTTCCAGTCGAAGGTCGACCGCATCGCCGGCTACCTGCGCTGGCAGGAGTCGATCGCTTCAATCTGCGGCAGCGAAGCGGAGCGCCTCTACGCGCGGAAGAAGTCGGCGGAAGGGCGTGTCAGCCGCCTGAAGAACATGTTGCTGCATTTCATGCTGTCCAGAGGCCTGAAGAAGCTCGACGGAGAGCGCGCAGCAATCGGGCTTCAGCCGAACTCGGCGGCCTCGCTCGTCGTGGATGATCCGCTGAACATCGGCGAGTGCTTCTTCGAGCGATCCATCGGCTTCACCAAGACCGAATTGCAGGAGCTGATCTACCAGTTGCCCGCAGGAGACCTGAGGGGCCGGCTGGAGACGCAACTCGCCGAGGACGGGTGGCAGGTCAACGGCAGCGCGGTCCGAGCGGCCTTGGCGAACGGCGCAGAGGTCGCCGGCGCCCGGCTTGTGAAGGGCCATCACATCCGGATCCGATAGAGCAACTCGCTCGCTCCGACGGATTGGTCGGCTGACAATTCGGGGGAGCGGTTTTGTCGATGCACTTTGCAGGAATCGCGTTCACACTCGGATTGCTCTGGCTCATGTGGAGTGTCAGGGGAAAACTGACCTCCCACGGGTTCGAGTACGTCCATTGGGTTCCCGCAAGCCGGCGTTCAATGGTCTGGGCAGCTGCTGCGGGCGCTGGAGCTGGCATCCTGGTCGCGTGGTTGTTCGGTGGCTATGACAAGAGCGCCAGTCCGATGTTCACGGACGTCTGGATGGCGATCACCCTCGGGCCTCTGGCGGAGGAGCTGATCTTTCGTGGTTATCTCTTCTGGGTGATCGGCTCGCTTCTCGCGCGTCTGAAGGTTCGCTCTGGTGCTGCGACCGCATTCGGCGTCGCAGTGCTCTTCGCCCTGGCGCACGCGTCGAAGTCGGGGATCACCGAGCCCCAACTCATAGCCATCTTCGGTACGGGCCTGCTCTACGGCTGGTTGCGGCTCGATTCCGGTTCAACGGTTCCCCCGGTCATCGCCCACATCCTCTTTAACGCGGTCATCTACCTGGCCGCTGTCTTCGTCTGATTCAACTTCCCATTCCAGGAGTGCCACGCATGTCTCGTTCCACCGAGGAGTTCCGTAGTATGTTCAAAGCCGCCCGGCGGGCGGGCACCCCTCTCGTTGCCGTTCGTACGGCCGATCCGGCCAGCGCCATGGCACAAGTCATGGCCAGCCTGAACGGCAAGAGCGAAATCCCGGTTGTGGTCTGGGACATTCTCAATGGACTGACGGGCCGCAACGAGCCCGGTAAGACAACGGTGGGCAAGCTGGTCGGCGAAAACGCCGGCCCACTCGGACCAGCCGACGCTCTGGCGGCGGCGCAGAAGATCGCCAGGGACGCCGTCCTCTTCTTCCTGAACCCGCAACGCGTCTGGGAACAGGTCGACGTTCTGCAGGGGATCTGGAACCTGCGCGATGTCTTCAAGGCGAACGGCCAGATGCTCGTGCTGATCTCGACGCCCGGCGCCTCCTTGCCACCGGAACTCCAGAGTGACGTCATGGTGATCGACGAGCCTCTGCCATCGGCCGAGGAACTTGCCGTACTCGTGCAGGAGACCTTCGAGGCTGCCGATCTTCCGGCCCCGAGCGAGCAGAGCGTCGAGAAGGCAGTCGATGCGCTCGTCGGCCTAGCCGCGTTCCCGGCCGAGCAGGTGCTGGCCATGTCGCTTTCGAAAAGCGGACTGGACTTCGACCGGCTCTGGGATCGCAAGCGCCAGGCAGTTGAGCAGAAACCGGGACTTACCATCTGGCGAGGCGGGGAGACGTTTGATCAGATCGGCGGCTGCGAGAACATCAAACGCTTCCTCGACGCCGTCATTCACGGCGAGGAGGCGCCCCGAGTCATCGTCTTCGTGGACGAGATCGAGAAGGCGTTCGCCGGCAGTGGAACGGACACTTCGGGCGTCAAGACCGAGATGACCGGCACGATGCTCAGTTGGATGCAGGACCGCGGGGCGGACGGCGTGATTTTCATCGGGCCGCCCGGCGCGGCGAAGTCGGCCGTGGCGAAAGCCGCCGGGGCGACGGCAGGCATCGCGACCGTTGCGTTTGACCTGGCGGCCATGCAGAGCTCGCTGGTCGGCGGTTCGGGCGAACGGCTTCGGGCGGCGCTTCAAGTAGTCGATGCCATCTCGCAAGGCCGAAGCCTCTGGATCGCGACCTGCAACTCCATCACGAGCCTGCCTCCGGAACTCCGCAGGCGTTTCACGCTGGGCACGTTCTTCTTTGACCTGCCAACCGCCGAGGAGCGCGAGGCGATCTGGAACATCTACGAACAGCGCTGGCAGTTGACCGGCGAGCGCCCGGATGACGATGGCTGGACCGGCGCGGAGATCAAGGAGTGCTGCCGTAAAGCTTGGCGCCTCAAACTCTCGTTGCGGGAATCAGCAGCGTACATCGTGCCGGTTTCTCGCTCGGCAGTGGACCAGATCGAGGCGCTGAGACGGCAGGCGTCAGGACGATTCCTGAGTGCGTGCCAGCCCGGTGTGTACTCAGCCGAAAGCGAATCCCTCCCAGTTGGATCTGGGAGGCGCTCGTTCCGGGAGATCGGGGATTGATGGAGGATCGCCATGAGCAAGTATGAAGTACTGCGTACGGTGCTCTCAGAGGAGCGCTTCCTAGTTGAGGCGCTTCGGGAGCTCGGCTACAGCCCGAAAGTCTCGCACGAAGGCATGAGCCTCTATGGCTACCTCGGCGACGAGCGGCCGGAGAAAGCGCAGATCGTGATTCGCCGTCGGCAACTCGACTCGGCGAGCAACGACATCGGCTTCGCGCGCGACGCGAACGGCGTGTACCATGCTCTCATCAGCGAGTACGACCGTGGCATCGGGTTCAATGACGCCTGGCTGGGACGTGTTGCCCAAGCCTACAAGGAGCGTCAGACGATGGCGATCGCCAAGTCCAAGGGCTACCGGTTCCTGGGGCGGCAGGTGGTTGAGACGCCTGCCGGCAAGAAAGTGCAACTCCGGTTCGCGGTCCGTTGAGGAGTTTGACTATGTGCGAGAAGACCATCACCATCGAAATCGACGAACAGGGCAACAGTTCCATCGACCTCCACGGCTTTCACGGCAAAGGCTGCGGCGATGTCGCCGAAGCGCTGCGCGGCAAGGACACGCTCGTCGTGGACCGCAAGAAGCGCGAATACCACGTCCCCGTCAGTGAAAGCCGCGTGGTTCACAACTCGACCAAGGGGTGAACCGCCATGCAACTCCGCGTCCACGCGTTGATGGAATGCAGCACGGTGAACGGTCCCGGCGCGCGAGCGGTGATCTGGGTGCAGGGGTGCTCGCTCGCCTGTCCGGGTTGCTGGAACCCGCAGACGCACGATCCGCTGCGAGGCTTTCGGCTCGACGTTTCGGAGATCCTCGAATGGTTGGCCAAGGCAAGCCGTGAAAACAGGATCGAAGGCCTCACGATAAGCGGTGGCGAACCGATGGAGCAAGCGCCGGCGGTCCTGGAACTGCTTCGCAGCCTAAAGGCGGTGCACCCCAGCATGACTGCAGGGATGTTCTCGGGCTATACGGAACGGGAACTCCCTGACACCTTGTGGCGAGCTATGCAAAGCCACTTGGATTTCGCCGTGCTTGGCCGCTATAACCCAAGGCGGCGCAGCCACGATCCGTTGGTTACGTCAACCAACCAGGTGCTGCGTCAGTACACTGCCCGCTACTCAATGGCTGATTTCGCGGCGCAATCCGTGGAGGTCCACATCGACGATACCGGACTGACCCAGATCACCGGCTTCCCCGTTCTCGGCTCACCAGTTCTTGGCTAGCCATCCCCGTTTCAATTTCAACCTGGAGTCTTCAATGGCCACACAAGGCAGTCTCTTTGCGTCTCCCGGTGCGGTGCTCACCCTGCCGGTCCCCGTTATGCCGACCGGCGACAGCGCGGGCGGAGACCCCCCGACGCCGCCCCCGGCTATTCCGATCCACGATCCCGGCGTCGATCTCGCCCGAAAGACCGTCTGCATCAAGGTCCGCCTGTCGACGATGGGCAACACCCGGAAGGTCTCCACTTCCCAAATCGAGGCTGACGCCGACAAGGATCTTCTGCGCGTTTCGAAGCACCTGCTCGATTCCGCCGAACTGAAGGCGATTGGCCGGTTCGATGGCGAGATCCGGCGGTTTCTCTACAACATCTGCCTGCCGTTCGAGGTCGGCATTCACCTGCTGCCGATTGCCGCCATCGAAGCCGTCGAGCAGAAGCTGCGCCAGTTCGCCGAACAGCGGCAGGAACTGGTCAAGGCGTTCCTCGCGGCCTACCCGACCCTGTGTCAGGACGCGGCGAAGCGCCTGCGGGGTCTCTACAATCCGGCCGACTACCCGCCGGCGAGCGACGTCGAGCGTGAGTTCGGGTTCTCGTGGCAGTACGTCAGCTTCGGCGTGCCCGATCAGCTCAAGGGCATCTCGCAGGAAGTCTGGCAACAGGAACGCGAGAAAGCCGCGCAACGCATGGCCGAAGCGTCGTTGGAGATCCAGCACGTCCTGCGCGAGACCATGGCGAAACTCGTTCAGCACATGGCGGAGCGGCTGAAAGTGGGCGCCGACGGGAAGCCCGTGCGTTTCAAGGAAACGACCGTCTCGAACCTGGTGGAGTTCCTAGCCAATTTCGAGTTCCGCAACGTCACTGACGACGCGGAGCTTCAGGGGCTCGTGAACCAGGCCCGCACGCTCCTCCAGGGTATCGATGCCGACGACCTGCGCTCGACTGGCGAACTTCGCGCTCGGGTACAGGCAGGCATGGAGGGTCTGGCTTCCCAACTCGACAACATGCTCACCAAGTCCGGCAGGCGGAAGTTCCGGTTCGACGAGGAGGATGCATGAGCGCGGGGTTCGTGGCCGCGCTCGCGGAAGGCTTCGAGGGGACGCTCGAAGAGGTCCTATCTCGGGCTCTCTCGCCGGAGTTGAGGGCAGCCGTAGCGGACCTTCTATCCCAGGTCGCGGCGGCGCGTAACGCGATCGCCGAGATCGGCGAAGAATCGAACGCTTCCTGCGCCGGTAGTTAGCCCGCTGGCGCTTTCATCAACCCAAAGTGCCGGGCCTGCCCGGCGATTTCTGTTTCAAGGAGCAACGACACGATGAGCGGAGTCAATCAGATCACGATTGTCGGCAACGTCGGCGCCGCCCCGGAACTCAACTACGGCCAACACAACCAGCCGTACTGCCGGTTCTCGGTCGCCGTCAACGAACAGTGGAAGAACAACGGTGAGAAACGCGAGCGGGTAACGTGGTTCCCGGTAGTCGCCTTCAATGGCCTATCAGAAAACTGCGCTGCGTATCTTGAGCGCGGCCGGACCTGTGCCGTGATAGGACGTGTCCAGACGCGCGAGTACGAGGACCGCGAGGGCACGAAGCACCACGTCATGCAGGTGATCGCGGAAAAGGTTGCCTTTCTTGGAGCCTGTCGCAAGGATGAGTCATCGGCGGCGCCTCGCCCAGGAAAGCCCGTTCCGCAAAGCGAGAGCGACCCGGACTCGATTCCATTCTGACCCGAGGATGGGGGCGTTTCGTCGCCCCCATCAGGAGCGAATCCATGACCGACACATCTCAAACACCCGGACTGTTCACGCAATTGCTGCCCCTGCTGGCTCAACGGGCAGTACTCATCACGATCTCGCAGATCGAGGAAGGCGACCGCCTTCAGGTCAACATCTGCCCGCGTCAGCTCAAGGACGGGGAGAACCAAGCGCTGACCACGCCGTTATCGGCGTGCGGTACCGCCACCGAACTCGACAACGAACTCGTTGCCCAGGTCGCCTCATTCGTGGCCGCCCAGGTCGGTCTCCATTCGAATCTCTCGGCCATCGAGAGGGAACTTGCAGAGGCCGAGCGGCTTGCCCGCGAAGAAGCCAAGAAGAAGCAGAAGACGGTCGGCAACGGCGGCAAGAAGGCCGATCCGGTCGCCAAGCCAGCAGAGGCGGAAGTGAAGCCCGAACCGCCTGCGGCACAAACGCTCAGCCTCTTCGACGCTCCCGTGGCAGAGTCCGCCAAGGAAGGAGACTGACAAACCATGCCCCTCACGATCACCAAGATGACAAGACTGTTCCAGTTCCACGGGATTCGACTCCCGGATCCCAACCCAAACATGCCGGTAGACGAAGTCAAGGCGCTGTACGCGGCGCAGTACCCGGAGTTGGCAACCGCGGTCGTCAATGGTCCGGAGGCCGTCGGCGACAAAATGCGCTACACCTTCGAGCGCGCCATCGGCAGTAAGGGGTAATCCATGCGCCGGTCGAAGCGAGCTACGCCTGAAAGGCTCCATCAGGTTTTCGCGGAGCAAGACGCGCGCCGGCATCTCCTGCAGCTCGCCGAAGGTCAACAGACGTCGCTCAATCCAGCGTTAGCGAGGTTCGTCGCATGCCCCGACTGGCAAATCGCATCCTACCTGCTGCACACCGCACTCCACGCGTCACTGAGCGACCGGCGGCGAGCACGCCTTGCCGCCCCGCCCGGTTGGCTCCATCCGCTCTGATGCCGCCCGGAGCGGGTCTCACAATTCCAAGGCTAGAGTTCGTCGACCATAAACCTGTTCCGGCAGAGTACCGAATCATCCAGGGAGAGCGGGCGGCGGCGCAGTTGGCACTGAATCTGCTGGAGGCGGGCGTTCTCTCTGGCGAGGACTGGGGGGCGTCGCAGGGCGATCCCCTGACCTTCCTCCATCAAGGTCTGGAGCGCTGGCTCGATTCGAACGGCCGCGGGCAGATCCGTCAGCAGTTCTTCGTCGATGTGGTGTTGTCGGCCTCACTGGATCGCTTCTCGTATCGTTCGGAGCCTTGCGAGGAGAACCTCGTGACAGTGTTCCTGACAATCGAGCCGGACTCGGCCGGGTATGTCGTTCTGGGACCCACTCTCCGCTTACTGGACCAGGTGCATCCCCGTTTGCCCGCTACCTTCCTCCACCTGTTTCTTGGTGCGCTGAACCGTTGGGTTCGCGCGTACGACTATCGGGATGCCCTCGATCGGTTGGACCGCATCCGCGAGTGGTACGAGGGGGATCCGGAGGCGGAGCAGTTGGAACTTCCCAACGTGGACGCAGCCATTCCGGAGAGTGCCCGCCGGCGACCGCTCGGAACTCGGGTGCTGGAATCCGTCCTCGAAGGTTGCCGGAGCCGGCAGGTCAAAGCCCTTGTGCTGAAAGCGCAAGAACTGGAGCGCGCGTCTCGATCCGCAGAACGGCCTATTGCCTCATACGAGCAGCGTGAGAGCCTCATGGACTGCGGGGAGCCTGTGCCAGCGTTGGTGGCCGTCTTCGAAGAGCGGGACGCGATTGAGGGAGCCTTCGATGAGGAGGCGCAGGGAATGCTCGAGGTGACGCCTGAGCCCAATCTCATCATTCCATTTGATGGAAAACGCGTCGCCAACGTCGCCTCGGCGTTTGATTGTCTAGCGACCCTCTGTCGAACTTTGACGCTGGCCGCGGAGTTGATTTCGGTTATGCCCGGGAACCGGCGCGGCGGCAACCAATGACGGAGGCGCAATGAAACCCTATGTTGCGATCGGTGGCAGCGAGCCACTCAGTCTCAAGGGTGCTCTGCTGTTCTACGAAGGGCGCGGGCGTGCCTTCGTAACCTGGCACGAAGCGAAACCATCGCCCCACGGCGGCGTGGCTCTCGGCGAAGCGCGTGATCTGACAACCGAGTTCCTCCGGAGGCTGGCTCAGGGCCTCGGAACGGAAGCTCCGGCCGAGGTGCTTCCGTCGACTGTGCTGGCCTGGACCGGCGACCTGTCGGTGTGGTGGACTCCGCGCACGGTAAGGCGGATGTACTTTCGGCCCAACAGTGAGGCCCCAGCCGGCCTGAACGGGGAGATGTTCTCCCAGCCTCCATTGGTCTGGAAAGTTGCGGGGGCCGAGTTGTCGGTCCGTGCTCTGTGGAAGAACCAGCGGCCGAGCGCGGACACACCGTTGATGATCGCGCCGTACTGGAATACCGACGGGGACTCGGGCGTCGTCTGCCAGGGAAGCATGCGCGCGCCGGAAGCCGGCGGAGTTGTTTCGCTCGCCGCCTGGGAACAGGCGTTCTTTCAGAGCGAGTTCACGCACCAGACCGGAGTAAAGAAACTCCTCGCCGCAAAACGGGGCTACTTCCAAACACTGGAAGCCCTCAAAGGGGGACGCCAACGTTTCCCGACAGAATCGCTCCAGCCAGCAGGCGAGACACTTGCGGAGTTCATCCGGCGCAATCGGTGAGAGGGGGTGTCATGCACGAACTGAGCCAAGATCTCCTCCGCCGGCCCGTCCACGTGTTGGTTGTGGGCTGTGGAGGCTCCGGCAGCGCGATTGCGGCGGGACTGCCGTATCTCCACCAATCGATGATCGTCTCCGGTCATCCCGGCGGACTGGCCGTATCCATCATGGACGGGGACGCTATCTCGCCAACGAACACTGTCCGCCAGCCGTTTTGCGTATCGGAGATCGGCCTCAACAAAGCCGTCGTGACGGTCAGCCGCCTGAACTTGTTCTGGGGCGTGCATTGGACCGCCGTCCCTGAGCATCTCGCGGACACCACTGACCTGAGCAACGTGGACATCGTCATCGGATGTGTCGATACGCGCGCGGCGCGACGGCTGATCAGCAAGAAAGTGGAAGGACTGCGAAGCCGGGTCATTTACTGGCTCGATCTTGGCAACACGGCCGACGGCGGTCAATTCGTGCTGGGCCAGCCACTGAACGGCCGCAATCGCCGATCCGCGAACCGCCTCCGAACGGCGGCTGAATTGTTCCCGGAGATCGTGGATCCAGAGTCGGAGGAGGATACTGAGCCAAGCTGTAGTGCAGTCGAGGCGTTGGAACGACAGGAGCCGTTCGTCAATCAGGTGCTGGCAACACAAGCTCTTGCTTTATTAACCCGATTGTTTCGACACGGGCGCATTGAGCACCACGGCGGCTTTGTGAGCGTTGCGGCTCCGCGGGCCGTTCCTGTTCCCGTGAGCCCAGCTCTGTGGCGAAGAATGCGTCATCGGGGCGCAAAGCTGCGAATCGGGGCTTGAAGCTCAACGGTCGTGGGATGTCCCACAAGCGGCACGTCGTAGGCAACGTGGCCCTGTCGAGATTCCTCTTCCAACACGACCCATAGGCCTTGCGGATGTTCGTCCAGGATCGTCTCCTTCATTTCTTCCGAGAGCGGGATCAGCATTACGGGCATTGGGTGACCTCTCCTTTCAGTCCTCGACAGCGTCGAGATAGTCCACCTGCTCGCCAGCCAGTTTGAGTACTTCGGCGAGCCATCTCTTCCTCTTTCTGCCACGGACCACACGACCGACGAAACCGAGTTCGGAAGCCACATTGTCAGCATTCTGACGAATCTCAGTGCGGGAAGTTCGCTCGTAGAGGCGGAGGAAGGTCTCCCGGTCACTGGGCAAGGCGAACACGTAGGTCGCATGGCCGGGCATTGGAATCTCGGAGATGATGGCGCCCTGCAGCACGAACACGAACTCCTCGCGAAACAGGAACCACGTCACGGCCCGCTTTCGGAGCTGGGCGAAGTAGTACTCCTCGAAGTCCGGCTTCCAGCAGAGGTACTCCGGCCGCAAGTCAGGTGGCGCACCGAGCTGGTCCAGCCACGACTGGACATCAGACGCGTCAAGCGGTTGCCGCTGCGCCTGTTCCCGAACACGATGGACGAACTCCGAGTGGCGTCCCAGAAGTTCGTGGATACCACGCGCGCGCTCCACGTCAGCCTCTAGCTTTTCCGGAACAGTCAACGCGATTCGCGACGGCAAGGCGGTCCACCACGAACGAACCTGCCATTCTCCTTTGCCGTATCGGTATCGAGCCGAGTTGACGAACGTGGCGTCCACGTCAACGGCCGAACGTAGCCAGTGCTTCCAGTTGTTCCAAGAGGTGTCCCACCTGAAACCATTCAGCAAACCCGAATCGAGCCAAACCTCCAGCTTTCGACGGGGATCCAGAAACCCGAGCCGGTCGGGCAAGAATTCGAAAGAGCGGAGCCGGATCTTCAGCTTTCTACGACTGGTGGTGGGCTTGTAGCAGAGGATCGCTTTCGCAAAGAACGTAGATCCGTCTTTCGACAAGTCACCGGCTACCAGGATGTCCCCCTCGCCGCCATAAGGAAAAGGCAGCATTGTCCTGTCGTCGGCGAGGAAGGAGTCGTAGCAAGCACGCAGATCGTGATTCGCAAGAATGTTGAACGCTCTCTCGCAGCCTCGCCTGAGGGCCTCATCCTCAGCGACCGTTGTTTCGGCAGTGCGCATTCGCCAGGCAAACCGAAGGCTGGAAGGGGAGCAGTCGGAGTTGACTCCGAGGGTTGAGTACAGAGTCTCGCTTCGCCCTGGCCGGAACTTGTAGAAGTAGCGGGCCAACGCCTCTCCCTCGATAACGATGCTTCTCAGAGCCGAGCCATCGCTCAGGTGTGCCCGGACGAACCACGGAGCACTTCCAGCACCTTCCTTTGGACGATTGACCAGGATCAACCGCGCATGAAGAAGGTCGCCTCTCCTGCGCTCGTCCGAGCGGACGAGAACCGGCGAATCCTGGGTGTCGCCAAGCTTGAAGCATCGATCACCGCTCCGCACAAACCTCCGCGCAAAAGGGGGAAGCTCGCTGGCCCTCACTTCGCGCGGATCTTCTCGCGTTAGCACTGTTGGCGGGTCGATGGATCGCACTTGGCGTCAGATTACCGGGAACTCCCAGACAGACCAAGCGAGATCGCCGCATGTAGGGTGCGAAAGGCTCTGCTCTTGTTTCGCAGCTTCAGGGACCAATCGGCGGGAGGGTACCCACGGTACGAGCCAATCACAACTTGGTTCCGCTCGCGACGATGAATGCACGCCGAACTGCCGGACAAGGAGCCAAGTCGTGAACCCGCCAGCAGACACGAATTGTCACGTCCGGCAATTCAGAACGTGACAACTCGATCGGAATCTCGAACCAGCTCATGAAGGTCCTTCAGGGTCGAACGTGGGCAGAGCTCCGAACCTCCCGAATTGCGTAGCTTGAGGCAAGTTCCGCAGGCCATGACCTTGCCGCCCTTTCCCTGAAAGGTCTTGGCGATTCCTTGCACGTCGAACTTCTGATCGTGGATCTAGTCGAGCTCTACACCTTTTCCGAGGAGAAAGACCGAAACGGTATCCCCGTGCTCAAGGGAGTAGTTGGCCAGCCGGAAGGCATTGAAAACAGTTTCCGGATCGGTGGTCGTCATTACGATCCCGAGCTTCATCGAGGCCTTACCACCCGAAACTTGGGTGGAAGCCGTTCTGCATCCCTGGAACGGAACCGCCATCAGCAGCGCCGCCAGAAACCAGTAGGCTCGTGGGTTTCGCATCATCAGGTCTCCTTCGTCTATCACCCGCGGTGGTCTTCTCCGGCGTCACTGGCCGGATCAGACCGTCAGCAGTTTGCCTGAGTCGCGCACGACTTCGTAATGATCCTTCAACGTTGACAGTGGGCAGATCTCCGATCCTCCGGAGTTGCGAAGTTTCAGGCACGTCCCGCATGCAAGAAACTCGCCTCCCGCATCCAGCACTTTCTGTGCCTCTCCTTTTACGTCGAAGGTTGGGTCGTCGATGGAGTCAATCTCGACACCCTTGCCCGACAGGAAGATCCGGACCTGGTCGCCCTGCTTCAGGCTGTAGAGCGCGAGCCGCATCGCGTTGTACACCGTCTCCGGTTCAGTTTGAGTAATGACCATTCCGAGTTTCATGACTGTCCTTCAGTCCCTTCAATCGCAGGTTCGAGCTAGAGGTCGAGCGGGATGCCGTAGAGTCTTGCGCCTACTTTCATAGCCCAGCCAATCGCCGACCGCCGCACTCCAACCGGGGCCAGCCACCATTTCTCGAAGACCACCTTGCCGACGTGCCACGCCTTTCCAATCTGTCTCAATTCCACGTTTGGCGCGGCTTCTGCGAAGAAGTTGCCAAACGCAAACCCGGCCAGGTCCTCGCCGGCCTCTAGCATGCAGTACCCGTCACCGCAAAACGCCGCTTCGCACGAACGCCCGGTTACCTCGGCGGCGATCCGTTGCGCGACCACTTCGGCCTGCGCGTGAGCGAACACGCCGGCCTTAGGTAGCATCAGCGGCACATCCGGCTTCCATCGCCCCGGAATCGGAATCGCTGCTACGTCGCCGATTGCATAGACGCCGTCCTGACTCGTCTGCAATGTCTGCGGATTGACTGGAACCCATCCAGCCTGGTTGGTGAGGCCAGCCTCCACGACGGCTCTGGGCGCGCGGTGGGGAGGCACCGCGACCAGCAAGTCGTATCCAACGCGCACGCCGTTGTCGAAGCTCAGTTCCCGGACGCTCGGGTCCACGGAGGTGAGCTTATGCAGCGGGTGGAAGTCGATCCCCTTTGCGTGGAGCATCCCTCGAACGGCTTCGCCAAGCTGCGGGCCAGCCACCGGCATCGGCTGCGACTCCGGTGTATACAAGTCGATCTTCACTTTTGAAGACAAGCCCCGCCGGCGGAAACAATCGGCGATCAGCATGGCCCCCTCGTGAGGCGCACCGGGGCACTTGTACGGCATGGCTGACACCACGACGGCAATCCGTCCGCCGGGAAAATTCTTGAGTGTGTCCCGTAATTGCGTGGCGCCATCGAACGTGAAGAACGTCTGCGACGCCTCGGCCAAGCCTGGGATGGCCCCTGGAGCCAGATCGGCGCCCAACGCCACGATCAGGTGATCGTAGGCGATCTCCGCGGCGCTGGTCCTCACTTTCCGCTGGACCGGGTCGATGCCCAGAACTTCCGCCTGGACCAGTTCCACGCCCCGGCGCAGAAGCCCTGCCAGCGGTCTGCGGATCTGGTGCGGCTCACGTTCTCCCGTCATGAGCCAGAGGAATGAGGGAGCAAACGCGTGTTGCGCGTTCTTCTCCACCAACACGACACGATGGCCGGAAGGCAGTTGCCGCCGAATTTCGTTCGCGGCCACCATGCCCCCTATGCCGCCGCCGAGCACCAAGGTCGTCGATGTCATATTCCTCTCTCCATCTCTAGGAGCGTCGGGCCCGAAGACGCTCGGCCGCGTCCGCGACCGCGGCCACCGCCGCGTCGATGTCCTCCTCGCTGGTCATGCGTCCCGTGGAAAACCGGAGTGTTCCTCTCGCCCGTTGCTCGGGGATACGCATCGCCAGAAGCACGTGCGACACATGAACGCGGCCGGAATGGCATGCCGCGCCCGCGGAAGCGGCTACTTTGTCCTCGATGGCTGCCAGCACGGCGCCCGCATCCACGCCCTCCACGCTGGCGCTCAGCGTATTCGGAAGCCGGTTGTCTGGATGGCCGTTGACGCCGAGGGACGCCACCCGCTCGAGGAGTCCGGCCTCCAGCCTGTTCCGCATGCGACGCATGTGCTCACTGTTGGCCGCGAGGTCCCTGTGTGCGATCTCGCACGCTTTCCCCAGACCCACGACTTCCAGAACATTTTCCGTGCCCGGCCTTCTGCCGCCCTCCTGTCCGGCGCCCTCCATGAAACGCTCCAGAGATATCCCTTCGCGGACGTAGAGCGCCCCCACGCCTTTCGGCGCGTACAGCTTGTGGCCGGCGACCGACAGCAGGTCCACTCCCAACGCACGCACATCGGTCGGAATCTTGCCGGCGGACTGTGCTGCGTCCGTGTGAAAGACGATGCCCCGCGCCTTCGCCAGTTCCGCGACCTCCTCGATGGGCTGAATTGTGCCCACCTCATTGTTCGCGTGCATCAGCGTGATGAGGATCGTCTCCGGGCGAATCGCCCTTTCGACATCGCCGGCGCTCACCATGCCGTGCCCGTCGACGGGCAGGTAGGTGATCTCGAATCCGTCCTGCTTGAGCCTCTCGCAGACCCCGGTCACGGCGGGATGCTCAATCTGACTTGTGATGATGTGCTTGCCATGATCCCGCCGCTCGAGTGCGATGCCCCGAATGGCATGGTTGTTGGACTCAGTGCCGCCGCTGGTGAACAGGACTTCGGCCGGCGTGCAGTTCAACTGCGCGGCTACCTGGGATCGCGCCGTCTCGACGGCTTCGCGGGTTTTCCGGCCGTACCAATGGGAACTGGACGGGTTGCCGAAGTGCTCCTCAAGATAAGGGCGCATCGCCGCGACCACTTCGGGTGCATGCGGAGTGGTGGCATTGTAGTCCAGGTAAATCGGTCGGTTGCTCAATCTCCGCTCCCTACCGTCACGCCGAATGCGCCTCAGCGCCGGCCTCGACGGGAAGTCCTCTCGCATGCCAGTCGGCAACGCCGTCCTCCAGCCGGAACGCTGTGAAGCCCCGCGCCCTCAGGATCTCCACCGCTTCCACCGCCAGCACGCAGTATGGACCGCGGCAGTAAGCCACAATTTCACGATCGTGCGGTAGTTCGGCCAGGCGGCGTTCCAGTTCCTTCAGCGGCACGGACAAGGCGCCGGGCAAATGGCCCGCTGCGTACTCCTCGGTCGGCCGCACGTCCAGCACAGTGACGGCGCCGTCCCGTACTTTGGCCAGGAGTTGCTCGCGGTCCACCGGTTGCAGCCCCTGCCGGGCTTCCAGAAACCGGCGCGTGATCTCTCCTACCTCAGCCAGTCGTGCCTCGGCCAGCGACCGGAGGGACCGGTAGAATTGGCACACCTGCTCATCGGCTAGCCGGTAGGTCACATACAGACCCGCCTTTTCCGCCTCCACCAGCCGGGCCTCGCGCAGCGCCTTCAGGTGTTGCGACGTATTGGCCAAGCCCAAGCCCGCCTCCTTGGCCAGGGCTTCCACGGTTCGAGGACCCTGGCAAAGCAGGTCCAGAAGTTCCAGCCGGCTGGGGTTCGAGATGGCTTTGCCGATCCGGGCAAACTGTTCGTAGATGGCGGTCTTGAATCGTCGATTTCGGCTTGCCATGATTCCTTCAGTACTTTAAAATCTACTGAAGTACTGATTCACTGTCAAGAGCCTTGTCCGGCATTGATGCAAGTTATTGACAACACCAGATGAAAGAGTGGTGAACGAACACGGTGGCGCCGAGGTCCTCTTGGCTACGCAAGACCGCTGCCATTCCGTTGAGCGGACACCTTCATGCCAGACCGTGGCGACGGTAGTGGGGCAGATATGAACCGGCGTCCCTAGCCGCCTGGATCGCGCGGCGAAGTTCTATTAGTTCCTCAGGATTGAGGAGACGCTGGGCTGCGATCCACCTTCGCAGGACGGAACGCGTTTCGGTCGCGAAAGGGACCGGCGCCGGTCGACCCGGTGGATGTGATCGGCGAGCACGTCCGCATGGTCGTAAGCGCCAAGCACGATCATTTCCGGAGAAGCCGCTCAAGCCGGCTTGAGAGGTCGAAGCCAATCCCGACGCGAACGGTCGTCAGTTCATAGGGGATACTGCGCGCCACGCTGAAGTTCAGCTTGATGAACGGCGTCAGTGACCACGAGGCCCAGGCGGAAGCACCGTAATCCGACACATCGGAGCCCGGTACGGTCGCATGGGGCGCATGGCCGTAGAATGGCAAGCTGTTCGACCCCATCGACGCAGCGCCAGTGGAGCCAGACCCCATGCCAGGCGGCATGCCGGGCATGCCGGGCATACTAGGCATGCCCGGCATCCCTGGAGTGCTCGGCGTATCCGTCATCGCTGAGTGTGACGTCATTTGGCTGATCACCATCTGGTCGCCCATGGCCATGAGGCCGAAGCCGCCCATGCCGACGGTGAACCGCCGGTGCATCCGGTAGTCGAGTCCTCCCGAGGCATAGACGGAATTGCCGTTGCTGATGAATGGGCGCTGGTATCCCACGTTGTTGAACAATGAGTTTGTGTAACCGCCGTTCAAGAACGGGCTGAGCCTTTCGAATCGCCGGCGGAGTGTGGCGTTTGCATCAACAGATAAGCGGCCCGCGCCAAGCCCTTGACTGGTGTCTCCGGTCGGAGCGCCAATCGTCAGCGCCCCACCAATTTCGTATGGTCCCTTGGACTGTCGAAGGAACATCGACGCATAGACGTCTCCGATCCCGGAGGCGTCGCGCTGCGTAGCGGAGATTCTATAGAACGGGACTCCGACCACGAAAGCGAAATGGCGGGAATCGATGCCGACCTCAGGGGAGATCGAGACGAATGTTCCGGCAGAGTTGTGATCAACAGCGGTTCCCACAAACGCAATCGGCGTGAAGCCGGAGGAACTCGGTGTCGGCTCACCCGGGCTCCCTATCAACTGGAGCTTCTTGAGGGTCGCCTCATCATTGAACCCACGTTTGCGCAGTTCCTTCACATAGATTTGGGCGAATGAGTCCAGCTCTTGTTTCTTCAGTAGGACCAGGTGATTTCGATGAGTGCCAAGGTCCCGCGCCATCGCCTCGATGACCTGGAACTTCGTGTCGTGGTCGGCAACAAGACCGTCAATCCTAGCGATTTCCGTCTCCGGACTTGCGGACGGACGCCGATCACCGGCCGATACCGGGATGGCCAGCAGGCAAGCCAAGAATATTCGGATCGCTCTCATCGTCTATCTTAGTGCGGCGGGCTTCCTCTCCCACTCATCGATCCCATCCCCCGAGCATTACCCATGCTCCCGGCCTGTTGCGACATGCCGGCGGCCATGCCGGAATTACTTCCCATCATGCCCTGGCTTCCTGGGGCAGGCATGAGGTCAGCCCGTTCAGACCGGCCGCGAAACGCTTGTGCCTGCTGAGGAGGTTGGCCGGGGCGTACCCAACTGCGCTGGCCGGCCTTGAGGAGGACCTCCAGGTCAGGCGACTGCACGTTAGCCACGCCGACCAGTCCTTCATCGACTGCCACTAGGGTCGCGTCTGTCTCGTCCACAAAAACACTGAAGGTCGTTCCTCGAACGGCGATGACCGCCGTCGGCGTTGTGAGTTTGTGTGGATTCGGCCGGCCACTCAGCCGCTCGATATGGACCTTGATCGAACCAAGGAACAGGTGGAGCAGTTCGCGAACATCTGCGGAACGCTCGTTGAAGATCACGCGCGAGTCGGGATAGATGGTAACCGTGCTGCCATCGGCGGTCCGCAAGAGCGCAACAGCGTTCTCCCCCGTCGCGAGTTCGTCACCGGACTGAACTGTGTCTCGGAGCCGGAGGAGGCGTGACTCCTGCCGAAATCCCTTGAGCGTCAACGTGCCGGTCAACGAGACGACTTGGGCGGCTCCTTGAGCAAGCACTTGAGCATGCAACGGCCCGAGTGCGGCGAACAAGAACGCCACCAGAAGGATGCAACGAGGGCGGGCAACAGATGTCATCTCAAATTCGTCCAGGAATGCAAGCTTGCAATCTGAGCGCCAAATTCCCATGCACAGCAAGAGCAGCAGGTTGGATTCTCCTGCCGCTTGAAATACGGCGGGTCATTGGGGCTTTTGGGGCACGTCCCTGAGCCCAATGCGCGTTGATGGGTCCGCTATTCATCGGCTACCTTCGGTCGTCGGCCGCGGTTTCGAAACCGCGATCCCGCTCGATCCGCGCGAGTTTCTTGTACAGCGTACGGCGTTGAATCCCGAGCATTTCCGCGGCGCGGGTCTTGTTGCCGCCGGCCTGCTCCAGGACGCGGAGGATCTGTTGCCGCTCCACCGCATCGAGTTCCACCGGCTCATCTTCTTCCGGCGCCCTGCGGCCGTCATCCTCCAGTTGTCGATCCAGAGCTTGTCTTGACAATGATCCGGGTGGCTCCATGGTCACGAGCCGGCGAATCACATTCCGAAGCTGGCGAACGTTGCCGGGCCAGTCGTGTTGCAACAGAGCTTGCTCCGCAGCGGCTTCGAACCAAACGCTCTTCCCCGAAGACTCGCAGACCTCAGACAGAATTCGTTTCACCAGGAATGGAATGTCGCTCCTCCGCTCCCGGAGAGGGGGCACTTCAATCAGAAGAACGTTCAGGCGATAGAGTAGGTCTTCTCTAAACTTACCCTCCTGGACCATCTGACGGAGATTCCGGTTGGTGGCGGCGATCACACGCACATCGGCTTTGCGTGGTGCGCCGGCTCCGATTGGCCTGTATTCCTTCTCCTGTAGGAATCGGAGTAGCTTGGCCTGAAACTCGAGCGGCACCTCGCCAACCTCATCGAAAAACAGCGTGCCACCGCGTGCGGTCTCAATGATGCCCGGACGGTCGCGATCAGCGCCGGTAAACGATCCTCTCAGGGCTCCGAATACTTCAGACTCAAACAGCGAACCGGACACGGCGCCGGAGTCCACCGCCACAAACGGCTTACTGGAGCGGGCGCTATGATCGTGAATTGCTTTGGCTACGAGTTCCTTCCCCACGCCGCTCTCCCCCAGAATGAGGACCGCGTCGTCCGAGCGTGCCGACCGCGCAATGCGTTTGTACACTTCGACCATCGGAGCGGAGAACCCGATCATGCCCCCGAATTGCTCCAGATCTTCCTCCGCTTCCGGTTCCGGTTGAGCTTGTCTGCTAAGCTCCGCGCGTTGGATCACCGCAAGCAGGTCTTTCAAGTCGAACGGCTTGGCGAGATAGTCAAAGGCGCCGCCCGTCTCCGCTTCTACGGTCGTGCGAACGGAACCGCGTGCCGTCATCAGAATGACAGGCGTGCCAGCAGCCTGTTGCTGCGCGTGCCGAAGGATGTCCAGACCGGTGAGGCGATCAATGTAGATATCGCTCAGAACGATCGCGAACCGGCGCGTGCTCAGCAGTTCAAGAGCATCCTCGCTGTCGTTGGCAACGGTGACGGAATAACCCTTCGAGGCGAGATAGTTAGACACCGTCGAAGTGATCGACTCGTCGTCATCGATGACTAGAACATCTGACTTGCTCATCCGTTACCCTCTCGGCAGGGCGATCGTAAATCTGGAACCTGTGTTGGGCGCGCTCTCAACGGTGATCTGCCCCCCGTGCTGTTGGACGATCTCCTTCACGAGGGCCAACCCAATCCCAGTGCCCTCTTCTGCGCTCTTTTCGTCTCTCTTCAAACGATAGAACTTTTCAAAGATTCTTTCCTGGTCGGCAGTCGCGATGCCGTACCCCTGATCCGCCACCGAGATTCGAACTTCCGAATCGGACTCCTCCACAAACAGACTGATCGTGGTGTTCTTCGGGCTGTACTTCACGCCATTTGTTATCAGGTTGTAGATCGCGAACGACAGCAGGTCGGGGTCGGCGGACACTCGGACGTCGGCGATCGCTGTTTCGATTTGAATCCGTTTGCGGGCAGCGAAGAGTCGCCCTCGTTCCACGATCTCCTGGCAGAGCACACCAAGATCGACCTGCTGGTGTTGAAGGCTCAGTGAGCCCGAGGCCAGGCGTTCGACATTGAGGAACGTCTGAATCAACGCCGTGAGCCGCTTCGACTCCTTGTGGATGAGTCCCGCCATCTCGGTGCGCTGCTGTTCCGGCATGCCGCCCTCAGAGATCATCTCGCTGGATCCCTGGATGGCGGTGAGCGGAGTCTTGATCTCGTGCGCGATCGCCTGCACGCGGAAGGCGTATTCCTTCCGTTTCGTTGTCTCTCCGGCGAGCGCCCGGCTGAGCAATGCGTATTCGCTGATGCCGCCGATTCCGGAGGCCGCAAGGCACACCGCAAGAAATGACCCGAGCGGCAGGATGTATCCAGCGCGTATCGAGAGGAATCCGGCAGCTACAAGAGCGAGCAGGACCGTTGTCAATGCCGCGAACAAACGCACCCCGCGAAACCATATGATCGCGGCGACACACAGTGCGATCAGCAGGAGACTGCCGACGAGTTCCCCCGCGACACCCAAGGGGACCAGGAACGTGCGGTCCAGAATCGTGCGGACCACGTTGGCGTGAATCTCGATTCCGCTCATTCCGATGCCGCTTGACAGCGGAGTGAATAGGCGATCGCCGCTTCCCTGGGCAGTCACTCCGACAATCACGATCTTGTCTCGGAACTGTGTGAGGTTGGCCGCACCGTCCAGCAGGTCTCCGAACCTCACCCGGGGGAACGCACCCTCCGGGCCGGCATAATTGATCATCATCAGGCGGCTTTCGCTGTCAGTTGCCGGGATTCGGATCGGGCCCAACGACACGGCTTCGGCGGATTCAAGTGGCCTGTCCGCGCCGGTCGCGAGACGTACCGCCTCGAAACCGAGCGCCCAGAATCGCCGCGCGCTCCCGGCCTTCACGAGCAAAACGGAGCGCACGTCGCCATCTGCGTCTGGCGCCGCGTGCACATGGGCAGTGGAGCGGCCCTGAGCCAATTCAGGCAGCGGCAGTATCCAGCGTGGATTCTCGCTGGCATCGCCTTCCAGAGCCGCGCCCAGAACGACGTGGGGGAAGTGGCCGAGCGAGCGTGCCAGCCGGGCATCCTGCGACGGTTCGCCCGCTTCGCTAAGGAGCAAATCCAGCACGACGACGCGTGGATGCGCCTGCGCGAGCACTTCGAGTCCCTCGGCGAGTCTGGCACGGTTCAGGGGCAATGGTCCGTAGCGCGCCGCTGTTTGATCATCGATGGCTACCAACGCCACCGCTCCGGTTGCGGATGTGGCCTGCGCTCCTCGCAACCGGACGATGATGTCATTCCACTCCGCACTGACCTGCTGGATGAAGCCATTCCAGATGAGGAATGGCAATACCGCGACCACGATGAGCACGTAAAGCGCTCGGACGAGCCGTGCCTTCATCGTGATCGCCGTCATCAGAAGTTCCTGCTCCCAGTTACTGGCGCTTTGGGCACGTTACTGTGCCCGAAGCACTCACGCCACTCTTTCAATGATGATGCAAGCAACTGAAAACAGTGACATGCCGTTTGGCAGGGGAACTGCGATGTCTGCCTCTGGGAAGCGATTATCCAAATACGGAGGGACATATGTTCGCGTGCAATCGTCGAGGTTTCCTGAAAGCCGCCATCGGACTGCCGGCGGGCTACGGACTGGTCACTTCGTTGCGGGGCGCTGAACTGGCCACGAGCGCCGGCCTCGTGGAGGTGGATCTGGAAGCCCAACAGACGTGGATCAACGTCGCTGGGCAGAACGCCTATCTGTTCGGATTCAACGGTCAGGTTCCTGGGCCAACTATCGAGGCTCATCCGGGCGACCACGTTCGCATCCGCTTTCGGAACAGCCTGCCGGAGATGACCAATCTTCACTATCACGGCCTGCACGTGACGCCCAACGGAAACGGCGACAACAGTTTCCTTGAGGTCGGCTCGGGCGAGAGTCTGACCTACGAATTCGACCTTCCGACGGACCATCCGGGTGGCACCTTCTGGTATCACCCTCACATGCATGGCTCCGTCGCACGCCAGGTGTCGCGTGGGCTGGCGGGAGTCTTCATCGTACGAGGCGAGTTGGACCAGATCCCGGAAATCGCGAAAGCGCCCGAGGCGATCCTCGTTTTGCAGGACTTCGCGCTCTCCAGCAGCGGGCTTCCAGTGGAACCCAGCCTGATGGCGCGAATGACCGGTCGTCAGGGCAACTTGGTCACCGCCAATGGTCAAACCAACCCTTCGATAGGCCTCGATCGTGATGGCTGGGTGCGCCTGCGCATCCTGAACGCCTCCAGTTCGCGTTTCTACCGGCTCCAATTGGAAGATCATCCCCTCTATTTGATTGCTACCGATGGCGGCGCGCTTCCATCGCCGGAACAGCGCGACGAGATCCTCCTCGCGCCAGGCGAACGCATTGAAGTGATGGTTCAAGGTGCGCGGCCCGGTGGAAGCTACCGGCTCGTGAGTTTGCCCTACAACCGGGGCGGCATGGGAATGGGGATGATGGGGGGCGCGTCGTCCGGTCCGGCAGTGCTGGCCACGTTGGTCTATCAGGGCCAGGCGGGTAGCACGTGGAGTCTGCCTCAGCGGCTCGTCAACATCGATCCACTGCCCGAACCTTCCGTGCGCCGCAGCTTCCAGCTTGGCCAAGGAATGGGCATGGGAATGGGAATGATGGGCGGTGGTGGCGCGACGTTCACAATCAATGGGCGCACTTTCAATCCAGGCCGAGTAGACACCCGAGTGGTTCTGAACTCCGTCGAGGAGTGGGACTTCATCAACCCGACGATGATGGATCACCCCATGCACGTCCACACCAATCCGTTTCAGGTTGTCGGTTCGGATGGAGCGCCACTTCGGGCGTGGAAGGACGTGGCCCTGGTGCCGGCCTTCAGCCGGGTGCGTGTACGAACCGCTTTTCGCGATTTCGCCGGCATGGCTCTGTACCACTGCCACATCCTCGACCATGAGGACCTCGGGATGATGGGTACACTGCAGATCCAAGGCTGATCTTTTCGGTCTGCTCAGTCGGCCCTCCTCTCGAACAGCGGCCTTCCCGCGTCGATGTCCGCCGCACGAACGACGATGGAATCGCCCTCAATTCGAAACGGGACTGGCACGGGCGTGCAATCCTTCTCGACGGGGAGAGTAGCGCCTTCTTCAAGAAGCGGCATCGGCTCGCCGCAATGACCACAGATGAGTTCGCCGTTGGACAGGCGGCTTGGGCGGGCCGCCCTGTCGCAACGACGGCAGGCAGCGAACGTAACTACAAGCCGATCATTGCCCCGCGCTTTCACGAAAACGCGAATCGGTTCGCCTCTCTCGTCCTCAACTCGATACAACCGCGCCTTGTCGGAACGGAGGTCGGCCAATGGGACACGCAGGTCCTGGCCAGCGCGAGCAGCGAACTCCTTAGCCGGGAGGATTTCGTGTTGGCTCAAATGCAACCACGTGCCCAGTCCGATAGCCGCCAGCAGAAACGTCGTGACCAGGAGCAACGATCGTCGCTCTTGCGGAGTCAAACGGCGTTCTTTTCCGCGCTTCATACTCCGGTGGCCTCTTCCTGAAAGGACTCCTCCGCCGGCTCGATCTCCACCACCGACCGACCTTCATAGGCTCGCTTTGTCGAACAAGCTCCGATTGAGATCAAGACCTCGCGGATACGCCTCAACGTGCGATGCGCGGGAATGGAAACGGCTGGGGTGAGTCCCGCTGCCCGAAGTACTTGCGGCGCGAGAAGGCGCACCTCGCACTCCGGCCCGTGCTCGGAGAGGACCACGTGAAGCGGGAGGAAAACCGCCGCGCAGCCATCCGCGACAAGTGCTTCCAGGAGCTGGTACGGACATCCCACTCCGAGCACGGAAGACTTCGGCAATCTGACTCCAGATGATCGCAAGATGCCGTCGGCCACATCGAAGTTGAAGGCCACCTGAAGGCCGTGTTCCTTCAACGCCGCTACGATGCGCTTCCGGGCTTGGTCGTAGGGCAGGTCCAGGACCAGGGTTTGGGTGCATTCGAGGTTCATTGACGTCCCCGGAATGCATATATGCAATCCTCTCTCCAGAGGTGTGAAAGGCGATCTGGGGGTTGAATCTGGAGAGCTTAGGGCACCCAGTGTGCAGAATTGGCCAGCAGAGGGGAATTCCACGATCGCATGACAAGACACGAGGAGGCGGGGTTGGCGGCCCCGCCTCGAGAACGGTGGAGGGTGAGTACGACGCCGACAGGTCGGCGCATGGTCAGTTCAACTTGACGCTGAATTTGGTGGCGCCGGCGGGGGTGAAGGCATACAACGTCTTCTGGCCACTGGCAACGGAGTCCTTGTCATCGGCTCCCATCTCGAAGCCCGTCACGTAGACCACATAGCTGCTTGCATCATCGGCAATCTTCGGAGCTGAGAGAACGTTGGAATCAGTCGTGATCGTGGCGGTAATCGTCGCCGTGGCGGCGTATGCGGTCACGATGATCAATCGGGACTTGCCGGTCGAGGCCGTCGCTGTCCCAGGGTTCATCATCCCGCCGCCGGACTGGGTTTGGCCGTTCATCACGAAGTCCGAGGCAGTCATGAAGATCTTGCCGTCCTTGCCCAACACCGGCTCTGAGACCATGGTGCCCGTGATGGCGAGCTTCCAATTCGCTGCCCCGCTCACTGGGCTCAGCGCCACCAGCTCGTACTGCGGAGTGCCTGTGCCGGGATTCATCATTCCCTGGTTGATAGTCGACGTTGAAGCGAGACGCACGACGTAAACCGTGCCATCCGGTCCGACGGTCGGTCCGTCCATCATTTCGCGAGAACCCATGGCGCCGCTCATTCCCATTCCGCTGCCCATGCCCTGGCCTGAGTTCATGCCCGTTGTCCCTGGGGTTCCTGAGTTGCCCGGCCCCATCATGCCGCCGCCGGTACCGTTACCCATTCCTCCGCCCATCTGCGCGAAAGTGAGGGTCGTGAGCGCCAGCGCAAGCAACGCCGCGCGAGAAAAGAGTCTGTTCATCTTAATAGCTCCTAAAAATGAAGTTCGATCTGACACGGCTTTTGTAGTGCAAGCATCGTGCCACCAGGAGTCCACGCAGATTCAATGACTTGAGACGCCCCATGGATTGCCTGCCGATCATAGAGGGCACAACGGCGTGCCCGCACCGCTCCGGCGGCTGCCGCAAGACACCGACGTGTCTACAATGGAGGAAACAGCCGCACT